>Ga0070671_100000057_pt1 | contig 74958 bp, 71 predicted proteins | sample KBSS73metaG_FD_65341 | JGI IMG/M metagenome (GOLD analysis project Ga0070671, IMG submission 65341) | Switchgrass rhizosphere microbial communities from Kellogg Biological Station, Michigan, USA - KBS S7-3 metaG | ecosystem: Host-associated > Plants > Roots > Rhizosphere > Soil ...
GCCGATAAAAGCAGATGAGTCTGTTCATGCAGTCCTGGCGCGTCGTTGTTATTTTTGTTCGGAAATCGCGCCAATCTTGAAGGTGGGCACTTCTCCTTGTGTGGTACCCAAATTAACCCGATGCCCGGTTGCTGTCTAGCGATCACCGACTATGCCGTCGAATGACGGCGCAATAACCTAAAGGTCACGGGTGCCCTTCGGTTATTGCGCCCTACGATCTGCGCACAGATTGCAAACCCCATCACTCCCGATTTTTTAACGCATCTTTAAAATCCGCCCCGCGCACAGGAGGTGCTATTGATGTCGTTGTCTGCATCGCCATTTCCGGTGTTCGCATTTCCCAACATCAATTCATAAGGAACATGGCCATGCCCCAGGAAAATCTTTTCGAACTCAATATTGCCGCCGCCGATCTGCAAGCCGTGCAGGGTGCGATTCAAACGCTGACGACTGTGCTCGCGCCGCATCTGATTAGTCTTTCGAACGAAACGCGTCGCGAGTTGCCGAAAATGGGCGACAAGAGTCTCGCGTTTGTGCGCAAGGCGCGCGAGTACGCGACGAACAATCCAGAGCTGGTGCCGGCGTTTTTGAATCTGCCAATGTTCGATGCGGATTTGCGCGGCGTCGATACGCTGAATAATCTGCTGCGCACGTTGCAGCCGCTGGTCGACAATCTGGAGGACTCGCTGGTGTTGAGCGGCAGCGAGGCGTATCAGGCGGCGCTGGTGTTTTACCGTAGTGTCAAAGCAGCGGCGCTGTCTGGCCAGCCGAATGCGAAAACGATTGCGGACGATTTATCGGCGCGGTTTCCGACTGGGGCACGAGCGAAAGCTGTACCGAAAACAGTCCCGGCCTAACCTAATTGGCTTTCGTCTGATTCCGAGGAAGCCCGGGCCGGTTTGAACCGAGCCCGGGTTTACTGCCAACAAGCCCACCCTCCATTTTTGCTGGGTCAGCCTCGTTATTTAGTGGTCCGCCCTCACTTCGAGCTGGTCCATCTTTGTTTAGAGTTGGTCCATGCTCGCTTCTGCCTAGTACGGGTTCGTTTCAAACTAGCCCAGCCCCGTTTTCATCCGGCCCAGCCTCCTAGCGAACGAGCTTCGGCTCACTGTGATGGAGCTCGCGTCTATTTCGGAGGCTCGCGCCAGCGCTTGCTTATCGACGTACTCCCTGGCATTCGTCAGCTCAGGCGATGAAACGGACCACGCCACCGTCCACTCTCAGCGCGGCGCCAGTGGTGGCAGAAGCCTGCTCAGAGCACGTATAGATGATCATGTTGGCCACTTCTTCGGTGGTCGCGAGGCGCTGGATGAGGGTGGTTGGACGCATCGCTTGTAGGAATCCCTGTTCAGCTTCTTCTTGCGTGATTCCGTTGGCCTTGGCCTGCTTGGCCGTGAAGTCGCCCAGGATCTCGGACCGGGTGGGTCCGGGCAGAACGGCGTTGACGGTGACGGCCGTTCCCGCGACCGCCTCGGCAAATCCCCGCGAGACCGCGAGTTGCGCAGTCTTGGTCATACCGTAGTCGATCATTTCTTTGGGAATATTGACCGCAGACTCACTGCTGACGAACACGACGCGGCCCCAGCCTTGTTTCACCATGCGAGGCAGGTAGTAGCGCGTCAGGCGCACGCCACTCATCACGTTCAGCTGGAACAGGCCGAGCCAGTCCGCGTCGGGGATTTTCGCGATGTCCTCGACGCCGTTGTAATCGCGTAAGTACGCTGTGCCGACGTTGTTCACGAGGATGTCGGCGTTCGGCACCTGCGCGATCAGGGTCTCGACGCCCTCCATGGTTGCCAGGTCGGCGGCAACGCCAGTGATGTCACTTCCGGGGAAAGCCTGCCGCATTTGCCGCACCGCTTCGTCGACTCGAGCGTTCCCTCGGCCGCTGATGACAACCGACGCTCCTGCACGCGCCAAGCCTTCTGCTGTGGCGCGTCCGATGCCTGCGGTTGACCCGCTGACGATCGCTTTACGGCCTTTGAGTTCGATATGCATGAAATTCTCTCCGCTGGATGGTGATCAAACCGCGTTCTCTATCGCTTGCGCCTCGCGGCGGCCATCTCAATGTTCTTGCTCGGCGCCGCGACCTGTCAATTCTTCACGAATCGATAGGCGAAGCGATCAGTCTTGCCCTTGATCGACGGATCGAACACCTTGATCGAATGCGGATCGTCTTTATTCGCAAGCACGGTGCTTTCCGTGTCCAGTACGAAGCCGGCCGCCTCCACCTCCTTGCGAACGGAGGCAGGGTCGATCCGATGCAGCGAGGGAGCTTCGCTCGTGCCTGCCCCGAGGGCGGCGGCGTGGTCGACGATAACGTAGTATCCACCGGGCTTCAGCCGCTGGTAGACGACTCGATTAAAGTCGGCCGCCGTAGCTCCGTTGGCCTGCATCAGAGTGGTGTGGAGATCGTGGTAAAACAGATGCAGCCATAGGACATCCGCGGGTCCGGTGGCCTCCGGCATCGCCATTAGGTCTGCCGAGACGGCTTCGACGTTTTCTCGGCCCGGCTCTTTCGCCAGCGCCCGTATGCGGCCGACCGGATCGTTTTTGAAGTGGGCGACTTCGGCCGGCACGAAGCTGTAGACCCGTCCTGCGGGTCCCACGAGCTCGGAGAAGAGACGGGTCCAATCGCCGCCACCTGGATAAACGTCGATGACGGTGGAACCCACGTCGATGCGGGCGAATTGGATCAACTCGGATAGCTTGGATTGCTCGTACATGGGGATCTCCTTTGCGGTTGGGCATTCGACGAGCGCGCGGTGTGCGAAGGGGTGTGATCCACGGTCTACCGCAGCGCGATGGCCACAGATAGCTAGCGCTACGCCAGCCTGGACACTTCCATCTGCGAGGCTCGCGCCAGTGCCTGCGTGTCGATGTACTCTCGGATGTTTGTCAGCTTGCCGTTCTGGACCGTAATGGCGAAGACGAAATGGTCCTCGAACGCCTTGTTGGTAGCTTTGATCTTCCCCTTGGCGAAGCCGATGACCAGAACCTTGTCTCCTTGCGCTATGAACTCTCGGGGTTCCGTGGACGTTTCTATCGACTTGGATGCGGTCTCAAGCAAATCCGCTAGGCCCGCGTGTCCGTGGCGCGTTCCAGCTAGCGGCCAGTCCTCGCCCGGAATGATCCACTCGATGTCTTCGGCAACCAACGCCAACAGACGTTCCTTGTCGCCGCGGCCGATCGCGGCGAAGAAGTCCTTCACGGTCTGAATGTTTTTCTCGTTGCTCATAGCATCTTCTCCATTTTCTGCGGATCGGATCGCGCGTGTGTGTGTGCCAGGTCAGACTTGCGCTAGCCCTCCGTCGACGGCGAGATCCACGCCGGTGATGTATGAACTTTCATCGGAGGCGAGGAACGTGACGGCAGCCGCGATTTCCTCTGGCTGACCCCTGCGACCCATGGGGACCTGCGAGGCAAATTGGGCGGCCGCTTGCTCGGCTTGCTCAGGGGTAAGGCCCGTCGTTGTCGCTAGGGCAGGGGTGTCGATCGGCCCCGGGCTCATCGTGTTCACTCGGATATTGCGGTCCTTCAACTCCAGTGTCCAAGCGCGCGCGAAGTTGCGCACGGCCGCCTTGCTCGCGGCGTAAGCGCTGAATCCGGGCAGCCCCATCACGTTTGAGACTGAAGATGTCAGGATAATTGAACCGCCGTCCCGGAAGAGGGGAAGGGCTTTCTGCACGGTAAAGAACAACCCCTTCACATTCACGTCGAAGGTCTGGTCAAAATGAGCTTCAGTCGCTGCCGCGAGCGGAGCGATTGTTCCCGCACCCGCGTTCGCGAAGAGAATGTCGATATGACCGTGCTTCTCTTTCACGACGGCGTAGAGCCGGTCCAGATCGTCCAGACGCGCCACGTCGCCGACGACCGTCGTAACGTTCTCCTTGATGACGGCAGCGGCCTCCTTCAGCTCTTTCTCGCGTCGCCCGGTAATCACGACGTGCGCGCCTTCTTCCACGAAGCGTTTGGCCGTGGCCAACCCGATACCGCTGCTGCCGCCCGTGATAACTGCGACCTTGCCTTCAAGTTTTTTCATGATGTTTGTCCTTGGTTGTGTGTGGACCAGGCATGGCGCCACGCAGGGTTAGAGTTGTGCGAGGCCGCCGTCGACCGCGACCTCGCTGGCGGTCATGAAGCTGCTATCCGACGACGCGAGAAAAGCGGCCACGGCGCCGATCTCTGAGGGGTCGGCCATGCGCTGGAGCGGAGTCATCGCGGCGTAGGCCTTCTGGCCCTCCGCGCCGAGCGCCTCCTTCGCGAGTTCCGTCGCCGTCGCACCGGGCGACAGCACATTTACGCGGATGCCAGTGCCTTTCAGGTCCTCCGCCCAGGTCCGCGCGAGGTTGCGCACTGCCGCCTTGCTCGCGCTGTAGGCGCTCATTGCCGGGGCGCCCGTGGTGCCAGCGCTCGATCCAGTCAGGATGATCGAACCACCCTGGCTCATCAGCGGCAGCGCTTTCTGAACCGTGAAGATCGTCCCCTTCACATTGGTGTCGAAGGTGTCGTCAATGTGCTTGGCGGTGATCTTGCCGAGCGCAAGCGGGGCGCCGGCGCCGGCATTGGCGAAGACAATGTCGAGAGTTTTGCGCTCGGCCTTCACCGCCGCGTAGAGTCGGTCGAGGTCGGCTTCATCCGAGACCGAGCCCCTTACCGCGCGGGCATTGGGCCCGAGCTCAGCCACAGCGGCGTCGAGCGCTTCCTGCCGGCGGCCGAAGATGAATACGAACGCACCCTCGGCGATGAAGCGCTGTGCTGCGGCGCGGCCGATACCGGTAGCGCCGCCGGTGATCACAGCGGTCTTTCCATTCAGTCTGGTCACGTCGTGTATCCTTCGTTGGAGTTGTACGAAAACAGAGAGCTGCTTTCGTTAATCGGGGACATGGGGAGCGTTTCGTGGAACCTGGTGCCCAATCTAGTCCCGTCGCCGGCACTTGATTAGTCGGCAATTGGGAGAATCACTATCCCGCCATCGGTAAAATGACCAGGGGGCTCGATGAATCGCGATCTCAATGACACCTTGGTGTTCGTCAAGGTGGTCGAGTTGGGTAGCTTCACTGCTGCTGCTAAGGCGCTGCGCCTGCCCAACACCACGGTCAGCCGCAAGGTGCAGGATCTGGAAGCGCGACTGGGTGCCCAGCTGTTGCATCGCACAACCCGCAAGCTCGGCCTAACCGAGGCCGGCAACGTCTATTTCGAGCATTGCCAACGCATTGCGCGGGACCTCGACCAGGCCGAAAGTGCCGTGGGCCAGCTGCAGAGCGGACCGCGTGGCTGGTTACGCGTCACTACAACACATGCGATAGGCACCGTCTGGATAGCGCCCTTGCTCGGTGAATTCCGCGCACGCCATCCGGACGTGCGCTTGGAGCTGTTGCTGAGTAACGAGCAGCTTGACCTTGTCGCTGGCGAGATCGACGTGGCGTTGCGTGTGGGTACGCTGGCGGATTCCAACCTGGTAGCGCGCAAGCTCAGCGTCCTCCACACCGCGGTCTACACGACGCCGAGCTACATCGAGCGCTTCGGTGAACCGCTGCATCCCGATGACCTAATCCAACATCGCGCACTGGCGGTGACCAAGAGCCGCAACGCCTGGACGTTGGGCGACAGCAGCGGCAAACTGCGCGAGTTCCCGATTGATCCGATCATGATCGCCAACGACCCAAGCGCGCTACGCGCTGCGCTGTTGAGTGGCGAAGGGATTATGCTGACCACCGACGTGTGGGTGCGGGCCTACGTCGAGCAAGGCCAGGTGCAGCGTGTGCTTGCCGGTTGGCGCGGCCTGGACATTGACCTCAATGCGCTGTTCCAGCGCGGACAACTGCAGTCGCCGAAGGTGCGCGCTTTCATCGACTTCCTGGTCGAGCGCCTAAATATCGAGGAGGACTACATACAGGTGTTGAGCGAAGACACTAAGAGCTCTCAGCAGCTGTCGGCGGAAGCGACGGAGATGCATCGAGTGCTGCCCAAGGTGGCACCAAGACCGACCCCCGCAACCACCAACGGCCAAGGGAATCCAGCGAGCGCGAGAACGCTGTAATACCGTGTTAGGCGGGGCGTCGAAGGTCTGTTAAGGACAAATGAAAAACTGTTTCGTATGTTCGCAATAAGTCGATTGAGGTCAGAATGACTGGTACCGGCGACCCTATCCACAAAGGTAATTCCGAAAAATAAAAAGGGCGCCGCAGCGCCCTGTTTTTTTGCCCAACGATTTATTGAGCCGGTTCATTATTCAAGACGAGTTGACCATCCTTCACCGGAATTTTATCGCCGGGCTCATGATCCATCGTCACGGTGTCTTCTTTGCCTTTCAGGCGATAATGCACTTCGTAGCCGGTGATTTTTTCCTGCTTATCGGTAACGGTCCGGCAACGTTGTTCAGTGGTCGTGTAGGTGTCACCTTGCTGCATATTTTCCTGCGTTTTATTGCCCGCATAGCCGCCTGCCGCAGCGCCCGCTACGGTTGCCAATGTTTTGCCGCGACCGCCGCCCACCTGATTGCCCAATACGCCCCCGAGCACCGCACCGATCGCGGTACCGGCAACGCGATGTTCATCCTTCACGGGTTTGGTGTGCGTCACCTGTTCGTCGTGACATTCCTGGCGTGGCGTGCGGATCGTTTCTTTAATCGGGGTGACGCCGAGTACGTCGGCGTATTGCGAGCGGGTCATCAATTTGTAACCGGCAGCACCACCAGCGGTGGCGATTACGACGCCGAGCACGGTACCGGTGATCATTGATTTATTCATAATGATTTCCTCTCATGGCTAGTAATTTCTGCGGCGCGTATTGTGCGCCATTTTATTCATGGGAGCAGTCCGGCCCTTCAGATATCCATCACCTCTGTTTCAAGATTTTGACCGCGATCACGCGTATTTTGCGTCACATACATTTTTCTACATCAATCGGGCGCCAACAAAAAAGGCAGCCGAAGCTGCCCTCGTTGTTCGTGCGGTTATCTCAGAACGGCAAGCCGTGCGAAGCGCCGCCCATGCACATCAGCATGGGAATCGACAGCAGGAAGTTGGTACGCGAAGCATATTTCGCCACATTGCGTGCCTTGTTCTTTTCTTCATCGGTCGCGGGAACGAGGCCCAGAATTTTCTGTTGATTCGGCCAAATCAAAACCCACACGTTGAACAGCATGATGGTACCGAGCCACGCACCGACGCCGATGGTCAGTTGGTAGGTATTGATGGCTTCGTTCATCAGGCCCAGCGTGAACGCGCCGACGAAATTGCCGCCGCGGATCAGGTACCATGCACCAGTCAGCCAAGTCACGACAGCTGCCCATCGGAACCACAGCAGCGCACGCGGTGCGATGTATTTAGAAATACCAGCGCCGCCGGGGCCGCCTTTATCGGCTGCTGCATCAGCCAGCCCAGGAACCTGCACGACATTGAAGTAGTACAGCAAGCCAATCCACATTACGCCGGCGAGATAGTGGATCCAGCGCGCGAGTGAAAATTCATTGAAACTAACACCACCGCTGATGATCACAGCGATGACGATCGCTACGATAACGCCGGCGATAATAGAGCCTTTTACGGAGTTAAGAGGGTTCATCGGGGGTCTCTCCCTTCGAGTTGTGTTTTTAATCCGCCGCTTCGACATGCGCACCGAAAGCATTGGAGGGCGACATAAAATCCTCGGCAGAATAGGCGACTAGCTCTAAAAATTCAACGGGAGCCTCAGCTCCACACCATGCATCAATCGTCGGTTGAATGCATCGCCGGTTGGTTTTGTACTCACTGATGAAGATGCGATAATGCCGCACACTTCGATGTTATTGGGCCTGAATTCTCTATGTCACCACACGATAACGAACCATTACCCGAAATTCCTGAAATGGTCCCAGATCGCGATGATCTCGCTTCCTATCACCGGCAAAAACAAATCAAGCCAAAAACTAAAGAGCGTATTGACGATAACAATAGTGGTCCCGTTGAAAAGAAAAGCGGCAGCGGTGCGCTCACGTATGTGTTTGGCGTGCTCGCAATCGTCGCGGTTGGCTGGGCGGGTTATCTGCACATGCAATTGATCAATGCCACCGATCGCGTGGCTGCGTTGGAGGATCGCTTATCGTCAACCGATGAAAGCGTTAATCAATCGAGCGTGGCGCTGCAGGTAAAAATTAAAGATGTCGATGCTGCACTCACGCAGGTGCGCGATGAAACGTTGAAAAAGATGAAAGCGCAGATCGACCAGCAGACAACGCAAATTGCGGGGCTGGATAAGACCGCGAAAAATACGCAAGCGTCAGTGGCTGGCGTTGACCAGAAGGTGGCCGAGCAGGGTAAAGCGATCGAAGGCGCGCGCGCGCAAATCGACAAACTGGCAGCGGTTGTTGATACCCACAAGCAAAAGGCGGATCAGCAGCAAGCATCCATCGATGCGGTATCCAACAAAGTGAAATCGGTGAGCGATAGCCAGGCCAAACTCGATTCGCGGTTGAGCAACAATGAAGAATGGGTGGATTCGATCAATACTTTCCGCAAGCAAATGAATCGCGAAATCGTCAATATCAAACAACAGATTGCCGGTGGTAAGCCCGCGCCAGCTCCCGCCGAAATCCAATAATTTTTTTATTTAAAAGCGAAAGCGATGCTGTAGCGGCATCGCTTTTTTTATTGCTTGAAAGTGGAGGGTGGTAGCAGCTAATTGTTACGGTTCAATTTATCTTTGCAAAATTGCCGAGTGCGTCACAGTGAGCTAGGAATTTTTTGATATATTAACCATCAGCGGTTCGGGATTACTGGAATATGTAATCGCTGTTTACGAATCGTGAATCTATAGGGTTAAGGGAGCGGTATCTCATGGATGGGGTCATGGATGAGCTGTTAAACAGTTTTTGATCATGATGCTATGAACAAAAACTCAGCTTTCATAGGATGTGAAAGTGGTTAAAAGTAATTTAGGAAGTAAATGAAGAAAGGATGCGGATCAGGGAAGAGAATACATTTCTTCCCTGATCTGTTTTTCCCGCCATTAATTGATTAAGTTCTTTTCGTTGTTGGCCCCGCGCAGATCACTCATAGAGCGTCGCCGATTGTTTTCTCGAGCGGCGATATCGAATCAATGTCCCGCCATCATATCTTGAATGAAATTATCTCTGAGCTCGACGAAATCGCTCTGGCTTAATTCGAAATATTCGTACGCCAGCGGCTCGATATCGATGCTGTCCTCCTGGTCTCGCGAGCGCCAAAATTTCCTATACGTGGCGCTGATATTTTTTGCCATCTCAAGCAATGCCATCAGCGGCTTCACCGTTTCAATATCATCGATGGCAATTTTGTCCGCGAAGACCTCGGCGAATTGCGGCTGATAACGAATCGCGAAATTAATTGATGGCGGCAATGACCATTGCCGTCCGAGTTCATAGCCAACATCGTAATGACTGAAGCCATAGAGCTGCGTTTCCATCACCGCAAGATTGGCGTCGGGATTGGCATTTGCCTCGGCCATTAATTCTTTGAAATCCGGAAATGCCTGCACCATCAGCGGAATACCGAAATCATGAAACATGCCGGTGGCATAGGCATCGTCAACATTCAGGCCGGTGAATTGTCGCGCGAGCGCTGCCGTAATTTCCGCCACTTCCGCAGCGGTATCCCAGAAGCGATTGATTTTTAATTTTGCCGATAAAGTGTTTTGCAGCGAAATTACCTGCACTAGCTGAGCAATACGTTTGATGCCGAGCAGCATGATCGCGCGGTCGATCGTTTTCACATCCTGAAAACCGAGCGCTGGCGAATTGACCAGGCGCAGAATCGCGCCGAATAGCGTGACGTCCTTTTTAATCAGCTGACCGATTTTGCCGAAGTTGGGCGAATCGGCGGCAACTTCCTGCATGACTTGCGTCAACGTGTCGGGGCGCGGTGGTATGCGCAGCGTAGCAGCGAGTTTAACGGCAGAGCTCATTCCAACGATCTCTTATTTCAGTGGATGGCGATCAACGCTCGCCATATGCAGCGTTGATCGTAACGCAATGATTACCTGAGGTTACGCAAAGGCGGGCGTCCGCGCAATGTGCGCGAGTGATGCCGATGACGGAAGTAAGATTGTTGATGGATACAGTGTTTAGCGATGGGTGGTGATGCGAGCAGAGCACTCGCGTGAGATGCCGCCGCAATCGCTAAATCGGCTTCCAAAAAAGTGGTTGTCTATCTAGCTTTTTCGGTGGTCGAAGGCGATACCAAAAGCCATCGCGACTCAGATAGTGGGCGTCATCGAGCTCTAATAAATTGTCGCCCTCCTGGATCAGTAGTTTGCACAGGCGCCCATCATTTCGGGCGGTATTTGCGGAATTCCAAGGGTGATTGTCCATCAGTGCTTGCCTCATTGTGATGAATGATAGAGCGGCAAGCGCAGCAGAGGTTTCACGTACACAAAATTTTCATTATCGGTTGGCGTGCAAACGGTATTGGGTATTGGTGTCACGTCATGCCACGGTGCGTTGAGTTATTGGCAGCAGTAAGGCACCGAGCGCGCTCGACGGTGTTGGTCGCCCTAACAAAAATCCTTGCACCTGATCGCAGTTTTCGCTGCGCAATAGCGCCAGTTGCGTTTCCGTTTCCACACCTTCCGCGGTTACTGTGATGCGCAGGCTATGACCCAGCGCGATAACCGCGCGCACGATAGCCATCGAATCCGTGTTGCGTTCCATCTCCCAAACAAAGGAGCGATCGATTTTGATTTTGTCGAACGGGAAGCGTTGTAAATAACTCAGGCTCGAATACCCGGTGCCGAAATCATCCAGCGAAATACGTATGCCGGCGGTTTTCAACGTCGTGAGAATGCCGAGTGTGCGATCGGTATCCGCCAATAACACCCCTTCGGTAATTTCGAGCTCAAGCCGTTCGGCCGCGAGATCGTGCAGTTGCAATATGGCCAGTACGTCCTTGGCCAGATCCGCGTGCCGGAATTGTGCCGGCGAGAGATTGACCGCGATGCGCAGGTCGGAGCGCCAGCTCGCGGCTTCCCGACAAGCGGTGTCCAGTACCCAATTACCCAGCGGCAGAATCAAGCCGCAGTCCTCGGCCAGCGGAATAAACTCGACCGGCGAAATCGCTCCACGTACCGGGTGATTCCAGCGCACCAGCGCTTCGAAGCCGGTCACTTGGTGGGTATCGCAATCAATTAACGGCTGATAGTGCACTTCCAATTGCTGGTGGCTGGCGAGGGCGTGTCGCAGATCGCGTTCGAGCTGATTGCGCTCCTGTAGCAGCAGATCCATCGACGCCTCAAAGAAGCGGAACGTGTGCCGGCCGGCTTCTTTGGCGCGATATAACGCCGTATCGGCAGCACGAATCAGCTCTTCCCCGGTCGTCCCGTCGCTGGGAAATAGCGCCACGCCGATGCTGGTGCCAATCATGGTTTGCTGGCCATCGAGATCAAATGGCAGGCCGATACTTTCGACGAGCCGTTCGGCGAGACTTGCCGCCCCATCCGGGTGTAATACGCCAGTTTGAATAATGGCGAATTCATCGCCACTGAGCCGCGCCACCGTATCGTGTGCACGCACGTTCTCCAGCAGGCGCGCGCCCACCTCTTTTAGTAAGGCATCGCCGCCCCAGTGCCCGAGCAGATCGTTCACGTTCTTAAAGCGATCCAAATCCAGGCAAAACACCGCCACGGTAGAGCCATTGCGTTCGGCGAGCGCGAGCACCTGCGTCAGACGATCATGGAACAGCGCGCGATTGGGCAGCCCCGTCAACATATCGTGATGCGCCATGTAACGAATCCGCTCCTCCGCTTTCTTGCGCTCGCGCAGGTCCCGCATTGCCACCACGCGCGCGGTTTTACCGCCGTGCTCGATCATCTGGCCGACTATTTCGACCGGAATGGCGTCGCCGTCGGCATGTAACAGCTCTATTTCGGCGGTCTCCAGCGCGTTCCTGGCCAGGCGATCGCTGATTAAGAGGCGACTGGCTTCACTCGAAAACTCAAGCACGTGATGATTGACGATGGCTGTCAAAGGTCTGCCAATCAATCTGCACATCGCTTCATTGGCATCGATGATCAGGCCATCGACATGAATAACGATGCCTTCAAAAGTGGCCTCGGCCAATTGCCGAAAACGTGCCTCGCTGGCGCGCAGACGGGTGGCCTCGTCGGCAGTACGTGCCGCCAGGTGCTGATCGATGATTGCTCCCGCCAAACTGAGCGCCAGCACCAGAATAGTGATGGCCGCGACGGCAATGGCCAGCAGGCTAGGCGCAAAAACGTCCGCCGCGCCACTGAGGTTTGGATCGGAGACAAAGCTTGTTGCCGTCATCCCGGTGAAATGCAGGCTGCAGATAGCGAGCGTCAGGACCAGCGCGCCCAGCGCGCGCGCACGAAAATCGAAGCGCAGACAGGCAATGAGCACGGCGATACTGCTCAATACCATGCCGAGCAAAACCGAGGCGGCTACTAACATGGGGTCGTAAACGATGCGTGCCGCTACATCCACCGCCGCCATGCCGGTGTAGTGCATGGCGCCGATGCCCGCACCCACCACCGCGCCCCCCACCAGGGCAGCCTTTGCCCGACCGCTACTCGCAATGGCCAGGCCGATTCCCGAGACGAAAATCGCGACCACGATCGATGCCAGGGTTAAGCCAAGCTTGTAGTTGAGGCGTAGGTAGGGGTGATACGCGAGCATGGCTACAAAATGCGTCGCCCAGACCCCACAACCCAGCGCCAGGCCGCCCGCGGCAATCCAGGACGTGCGGGCATTTTCGGTCGCAACTGCCGCCCGCCCCATGAGGCTGAACGTGGTGTAGGTGGCGAAAATGCAGATCAATCCGGCGAGAAAAACCAAACGCAAATCATGTTGCTCAGTGATGCAAGCATAGACCTGTAACATCATGCGCTCTTTTACAAATAAAAATCACGAGTGCTAAAGCGTAGTAGATAACCGCTCATTTGAATTTAAATTTAATGTGCGACCGGAGATCTGTGATGCGGATATGTGACGGCGGTAGGTCCTAGCTCTCTTCAGTCGATTGCAGTTCATAGCAAAGTGCCTGCAGCAGTAATTTTTGCGTGGCCGATATATCGATAAAAGACGCGCCATAAACGAATGTGGCCATCGAGTCGTCGGTGGAGGCGGTCGGAATATGCTTGATGGTGGCTTTCACGCTGAGTTGTTGCTGGCTGCCTACGACAAAAATCGATGACGTTAATGTTATCTCTTCGGCCGGTAATTTCTGATAGAACACCACGCGTGCGCCATTCAAGCTAATGTCAACGATGCGACCGTTAACGGCATCGTCGGGTTTAGTTGCGAGGGTCGCGCTGACGGGAGCATCTAATTCGAATCGCGGACAGCGACGTAATTGCTGTTCAACCACGATGGCATCGGGGTATTTCAAATGCAGATGAAAATAGGGCGCTTCGAAAATGTATTCAACAACGGAATCAAACTGAATAATTGCGCTTTGTAATCCCGCGCGGACAGATACCTTGGCATCGCGTTGCACCGGCACAATGGGTTTTTTTGCCAAATATACGAGAAGCGTAAAGCCACTACGGTACCCCAACAATTGTGCGGGCAGCGTTATCGGCTTGTAATCGTGGCCGGTAATATTCAACTGCATCCGCGTGCCAAGAGGAAAGCGTAAATCAGTGAATTGCATAATATCGTGGCCTCCGTGAGGGAATCGTTATGATTCCCCTCTAAATCCCTCAGCACCCCTAAATAAATACTGGGAAGAGATTAGCTGCCACTCCATCGCGCGTCCAGCGCTAGCCTAACAACGCGAAATCTAATTCGCTCGAATACCGGCGTCTGCCAGATTCTTCAAATATCGTTCAACGAATTCCGAATGATGCATAAAAAAGAAATCTTGTCGTGCGTAAGCGAGACTGTAACCCGGTTTTATTTTTTGCAGACGCTCTGCGACTGCAGTGGCTTCGTCAATACGGCCACGTTCCGCAAGCAAAGCACATAACGTTGCCAGCGGCCAATAGGTGACATTGGATTGCCTTAACGCGGCGCGCACGAAATCTTCCGCCTCATCGAACCGGTTTAAGCGAAACAACGCAAAACTACGCATGTGATAAAACGTCCACAAATGCTGATCCTGTTGGCTTAATCGCACTGCTTTTTCATATAACGGCAGCGCCGCCTCGGGTCTGTCCCACACGGTAAAACAGAACGCCAGCGCGAAATAAGCCTGCGCAAAACTTTGGTTTGCTTCGATGGCCTGTTCGAGTTCGGCCTGTGCTTCCGGAAATCTGCGCAGCAGACACAGCGATCGCCCAAACGCAAAGCGATTGAATGCATCATGCGGCTCCAGCGCAATCGCCGCCTTCGATTCGCTGAGCGCTTGTTGAAGTTCTTCATCGCGGCGCTCCGGTAAACCGTAAAACGCCAGCTGTACGGAAGCGTAGGCGAGTCCGGCGCGGGCGCGGGCGAGATTGGAGTCGAACTCGAGTGCTTTGCGAAACCACATTTTTGCGGTGGTGAGGTCTTGCTCCGAGAAACGAAACAAATGCCAGAATGCGCGATGGCAACAATCCCAAGCCGCGAAATCTTCTGGCCGCTTGCGCTCGGTTTTTAATTGCTCGATCTGCCCGAGTTTCGGCTCGATTGTCGCAGCGATTTGTTGCGCGATCTGTTCGGGCATGGTTTGTAAGCTGGAGCTTTCGATGCCGCTGTTTTGATATGGAAAGCTCTGGTTCCACAACAGTCTGCCGCTGGCGCAGTCCGTCAATTCTGCATCGATACGTCCGCCTGCATCGTTCCACCGGATGCGACCCGTCAGCAAATAACCGACGCCGAGCATGCTGCCGATCTGCTGCGGAGTGGCGTGGGGATCAATCGCAAAACTCGAACCGCGTGCGATCACAGTCAACCAGTGATGGCGAGCCAACAGCATGATGATGTCGGCGGCGATTCCCTGCCCGATATACGCGTGCGCTGAATTATTTTCGCCAACTATTTCGAACGGCATTACCGCGATGCTGGTGGGTGGATTAATGGCTTCGATGGGTGATGTCGTCGATGTGATGCGACGCGTATCGCTTAGTTCAGCCTCCACCGGACCAATGTAGCGAAAGCCGCGATGACGAATCGTCAGCAATAGTTTTTGCTGCTTGCCGGTATCGCCGATCAGCTGCCGTATCGTTTTGATCCGGCTGCTCAGCGTGGCTTCCGAAACAATGCGGCCATTCCAGACTTTATCGAACAGCTCGTCCTTGGAAACGATACGGTCGTGATGGGTGACCAAATACAGGAGTACATCGAACACTTGCGGTTGAATCGCGACGGCCTTACCGGAGCGACGCACCTGAAAGCGGGCGCAATCCAGTTCGAGTCCCGCGAAGCGATAGATTTCGGACATGACCGCACGCTGATCCCGTCGTTATATGAAGAGGCGAATTTTGGCGTAAAGCCGTGTTGTTTCCAACTTAATCCAGCTTCAGTACAAGTTCGGCGTGCGCGACCTGCGTATCGTTGGTTTCGCGGCGTATCTGCGCCGCAATTTTAAAAACCGCTATTTTTTAAAAACAGGAGCTGCAGTCATGAAAAAATTTGTGATCGAAAGAAAAATCGATGGCATCGGTTCACTCACCGACAAGCAACTATCGGACGCCGCCGGCACATCCAATAAGGCACTGGCACAGCTGGCGCCGAAGGTGCAGTGGGTACATTCATATGTCGTTGAGGATCGCACCTTTTGCATTTATCTTGCTGAAGAGGTCAGTCATGTCCACGAACATGCGCGGATCAGCGGATTCCCGGTGACTCGCGTGTACGAAGTGCTCACGATGATCGACCCGACGACGGAGCATCGCGATAAGCTGGCCCAGGTCGCATAATCGTTCACGCAAGCACGAAGCGAGCGCTGGTATTTAACGCCGACGGGGTGTTTACCAGCGCGGTACACACAAATCAAAATGCGCACTCACTCGATGGATGAAGCCAAATCATGACGCGCCGCTACGACAATATTTTGCAAACCATCGGCAACACGCCGGTGATTCGTATCAATAAACTGGCACCCAGCCACGTCAATCTGTTCGTCAAAATGGAATCGTTCAATCCGATGGGCTCGGTGAAAGATCGCCTGGCGCTCGGTGTTATTGAGGACGCCGAGCGACGTGGTGAATTGCGCCCCGGACAAACCATCGTCGAGGCGACCAGCGGTAATACCGGCATTGGCCTCGCGATGGTGTGCGCGCAAAAAGGCTACCCACTGGTGGTGGTCATGGCCGAAAGTTTCAGTGTCGAGCGCCGCAAGTTGATGCGTTTTCTCGGCGCGAAAGTAGTGCTGACACCGGCTTCCGAAAAAGGGACCGGCATGGTGGCGAAAGCGTCTGAACTCGCAAAGCAGCACGGCTGGTGGCAACCGCGCCAATTTGAAAATCCCGCTAACGCCGAGACGCATGCGCGAACCACCGCCGTCGAAATTCTGCGCGCCTTCGAAGATCTGCCGCTGGACTATTGGGTCACCGGGTTTGGCACATCGGGCACGTTGAGCGGTGTATCGCGCGTATTGCGGCAAAAAAGTCCCACCACCAAAGTGGTGGTATGCGAGCCGGATAATTCCGCAATTCTGGCCAGCGGTATCGCGCAGACGCGCAACGACGATGGTTCCGCGCGCGGCAGTCATCCGAATTTTAGGCCGCACGTGATGCAAGGCTGGTCGCCGGATTTCATTCCCGCCATTGCGGAAGAAGTCATTCGCAACGCGCGAATCGATCGGTTTATTGCTATCGACGGTAACGATGCAATGCGTTGCGCGCGTGAACTCGCGCGACAGGAAGGATTATTTGTCGGCACTTCATCTGGTGCTACATTCGCCGGTGCTCTGCAAGTGGCGAAAGACGCGTCGCCTGGCAGCACTATTCTTTGCATGTTGCCCGATACCGGCGAACGCTATCTGAGCACGCCGTTATTCGCCGATATTGCAGAGGAAATGACTGAAGAAGAAATTGCACTGTCGCGCTCGACACCTGGATATCGCTTCGACACGAACACCGCAGCGGCCGTAGTACAACAGGAATCAGCGACTGCCGACGCTTGCAACGAACTGCAAAACGAAATCAAAAATACGCAGCAGCCAATCGTGATGTTCGCGCTGGAATGGTGCGAGTTCTGCTGGTCGGTGCGAAAACTATTCGAGCGGTATGAAATCCCATACCGAAGCATCGATCTCGATGCCGTGAAATATCAGCATGATAATCGCGGCGGAAAATTGCGTGCTGCACTCCGCGAGCACACGGGCTCGAATACGTTGCCGCAGATTTTTATCGGCGGCGAGTTTATCGGTGGTGCCACCGAACTGTTCGACGAGTGCCTCGATGGCCGATTGAATCGGCGCTTACATTCGCAAAATATCGTGCTACGCGAAGAAATAAAAAATCCCTACAGCTTTTTGCCGAAATGGCTGCAGCCGCGCGCTTAGTTGTGGCAGTTGCCATCTCGAGAGTGTAAAAATTCCTGATGGAGCGCTCTGTGCGAAATTAAATGCGCATGGTTATCAGCGCGCACGCCAGTGGGTTATTTCAAAAGCGAATCGGCGCATGTAGTTAGTAAGAGGAACACAACACAACAACCGGGAACAGACCACGATTAATTAAGTTGGAAAAGTGTAATTGTGGTCTGTTCCCTGTTTGATTCCAAGGGGAGGCCACGTGGATATGCGGCGAAGGGTATTTTTACGGCGTTTGAGCGAGCAGGATTAAAAGACTTCCGTATACATGACCTTCGCCATACCTGCGCTAGTTGGTTGGTTGCGATATTTGTCGTTGGAAGAAGAAAGGAGATTATTGGATGCGCTGGACCCCAAAGCGGATTTCAAATTTCGACCAAAGTACGAAGGTCGACCTGACGAAGAAAATCGTCATCGGCAGGATAACTACGATTTAGTTGTTTTGTTGCTGGATACGGGCGCACGGTACAGCGAAATTGCCAATATCACTTGGGATCGTATCGACTTGGAACAACGGATGATTCATTTTTGGCGACCGAAGGTTCGTAATGAGTCGATCATTTATATGACTGGCCGCGTATTTGAAATATTGAAACGTAGGAAAGATTCAGCCACGAGCCAGTACGTATTCACCAATGAAAAAAGTGGCGCTCGTGGATATGCCGCAAAAGGTATTTTTAATGCATTCGAGCGTGCCGAATTAAAGGATTTCCACATCCATGATCTGCGACATACTTGCGCGAGCCGGTTAATTCAGAACGGAATGAATTTGTATGAGGTGTCGCAGATGCTAGGTCACGTTGATGTCCAGACTACACAGCGGTATGCGCATTTGGAGAATCGAGAAATTGGTCAGCGGGCGAGAGATATAATGGAAAAATTGAATGGGTGAGGTTATCGAGTAAAGAACGCGGTATATTGCATACCGTTAATTCGGAGGTGCAAGAATGGATTTGCTTTTACCGCTTTTTCAAACGTCCTTAATTAAGGTTGCAGCGCCTATAACGGTCTTGGTAGGGATTGTTTTTTTCGCTTGGCGCGTCAAGTCGATTTATACGGTGCTCGAAAGGTTTTGGCGTCTGATTGTCGGACGAGTCGAGGTATCTGACCCCTTGTTGAAAGGCTTCATACAAGAGACGAGAGATGTGGAAAAGTTTCGATTCATGTTCAGAATCGATGTGGCGAATGTCAAAGAAATTCACAAGGTAATTAATTGGTCAAGGTATTACGCCATCAGGATCACGAAAGCGCAGGTGGCAAGACGGTGGATAAATGTCCAGTCAGAAAATTTATTTGTTGATCCACCCGCGAGGTATTTTGGCAGCCGATTATCGGGTGCAATTATTTTTTTGTTTTGTGTTTCTGCGTCCGTTGGATTGTTTTCTATTCCGTCAGCCGTGTTGCAAATGAAGCAGTCGAAGATTTGGCTTCTAGCTGATGTTGATGCTATCAGCCGTTTTGGCGGCGGGTGGCGAATTACCCTCGAAGATTGTAATAGGGGGAGTGGCGAGGTAGAGAGAATCACTGGATTTAAACCGGATGAGGGCAAGGCTGTTTGTGATGCGTTTAAAACAGGCGAGTTGAAGAAGGTGGCGAATGAATCGAGGCGGCAGCAGAGGGGATTGGCTGCCGGAGTTGGGGCCTCATCTTTTTATTTTCTGGTGGTTTTTGCTTACGGGCTGTTCGCTTATAACGCAGCACTTGATATCAAAAACGCTATCGACCGAAAGGTTAAATCGAAAGATCAACGTTTGGCCGAAGGCTCGGGCTAAGCGGCTTCGGCTTCCTGTGAGAAGGTCTGTGTCGAAGAAAATGTTCTGCGCTTTCGGGTTAGGGAGGTAAGTCGATGTCGGAAATCAACGACCTGCGCCATACTATCGTAACGCGGTTGATAAAAACGGAATGAATTCGTATGAGCTGTCGCAGATGCTCGGGCACGTTGATGTTCAGGCCACGCAGCGGTATGCGCATTTAGAGAATTGAGATATTGGTCAGCGGGCGAGAGATATTATGGAAAAGTTGAATAGCTGAACAATTTTGACGATGCGACAGTGTCTCAAGCGGTAGCTAAATTATTTCCTTCAATGAGTTTGGCGACGGCTTTATCAAGGATTTCATCTGGATTGCTAGGGAACCTTAATCGATCAAATGCCTTAATTAGATCCTCTTTTGTAATCAATATTATCTGGTGAGCTTCAAGTTCGTTGGCCGATATTGCGATTTGATCTCTGGGTGATGCACATACCAGCGCAGCATCGACACGAAAATAGTGGTCGCTAATTTGGAGTGATCTGGAGAGAGCGCGTCGTCGATCGACTAGCTTGCCGAGCTTGTTGTGAAAATCCGCTATTTTGGTTGTACATTCGCCGATGGCGAGTTTTCCACCAGGCGTTGTGACGACAATATCTGGTGAATCTGTTTCAATCTGCAGTGCTGGCGTGAATCCCAATAAAAATAGTAATGCTGCGATTCCTCTTTCGAATCGCTCGGCGGACGATGGTTCTAGTACCGCCTGCTTAATCATGCGAAGGTCTTTATCGAAGTGTTGGATTGCGATTAGACCTTTGTTTCGTGCTTTTACGGGGTCAAGGAACCACTGTTTCCTGACGGTGGAATCACCGATCATTAACATCGCGAGCGCGCTGTCAGCTCGACTAAGTTGGATGACCGCTGTGCCTTCCCTGCGGCCATCGCGTACGCGCTTCCATTCGATTTCTTGAGCTACCTGTTTGCGTGCCTCAAGGGCAATACCCGGCACTCCTCTTGCCGCCAGATTTATCCGGCTTGTGTCAAAGCGTGGGTGTGCATGCAGGGTTAGAGTTAATTGATCATCTTCCAATTTGCATGAAGGGAAAATCAAATCAACGGGAGGGCCAACGCGAACTTCAATTGAAGGTTGGTTGAAAGCCTCATACGGATATTTCAGACCCAACCATCCCGTGATATCAGTAAGTCCATCGAAAGGCGGGTTGCCTCGACGTAGTGCATTGTTCATAACTGCAAGATCTAAAGGCCCTGGAAGAGGAGATAGGCTTCCAATTACCTGTAAGTGTAAATCAGAGAACCAGCGATCATGATGAGTCATCTCTGAGTTGTAGTCGTACAGTTGATCGTGCTTCAAATGGAACGAGCTGCCATACGCCTCGATTTTTCCTTGTGCTGCGTTTTCTAGTATGTGGATAATTTTCCGTTTTTTCTGATTGGATAGTTGGTATTGCCCTGCGGAAATTAGTGGCGTATTGATGTGAAAACTCATGTCGGCAGAAAATGGCAATGGAGCTAAGGCTATCGATGCTGCCCACAGTTGTGATTGATTGTCGTCATGTCTGACAACATATCGAATATCAATTGAATATGAATCGCAAACCCAATCAGCGGCAGCTTGTAAAAATTGGAGTCTATAGTTGTCGTTGCTCAACGTATCTACCTATAGTCGAAGTGATTCGGTGGTATTCGTATGCATATATCTACTGCTGTAAAGCTGGAGTGTACTGCTGAAAAAAAATTGTTGCTTGTTGGGTTCGAGGTGTTGTAACTAGCTCGAGTTCCGTGGATTTTGTTCGTGTCGCGCGCAAAAGCCATCAAACGCAATTAGAAAGCTATTGAGCGCGGAGCAGGTCCAGATGTAATGGCGGCTCGTGATGTGAGGTCCGAGATCGTCAGAGTAATCAAACTTTGACGCCAGTACTTTCGGATTAGCAGGAATTGCTGCTGGTTGATCAAACGCATTACCGAGAAAGCTTTTTCTAGGCAAAACCCCTCGGTGGGATAAGGCATTGCGAAAATCTTCCAGAGCTTTGATCTCTACTGAATTGGCTATACAAAACAGGGTGGAAGATAAAGGATCATCATTGCGCCAACCCAAATAGGTATTGGCAATTGGTTTGGGGTACTTGTTTAGATCCCTATCCTCAAGTAGTAAAAATTGTTCAGGAAATAAAGCAGAGCCAGCCGCATAGGCAGCCATGAAGCCGCATTCAATGGCTGAGAGTGCGGACATTGAAAATCCAAATAAGTATTTTTCCTGTCTGAATCTTTCATCGGCCGGAGGGGATGTGGATTTTTTTATGGAGTCGATAAAAAGGTCGTGGTATTCGCCGGCGGAGATTAGTCGATACGCAAGTCCATTCCAGGCCGATGCGAAAGCAAACCAAGTATTTTGTCTCTCAGCCGATGTATCTGCGTTTGGGTTGGCAAAGCCAGCGACGGCTCGATTGATGGAGTCGTAGGGGGTGGGATCTACTTCATTTGGAAAATTGAGGCCGCAGACTTCTGAAATTGCCATGCTGGTCCTTGCTGGTCGGCGTATATTTTTGTTTTTGGGTGTTGAGATGGTAGCTGAAATTACCTCTTACGAGAATTCGTACGATGGTGAAACCCCGGGAATTGTGCGCGTTGTAGACCATACCGATTCCACGGGAGTCGGCAGTTCCATGAATTCCAAAAGCGTGGGCTAGAAGATACTTGTGGTACGAGTGGTATTGAGTAAGTAATCGCTAAGCGTGAGCGCTGCGGAAATTGCGGAATAGCAATAATTAAAGCAAAAAATGGAGCAGTGATTGTAGGAATCGGCTGCTCCATGTCAGGTGTAAATGGTGGGCCTTCCGGGACTTGAACCCAGGACCTGCCGATTATGAGTCGGATGCTCTAACCAACTGAGCTAAAGGCCCAAAAGAATTGCGGCGCCATTATAGGCGCCGCACAGTGTTCATCACAATTGCGTACGAATCAATTATTCGTCGAGAAAGCTGCGCAAATGATCAGAGCGTGAGGGATGGCGCAATTTGCGCAATGCCTTCGCTTCGATCTGACGAATACGTTCGCGCGTTACATCGAATTGTTTGCCGACTTCTTCTAGGGTGTGATCGGTATTCATGTCGATGCCGAAGCGCATACGTAATACTTTTGCTTCGCGCGCCGTCAACCCTGCGAGCACTTGACGGGTGGCTTCGCGCAAACCTTCGCCGGTGGCGGCGTCGATCGGCGATGCGATTGTGGTGTCTTCGATGAAATCGCCTAAGTGCGAATCTTCGTCGTCGCCGATCGGTGTTTCCATCGAGATCGGTTCTTTCGCGATCTTCAGCACTTTGCGTACTTTATCTTCCGGCATTTCCATGCGTTCGCCGAGTTCTTCCGGCGTCGGCTCGCGACCCATTTCCTGCAGCATTTGCCGCGAAATACGGTTGAGCTTGTTGATCGTTTCGATCATGTGCACTGGAATGCGAATTGTGCGCGCCTGATCGGCGATCGAACGCGTGATGGCCTGGCGAATCCACCATGTTGCGTATGTAGAAAATTTATAGCCGCGACGATATTCGAATTTATCGACGGCTTTCATCAAGCCGATATTGCCTTCTTGAATTAAATCGAGAAACTGCAAGCCGCGGTTGGTGTATTTTTTCGCGATGGAAATAACGAGACGCAGGTTGGCCTCGACCATTTCTTTTTTCGCACGACGCGCACGCGCTTCACCGATCGACATGCGGCGATTGATTTCTTTGATGTCGGCAATCGTCAGATCGGTATCGGCTTCTACCTGTTTGATCTGTTGTTGCGCGCGCAAAATGCGATCTTTGTTTTGATTCAGTTTGCTCGAATGCGCTTTGCGTGCGGCGATGTGTTTGTCTACCCATTCGAGATTGCTTTCGTTGCCTTGAAAGTCGCGAATGAATTGTTTGCGATCCATGCCGCTTTCGCGCACACAAATCTGCATGATTTCTTTTTCGCGCTCGCGAATGATATTCAGTGTATCGCGGACGCGTTGCGTCAGCGGATCGAACGTGCGTGGGGTGAGTTTGAAGAATTTAAAAAGCTCACCGAGCTGATGCAGTTCTTTTGCAGTTTGTTTGCTGTAGCGACCGTTTTTCTTGATCGACTTCTCGACTTTTTCGAATTGATCGCGCAGCGCGGTAAAACGCAGGCGCGCCTCTTCCGGATCGGGACCATTCTCGGTGCTTTCTTCTTCGTCGGTCGCGGCTTCGGCTTCTTCCTCTTCCTCGGCGGCAAGCTCCTCGTCGACCGGGATTTCCTCGGTCGGCGGTGCTACTGCTTCTACGGGATCGAGATAGCCGACCAGGATATCGCCGAGGCGACGACCTTCAGGTCCGACTTTGTCGTATTCATCGAGTAGATTTTTTACCGTGCCTGGAAAGAAGGCGAGCGCGGCCATCAGCTCGCGAATACCTTCTTCGATGCGCTTGGCGATGACGATCTCGCCTTCCCGCGTGAGCAGCTCGACGGTGCCCATTTCACGCATATACATGCGCACGGGATCGGTGGTGCGGCCGGCTTCGGTTTCGACAGCCGCAAGCGCTGCTGCCGCTTCGGCGGCGGCGATGTCATCGGGGGATTCGTTGTCGGCAAGCAGCAGAGTATCGGCGTCAGGGGCTTCTTCGAACACCTGAATGCCGAGATCATTGATCATCTGGATGATGTCTTCGACTTGTTCGGGGTCGGAGATGTCTTCCGGAAGGTGATCATTGACCTCTGCGTAAGTCAGAAATCCCTGCTCTTTGCCTTTGGCAATAAGCTCTTTGAGCCGGGATTGCTGCTGTTCCGTATCACTCATGCTGTTTTTCCCGTGTGAGGGGTTAAAAATATAGCCCGCCATTATAACCCAAGTGGGAAATGGCCGACTAGGTAAGTGGGGTGTTAGAGAGTCATTTGCAATCCCCGAAGGGACAACTATTTCCCGTGTTTATGCGAGAGCAGCTGGCTAAGTTGCTGCTTTTCCTGGGGGCTGAGCTCAGCGTAGCCCGCGTGCTGTAGTTTGTCGAACAGCACATCCAGTTGTAATTCGACGTGAGTTTCCTCCAGTCGGCGCAGCGTATCTGCGAGCTCGGATTCGACACCTTCCTCGGTTGCAAGGTTCAGTTGCTCGACGTTTTCGAGCAACAAACTGACCTGATTAAAGGCCTCTTCGACATGATGTCGCCACGGTTCGTCATACCAATGGCCGAGCAGAACATGTGTATTTGCCTCGGGCCGTTTATGCAGCAGCTCCAGGAGATCGCGCAGTAACGTGGCAGCCTCACCATCGAGATGACGCAGCTGACTCGGCTCGGGGGCACGCTGCGCGAGGCGGGGGTGCAGCAGCAGTAGTCCGGTTGCATACAGAACCGGGTTGCGCCGAATCTCGGTGCGCGGCGGCAGTGGGCGGCGTTGGCGCGGTTGAAAGCGTTGCGCGGCGGGCGGCTGCTCGGCAGGCGACTGCGCTGGTTGTAACAGCGAGATCAGCTTTTCGCTGCTCAGGCCGGTGCGCTGGGCAAGCGCTTGCAACATCAGCTGCTTGAATACGCCATCGGGTAACTTGCCGATCAACGGCGCGGCCAGTTTGCTGAGACGCGCGCGACCTTCGAGGCTGTTTTGGTCGATGTCCTCACCGACGCTGTCGAATAGATAGTCCGCCAACGGCTGGGCCGAATCCAGACGACGCTCGAAAGCGGCGGTGCCTTCGGCGCGAACCAGGCTGTCGGGGTCTTCGCCTTCGGGCAAAAATAAAAAGCGCGCCTGACGCCCGTCTTCCATGACTGGCAATGCTGCTTCCAGCGCTCGCCGAGCGGCTTGGCGCCCGGCGTTATCGCCGTCGAAACAGAACACTACCTCGGAGCAGAGGCGAAATACCTTCTGCAAATGCTCGGTGCTGGTGGCGGTACCGAGTGTGGCGACCGCATAGGGAATGCCGAACTGCGCCAGCGCGACAACATCCATATAGCCTTCGACAACCACCAGTCGCTGCAGGTGGCGAGCGGCTTTGCGCGCCTGATAGAGCCCGTAAAGCTCGCGGCCTTTATGGAAAATCGCCGTTTCCGGGGAGTTAAGATATTTCGGCTTTTCGTTGTTCAGTACGCGGCCACCGAATGCGATCACGCGGCCGCGACTGTCGACAATCGGGAACATGATGCGATCGCGAAAGCGGTCGTAAGTCTTGTTGTCTTCTTCCTTGACGACCAGCATGCCGCCATCGAGTAATAGTTTGCGCTCGCTCTCGGATTTGCCCTGCGTTAGCAGCAGGTTGTCCCAGCCCGGTGGCGCAAAGCCGATGCCGAAATCGCGGGCGATTGTGCCGCTAAGACCACGCTTTTTCAGGTACTCGACGGCGCGTTGCGCTTCGGGGTGATGGCGCAGTTGCTCGCGGTAATAGCGCGCCGCGGCTTCGAGCGTTTGATAAAGATCGCGCTGTCGTTCCTGCTGCCGCGTAACCTGTTCCGGCTGGCTTTCGCGCGGGACTTCGAGCCCCGCGAGGCTGGCGAGTGTTTCGACCGCGCGCGGAAAATCGACGCGGTCGTAATCCATGACAAAGCCAACAGCGTTGCCGCCGGCGCCGCAGCCAAAGCAATAAAAGAATTGTTTATCGGGACTGACGCTGAAGGATGGTGTTTTTTCGTCGTGGAAAGGGCAGCGTGCGGTGTAATTACGCCCGCTTTTTTTCAACGGCACGCGACGATCGATGACCTCGACAATATCCACCCGCTCCAGCAGGTCATCGATAAATGCTTGCGGAATGCGACCGGCCATCAGCGTACTGCGGAAGTTAAGGGTAATTAGGGTGGACGCGTAACTTTAACGTCTGCCGTCGGATTAGGCCACGAGTGCGGGTGGCCTTTATTTAGCTGAGACGAGCTTTGACCAGCTTGCTGACCGCGGCCATGTCGGCGCGGCCCTGAGCAGCGGGTTTGATCAGTGCCATCACCTTGCCCATATCGGCAGCGCCGGTGGCGCCGGTTTCGGCAATGGCGCGATCGATCAACCCGGCAATCTCAGCATCGTCGAGCGGCTGCGGCAGGAATTCCTCGACCACGCGCAGCTCCTGCGCTTCTTTATCGGCGAGGTCATCGCGGCCGGCATTACGAAATTGACTGATGGAATCGCGGCGTTGCTTGGCGACTTTATCGAGCACGATCAACGCACGCGCATCATCAACTTCGATGCGTTCGTCGACTTCAATGCGTTTGATATCGGCCAGAATCATGCGGATCGCGCTGAGGCGATCCTTTTCTTGCGCTCGCATGGCCGCTTTCATCGCCTCGGTGAGGCGTGTTTTCAGCGTGAACTCGGCCATGGGTAGTGATAGTCCTTAGAACGGACGCTGCAGTTTTTTCGCTTCGCGTTGCAGCTTTTTCAGGTGACGCTTAACGGCGGAAGCAGCTTCGCGTTTGCGCACGGTGGTCGGTTTTTCATAAAACTCGCGGCGACGAACTTCGGCAAGAACACCGGCTTTTTCACACGAACGTTTGAAGCGGCGCAGTGCTACGTCGAACGGTTCGTTGTCTTTCAGTTTTACTGAGGGCATGTTTCTGATCCGCAGTTGCAATATAAGGAACGGTGGACGGTCCACCGGAGGCCGCGCATTCTAAACTGCACTAAACCGAATTGCAAAGCCCGCGCCGCGCCGGAAGTGGGGCAACTGGCGAGGATACGTCTCAGCCGTTATGATGCGCTCCCCCTGCAAGCCCGAGGCTGTGCCTCATAACGTGACCGATTCCATGCGAGTACTGGGCATCGAAAGCTCTTGCGACGAAACCGGCGTGGCTATTTACGATAGCGACCGTGGTCTGCTCGCCGATGCGCTGTTCAGCCAGATTGCGCTCCATCGCGAATACGGCGGTGTCGTGCCCGAGCTGGCTTCGCGCGATCATGTCCGCAAATGCCTGCCGTTGATCCGCGAAGTGCTCACCACTGCCCAACTTCAGCCGCATCAAATCGATGCCGTCGCTTACACCGCCGGTCCTGGCTTGGTTGGAGCGCTAATGGTCGGCGCCTGCATCGGCCGCAGTCTTGCCTATGCATGGCGAGTGCCTGCGCTCGGCGTTCATCATATGGAAGCGCATTTATTGGCGCCGATGCTCGAAGCAAATCCGCCGCAATTACCCTTCGTGGCGTTGCTGGTATCGGGCGGTCACACGCAGCTGGTGCGGGTCGATGGCATCGGTCGCTACCAACTGCTCGGCGAATCGCTCGACGACGCGGCGGGCGAGGCCTTCGACAAGTGCGCGAAGATGCTCGGCCTGCCGTATCCCGGTGGTCGCGGGCTGGCGCAGCTGGCAGAGCAGGGCAGTGCCCGTTTCAATTTTCCGCGACCGATGTTGAATCGTCCCGGCCTTGATTTCAGTTTCTCCGGTTTGAAAACAGCCGTGCTCACCGCCATTCGCGAACAGACCGCAGTCGATGGTGCGCTCGATCGGCAGACGCGCGCCGATATCGCTGCTTCTTTTCAAGCGGCGGTGGTCGAGACGCTGTCGGTAAAAGCCCAGCGCGCATTGCAGCAAACTGGATTAAAGACATTGGTGATGGCCGGTGGTGTCAGCGCCAATCGTGAATTGCGCCGTGTCCTCGAACGCGATCTCGCGTTAATCGATGCCAAAGTGTTTTATGCACGCCCGCAGTTCTGCACCGATAACGGCGCGATGATCGCTTATGCGGGTTGTCAGCGGTTGCTTGCCGGGCAGCACGACGCGCTCGATATTAAAGTGCGCGCGCGCTGGCCGTTGATCGAATTGCCGGCGGTGACGGAAAGCGTGGAGTGATATAGAGGCGCGTATGGACATTGTATTTATTCGCGATCTGCAGATCGAAGCGATCATCGGCATTTACGAGTGGGAGCGCAGCGTGCGTCAACGCATCGTGCTCGATCTCGAACTGGCCAGCGATATTCGTAAAGCCTCAGCGAGCGAAAATGTTGCCGACACACTCGATTATCACGCGATTGCGATGCGCCTCGACGCGTTTGTGAAAGCACAACAATTTCGTTTGCTGGAAACACTAGCAGAACAATGTGCAGAACTCTTACAGCGCGAATTCCATGTCACCTGGCTGCGCCTGAGCGCAGCGAAACCCACCGCTGTTATTGCTGCAGGCGCGGTGGGTGTGCGCATTGAGCGTGGAGATAAACCGACGTGACCCGCGTGTATATCGGCATCGGCAGCAATATTGAGCGCGAAATCAATATTCGCGCAGCACTCGATCGCCTGAGTGAAATATTTGGCGCGTTGACGATATCGCCGGTCTATGAAAGTGAAGCCATCGGCTTCGACGGTGAAGCGTTTTTTAATCTCGTTGTCGGCGTCGATACCGATATGGCGGTCGGCGCATTATTGCAACAACTGCGTGCCGTCGAAGCCGAATATGGCAATGCCGGCAATCTGCCGAAATTCAGCGCTCGCTCGCTCGATCTCGATTTGTTGACATACGGTGCAATCAGCGGCATTTGCGACAGCATTGCATTACCACGTGCCGATATTATCGATTACGCCTATGCGTTATGGCCTTTGGCCGATATTGCCGGTGAGGAATTGCATCCGAGCCTCGGCATTTCGTATCGCGCGCTCAGACAGCAATTCAATCGTCCGCAAAAACTGTGGCCTGCGTCATTCGTGTGGCGCGGCAACGATCTATCAGTGTTGTATTCGGCGCAGCGCGCCAGCTAAGTCAAACTTAAACCACCATCCACCGCAATGATCTGACCGTTGATATAGGGCGCATGCTCGATCAGAAATAATGCCGTGCGCGCGATCTCGTCGGGATTGCCGATCTCGCCGCGCGGAATGCGATTCAGCATGTGCTGTTTTTCAGTATCGCTCAGAGTTGTCGCCGGCCACAGAATTGCACCCGGTGCGATGCCATTGACGCGAATAGCATTGCCACAATCGAGCGCAAGGCTTTTGGTTAGCATGGCGAGGCCGGCTTTGGCGATGCAATACAACGGATGATCGCGCAGTGGTCGGTCGGCAAAAATATCGATGATATTAATAACGCAGCCACGCTGTTTTTTTAGTGCGGGTAACAACGCTTGCGTCAGAAAAAATGCACCTTTCAAATTGCTGCCGATCAAGACATCCCAATCGTGCTCGGTAGCCACTCCCCAGGGCGTCGCATAATAGCTGGAAGCATTATTGATTAATGCATCGAGTCGTCCCCAGCATTGTTCAACCTGCATTGCTAACGAAATGACTTCTGCGCTATTGGTAAGGTCCGCCTGTATTGTTTTTGCAGAGTTCGGGCGCGTGGTGTTGAGGGTGTCGGCAAGTTGTTCGGCGGCTGTCGCCGAATGATGATAATGAATCAATACGTTGTAATCGTGCGCATGCAGCATACGCGCTAGCCGTTCGCCAATACGCTGCGCGGCACCGGTGATTAATACGACTTTTCTATTCGGCATATTGTGCTATTCCGAAAGTTGCGACCAATGTATCTCGATCGCGCGTAAACGTTCGTGATGTAATTGTTCGCCCAGCGCTTTGCCGTTGAAACCTTGTGCGATTAATGTTTGCGTATCGATTGCCGCTGCTAGCTGACGCAGCTGTTCCAGCCGATGTGTTTTAGTGGTCGGAATTTGCAACGCGCGTGCGACGGCTAATAACTGGGCGAAACGCTCCGGTCGGCGCCAGGCATCGACGCTATCAAATAATGCCAAGGCCTGTTGCCCATCGTTGCAATTCGCAATAGCGGCCATTTGCGCAATCGCGAGTAGCGCCAGTTCGCGACAATCGTTCGGCGCTTTAATGCGGGTACAGAAAGCTATTGCCGCGTTGCGATCGAGTGGTGCGCAGAGCGCGGCGAAACGCACGACACCGTCATTGCTCTGTTGCGCAGCCTGCGTGAGATTGTCGAATGACGCGACATCGAATTCAGGGCACAGGCGTGCCAGCGCTCTGCAATGGCGTAACGTTTCGAAATAAACCGCAGGGCTTGTTTCACTGAGCGCGCGCTCGGTTTCTTTCCATATACGCTCGGCGACCAGATGTTCAATTTCGCCAGCGTCGACTATCGCGCGCATCAGTTCGAGTGTTTCATCGGCGATGTGAAAACCGAGATGGTGATAGCGCGCCGCGAAACGTGCGACACGTAAAACGCGCAACGGATCTTCCGCAAATGCGGGCGCCACATGGCGCAAAACACGCTGTTGTAAATCGCGTTGCCCACCGTACGGATCAATTAAATGACCGTGCTCATCTTCGGCGATGGCATTGATGGTTAAATCACGGCGCGCGAGATCCTGCTCCAGTGTGACATCGGGGCTGCTGTAAAACGTAAAGCCGTGATAGCCGTGACCACTTTTGCGTTCGATGCGCGCGAGCGCATATTCCTCTCGCGTTTGCGGATGTAAAAATACCGGGAAATCGCGCCCGACCGGTTTATAACCGGCCGCCACCATCGCTGCGGGCGTGGCGCCGACGACCACCCAATCGCGTTCGTGATGCGGATAACCGAGCAATTTGTCGCGGACGGCGCCGCCAACGAGATAGCACTGCATCGCAAATAATTCGAGTAAGAAAGATTGCGCGCAGTATAGAGGTTCTACGGCAGCTCGGCGTCGTCGTCCTGCGGTGGGCAGTGATACGAGGCGGCGATTTGTCCATCCTGCATCGAGTTCAGGTGCACGTCGAAGCCCCACAATCGATGCAGGTGCTTCAAAACTTCGGGCGTGTGGTCGTCGAGCGGGCGCCGATTATGCTGGGTGTGTTGTAGATACATAGCGCGATCGCCGCGCATATCGATATCGACGACTTGGATATTCGGTTCGCGATTGCCGAGATTGTATTGACCTGCCAACTGCTCGCGCACGACGCGATAGCCTTCGTCATTGTGAATTGCAGCGATTTCGATTTCCGATCTTTCGTCGTCGTCGAGCACGCTGAACAGTTTCATATCGCGAATCACTTTCGGCGATAAAAATTGCTGAATAAAACTTTCGTCCTTGAAGTTGCGCATGGCGAACTGCAAAGTTTCACGCCATGGGCTGCCTGCGATATCGGGAAACCAGCGCTTATCTTCGTCCGTCGGACTTTCGCAGATGCGGCGCAGATCGCTCATCATGCCAAAGCCGAGGGCATACGGGTTGATGCCACTGTAATGCGGGCTGTCGAATGCCGGTTGATAAGTTACGCTGGTGTGCGACTGCAGAAACTCAAGAATGAAACCGTCGGTAACTTTGCCGCGGTCGTATAGCTCGTTCAGCAGCGTGTAATGCCAGAACGTCGCCCAGCCTTCATTCATCACCTGCGTTTGGCGCTGCGGATAAAAATACTGCGCAATTTTTCGCACGATGCGAATAATCTCGCGCTGCCACGGTTCAAGTAATGGCGATTTTTTTTCAAGGAAATACAGCAGATTTTCCTGGGGCTCGTCGAGAAACGGCTTTTGTTTACGATTTTTGCTGGCCGCTTTTGAGGTGGGAATTGTGCGCCACAAATCGTTGACCTGCTGTTGCAGATAATCTTCGCGCTCTTCTTGGCGGCGTTGTTCTTGCTCAGCGGATAACGGGTGCGGCCGTTTGTAGCGATCGACACCATAGTTCATCAATGCGTGGCAAGAATCGAGCACGCGTTCGACCGCTTCAATACCGTGGCGCTCCTCGCATTTGGCGATGTAATTGCGGGCGAACAGCATGTAATCGATGATCGAGTCAGCATCGGTCCAGGTACGAAATAAATAATTACCTTTAAAAAACGAATTGTGGCCATAGCAGGCGTGCGCAATGACCAATGCCTGCATCATCATCGTATTTTCTTCCATGAGATACGCGATGCATGGATTGGAATTAATGACGATCTCGTACGCGAGCCCCATCTGGCCGCGACTGTAATTATTTTCAATGCCGAGAAAATGTTTGCCGAACGACCAGTGGCGGTAATACACCGGCATACCGGATGCGGCGTAGGCATCCATCATTTGTTCTGAACTGATAATTTCGATTTGATTCGGGTACGTATCGAGGCCGAATTCTTCGGCGAGCTGACCAATCTCGCGGTCGTATTTCTCGATCAGTTCAAAAGTCCATTCGGAGCCGGTCGAAATAGGATTTCTTTCGTTGGTGTTGCCGCTCATGCGGTGCGCCTCTGGAACAACTCACGAAATACCGGAAAAATATCTTGGATATCGATGATCTGTTGCATTGCGAATGTTTCCGGGAACATGTCGCGCACCTGTTCGTATTCGCCCCATAGCGCCTGGTGTTCGCGCGGCGTGATTTCGACATACGAATAATGCTGTAAAAACGGCATGATTTCTTTGGTGAGCAGATCGTAGCAAACGCTGGAATCGTCATTCCAGTTGTCGCCGTCGGATGCTTGCGCGCCGTAAATATTCCATTCCGATGTCGGGTAGCGATCAGTAATGACCTCTTTCATCAGTCGCAACGCGCTCGATACGATGGTGCCACCGGTTTCACGCGAATAGAAAAACTCTTCCTCATCGACTTCTTTCGCGCTGGTGTGATGGCGAATAAATACCACTTCGGTGTGATCGTAATTACGCTTCAAAAACAGATACAGCAAAATAAAAAAGCGCTTGGCCATATCCTTGGTGGCCTGATTCATCGAACCCGATACATCCATGATGCAAAACATCACCGCCTTCGATGAGGGCTGCGGTTCTCTGATGCTCAGGTTGTATTTGATGTCGAATTCATCGATGAACGGCAATCGCTCGATTTTGCGTTTGAGCAGAGCGATTTCTTCCTCGATATCGGCGATGCGTTTGTTGTTGCGCAGCACCGGATCGGTGCTCATCAGCTGTGCGAGTTCTTCTTCAAGTTCGCGAATACGCTTGCGCTTGGGGCCGCCTAAAGCAATGCGGCGCGCGTGGGCGGAGCGCAATGAGCGCACGATATTGATTTGATTCGGAGTGCCGGCACTGCTGTAGCCACCGCGCCGATATTTGAACGTATCGGTACCGGCGAGCTGGCGCTTGACGAGATTCGGCAGGGCTAAATCCTCGAACATGAATTCGAGAAATTCTTCCTGCGTGATTTGAAAAGCGAACTCATCCATGCCTTCGCCACTATTGCTGGCGCGACCGGAGCCGCCACCACCACCGCCCCCACTGGGGCGTGGCATTTTGTCGCCGGCAATAAATTCTTTGTTGCCCGGATGCACCACCGTCCGTTTGCCACCGGGGCCATGGCCGAGCACTGGCTCGCCGACATCGTGACTCGGGATCGTGATTTTTTCGCCCTGTTCGATATCGGTAATCGAGCGTTTGCCGACTGCGTCGGAAACAGCTTTCTGAATATGCTTTTTGTACCGGCGCAAAAAGCGCTGGCGATTAACGGCGCTCTTGTTCTTGCCGTTTAACCGCCGGTCGATCAGATGACTCACGCTGTGATTCCTCCACCGCTCTACAGCGGTACCGCAAACTTATTGCGATTCGCACGCCTATTGCGACTTGCGAACGCGCAAGTACCATTCGGACAGCAATCGCACCTGTTTCTCGGTGTAGCCGCGATCGACCATGCGCTTGACGAAATCGTTGTGCTTCGTCTGATCCTCGGTGGATGCTTTTGCGTTGAAGGAAATTACCGGCAGCAGATCCTCGGTGTTGGCGAACATTTTCTTCTCGATCACTGCGCGCAGTTTTTCATAGCTGCGCCAATCCGGATTTTTGCCGTTGTTGTTGGCGCGGGCACGTAGCACGAAATTGACGATCTCGTGGCGGAAGTCCTTCGGATTGCTGATACCAGCGGGTTTCTCGATTTTTTCGAGATCTTCGTTGAGCGAAGCTCGATCGAGAATTTCGCCGGTTTCGGGATCGCGATATTCCTGATCCTGAATCCAGAAATCGGCATACGTCACGTAACGATCGAAAATATTCTGGCCATATTCGGAATACGATTCGAGATAAGCCGTTTGAATTTCTTTGCCGATAAACTCGATGTAGTGCGGTGCCAGATATTCCTTGATGAAGCGCAGGTAGCGCTCGGTGGTTTCCTGCGAATATTGTTCCTGCTCGATTTGTTGTTCGAGCACATACAACAAATGCACCGGATTCGCGGCGATTTCGGTCGGATCGAAGTTGAATACTTTCGATAAAATCTTGAACGCGAAACGCGTGGACAGACCTTCCATGCCTTCGTTGACCCCAGCGGCGTCGTGATACTCCTGAATACTTTTCGCTTTCGGATCGGTGTCTTTCAGGTTCTCGCCGTCATACACGCGCATCTTCGAATACACATTGGAATTCTCCGGCTCTTTCAGGCGCGACAGCACGGTGAATTGCGCGAGCATTTTCAGCGTATCCGGTGCGCAGGGAGATTTCGCCAGCGAGCTGTTGAAGAGGAGCTTGTCGTAAATCTTGATCTCCTCGGCGACGCGCACGCAGTAAGGTACTTTCACGATATACACGCGATCGAGAAATGCTTCGTTGTTTTTGTTGTTCCTAAATGCCTGCCACTCCGATTCGTTCGAGTGCGCGAGAATCACGCCTTCGAAGGGAATGGCGCCCATGCCTTCGGTGCCGTTGTAGTTGCCTTCCTGTGTTGCGGTCAGTAGTGGGTGCAACACTTTGATGGGTGCCTTGAACATTTCCACAAATTCCATGATGCCCTGGTTCGAACGGCAGAGGCCGCCGGAGAACGCGTAGGCATCGGGATCGTTTTGCGGAAATTCTTCGAGCTTACGAATATCGACTTTACCGACCAGCGAAGAAATATCCTGATTGTTTTCATCGCCCGGTTCGGTTTTGCTGACGGCGATTTGGTCGAGCCGCGATGGATATAATTTCACAACGCGAAATTGACTGATATCGCCTTTGTACTCGTGCAGACGTTTTACCGCCCATGGCGACATGATGGTTTTGATGTAGCGCCGCGGAATGCCGTAATCCTCTTCGAGAATATGTCCGTCCTCATCGGGATCGAATAAGCCGAGCGGTGATTCGAATACTGGCGAATCTTTAAGGCAGTAAATGGGCTCGCGCTCGATCAACGATTTCAGCCGCTCGGCGAGCGATGATTTACCGCCGCCCACCGGGCCGAGCAAATACAGAATTTGTTTTTTCTCTTCGAGGCCCTGAGCGGCATGACGAAAATAAGAAACGATTTGTTCGATCGCTTCCTCCATGCCGTAAAACTCATCGAATGCTTTGTAGCGACGAATGACTTTGTTCTGGAAAATACGGCTTAAACGCGAATCGCGTGAGGTATCCATCATCTCCGGTTCGCCGATTGCCATCAGTAGGCGCTCTGCGGCATTCGCATAGACAGAGCGATCTTTTTTACACAGCTCCAAATATTCCTGCAGCGTGTAAGTCTCCTCCTGAGTAGATTCATAGCGGTCGCGAAAATGGTTGAAGATGCTCATGTACCTACCTCGTATCAGCTCAACAGATGTCGGCGTTTTGCGATGCACTCACGCTAAGAATAGGACGCAATGCATCGAAGAGCCATAGCCGCTAGTAATTGGACACAGAAAAAATGCGAAATATATTCGCGGAGAAAAAATATCGCGTGTTTGCATCATGGCGGTTTTGCTATTGGCGACGCAACGATTTGTTTGCGGATTCAATTTTTGAATCCCGCGAAGTATTAAATTTGGAGTGAAAGAAAGGGGGCTGTAGCGGGTTTTGGTTAAGCAATGACGATCTAGGTTGATATATTTATAGAAGAAAAAGATTTAAACACGGAGTTAGCACTCACATCGAATGAGTGCTTGTGTTTCGAGATTTAATAATGAGAGTTGTTCGCCCCAAATGCAGCCAGTGTCGAGCGCAAAAACGTCAGCGCGATGCGTGCGCCCCATCAGCGTTGCCCAATGCCCGACGATTAAATTGCTCCCGGCACTTTTTCGATCGGGTACATCGAACCACGGCATGAAGCCTGGCTTTGCCGCTTCGGGGGCCGCTTTATTTTTCAGATCGAGTTTGCCTTGCGAGTCGCAGAAACGCATGCGCGTCAGATAGTTGGTGATCACACGCCAACGCTCGATGCCGGTTAAATCGTCGCGCCAGCAATCGGGCGTATCGCCATACATTCCGTGCAGGAAAGCGTCAATTTCCGCACTTTGCAACACTTGCTGAATTTCTTCTGCCAGCTGGGATGCACGTTCGAGCGTCCATTGTGGCGCGAGACCGGCGTGCACCATGGCGTAATCCGTTTCGCGATAAAAGAGCGGCTGTTGTCGCACCCACGCCAACAGCTCGTTGGCATCGGGCGCGTCGAGAATCGATTGCAGCGTATCGCCGCGTTTCATTTCGCGAGCGCTGTAAGCAACCGCCAACAGATGTAAATCGTGATTGCCGAGGACGACGCGAGCGCTAGCGCCCAGTTCATATAAAAAGCGCAGGCATTCGAGCGATTGAGTGCCGCGATTGACGATGTCGCCAACCGACCACAGCTGATCTTTTGTCGCATCGAACTTGACACGATCGAGCACGCGCCGCAGCGGGTCGAAACAACCCTGCAAATCACCTACGGCATAGCGGGTCATCGCTCGGAGCGCTCAGTGCAGCATGCCGGGTCGGGCGAGTGAGAACGCGCGGATCGGCGCCTCGAAGGATTCGCCGGTGTCCGTCACCATTTGGTAGCTGCCTTCCATGGTGCCAATCGGTGTCGCCAGCATCGCACCGCTGCTATAGCGATAGCTGCCACCACTCGCGATTAAGGGCTGCTCGCCGATCACGCCCTCGCCGCGCACTTCCTGGACGTGATTGTCGGCATCGGTAATGCGCCAGTAGCGCGATAACAGGCGCACTGCTTCATGCCGATGATTGGTGATCGTAATCGTGTACGCGAAAACGAAACGATTCTCGGCGGGCAGCGATTGATCCGAGAGATATTGCGTAGCAACGTCGATCTGAATAGCGCTGGTATCGGGCATCAGGCTGGTTTATCCATTCAGGCTATCGGCGAGTTTGACGAACGCCGCTAGCGGAAGCGTTTCCGGGCGCGCGCCGGCGTCGATACCGAGCGCTTCGATTTGCGCGGCGCTGAGCAGACTCTGCAGCGCATTGCGCAGCGTTTTACGACGTTGATTGAAGGCGGTTCGCACGACCAGTTGCAAGCGCTCGACCGATTGCGCGGGGTGCGGCAATTCGGTGTGCGGGACCAATCGTACCACGGCCGATTGCACCTTCGGCTGCGGCGAAAATGCACCTGGCGGTACTTCGAACAATGGCTCCACGCGGCAGAAATATTGCGCCATGATGCCGAGCCGGCCGTAATCCTTATTGCCCGGCGCTGCCGCGAGACGCTCGACCACTTCCTTCTGCAACATGAAATGCATATCGGTGATGCGTTGGTTTTGCTGCAGCAAATGGAAAATCAACGGCGTCGAAATGTTGTACGGCAGATTGCCGACCACGCGCAGTTGGGTCGCGGGGGCAAGCACATCGAGATCGAGTTCGAGCGCATCGCCCTGTTGCAAATGAAAGCGCGGATGCGTGCCGAATTTCTGTATCAGCAGCGGTATCAAATCGCGATCGAGTTCCAGCGCGAGCAGCGTACATTCGCTCTCCAGCAGTGCTCCCGTTAGCGCACCCTGGCCGGGTCCGATTTCGAGCAGCGTTTCGCCGGCGCGCGGGCGGATCGATTTGACGATATGGTTGATGACATTGTGATCGTGCAGAAAATTCTGGCCGAAACGCTTGCGCGCGCGGTGTTCGGTCACCTGTGGTTTACTCACGCGAAAGTCCCCGCGCGCCGGTTGTGCGGTACTGCTGCGCCAGCTTGAGCGCAAGATCGAGCGCGGCATGCAGGCTGCCGGCATCGGCGCGACCGCTGCCGGCGAGATCGAGCGCGGTGCCATGGTCGACCGAGGTGCGAATGATCGGCAGGCCCAGCGTGATATTGATGGCGCGGCCAAAGCCCTGATATTTCAGTACTGGCAGACCTTGGTCGTGGTACATGGCCAGCACCGCATCGGCTTGTTCAAGGTGCTTGGCAGTAAACGCAGTATCGGCCGGCAGCGGGCCGATCAAATGCAAGCCTTCGCCACGCAGCATATGCAGACATGGCTCGATCACGTCGATTTCCTCGCGGCCCAGATGGCCACTTTCGCCGGCATGCGGATTCAGCCCCAGCACCAGAATACGCGGTTCGCGCAGCCCGAATTTATCGCGCAGATCGCGATGCAGGATGCGCAACACGGCGACTAAATTGGCGGTAGTAATGTGCCGCGGGACTTCGGCCAGCGGCAGATGCGTGGTCGCCAGTGCGACCCGTAGCCGATCGGTAGCCAGCATCATCACGACTTTTTCGGTATGCGTGCGTTCGGCGAGAAATTCGGTATGGCCACTGAACGGAATGCCGGCATCATTGATGACACCCTTGTGTACCGGCGCGGTGACCATCGCATCGAAATGACCGAGCTGGCATTGATCGACTGCCAGCGCCAGAGTAGCCAGTACGTACGTGGCATTGGCTGGATCCAATATGCCGGGGATAACCGGTGCCTGCAGCGGCACTGGTGCGACGAATAATTCGCCGCTCCGCGATGCAGTGCATTGTTCCGGTTGCCATGTTCGCAACTGCAGCGGTAGTCCGAGCTGGCGTGCGCGTTCGCGCAACAGCTCAGGATCGGCAACGGCGATTAATTGGACGTCATAAGGATGTTGCGCGAGCGCGACCAGCAGATCGGGACCGATACCCGCCGGCTCCCCGGCGGTCAACGCGATGCGCGGCAGGCGCTCCGTAGTCGCGGGATCGGCAATCATCAGGTTTTCTTGATGTCGATGAACGCTTCATCGCGAATCTTGCGCAACCAGCCGTCGAGCTCTTCCTGATACTTCTTATCGTGCAGATAATTGCGCGCCATGTTGCGGCGCATGTCGTCGCTGACATCCTGCTGGCGGCGCTGCTCGACCATGACGATATGCCAGCCGTAGCGGCTCTTGAACGGTTCGCTGATCTGGCCGGGCGCGGTGTTATCCATCGCGCGCTGGAACGCTGCCACCAATTGGCCTGGACTGGTCCAGCCCAATTCACCGCCTTCCATCGCCGAACCGATATCTTCCGAATACTGACGCGCCAGCTCGCTAAAATCGGTGCCGTTTAACGCGCGCTGCCGCAATTGCGCGGCGAGCTGCTGACATTGTTCGTCGGAGCGAATCGCCGACGGCTTTAACAGAATATGCCGCGCCTTTGTCTGTTGAATGAGCTCGCCTTTGCCGCGAACTTCGACCACTTTGATCAGGTGATAGCCGCTTGGGCTGCGAATGGGATCAGTGGATTGACCGGCGCCCAGCGTTGGCACGACGTCCGCGAACAGGCTTGGTAAATCCTCCTTCGTGCGCCAGCCGAGATCGTTGTGCTGCACCGTAACCGGGCCGGCGGTGGCCATTACCCGGTTGAAATCCTCGCCGGCACGCAGACGCTCGGCCAGCTGCCCGGCAAAATTACGCACGCTATCGCTATCGGCGCCATTGGTCGGAATCAGCGCGTGCAGAATATGGAACTGCGGTGCGGTCAGCGCCTGCCCATCCGGCGAATTGAGAAAGTTCTCCACTTCCTGATCGGTGATTTGTACGTGCTCGCTGACGCTACCCTGTTGCACGCGTTGGATTAGTAATTCGCGGCGCAATTGTTCGCGCGCTTGTGCGTAAGGCACGCCGTCTTTCGAGAGCGCCTGCGAAAACTGTTCAAGCGTCATGTTGTTCTGTTGCGCGATGCGCTCCATTGCATCATTCAGCTCACTGTCGGAAATACGCACGCCGGCGCGCTTTGCGATCTGCAATTGCAGGCTTTCGAGGACCAGCTGATCGAAAATCTGACGGCGGAACTGTTCCGATGGCGGCAATTCGCGGTTGGCGCGCTTCGCGTTCGCTTCCGCGCGTTGCACGGCACTTTGCAGCTCGCCGGCAAGAATCACATCGTCATCGACAATCGCGATCACGCGATCGAGCGTTTGCACTTGGGGCGCGCTGTTCGCTGGTGCCGGTGTGTCCGCAGCGTTTTGCGCCGCGAGTGATAGTGGAAACAACAGCGCGCACAGCAGCGCTGGCCGACATAATTTAGTAGCGATCACGGTACCCCCAAATACTTTCTTGCAGCAGCGTATTGACGCGTCGGCCGAGGCCGCCGAGTCCTTTGAGCTGGAATTCAAACAAAATGGCTTGATCGCGTTGCGCCTGCGGTTGACCAATACTGTTCAGCTGTTCGCTGAAGATGGCGCGTTGATAAATGATGCGCGTCACCCAGCAGCAATCCTCGTACTCGACGCCGAGCATATCTTCGAGCGGCGTATGTAAATCGATGTCGTAATTAACGCGGCCAAACAACCGCCAGCGTTGGTTCAGCGGCAGCGCGACCGAAAAATCCGCCTGCCGCAGGCCGTTGGCGAGGGTCGAGATGGTCGGGTCGGGCTTGTTGTAGCGATAGCCGAGGTTATAAATCGCACCTTCGCTAGGCTCGTAGTGCGTATAGACATTGCCCTGCTCGATTTCGTTGCTGCTCTGATCCCACAGAATGTTGCTGTTCACCCACAGGGTGGTGCTCGGTTGCAGCACGAGCTGGCCGGCCACCGCCGAGCTGGCTTGATTGTCGCGCGCTTCGACAGTCGATGCGTTCACGCGGCGGTCGGCGAAATAGAAAATCTGGCCGATGCTGGCGTGGCCGAGATCGCGGCCGCTGTCACTTTCTATGATGCGCGAGGTCAGGCCAGTGGCAAGTTGATTGAAATCTTCAAGTCGGTCGTGACCGACAAAGCGGCGCGGCTGGAACAATTGTTGGAAATCAAAAGTCAGCGGGCTGGTATCGAACAACGGTTGATCGAGTTGTTTTTTGTACGGGCTATATAAGTAGTAGAGCCGCGGTTCAAGCGTCTGCTGATAGGCGCTGCCATCGAAGGTCATATCGCGCTCGAAGAACACCCCGGCATCGAGAATCGCCTGAGGGATGGCCGTCGATGGTTGATCACCGGGCTGGGTCGAGGTATCCGCGCGGTTCAGCTCATAGCCGACGTAGCGCATGCGCACTTCAGGATTGATATAGCTCGAGGTCCAGCGCATCGGAAAGCTAACCCCGGGCTCGACATACAGGCGATTGCCGGTATCCCAGGGACCACCGGGCTCGATCAGTGAGTTTGGATCATCGTGATCGAAGCGGGTGAACTCGGTGAGAACGCTGTAATCGAGTTGGAAATTACCGCCGCTCGCGGAGCGTCCGAAAGTGAATTGCGGCGCCTTGCGGTACGGCTTCGCCACTAGATCGTCGATGATCTGATATTGCTGTACCTGCAAGCCGGCGTACCAATTCTGATAATTCATATTCAGCGCCGCCTGCTGATTGAGCGAGACCTGGCGCTTGATATTGAGACTGCCGATGCTGAAGTCGTGGAAATAGTCGTTATCGCTGACGCGGGCGTAGTCGATCATCGTCGAGAAATAGCTGTTCAGGTTGCCGGTTTCCTGCACCCCCCTGAACCAGCGATCGTCACCGGTTTTGTTGTCACCGTTGAGCTGGGTGCCCGACACCAGCCAATTGCTGAATCGGTTTAAGTAGCGTCCCTCGACTTCAAGCATCGTGCCGCGATCGGTAATTTCGCGCGGCGTGATGGTCGCGTCGTAATTCGGCGCCAGATTGAGATAGTACGGAATCGCAACATCCAGCCCTGAGGAGCTGCTGCCGATCATCGGCCACAGAAACCCGCTCTGGCGCCGATCATCGATCGGAAAGTTCATGTAAGGCGTGTAAAACACCGGCACATCGGCGACCCGGATGGTCGTACTGGTGGCTTCGCCACGTCCGGTATCGCGATTCAAGCGAATGTGTTTCGAGCGCATCTGCCAATCTTCGCGATCGGGCGGGCAGCGCGTGTAGGTGGCGTCATCGAGTTCGATCACGCTTTCCTTGCGCCGCGTCAGCTTGCTCGCAGTCACGCGCATGCCGCTGCGATAGTCGAGCATACGGGCATCGGCGACATGGCCGAACGAATTGGTGGTGACGAGATCGGCATTGGTGCCGGACATTTTCAAATTCGGCTGATGCAGGACGACATCGCCATACAGATTCACTTGATTGGTGCTGCGATTCAGATCGGCGCGATCTGCGGTCAGTTTGAGATTACCTTGGGTGACGGTGACGCCGCCGTCCATTTTGATCGTGTCGCCTTCCCATTCCGAATGTGCGGCATTCGCGCGCGCCGGCATATGTTTCGGCGATTTATCGGCGTCTTCCCAATCCAGCGGTGGTTCGACATAAGCGCCGTCGCAAGCGCCATTCGGTTTGCAGCATTGGCCGGCAGCTGCGTTCGGCACCCAATCCCACGAATCCACAGCGGCCATCGCGGGCTTTTGCACCGCAGCGGCAGTTGGCGGCGGCGCCGTCGTCATCGGTTGGGTTGCTGGAACCGGAGTTGGGGCAGCAATTGGCGCAGGTGTGGGAGCCGCAATTGTCGGCTGCGCAGATGTCGCGGGGGCAGCGGGTCGAGCAGCAGGCGCCGTCACGGCTGGCGCAGTCGGCTTCGCGGCAGTGGTATCGATGGGTTTAGCGGCGCACGCGAAGCCGCCGTTGGGTGCGGGCTGACATGACCAGCTCGATTCGGCATGCGCCATCGAGATTGACCACGGCAATAGCAACATGCTCGCCGAAAAATACGCAGTAGGCCGCGATAGGTGAGTCAATTACAGGCTCTCGGATTTTTTATGAAACTTGAATGGATGCTTCAGACGGAGCAGTGCTTTCGTCCGCCTGGATTAGAGCGAGCCCGGATGATAATGCATTCACCAGGCGATGGCCAAAATTGTTAAGCTGCGGCGCCATATAACGGCGCGTCCGTCAGCAAATCTCAGAGGTAATTGCTCTCGATGTCTGAATCTAAACATTCGATATCTGCGTTTAAACAATGGATCGCGCAGCAACTACAGGTGCCGATTGCTGCGATCGATCTGCAAGCCGCATCGGCGGATGCGAGTTTTCGTCATTACTACCGACTGCAACTACCTGACCGTAGCGTGATCGCAATGGATGCGAGTGCGGAGCGCGCGAGTTGCGTGCCGTTCGTGAATATCGCGCGATTGTTGGCGCATGGTCACGTTCATGTGCCGCAAATACTGGCCGAAAATCTGGAGCAAGGGTGGCTGCTGCTCGGCGACCTCGGTCGTCAGACCTATCTCGATGTGCTCGATGACGACAACGCCAATCGCTTATTTTCTGATGCAATCGATACGTTAATTGCGGTGCAAAAAATTCCCGCGCCCGCCAATTTTCCACAATACGGCGCGGCGTTGTTGCGACGTGAGCTCGAATTATTTCCCGAATGGTATCTGCAGCGACACTTGGGCGTTTCGATCGATGCGACCTTGCGTGCTGAACTCGATGCGCTGTTCGATCTGTTGATCGAGCGCGTGTTGCGACAATCGCAAGTGGTGGTGCATCGCGATTTCATGCCGCGCAATTTAATGTTGAGCGAACCGAATCCCGGCGTGCTCGATTTTCAGGACGCGGTGTATGGGCCGATTGGATACGATCCGATCTGTCTGTTCAAAGATGCGTTTATCAGTTGGCCAGAAGCGCGCGTTGAACCTTGGCTGCGCGACTATTGGCAGCGCGCTCGCGCGGCGAATTTAAGCGTGCCGGCAACGTTCGCTGATTTTTATGCCGATTGCGATTTCATCGGCGTGCAGCGGCATTTGAAAGTGATCGGTATTTTTGCGCGCATTTGTCATCGTGACGGCAAGCCGAAATATGTGAGCGATGTGCCGCGTTTCTTCGAGTATTTGCGCGGTGCTTGCACGCGTCGTGACGAATTGGCATCGCTCGCCGAATTGATCGAACGGTTCGCGCCGCAATGAAAGCGATGATTCTCGCGGCCGGACTCGGCACGCGCATGCGTCCGCTGACCGATCACACGCCAAAGCCAATGCTGCAGGTTGCCGGTAAGCCGCTGATCGAGCATCACGTGCGACGTTTGGTATGCGCGGGTTTTACCGAGATCGTGATTAATCATGCTTATCTCGGCGAACAAATCGAAAATTATTTGCAGGACGGTGCGCAATTCGGCGCGCGTATCGAATACTCGCGCGAAGAAACACCGCTTGAAAGCGGCGGTGGCATTCTTCGCGCGCTGCCATTGTTGGGGAGCGATCCGTTTATTGCATTGAATAGCGATGTCTGGACCGATTATCCATTGCAACAATTAGCGGCATTGCGCGAGGCGATCAATGCAAAAAATCGGCTTGCGCATTTGGTGTTGACGGATAATCCAACGCAGCATCCGCACGGTGATTTTTTTCTCGCAAATGGATTGGTGCACGCAGAGGGTGAGGGTCGAAAACTTACCTGGACTGGTATTCGTGTAATGTCGCCTGCGTTATTCGATGGTTGTAGCGATGGCGTGTTTTCGATCGTACCGTTGTTAAAAAATGCGATGTCGAACGGCTTGGTTACCGGTGAATATTATTCGGGACAATGGCTCGATGTTGGGACGCCGGAGCGATTGCAGGAAGCGAATCGAATTGCCGAAGAAAAAGAGTCGTTAAAGTAAAGGTGCACTGCCGAAGCGGGTTGCGCCGAAAGGGGATGTTTTTTTTCGGGGCAGAAGGAGGACCTATCGAAGCTTCGGTGCAGGATTCTCCCGCAGAATTTGCCGAGTGCTCCGGGGACGAACGCGCCGAGCCCTTAACGACACCGCCACGTTGCCCCGAAAGAAAAACATCCCCTTTCGGCGCCCATGGCACCCAGTTCGTGCCTTGAATAGGTAAAGGAAAATCTAGTTCCAATTACTTTTCCGCCGAAACATCTTCATCGCGCTGCAACCACGCGCGGATTCGTTTTACAAAACCACTGTGTTGCGCGTCGCTGGTATTGTTAACAGGCGGTAATTCCATCTGCCGATAAATACGTGTGCGCTGATGCAACACCGCACGTCTACGCAACTCCGCATCGGCGCGCGTTTGTGGTTCGCTGTCGAGCGTAATGTCGAGTGTTGGAAGTTCTGTTGCCGGTAATATTTTCGGCAGATCCATTTCAATGTCGGGCAAGGTATTGCGCGGCGCCACCATGATTAATGCGGTGATCGGCGCCGTCGATTTTTCATTGCTCGATGTCGCCATCTGACGCATCAATTCCGCTGCGCGAATGGCGCCACTGCCAAACCCGATCAGCACCACATTGCGCTGTTGTTGATCGGAAAAATATTTTACCGCCGCAACGATGCGCGCTTGTGCTTGCGGTTCGATTCCTAACGGCGCGGCTGCTGCGGATTGATTATTCGCTGCCGGTTGCGCAGGCGCTGCTGCCGGTGTTGGCGGTGCTGGATTGGCCGCAGTGCTCGGCGGATTAATCGGCGCAGTGGGTAGCGATGAATCAGCAGGTGCTTGCAGTTCGATATTTAACGTATCCCAGCCGTGCAATGGCAAATCATCGATGAGCGCCGCTGCGGTAAACGGCCAGCTGGGATGTTGTCCCGAATCATGCAGAACGATCGCTGCGCCGCGCGGTTTACCCGATAAATCGGGAATGTGGCGCGCCTGAAATTTATCGGCGCCGGCTTCGAGCGTAATTAATTGCTCCGGGGGAATACGATCGGTGTAGCGCGAATTGTTGTTACCGGTGGTGCCGCTCAGCGGTGGTGTTGGGGCTGGTGCTGTAGGCGCGGCATTTTGCGCAGGGGCGGTAGCGGGAGCTGTCGGTGGTTGCACCTGCGCCGATGCCGCGGTGATGCACAACACAGCGAACATCATCGGCAACAATCGCTGGGTGAGATACGTTGATTGTTGTCGTCGATTATTTTTTGCGGCCACGTTTTTTTCCACGGTTGAAGGCGCGGTTAGCCCTGGGGAAGATTGGATTAGATAGAATAGCGGCTTTTCCAAACAACCCCACAGGTGTGCAATGACCGATTTTTGGATCGCGCCGTCGATTCTTTCCGCCGATTTCGCCAAGCTCGGCGCTGAAGTAGATACCGTGCTTGCGGCCGGCGCCGATATCGTTCACTTCGATGTGATGGATAATCACTACGTACCGAATCTGACGATTGGTCCGATGGTATGTTCGGCGTTACGTAAGCACGGCATCACCGCGCCGATCGATGTGCATCTGATGGTGAGCCCAGTCGATCAGCTGATCGGCGATTTTGCGAAAGCCGGCGCCACCTATATCACTTTCCACCCGGACGCATCGACCCATGTCGATCGCTCGCTGCAATTGATTCGCGATGCGGGCTGCAAAAGCGGTCTAGTATTGAATCCTCATGTCGGGCTCGAACCGCTGCGCTATGTGCTCGACAAAATCGACATGATTTTGCTGATGTCGGTGAACCCCGGTTTCGGCGGCCAGAAATTTATTCCGGCGACGATCGATAAAATTCGCGAAGTGCGCGCGCTGATCGACGCGAGTGGGTTCGATATTCGGCTCGAAGTGGATGGCGGTATCTCAGCGAAAAATATTCGCGAAATCGCCGCGGCAGGTGCTGATACGTTTGTCGCCGGCTCGGCGATTTTCAATCAGCCCGATTACAAAGCCGTTATCGATGCGATGCGTGCGGAACTTGCCGCCCTATGATGAATTCGTTATTGGGTGGAAAAGCGCCGGCGGCGTTGCTATTCGATCTCGACGGCACCTTGCTCCACAGTCTGCCCGATTTGAGCACGGCCATTGATCGGATGTTGCGCGAATTGAACGGCAGCCGCGCTACCGATGAACAGGTCGGTTGTTGGATCGGCGATGGCGCCCGCACGTTGGTGCAACGGGCGCTCGCTCATGTCGGGCTCGTCGCCGATGCCATGGCGGTCGACGCTGCAATGCCGGTTTATCAGCGCCATTATTCCGCTTGCCTGACCGACCGCAGTCATTTGTTTGCCGGCGTGCGCGAAGCGTTGCAGCATTGGTTTGCGCGCGGCGTACCGATGGCGTGCGTGACCAATAAAGGCGCGCGTTTCACTGAACCATTGCTCGATCATTTCGAGTTGCGCGCCTATATGCCGGTGGCGGTTAGCGGTGACACCCTGCCGCAGCGCAAGCCGGATCCCGCGCCGCTGTTACACGCATGTACACAGCTGGGCATTGCGCCGAAAGATGCGGTGATGATCGGCGATTCACGCAATGACGTGCTCGCCGCGCGCGCTGCCGACATGCCGGTCGTCTGCGTCAGTTACGGCTACAACCACGGCCGGCCGGTGGCGCTCGAGCAGCCGGATTTTGTTATCGATTCATTCCTCGAACTGCTGGATTGATTCGGCTCGGCGGATTTCCCTTTGCCTGTCGCAGAAGCGGTCCGGTACAATCCGGCGACTCTTCTCGATCCTGGAGATTAACGGTGAGCGCACTCGCTCTGGAAAAACAGATCGCACTGCATGTGCGCGAGGTTACGCGTTGGCGATGGTAAGCATCGCCCTGGCGTAGCGGCGTTTGTAATGGTTGCGCCGTCTGTTTAATCACCGTTTTCTTCGAGGATAGCCCCATGGATTCCCGACTTTTTGCCGAATTGGCAGCGCAGAATTTCAATCGCATTCCCGTCCACCGCGATGTATTCGCGGATCTTGATACTCCCCTAAGTGCCTATCTAAAACTCGCCCGCGGACCGTATTCGTATTTGTTCGAGTCGGTGCACGGCGGCGAGAAATGGGGGCGCTATTCGATCATCGGCCTGCCGGCGCGCACGTTGATGAAAGTGTTTGGGCACTATGTGCGCGTTTATCACGATGGCGAAGTTATCGAGCAGCATCCGGAAACCGATCCGCTGGTGTTCGTCGAGGATTTCCAGAAACGCTATCGCGTCGCGCCGGTCGATGGCTTGCCCGCATTTTCCGGCGGACTGGTTGGTTACTTCGGTTATGACACCGTGCGGTATGTGGAAAAACGGTTGGCGAAAACCTGCCCGCCGGATGCGCTCGGCACGCCCGATATTTTGTTGATGCTGTCTGAAGATGTGCTGGTATTCGATAACCTCGCCGGCACGCTCAAACTGATTACGCACGCCGATCCGAGTCAGCCGAATGCGCTGGCTGGCGCCGAGGCTCGGCTCGATGAACTTGAGCGTCGCCTCCGCGCACCGGCGCCTCAATTACCGCCACTGTCACCGCAGCCGGGCGAGATGCAGGACAGCGCCTTTGAATCGCATTTCGGCGAGGAAAAATATTACGCGGCGGTCGAGCGTATCAAGGAATACACACTCGCCGGCGATGTGATGCAGGTGGTGCCATCGCAGCGTTTGTCGATTCCGTTTAGCGCTGAGCCACTGAATTTCTATCGTGCGCTGCGGCATTTGAATCCGTCGCCGTATTTGTATTTTCTCGATCTCGGTAATTTTCAGATTGTCGGCTCTAGTCCCGAAATTCTTGCGCGTGCCGAAAATGGCGAAATCACTGTGCGCCCGATTGCCGGGACGCGGCGGCGCGGTCACACCGAAGCCGAAGACAAAGCGCTCGAAGCTGAATTACTCGCCGATCCGAAAGAGATCGCCGAGCATTTGATGCTAATCGATCTCGGCCGTAATGACGTCGGTCGCGTCGCGCAGATTGGCAGCGTCGAAGTCACTGCGCAGATGGCAGTCGAGCGTTACGCGTACGTGATGCACATCGTGTCGAACGTGACCGGCAGATTGAAACCCGAATTGTCGGCGATGGATGTGCTGCGGGCGACGTTGCCGGCGGGAACGTTATCCGGTGCGCCGAAGGTGCGCGCGATGGAAATCATCGATGAACTCGAACCGGTGAAACGCGGCATTTACGGCGGTGCGGTCGGCTATCTCGGCTGGCACGGCAATATGGATACGGCGATTGCGATTCGCACCGCCGTGATCAAGGACGGCCGCCTGTATGCACAGGCCGGCGGCGGCGTGGTGGCGGATTCGGTGCCTCGTCTGGAGTGGAAGGAAACCATGAATAAGGCGCGCGCGATTTTTCGCGCGGCGTCGATGGTGCAATCCACAGCAAACCAGACCAAGGCTTGAGGAGAATCCCATGTTGCTGATGATCGATAACTACGACTCGTTTACTTACAACATCGTGCAGTACTTTGGTGAGTTGATGGGCGGTGAGTTGACCGCCGAAATCAAGGTGGTGCGCAATGACGAAATCACGCTCGATGATATTCGTGCGCTGGCGCCTGAGAAAATTGTGATCTCGCCGGGTCCGTGTTCGCCGACCGAAGCTGGCATTTCGATGGCGGCGATCGCCGAGTTCGCGGGCAAGATTCCGCTGCTTGGCGTCTGTCTTGGCCATCAAAGCATTGGCGCGGTGTTCGGCGGCAACGTCGTGCGCGCGCGCCAGGTGATGCACGGCAAAGTCTCAAAGATTTATCACAATGGCACCAGTGTATTTCGCGGCCTGCCGAGCCCGCTCGAAGCGACGCGCTATCACTCGTTGATTATCGAAAAAGAAACGCTGCCGGATTGTTTGGAAATTACCGCGTGGACGCAGACTGACGACGGCAAGATCGACGAGATCATGGGAGTGCGCCACAAAACGCTGGCGGTCGAGGGCGTGCAGTTTCACCCGGAGTCGATCCTGACGCAGTACGGACACGACATGCTCCGTAATTTTCTGGAGTCGTGAATATGGATATCAAAACCGCAATTGCGCGTGCGGCCCAGCATCTGAATTTGAACACTGCGGAAATGCAAGATGTCATGCGCGCCGTGATGACCGGCCAATGCACGCCGGCGCAAATCGGCGCGTGGCTGGTCGCGCTGCGGATGAAAAGCGAAAGCCTCGATGAAATCGAAGGTGCGGCGCTGGTGATGCGCGAACTGGCCGACAAGGTCGAGGTCGCGAATCTGCCGTATCTGGTTGATATCGTCGGCACCGGCGGCGACGGCGCGAATCTGTTCAATATTTCCACGGCGGCGAGTTTTGTCGCGGCGGCGGCGGGCGCGCATGTCGCCAAGCACGGTAATCGCGCCGCGACATCAACCACTGGCGCGGCCGATTTGCTGGAAGCGGCCGATGTGCGTTTGGATATTAATTCGGCGGAGATTGCCCGCTGTATTCGCGAAGTCGGTATCGGCTTCATGTTCGCGCAATATCATCATGGCGCGATGAAACATGCCATGCCGGTGCGCCGGGAACTTGGACTGCGTACGATTTTCAATATTCTGGGACCGTTGACGAATCCGGCCATGGTGAAGCGGCAGGTGGTCGGTGTCTTCAATCGCGAGCTGTGCCGCCCGCTAGCCGAGGTGCTGCGCAGGCTCGGCAGCGAGCACGCATTGGTGGTGCACGGTAACGATGGCCTCGATGAAATCAGCCTGGCGGCGCCGACTCATGTCGCCGAACTGAAGAACGGCAAAGTGGAGGAGTATGATGTGCAGCCCGAAGACTTTGGCATTCGTAGCCAGAGTCTGATCGGGCTGACGGTGCCGGACATGCAGGCATCGCTGACGCTGATTCAGGCCGCATTCGCGCGCGGCCGACATAAGGCGGAAGACATGGGAACGAAGGCGGCCGATATCATCGCGTTGAATGCGGGTGCTGCGTTATATGTCGCGGGAGTCGCGACCAATTGGAAGTGTGGCGTCGCGCTGGCCGAAGACGAAATTCACGGCGGTCGCGCCGGTGAAAAAATGGAAGAGCTGGCTGTATTCACGCAAGGGCTAAAGTTATGAGCAATGCAGTGGAAACGCCAACGGTGTTGAAAAAAATCCTCGCGCGCAAGCACGAGGAGGTCGCCGAGCGGCGGCGCGTGCTGCCATTTTCCGAGCTGGAAAGCCGTGCTGCAGCGCAGACACCGGCACGCGATTTTGTCGATGCCATTGTCGACAAAGTCGAACATGGTGAGCCTGCGGTGATCGCCGAAGTCAAAAAAGCCTCGCCGAGCAAAGGTGTGATCCGCGCGAACTTCGATCCAACGGCGATCGCATCCAGCTACCAGCGCGGTGGTGCCGCGTGTCTGTCAGTACTGACTGATATCGATTTCTTTCAGGGCAGCGATGCGTATCTGCAGCAGGCGCGGGCCGCATGTACGCTGCCGGTGTTGCGCAAGGATTTTACGGTCGATCCTTATCAGGTGATCGAGGCGCGCGCACTCGGGGCCGATTGCATTTTGTTGATCGTCGCAGCGTTGTCGGACGATCAGCTCGATGAGCTCAGCGATGTCGCATTGCAGTGGGGGCTCGATGTGCTGGTGGAGGTGCATAGTCGTGAAGAACTCGATCGCGCGATTCCGCTCGGCAATCGCTTGCTCGGCATCAACAACCGCGATCTGCATACCTTTGAAGTGGCGCTGAACACGACGCTTGAATTACTCGACGATTTGCCCGACGACATGATTGTCGTGAGCGAAAGCGGTGTTCACACTCGCGATGATGTGGCGCTGTTGCGACAGCACGGCGTCAATGCGTTTCTGGTTGGTGAGGCGTTCATGCGGGCGCCGGATCCAGGCACGGAATTGAAGCGCCTATTCTTTTAATGCACGGACAATTAAAAGTAATGCACAGACAATAAAAAAGGCGCCGATCGGCGCCTTTTTTATGTGGTGTCAGCAGTTAGCGCGTGCCGTACACCACCATTGTCTTACCTTTGACGTTGACCAGCCCTTGCTCTTCGAGCGTCTTCAATACGCGGCCAACCATCTCGCGCGAGCAGCCGACGATGCGGCCAATCTCCTGTCGCGTAATCTTGATCTGCATGCCGTCTGGATGTGTCATTGCATCGGGTTGCTTGCACAGCTCGAGCAACGTGCGCGCGACGCGGCCGGTGACATCAAGGAATGCCAAGTCGCCGACCTTGCGTGTGGTCAGACGCAAGCGCCGTGCGAGCTGATTACCGAGCGCAAACACGAATTCCGGATGTTTCTCGCTGAGTTCTTTAAATTTAGCGTAAGAGACTTCCGCCACTTCGCATTCAGTTTTTGCGCGGACCCACGCGCTACGTGAATCCTCTGGATCGAACAGACCCATCTCGCCGAAAAAGTCGCCGTCGTTGAGGTAAGCGACGATCATTTCGCGGCCATCGTCGTCTTCGATCAATACCGTGACTGAACCCTTGATGATGTAATACAAGGAATCGCTGGCATCGCCGGCGTAGATAATCGTGCTCTTCGCGGGGTAGCGGCGGCGGTGGCAGTTATTGAGGAATTCGTCGATATTTTTAAGGCCGGGCTTTAACGAAACGGTGACCAAGGTGCGACCCCTTAGGAGTTCTGGGTGAGCGGTGTGTCAATGATAGTATGGCTAGGGGCAATTACCAGAATTGCGCAGGCCGCCAAAGGCCATATGATAATCTGTTCAACTTTTACAAATATTGATGGGCTTATCGAATGTTGCAGGCAACTGTGAAATGGATCGGCGATGCCGCATTTGTGGGTGAGAGCGGCAGCGGTCATGCGGTCGTGATGGATGGCCCAGCCGATCACGGTGGGCGCAATATCGGCCCACGGCCGATGGAGATGCTGCTGATCGGCCTGGGCGCCTGTTCATCGGTCGATGTGGTCGGCATTCTGCGCAAGGCGCGGCAGGACGTCATTCATTGCGAGGTTAAACTCGAAGCCGAACGCGCCGATGCGGTGCCGGCCGTGTTCACCAAAATCAATCTGGTTTTCGTGGTCAGCGGGCGCGGCCTCAAAGAGACCCACGTAAAACGCGCGGTGGAATTGTCCGCGGATAAATACTGTTCGGCGTCGATTATGTTCCGCACGGCCGGTGTCGACATCACCCACAGTTACGAAATCGTCGAGATTTAATCATGATCGGTACCCGTCCCGCGCCGACCGCAGGCATGCGCCACGTCGCGTTATTTGTCGAGCAGTTCGAAGCTGCCATTCATTTTTACACCGAGCTGCTCGGCATGAACGTCGAGTGGCATCCGGACCCCGACAATATTTATTTGAGCTCGGGCAACGATAATCTGGCGGTGCATCGTTTTCATGGCGGCGCGCGCGAACCGGCGCAGCAGCGGCTCGACCACATCGGTTTCATTATCGATGCGCCAGAGCAGGTGGATGCCTGGTACGAGTTTTTGCGGGCCAATGATGTGCGGATTAAAAATCCACCGAAAACGCATCGCGACGGCGCGCGCAGTTTTTATTGCCTCGATCCGGATGGGAATGCGGTGCAAATCATCTACCACCCGCCGATCAGCGGTCTGCACTGGACCCGCTAACCAGAATTTGACCCGCTAGCAAGAAATGGCGGCGCGCCGAGCGCGTCGCTGGTTAGACGTAATACGTCGTTTTAGTCATCGCGCCAGATACCCGTGTCATTGCACGCTTCATCCAGCGGGGAAAACGCATGCCGCCCGCCGCGAGTGCAGCGGTGCCGTGGTGGCGCTCATCGATCAACATCTGTTCGAGAATCGCGCGGCTTTTCTTCTCGTCGCTCGGCAGTGATTCGAGGTGATCTTCGAGATGCTGGCACACCTGGTCCTCAGTGGCGGCGATAAAGCCGAGACTGACGCGATCGCCAATGGCGCCGGCGACGGCGCCAATTGCCAGTGATGCACCGTAAAACAATGGATTCAATAAACTCGGCCGACTATCCAATTCGCGCAGCCGCTGTTCACACCACGCCAGATGATCGACTTCCTCTACCGCCGCCTGCTCCATCGCCGCGCGCACTGAACCCAGCCGCGCGGTGAGTGCTTGGCCCTGGTACAGCGCCTGTGCACAGACTTCGCCAGTGTGATTGATGCGCATCAGGCCGGCCGCGTGGCGGCGCTCGGGAGGGGTCAATGTGGATTCATCGATGGGATGCGCGGGATTTGGTCGCTGCGATTGCACCGAGCCTGGCACCAGCGTGTGCAGCGCCTGATCGAATTGCATCAGCGCTTTATCGATCAGCGAGAGATGACGTGGCTGCATGGCATGTTCTCCTCAATTAACCTGCTGCGATTTTATTCGGCGACTGCATCAGCGGGGGCAGTAATTTTTCCGGTCCAGTTTTCCAGTAGCGCGCGTAGTTCCTGCAAATGGATGGGCTTGACCAGATGGGCATCCATCAGCGGCTGCCGCGCGCGCTCGCCGAGCTCTTCAACGGTGTTCGCGGTCAGCGCGATGATCGGAATCGCCGGCGTCCCGCGATTGTGAAAAATTTCGCGAATGCGCTTGCTGGCTTCCCAGCCATCCATCACTGGCATATCACAATCCATCAGCACGATGTCGAAGCGGTCGCGCTGCACTGCTTCCACCGCTTCCTGACCATTGTCCACCCCGACCGCGATTACGCCGAGCTTGCCGAGCATGCCGGCGAGCACTTTTGCATTGATGATGTTGTCCTCCGCGTACAGGCAGCGGATCGGTTTCGCGTCGCTCGGCGTCGGCGCAGCGCGCGGTTTTTCGCGGCGCTTGAACTCTTCGATCAACGCGATTTTTAAACTGTTGTTATTGACCGGTTTCAGCAGCACTCGGCGGGCGCCCAGTTCGCCGCGTCGAGTTTCCGATGCCTGGCTCGATAACAACAGCACAATCGGCGCGGGTGGTGTTTCCTGCAGGCGCTGAAACCAATCGCTCTGCTGCAGCTCGGGCATATCCGTACCAATCAGCAGCGCATCGATTAACAACGCGTCGATGGGCGCACCCATTGCCGCCTGGTTGCGCAGCCGTGCCAGACCTTCGCTGGCACTGGTGGCGGTGTGCACCGTCATACCCCAGTGCGTAGCTTGCCGGCGCAGCACTTCGCAAAAGGTCGGACTGTCGTCGATGACCAGCAATTGTTTATCGCGCAATGCGTCGTTCTGCTCGAGTGCCATTTCGCTGTGCGCCGCCGGCAGCGGTAGATCGAACCACAGTTCGGCATGCTGTTCGTCGAATTCGCGTTCGCCAAAGCGGCCGCCGAGTAATTCGATCAGCTGTCGGGCAATGGCAGTTCGCACGTTGGCCGAGCCAGGGGTGTGCATGCGGCGGTCGATTTCGCTCGGCGTCGATTGGGCGCGCCGCGCCAGTGTTTCGAGGTGAAAGCGCAGCCAGTTCGGTTGGGGCAGTAACTCGATGCGGATGACGATATCGCCCCATTCATGGCGACCGAGTTCGCGATGCAGCAGCTGCAGGATCAGCTGTCGCAGCCGCGTCGGGTCGCCGCTGACAAAGGCCGGTAGACCGGGCGCGGGGTCGTTGATCAACTCCAGGTGACGCGCGGCGGCGAGGCTGCGAAAGCCGTCGACACACTCGGCGACCAATCCATGTGGGTCGAACACGGTTTGTTGCAGCGATACCGAGTGGTTTTGCAGTCGGCTCAAATCATTCATGTCATCGACGACGTTGAGCAGTTCGTTGCCGGCACGGCGGATGGTGTTCAGGTAATCGCGCTGGGCTGCGGATAACGGCGTGTCCTGCAGCATATCGAGCATGCCGAGGACCCCGCTGATCGGCGTGCGTGCGCGGTGCCCGACCTCGGCGACGATTTCAGTGCGGCTGCGGCCTTCGGCTTCGAGGATTGCGATACTCCGGTCGGCGCGGGTCTGCTCGCGCTCGTGCTGGCGACTGCGCGAGACCAATAGTGTCAGCAGGCCTATACCCTCGGTGATCAGCGCGAGCGGTAATAGATCGAGCAACAGCGCTTTGGCGGCACTGCCCGAATTCCAGGCGACGGCGGCGCCCAGCACGAGAAATACAATCACCGTGCGAATCAGCACATACGCCAGCAGGTAACGCTGTGAGCTGTCGAGGAAGTTATAAAGCGCAATGGTGACAGCGAACAGCACATTCGCCGCCGTCAAACTCACGATGCCAGCGGCGATAGTGTGCTGCGGCAGCAATAGAGTCAGCGGAATCGCCGCGACATTGACTATGAGCAATACGTTGAAGCTGCGCTGCGCCCACCCCTGTTCGATCGGCGCGACCGGTAAGCCTTGCGCCAGACGAAGGCTGCAAATACCGATCACCAACAGTAAGGTCGCGGGGATCGGCTGCTCGAAAGAATTGACGATCAATGGTTGCGGGATCAGCGTCAGGCGCAATTCGCTGTGCAGATACAGCAGAAATCCCTGAAAGACGATCGTATGCGCAGCCAGCCAGAAATACGTTTGCTCGCGATGCAGCCATAACAACAACAGGGCGCTGAGCGCCAGCATCAGCAGCCCACCCTGGCTGAGGCCATCGAGCCAAGTGCGATTGCGGGTAGCGTCGATGTAATGGGCGATCGAGTGCAGCTCGAGCTGCGCCAGTTCCAAACCGCCCGCGTTGACCCGCAACAGAAACAGGCGTTGCGAATTAGCGGGGACGTCGAGCTGAATATCAGAAGATGTCGAGAGCAACAGTACCTGCGGGTGCTCGCCGAGCAGCTCATAGGCATGGATGTCGCCGACGCGTTGCGGCCGCACAGTCAGCATCAACGCATGATTGGTGGCATCGGAGTTGGCGATGGCGAAACGCAGCCAATAGACGCTGGTGCGATCGCCAAAACGCAGCGCCTCAGGTCTGGCCGGGGCGAACTCATAGGCCAGAGGGGATTGCAGCACCGCCGCCGCGTCGAGATGGCCGGTGGGGTCGGTGAGAATATCGACGTGTTCGGCCAGATCGGCCCATTGAAAATTGGCGTCGACCGGAATGACCGGCGCCGACGCCGCCATTGGCGCTAACCACAGCAGCCACCACCCGAGCCAACGCAAGGCGCGTGAGCTACGGCATGGCCGGCGGCTGTGCATCACGCTACTCGCGCGCGATGGCGCGATAGCCGATATCACGGCGATAGAACGCGCCGCGCCAGTTGATCCGTTCGGCCTGCGCATAAGCCGAGCGCTGCGCTTCAGCCACGGTAGCGCCGAGCGCAGTCACGCACAGCACGCGACCGCCATTAGTGACGACGTTGCCGTTATCGAGCGCGGTGCCGGCATGGAATACCTTGGTCGCGCCGGTTTCACTTTGCGGCAAACCGCTGATGACATCGCCTTTGGCGTAGTCGGCGGGATAACCGCCAGCCGCCATTACCACACCGAGGGCCGGGCGCTCGTCCCAGGTTGCTTCGCTGCGATCGAGGGTTCGGTCCAGCGCCGCGTCGCACAGTGCCACTAAATCCGATTGCAGACGCAGCATAATCGGCTGCGTTTCCGGATCGCCGAAGCGGCAGTTGTATTCGATCACTTTGGGATTGCCGGCCGCATCGATCATCAGGCCCGCGTACAGAAAGCCGGTGTACGAATTGCCTTCGGCGGCCATGCCGCGCACGGTCGGGTAAATCACCTGTTCCATCACGCGGCGATGCACCTCGGGGGTGACTACCGGCGCCGGCGAATACGCGCCCATGCCGCCGGTGTTCGGACCGGTATCGGCATCGCCAACGCGCTTGTGGTCTTGGCTCGTGGCCATTGGCAGTACGTGTTCGCCATCGACCATTACGATGAAGCTGGCTTCTTCACCGGCGAGAAATTCTTCAATTACGACGCGGCAACCGGCGGCACCGAAGGCATTGCCCGACAGCATGTCGCGCACGGCTACCTCCGCTTGATCGAGCGTTTCCGCGACGATCACACCCTTGCCGGCAGCGAGGCCATCAGCCTTGACGACGATCGGTGCGCCGCGTTCGCGCAAATAAGCGAGCGCAGGTTCGATTTCGGTGAAGTTCTGATAATCGGCGGTGGGAATTTTGTGGCGTGCGAGAAAATCTTTCGTAAACGCTTTCGAGCCTTCGAGCTGCGCCGCGCCTTTGCGTGGGCCGAAGCAGCGCAGACCGCGCACTTCGAATGCATCGACCACACCGGCCACCAGCGGTGCTTCCGGACCGACGATGGTGAGTTCGATATTATTCGTCTCGACGAACGCGATCAGCTGATCGAAAGCCAGCGGATCGATTGCGATATTTTCGACTTTCGATTCACGCGCAGTGCCGGCGTTGCCGGGCGCCACAAACACTTTAGCAACGCGAGGCGACTGTGCCGCTTTCCACGCCAGCGCGTGTTCGCGGCCGCCGCTGCCAATAATCAATACATTCATCAGCTGATCACCGAAATTAGTTTTTCTTTCTACCGATTAATTTTTCTGGTTCTCTTCACGTCGCTGCTGATATTTTCCATACGATTCTTTGGCAGCGTCGAGACAGCGATTGCGTTCATTCGCATCAACGATTTTCTGGCATTCACTTTCTTTCGCACCCGATAGCGAGTTATAGACCTGCTCGTTGCTGCAACCCGCTAAAGACATTGCGATCGTCGCGAATGTAAAAAAAATTTTCATATCGAATTCCTTTTGCAAATGGCGATCGCTACGTGAAATTACTGCCGCTCTTTCAATGCCTAAAGTGCCGCATGCCGGTAAATACCATCGCCATGCCGTGTTCGTCAGCTGCGGCAATCACTTCATCATCGCGAATCGAGCCGCCCGGTTGAATCACGCACGCGATGCCATTTTTCGCCGCGTTATCGATACCGTCGCGGAACGGGAAAAATGCATCGGATGCCATCACCGCACCTTTCACTGCGAGATTCGCATGTTCGGCTTTGATCGCGGCAATGCGCGCGGAATTGACGCGGCTCATCTGGCCTGCGCCAACCCCGATCGTACGACCGTCCTTGCCGTAAACGATCGCATTCGATTTGACGAATTTCGCGACTTTCCACGTAAACAATAAATCGCGAATTTCCGCTTCGGTCGGTTGACGCTTAGTGACGATTTTCAAATCACTGGCAGTGATTAATCCGAGATCACGATCCTGCACTAGCAGTCCGCCGTTGACGCGTTTGTAGTCGAACGCGGGCAGATTTTGCTGCCACTGACCGCAAGCGAGCAGACGCACATTTTTCTTTTCCGCGACAATCGCGCTCGCCTCGGTGCTGACGCTCGGCGCGATGATCACTTCGACAAACTGGCGATCGACGATCGCCTTCGCGGTCGCTGCATCGAGTTCGCGGTTGAACGCAATGATGCCGCCGAACGCCGATTCGGTGTCGGTCGCGAAGGCGAGGTCATAGGCTTTGCCGATCGATTCGGCAACAGCGACGCCGCAGGGATTCGCATGCTTGACGATCACGCACGCGGGCTCCGCGAATTGCTTGACGCATTCGAGCGCGGCATCGGTGTCGGCGATGTTGTTGTACGAGAGCTCTTTGCCCTGCAATTGTTTTGCGGTGGCGATGCTCGCTTCCTGCGGCGCTTTTTCGACGTAAAACGCTGAACGCTGGTGCGGGTTTTCGCCGTAGCGCATGTCCTGCGCTTTGATGAATTGCAGATTGAACGTGCGCGGAAATTCTTCATTGCCGCCCGGCACTAATCGGCCGAAATAATTCGCGATCGCGCCATCGTAGGCAGCGGTATGTTCATATGCTTTGATCGCGAGATCGAATCGCGTTTTATAGGTGGTCGCGCCATTGTTGTTTTTCATCTCGGCGAGAATCGCGCTGTAATCAGCAGCGTTGACGACGATATTCACGAACGGATGATTTTTTGCTGCGGCACGCACCATCGTCGGGCCGCCGATGTCGATATTTTCGATCGCATCGTCGAGCGTGCAATTCGGCTTCGACACGGTTTGCTCGAACGGATACAAATTCACGACCACCATATCGATTGGTTTAATGCCGTGCTGCGACATCACCGCATCGTCCTGGCCGCGCCGGCCGAGAATGCCGCCGTGCACTTTCGGGTGCAGCGTTTTGACGCGGCCATCCATCATTTCGGGAAATTCGGTGTATTCGGATACTTCGGTCACGGCCACGCCGTTGTCTTTCAGCAATTTGTAAGTGCCGCCGGTCGACAGAATTTCGACGCCGAAAGCGCTTAGCGCTTGCGCGAAATCGACGATGCCGGTTTTATCGGACACGCTGATCAAGGCGCGTTTTACGGGAATCAAATCGTTGTGCGTGGTCATGACAGTTCTCAGCGCGAGTTAAATCGATTTCTGAAACGACAAAGGGGTGAATTTCTCACCCCTTTGTTAAAGCGTTAGATAGTTACAGCAGATCGTACTGCTTCAGTTTTTTGCGCAGGGTGCCGCGATTGAGGCCGAGCAGCACAGCTGCTTTGGTTTGATTGTTGCGGGTATAGCGCAGCACTTCTTCGAGCAGCGGCGCTTCAACTTCCGACAGCACCATGTTGTACACATCGGTCACTTCCTGGCCGTCGAGGTGTTTGAAGTAATTGCTCAATGCAATGGCGACGCTGTCGCGCAATGTTTGCGCCTGCGACACAGGGGCGTGGGTCAAATGTTGTTTTTGCAGATCGCCGCTTGTCAGCAGATTGCTGTTCAGCGGATTAGCGCCGGCTGCGTCACCAATAAAACGTTCACTGTTGTTCATGCTGCTTGTTCCTCGTCAGTCAGTCTCGCAAACCAAAGTTCGAGAGCGCGATGTTGGTCAGCAGGCTTTTCCAGCACATTGAATTGCTGCCGGAATAGCGCCGCGTCGGGCTGATGTGCGAGATACCAGCCCATATGTTTGCGCGCGATACGCGCGCCCATCGGCTCTCCATAAAATTCGTGCAGTTGCTGTAGATGGTCTTGCGTGATCGCCAGCAGTTGATGCGCATCCGGCGCGGCTTTGCAGGTGCCATCGCGTAAGTAGTCGGCGATTTGCCCGCATAACCATGGTTGTCCCTGCGCAGCGCGGCCGATCATGACGCCGTCGGCTCTTGTGTGCGCCAAAACCATCGCCGCTTTCTGTGGCGAATCAATGTCGCCATTGGCGAGCACTGGAATAGCCACTGCCGCCTTAACCGCCGCGATGGTGTCGTACTCGGCGTGTCCTTCGAAGCGACAGGCGCGGGTACGACCGTGCACGGCCAGCAGTTGAATGCCGCTGCTGGCCGCGATCTGGGCAATCCGCACCGCGTTGCGCTGATCGGGTGACCAGCCGGTACGAATCTTCAGCGTCACCGGAACCGATACTGCCCGCACCACCGCATCCAGAATCGACGCGACCAGTGTTTCATCGCGCAACAAGGCAGAGCCCGCCGCGCGCTTGCACACTTTCTTGGCCGGGCAGCCCATGTTGATATCGATGATTTGCGCACCGTTATCGACATTAATGCGCGCGGCTTCCGCCATCTGCTCAGGATCGCTGCCGGCAATCTGCACCGAGATCGGGGCAGATTCGCCGCGATGATCCATTCGCCATTGCGATTTGCGGCTGTGCCACAGGTCGACATCGCTAGTCAGCATTTCCGATACCGCCAGGCCGGCGCCGAAGCGACGGCATAAATCGCGGAACGGTCGATCCGTCACTCCCGCCATCGGCGCCAATACCACGGGACTACTTAATACGTAGCGACCAAGCGTAATCATTGGGTTGACCGAAGGTGTGGGGAAGCGGCAAAAACGAGGGCGCTATGATACCCGCTGACCCCGACCGGTTAAAGGCTTTAGTGCAGCTTTTAACCAAAGTTGCACTACAAAATCGATCGATTGTAGTGAGGGCGGGGTGTGCGGCTGACTATTGCACCGCTGCGGGCACGACCGACAGGAGATAGTTAACCGCGCGCGGACCGGGATCGAGCAATTCGAGCGCGATATGCACCGGCTGCTGCACGGGCATCAAGCGCGATCCGCGCAGCTCGCCGCTTAAGTATTCATCGGGTCGAAACTGGCGACCGGCGACTGGCGCGCCATTCAAATCGGTGAATTGCAGTTGCAGTTGCGGGTAGGGCTGAGGAAAGTCGGCTTGATTGGTGATGATGGCATCGACCGCAAGCGCGCCGCGTTGCGTCGGGTGACTGCGCACAATCAGGCTATTGCTGCGGATCAGGTTGGTATCGACCTGCGGCGGCAGCACGCATTGCACCCACTGACAACCGCGCTCGAGCCATGGCCGTAGTGGTCCATGCGCGAGCGAGTGGAAATTGAAGTAAATGTACTGCCCGACGCCCAATGCAATGGCCAGCACTAAACCGCTGCCCCATAGCACTTTCGGCCAGCGCGGCTCGTGCACGAATTGATGCAATTGCAGCGGTTCGACCTCGAGCGTGTTCAATCCGAACAGCGCGCGCGAACGATCGCTTGGCTCAGCGCGCATCGGCTCCAGTGCAATCTCTTCGCCGTCGAGCGTGTGATCGAAGGTAACTCCCGGCGACGCGCTGGATGCGGGCTTTGTCGCCACAGGATCCGCATCGAGATCGAGGAACTCGGTCGAGAATTCGGCGGATAGATTATCGCGAGGCGCGTGCTCTTCGGTTTCGTCGATCTCTGGGACGTTGTCGAGCAGATCGGAGTAATCGTCGAAGATATCGGCGCGCGGTGGTGCCGCATTCGCGGCGGCGGCCAGCGGATCGTCGTCGGCAGCGAGCAGCTTCTGCGCCCACGCTTCTTCGTCGACGTGATTGTCGGCTTCTTCTTCGTGCAGTTCTTTCTGAAAGCTCGTACCGGTGTCTTCTTCCCAACTATTGATTTCGAGAAAGGTATCGCTGAATTCCTCCGGGCGACCGTCGTCGATCACTTCGAAGTCGTCATCGACCGGATTAAAAATGTTGCGGCTGCCAGTAGGCGGGGGGGTTGGCTGATCGTCTTCCGCATCGTCGGCAAACAATGGCGTGTCGTCATCGAACAACGCGTCATCGTCGATCTCGATGTCGTCGAGCGCCCGCCGCGCTTCCGGTTTTTCCGCAATGACAGGTGATAGCGTTTCGGCCACCCAGTGTTCGCGCGCATTGAAAATATGCAGGCAGGAGCCACAGCGCACTGCACCGGCCGCGACCGCCAGATGGGCCTCGGTAACGCGAAACGAAGTGCCGCAGCGCGGGCATTGGGTAATACGTTGGTCCATCGGCCGGTACTTACTCCGAATTATGCCCGGGCTCTCAAATGGGCTCGGGAGCTGAAAGCGTGCTCACAATGTTGAGCGGTATAGTTGAGCCTACCTGAAATTATCCGAATTTCACGAGCTTATTGACGTATTTTGAGCAATTGTCGGGGTTTGGCGGGAAAACGTCGCGGATTTTCTTCCATGGCACCAAAAGTTAGTCGATTTTGACGCCGTTCAATCGTGCCCATTCCTGCCGCAGCGCGGGCGCCGCGAGGTCGAACCAGCGCTGATAGCTGGCGGCAACCGTTGCGACCTGCTCGCCCAAAATGCCCGACAGCGCCAGCTGACCGCCACCGCGCGTTGCCTGCGCCAGCGTCGGAGCCAGACTTTGCAGCGGGCCGGCGAGAATATTCGCCACCACCACATCGACGCGACAGTCGGTCGGAAATTGCTCGGGGGTAAACGTAAGCAGCCGCTCGGGGGCGATGCCGTTACGCACTGCGTTATCGTGCGTCGCCACCAACGCCTGCGGATCATTGTCGACGCCGATCGCGCGCTCGGCACCCAGTAGCAAGGCAGCGATGGCGAGAATGCCCGAGCCGCAGCCGTAATCGAGCACGGTGCAGCCAGTCAGATCCAAGCCATCGAGCCATTCGAGACAGAGCGCGGTGGTCGGATGCGTACCGGTGCCGAAGGCGAGTCCCGGATCGAGGCGTAGCACGACCGCGCTGGGTTCCGGCGGCTCGCTCCAGCTTGGGCACACCCACAATCGCTGGCCGAAACGCATGGGCTGGAAATCGGCCATCCACGCACGCTCCCAGGGCTGATCGTCGAGTTGTTGCAGGCGATAAGAGGGCAGTTCGCCGAGTTGCGTGCGCAACGCCGCAATCACGGCGTCGGTATTGCAGTCGGCATCAAACAGCGCCAGCAGCTTGGTCTCGCTCCACAGTGGCGTTTCGCCGACGCCCGGTTCGAGCACCGGCTCGTCGGCGGCGTCCTGCAGTGTCACCGAGAGCGCGCCGCAATCGAGCAATGCATCCTCAAGCAATGGCGCCTGCTCGCGCGTGCTGGCGAACTCCAGTTGTAACCAAGACATGCAAAGGCACCGAATCCTGACGAATCAGGATTTCAGCTTGTTTTCCAAATAGTGGATGTTGACGCCGCCTTCGCGGAAGCCGGCATCGCGCACCAGCATACGTTGCAGATCCTGATTGGTACGAATACCTTCGACCACCAGTTCGTCGAGCGCCTGCCGCATGCGGTTCAGCGCCTGCTCGCGGGTGTCACCGTGCGTGATAATTTTCGCGATCATCGAATCGTAATTTGGTGGCACGGTGTAGCCGCTGTACAGGTGCGAGTCGACGCGCACGCCGGGGCCGCCCGGCGCGTGGAAATGCTTCACTTTGCCCGGGCACGGCACGAAGGTTTTAGGGTCTTCGGCGTTGATCCGGCATTCGAACGCATGGCCGCGAATCTTGATGTCTTCCTGGCGAATCGACAGCTTCTGACCCGATGCGATGCGCAGTTGCTCTTTGATGATGTCGATTCCAGTAACCATTTCGGTCACCGGGTGTTCGACCTGCACGCGCGTGTTCATCTCGATGAAGTAGAAGCGGCCATCCTCGTACAGGAACTCGAACGTACCGGCACCCCGATAGTTGATTGCCACGCAGGCATCGACGCAGGCCTTCACGACTTCGGCGCGTGCCTTGTCCGGAATGCCCGGCGCCGGTGCTTCTTCGAGTACCTTCTGGTGGCGGCGTTGCAACGAGCAATCGCGATCGCCGAGCGCCACGGCGTTGCCCTGGCCGTCGGCGAGTACTTGGATTTCGACGTGGCGGGGGTTTTCGAGGAATTTTTCCAGATAGACGGTATCGTCGCCGAACGCGGCTTTGGCTTCCGATTGCGTCACATAGATGCCGTTCAGCAGCGCGGCTTCGCTATGCACCACGCGCATGCCGCGACCGCCGCCGCCCGCTGCGGCTTTGATGATGACCGGATAGCCGATCTTGCGCGCGACCTTCATCGTGTGTTCTTGATCGTCGGTGATCGGTCCATCGGAACCCGGTACGGTCGGCACGCCGGCTTTTTTCATCGCTGCGATCGCCGAGACCTTATCGCCCATCAGGCGGATCACGTCAGCGGTGGGGCCGATAAACACGAAGCCGCTTTTCTCGACTTGTTCGGCGAAATCGGCATTTTCGGCCAGGAAGCCGTAGCCCGGATGGATCGCGACGGCATCGGTGATTTCGGCGGCGCTGATGATCGCCGGACCGTTCAGATAGCTTTTCGGCGATGGCGCCGGGCCGATGCAAACCGACTCATCGGCGAGACGCACATGCATCAGATCGGCGTCGACGGTGGAGTGCACCGCGACGGTTTTGATGCCGAGTTCGCGGCAGGCGCGCAGGATACGAAGCGCAATTTCACCGCGGTTGGCGATAACGACTTTTTCGAGCATGGAATGTCCCGGTTCTTTACCTGCGTGGGAATTAAACGATGGTGATCAGCGGCTGATCGAATTCGACCGGCTGACCATCCTCGACCAGGATTGCCTCGACCACGCCGGTTTTGTCGGCTTCGATCTGGTTCATCATTTTCATCGCTTCGACGATGCAGATGACATCGCCGACTTTCACGTGTTTACCCACTTCGACAAAGGTGGGGGAGCCCGGAGATGGCGCGCGGTAGAACGTGCCGACCATCGGCGATTTCACGATATGGCCGTTCGTCGCGGGTTTGGCTTCAGGTACAGCGGCGGCTGCCGGTGCCGCTGGCGCTGCGGTATAGGCAGTCGGAGCCATTTGCGGCGCCGCGAAGAATTGCGGTTGCATACTGTTGATGCGATTGCGGCTGATGCGTACCGACTCTTCGCCTTCTTTAATTTCGATTTCGTCGATATTCGATTCTTCGAGCAATTCGATCAGTTTTTTGACTTTGCGAATATCCATCGTCTCTCTCTGGTCGTGTTAAGTAATTGGAATAGGTGTGTGGAATTACGGGGTGAGCCGCGCTATCGCTGCTTGTAGCGCGAGCTCGTAGCTTTTCGCGCCGAAGCCGCAGATCACGCCGACCGCCACATCCGATAGATACGAATGGCGGCGGAATGGCTCGCGGGCATGCACATTGGATAGATGCAGTTCGATAAACGGAATCTGGACGCCGAGCAGCGCATCGCGCAGCGCGATGCTCGTATGCGTAAACGCGCCCGGATTGATCAGAATAAAAGCGCTGCCTTCCGGCTTTGCGCGATGAACACGATCGATCAGTTCGTGTTCGGCATTGCTTTGAAAAGTTTGGAGCTGATGGCCGGCGGCGTGCGCTTGCTGCGTTAGCGTGCGGTCGATGTCGGCGAGTGTAGCGGTGCCGTAGATCTCGGGCTCGCGCGTTCCCAGTAAATTGAGATTGGGTCCGTGCAAGACCAGAATCGACGCCATGAGCTTTCCCGAGAGTTGTTATGTGCGGTCGCGCTATGTGAGATAGGGGGCGACATGGGCGGCGATTGTGCATCAAACGCCCCAGGCTGTACAACCCAATAAGCGAGGATGTCTCCACAATCGGGGCAGTTGGCGCGAAATTGGGCTGTTCGGAGGTTGACCAGCAGTATCAGCCCCGCGCGCCGTTCACCGTATCGACGATGGTGGATGGGCGCAGTAATTGCGGCAGCACTACCGGTTCGGCATGGCTGTCGGCGGGGTAAAACACGTACAGCGGGATGCCGTTACGACCGAAGCGCGCCAATAACTCGGTAATCGCCGGGTCGTAGTGGGTCCAGTCCGCTTTAAGGTAGGTAATCCCGTTGTTGGCAAAGGCGGTTTTCACCGCGTCGCTGCTGAGCGCGACTTTTTCGTTGGTTAGGCAGGTAATGCACCAATCGGCGGTAACGTTCAGGAATACCGGCTTGCCGGCGGCGCGTAGTTCGGCGAGTGTTCGTTCGCTGTAGGGCTGCCATGCGTGCGAATCGGTGCCGTTCTGCACTTTACTGGCAGTGAGCATCGGGCTCGCCAGCAGCGCGAGTGCGAGCGCTAATCCGGCCGCGGCGACCGTGCGTCCAAACAGGCCAAAGCGCCATAGCCACAGCGCCAGCGTAATCAGCAGCGCACCGAGCAGTACCATCGCCATCGCGGTCGCGCCGACTTGGCGGCCGACAATCCAGCACAACCAGATCGCGGTGGCATAGAGCGGGTAGGCGAGCGCCTGCTTGAAGCGCTCCATCCACAGGCCGGGTTTGGGAATATAGGCGAGCAATTTCGGGCTCAGACACAGGATCAGCATCGGCAGCGCCATGCCGAAGCCGAGCGCCGCGAATACGGCCAGTGCTTTCGGCGCGCTTTGGGTCGCCGCGTAGCCGAGCGCGCTGCCCATGAAGGGCGCGGTGCAAGGACTGGCGACCAGCGTCGCCAATACGCCGGTGAAAAAGCTGCCGCGATAGCCGGGGCTCGTCGCCAGTTGATTGCCGAGCCCCATCCAGCTGCCGCCGAGTTCCCAGAAGCCGGATAGGCTCAAGCCCATCGCAAAAAACAGATACGCCAGCGCGCCCACAAACCACGGCTGCTGCAATTGAAAACCCCAGCCGACCGCTTGTCCGGCGGCTTTCAGCGCCAACAATACTGCTGCGACGACCAGGAAGCTACAGACAACGCCAATGGTGTACGCGACGCCGTGCAGAGCCTGATGTTTTTCATGATGACTGGCAAAGCCGAGCACTTTCAGGCTCAGCACCGGAAATACGCAGGGCATCAGATTGAGAATGCTGCCGCCGAGCGCGGCGAGCAGCAGCATCGCTAGCCAGCTGGCCGCGTTGGCTGGCGCTGGCGCCGACTTCGAGTCGACTGTAGATGTCTTGGTGGCGGGTTTGGCGATGAAGTCGGCCGTGTGCGCAGCCGGATCAATTGCCAGATAACGCGTATTGGGCGGGTAGCACAGGCCGGCATCGGCGCAGCCCTGGGCGGTGACGGCCAGCGTGAATGGCTGCGCGGGGATATTGCTCAGCACCACATCAAGCGTGTGGTAATACACCTCGACGTGGCCAAAATATTCGTCTTCCTTGCCTTTGCCTGGTGGTATTTCGGCGTCGAGCGCTGCGCCTTCAGCGGTTTTGAACGCGAACTGGTGCCGATACAGGTAATAGCCGTCGGCGATCTCCCAGCGCAATAGGACGCGGCCGCCTTCAACTGCGGCGCTCAGCCGATAGGCTTCGTCGACCGGCAGAAACTCATCTTTCGTCGCAACGCCGGTGGGCGATTTGAACGGATCGCTCGCTGCAGAAGCATTGACTGCGATGACAAGCAGCGATAACGCAATGGCGATGAATGACAGCAGGCGTTGCTGGAGCGAGCGGGCGGAGCACATGAGCGATGGTTTCTCTTTCGGGGACATGCTGATACTGGTCGCGAAATTTTTGGGTGCGCTGATTGTAGTGGAAGACAGTGCTGAGCTCGCCATTTTGCGGTGAGTCTGGAAGCCGATGTGAAGCAGCTACCAGGTTGAGCTTGGTCCAGCTCACACGCGCGCGCGAATCTCAGGGCGTTCTGACTATGCTGATATAGTTGCTGTACTCCACAGAAAAACGATAAGGGTTGTGCGATGAAGCGATGGTGGCTGGCGTGGGTGCTTGGTTTGGCGTTGCCGGCGATGGCGGCCGATCTGCAGATTCGCGATGGTTATGTCCGCGAGATGCCGCCGGGGCAGAGCACTTCCGCCGCGTTCATGGATGTGATCAATACCGGCAAAGAGCCAATCGCGCTGATAGCCGCCATCACCGATAGCGCGCAAAGCGCCGAGTTACATCTGCATCGTCACGTCAACGGCATGATGCAAATGAGCAAAGTCGCGCGTCTGGAAATCCCAGCGCATAACCATGTGCTGTTTGCGCCCGGCGGCTACCACCTGATGCTAATCAATCTGAAACGCACGTTGTATGCGGGCGATAAAGTGTCGATTACGTTGTTCGACGAACGCGGCAAAACGTATTCGGTACAAGTTCCGGTCGTGAAAATGATGGGCGCGACAGGAATGGATCACTGACGAGAACCGGAGCACGCCTATGGCTTGGTGGCGATTTTCCCGACGTGCCGAGGAGTGGCGCGAAGAAGCGCGCGAGCATCTCGGCGATGCTCGAAGATTCGCCCGCCCCGCTATCGCGCTGTTGCTGTACCTGCTCGCCACGATGGCGCTCGGTATCTATTGGAGCCGAGAACCCGCGCAGTTTTCAGTGGCGGAGGCGGCGCGACGAATACTACCGAAGCAAACCGAGCCGTTCGCTACTGGCTCCGCGACCGCTGCCACGCTGTTCGAGGTTATCGCGACGCTGCTCGATAAACCCGGCGGCTTCGTCAGCAACGATGTGGCGCCGCCGGGTGTTTGGCTCGACAACATGCCGAGCTGGGAATACGGAGTGCTTACGCAGGCGCGCGATCTGGTCAAGGTGTTGCGCGAAAGTGTCAGCCACTCACAACTGAATGCGGCCGGCGAATTAGTGCCCGTTGCCGACGATGAAGCGCTGATGCGCGCCGAGCCGAGGCTTAATTTCTCGCCGGATAGCTGGGCGCTGCCCTCATCGGAATCGCAGTATCGAGACGCACAGGATTACCTGCGCGATTATCTCGAGCGCTTGCAGGGGCGGAGCGATAAGCACGCGGTGTTCGATGCCAGCACCAGTAATCTCAACTTCTGGCTGGGGCGGGTTACGCTGCGGCTCGGCAACTTATCGCAGCGGTTGAGTGCCTGCGTCAGGCCGCAGGAAAACCCCTTGCTATGGCCGGGCGCGGCAACCACAGAAATTCCGCTGACGCCGGGCGGCAAAATCGACGATATATTTTATGAAGCACGCGGCAGCACCTGGGCGCTGCTGCATTTTTTGCGCGCTGCCGAAGTCGACTACGCAGTGCCATTGGCGCAAAACCACGCGCTGCCGTTGTTGCATGAAGTGATTCGCGATCTGGAGCAGTCGCAAGCGCCGATCTATGCGCCGTTGATATTGAATGGCCGGGGCTTCGGACTGCTGGCTAATCATTCGCTGGTCATGGCATCTTATATAGCCCGCGCCAATACGGCGGTGATCAACCTGCGTAATGTGCTCGCACAGGCGCAGCCGGCGATATCTCTACAACCGTTTATGTCTCCACAATCGTTTTTGCCCATGCAACCGTCAATGCCCGCACAACTTCTAGCGTCGGTGCAACCTCCTGCACCCACGCAACCTTAGTCAACAGGATTGGTATCGATGATCAGTAAAAATATCCGGCAATTATTTTTGGTAATGCTCGCGCTGCTGGTGACCGCGTGCGCGCAAAGTCCGCAACGTCTTAATATCCAGCCGACACTGTCGATTTCGGGCGATGCGGTTGGTAATGGTCGCGCGATTATCGTCAGCGCCGCCGATCAGCGTCCCAACAAAGTGCTGGGTTCGCTCGGTGGTGTGTACGGTTCGAGCGCGACGATTACTATCGGCAACGATATCGAACAGGCACTGACGCGCGCGACCAACGGCATGCTTGCCTCGCAGGGTTATGTCGTCAACAGTCCCGATCCGAATGCACTGCAATTAAATATTGTGCTCGAAGGCCTCACCTATCAACCGCTCGATCAAGCCGTCGGCAACGCGGTGAAATTAACGGCCGTTTTGCGCGCCGATGTCACCAAACATGGCGAGACCTTCAGCGGCCGTTATCAATCCGATAGTGAGCGTCGCTCCGTGGGCAAACCCGACGCGGAAGACAACGAACAATATATCAATGAATTGTTGTCCGACACGTTGACGCGTATGTTCAACGACAACCGTCTGCGCGATTTCCTGCTGAAATAATTATTTTCAGTATTTTCAAATCCCACGAGCCGCGGTGCATATGCACTGCGGTTTGTGCGCTGCGTCGCTTATAAACTTTCCTCCGATTTGATATGGTGCCAGTGTCGTTTTTGCGGCACGACTCGGTGATTGCGTAACATTCGCCGAATCGGTTCATACAAAAAATGGAGAGAACCTATGAAAAAGATGACCCTCGTAGTATTGGTTTCATCGGCCCTGCTCGCACCGATCGGCGCATTCGCGGCTGACTCGGGTTTTTATGTCGGCGGTGGCTATTCCGCACTGACGCTCGACAGCAACGATGTCAGTTCCAACGCCGATCTCGACACGTTGTTTGTTCGCGGTGGTTTTCAAATCAACGAATATCTCGCTGCCGAAGCGCGTATCGGCTCGGGTATTCAAGACGATCGCATCAATGGCGTTAAAGTCGAGCTTGAAGATATTTATGGTGTGTATCTGAAGGCCGGTTTGCCGACCACTGTCGGTCTGTATCCCTATGCACTGGTTGGCGCAACGCACGCGAAAATCAAACTCAACGGGAACGGTATTCACGACAGCACCTCCGATAGCGATATTTCGTATGGCATTGGTGTCGATTACGCGTTCAACCAGCAAATCTCGGCTGGCCTGGAGTGGGCCAATCTGTACGATCAGGATGGCGACAAAATCAGTGGCGTCACCCTCGGCGTAAATTATAAGTTCTAATCAAGTCACAATAAAAAAGGCCGCGTTCCTTTGAAAAAAGGGCGCGGCCTTTTTTATTTAAGCGAATCGCTTTTTTATTTAAATGAATTGCAGCTCGGTCAGTAATTGCTGTTGCTGCGCGAGGGTCATCCGCGGGCCATAATCGGATACCACTCCTGCGGCAGCGCGACTCGCTAATTTTCCGGCGGTCGCAAAATCCTTTCCTTGCGTAATGCCGAATAAAAACGCGCCCGCGAACATATCACCTGCGCCATTAGTGTCGATCGCCTTCACATGGAATGGCGCGATGTTGTGCGGTGTCACGCCATCGAAAACCAGCGCACCATCGGCACCGAGCGTAATCGCAAAATTGCGCGCGATTTTTTTCAGCGCGACGATCGCGTCGTCGAGATTATCGGTCTGGGCCCAGCTCAATGCTTCGTGACGATTGCAGAACAACAGATCAATACGCTCGCCGAGCATCTCGCGCAGACCGTCGCGAAAATGCGCAACGATGCCGGGGTCGGAAAAACTCAACGCGGTTTTAACGCCATGCTGTTCGGCAATTTCGCGTGCGCGAATCGCGGCGGCGCGGCCGGTCGGCGAGGTGACGAGATAACCTTCGAGATACACGTATTCGGAATCGGCAATCGCGGCGGGTGCGAGATCGTGTTCGGATAATGTTTCGCTAATGCCGAGATACGTATTCATCGTGCGCTCGGCATCCGGCGTAATCAGTACCAGACATTTGCCGGTAATACCGTCTTCGCGTTTTTTATCGAGATGACAATCGACACCGGCCGCCTGCAAATCGTCGAGATAAAACCGACCATTGTCATCGTCCGCTACCTTGCACGAATAAAACGTACTGCCGCCGAACTGCGCGATAGCGATGATAGTGTTCGCCGCCGAGCCGCCGCTGGCGCGTTTCGAATGCACCAGATGGCCGCTGAGATGGGCGATCAATTCGGCTTGACGCGCCTGATCGACCAGCGTCATCACGCCTTTTTCTACCGTCATTTTGACGAGATCGCTATCGGTGACTTCGATTTCGGTATCGACCAGCGCGGCTCCAACACCATAGACGTGGTAACGTTTCGACATAAAAAGTCTTTTCCAGAGGGGTAAAGGCCACTATTATCCCTGCCGCCCCGGGCGATTGCCAATGAATCGCTACACAGCGTCCGCTCGGTATCTCGCCCCGTCCTGTTATTCACCGAGTTCGTTATCCGCATGGCCAGTCGTAAAGCAAAATCCGCCAAAAAAAAATCGTCGAATAACCCGTTCTATCGCCGCTGGCAATTCTGGCTCGGCTGGCTGGTGAAATTTGGTTTGGTGGGCGTCGTGCTGTTCGCGGTGGTCGCGGTTTATCTCGATGGGCGCGTGCGTAATAAATTGACCGAACGCCTCTGGCAGGCGCCGGCGCAAGTGTATGCACGCGAACTGCATCTCTATCCGGAAATGCCGCTGAATGCCGACGATCTGCAGCGTGAACTCGATTTGCTCGGTTATCGTCGGGGCCCGAGTCTACAGCAGCCCGGCGATGAAATTCGTCAGGGCAGTACCTTCAAAATTTATCGACGCGGCTTTGCGTTTGAAGATCGTGCCGAGCCGGCGCAACAAATTCAGTTGATGATTTCCGATCAGCGCATTGTGTCGTTGCGCGATGGCAATGATAAAGCGCTCGATTTGGCGCGACTGGAACCGTTGTCGCTTGGCAGTATGTTCACCACCAATGAAGATCGCGTGCTGGTGCAATTGCAAAATGTGCCGCCGCTGTTGACCAAAACGCTGATGCTGGTCGAGGACCGCAATTTCTACGGCCATTTTGGGCTGTCGCCGCGCGGCGTATTGCGCGCGACATTTGCGAATGTGCGTGCGGGTCATGCGGTGCAAGGCGGCAGCACGCTAACGCAGCAATTGGTGAAAAATGTTTTTCTCACCAACGAACGTTCGCTATGGCGCAAAGTGAATGAAGCGGTGATGTCGATTCTGGTCGAATATCACTACAGCAAAGACACCATTCTCGAAGCGTATCTCAACGAAATTTATCTCGGCCAAGAAGGACCGCGCCCCATTCACGGTTTTGCGCTCGCGAGCCGTCATTATTTCAATCGCCCCGTGGAAGAATTACGCAGCGAACAAATTGCCATGCTGGTCGGTTTGGTGAAAGGACCATCGCAATACGACCCGTGGCGCAAACCCGAACGTGCGCAGGCGCGTCGCGATCTTGTATTAAAAATAATGCACGAAGAAAATCTGATCGACGACAAGGAATACAACGCGGCGATCAAACGCGATCTCGGCCTCGCGAAAAAGAATGCTGAAGATAGTTTGCATCCAGGTTATCTCGATTTGGTGCGCCGACAATTGCGTCGCGATTATCAAGAGCGCGATTTGCAGGTGCGCGGTTTACGCATATTTACCTCGTTCGATCCTCAGGTGCAGTGGCATGCCGAGCGCAGTTTGGCGAAAGCACTGACGCAACTCGATCCGAAAGATAAAGGCCTCGAAGGCGCGATGGTGGTCACTGACGTGGTCAGCGGCGAAGTGGTAGCGCTGGTCGGCGGTCGCGATATGCATTTTGCCGGTTTCAATCGCGCGCTCGATGCGGTGCGACCGATGGGTTCGCTGGCAAAACCCGCCGTGTATTTAAGTGCGATTGAAAGCAAGCGTTACACGTTGATTTCGAAACTCGATGACACGCCGGTCGATATCAAAGTGCCGGGCGGACGCTGGCAGCCAAAAAACTACGACAAACAATTTCACGGCGAAGTACCGCTGCATTTTGCATTGGCGGAATCGTACAACGCGGCGACAGCACATTTGGGCATCGACCTCGGCGTGCCGAAAGTGCTCGCAACGATTCAGCGCCTCGGTATCGAACGCGAACTGCCGGTAGTGCCATCGGTCTTTCTCGGCGCCGGCGAATTATCGCCGCTCGAAGTCGCGGTGATGTATCAAACGATAGCCGCGCAAGGCGTCAGCGCTGGCTTGCGTAGCATTCGCACGATCACCGATAACGAAGGCATCGCCCTCGCGCGCTATCCGCAAAAGCCGGTACAGGCGGTATCGCCGGCTGCGATTCACGTATTGCAATATGCGATGCAGGAGGTGATGCAGGAAGGCACTGCGCGCGCCGCGAAAAATGTGTTGCCGAATTTCCGTGTAGCTGGCAAAACCGGAACGACGGATGATCTGCGCGATTCCTGGTTCGCGGGTTTTTCCGGCGATTATCTCGCGGTGGTATGGATGGGTCGCGACGACAATAAATCGACCGGTTTGAGCGGCGCCACCGGCGCATTGAAAGCCTGGCTCGGCTTCATGGCGGAAACGAGTCACGTACCAATGAGTTTCGATGCACCGGCCGGTGTGAATTATGTGTGGGTCAACGAGCAGACGGGTTTAGTGACCGGCGAAAATTGCGCAGGCGCGCGCTATATCCCGTTTCTCGAAGGCACCGAGCCAACCACTGTCGATGGCACCTGCGATTCCAGCAACGGCGTCATCCAGTGGTTTCAGCATTTGTTTTGAAGCTATGCACTTAACAAGAGCGGATATTCAATGAGCGATATCTGCTTTCGCGAGACCTTGTGCGAACAATATTTTTTAGTTGATGCGAATAATGCTAATGCTACCTGTGGAGACTTCCCGCCATGTCAGAAAAATTATTCAATGACCAACGCATTATTTTAAATACCCTCAGCGAGTTCGCTCGTATTCTCGATCGCAAACAATGGACACGCGTCGGCGAAGTATTTGCCGACGATATCGCGTTCAATTACGGCGATGGTC
>Ga0070671_100000066_pt1 | contig 70998 bp, 74 predicted proteins | sample KBSS73metaG_FD_65341 | JGI IMG/M metagenome (GOLD analysis project Ga0070671, IMG submission 65341) | Switchgrass rhizosphere microbial communities from Kellogg Biological Station, Michigan, USA - KBS S7-3 metaG | ecosystem: Host-associated > Plants > Roots > Rhizosphere > Soil ...
TTCTTCGTCGACAACATCTTCCGCTTCACCCAGGCGGGTTCGGAAGTGTCGGCGCTGCTCGGCCGTATTCCTTCGGCCGTGGGCTACCAGCCGACCCTGTCGACCGACATGGGCGCGCTGCAGGAGCGCATCACCTCGACCAACAAGGGCTCGATTACCTCGGTCCAGGCGATCTACGTCCCCGCGGACGACCTTACCGACCCGGCGCCAGCCACCTCGTTCGCCCACTTGGACGCGACGACCACGCTGAACCGCGCCATCTCGGAGCTGGGCATCTACCCGGCGGTCGACCCGCTCGACTCGACCTCGCGCGTGCTGACCCCGGCCGTCGTCGGCCAGGAGCACTACGACACCGCCCGCCGCGTCCAGGAGACGCTGCAGAAGTACAAGTCGCTGCAGGACATCATCGCGATCCTGGGCATGGACGAGCTTTCGGAAGAAGATAAGCTCACCGTTGCCCGCGCCCGCAAGATCCAGCGCTTCCTCTCGCAGCCGTTCCACGTGGCCGAAGTGTTCACCGGCATCTCCGGCAAGTTCGTCCAGGTCGAAGACACCGTCCGCTCGTTCAAGGCGGTGGTCGACGGCGAATACGACCACCTGCCCGAAGCCGCGTTCTACATGGTCGGCGGCATCGACGAAGCGGTCGAGAAGGCCAAGAAGCTGGCTGAAGAGGCGTAAGCGGATCGCCCCGCCCGCATGGGCCGGGGCACCCCATTCTCCCCTCCCGCCCGCGGGAGGGGTCGGGGGAGGGCCTGTTGGGCGGCCTTCTCTGACACGATGACAAGCCCTCCCCCAGCCCCTTCCGCAAGCGGGAGGGGAGTGAGAAGAACCTCCTGCGATGCGGAGGTGGAGACTGGTTATGCTGCACTTCGAACTCGTCACCCCCGCCCGGCTCGTCCGCAGCGAGAACGTCTACATGGTGGTCGTCCCCGGCAGCGAAGGCGAGTTCGGCGTGCTGGAAGGCCACGCGCCGTTCATGTCGACCGTGAAGGACGGCGTCCTCAAGGTGTACCGGACCGAGGGCGGCGCGCCTGATGAAATCGTAGTGGCCGGCGGCTTTGCCGAGGTCGGCGCCAGCGGGCTGACGGTTCTGGCCGAACACGTCGAGGGCTGAGCCCCACCTTCCTGCGTACAATGCAGTGAACAGGAGCGCCTGGCGGCTTGCCGCCGGGCGCTCGTTCGTTATGCCCTGCCAACACGGATGAATTGCCCAGACTCCCCGTTGCAGAGTAGCGAAAAATGAATTCGACTGGCCGAGGAGAGCTGATCCCAAGGATGCTCGTCGGGATTTCAGCCTACCGGATCCATGCCGTCGCCTTTTTCGCCGCGATAACCCTGGTGACGCGCTGTTCAATATTGGGGGACTGGAATCACGAGATCGATGTCCAGTTCTATATGCTTGCGGGACGACGGCTGCTGGACGGAGCGGTCCTGTATGTCGACGTTTGGGATCGCAAACCGCCAACCCTTTATCTGACATACGCGATTCTCACCGCATTCCCCGATCCATTCCTCGCCGTTCAACTTGCCGGCGCGGTCTGCACCGTTCTAGCCTCTTACGGTCTTTACCGGATTGCATGGACCTACACGAACCCGCAAGGCAGCCTCCTCGCGGGTGCCGCATACGCTGTTCTGACAATGCAGTTCGGTGGCGGAACCGCTGAAGTGCCGATCCTGTTCGCTCCGTTGATGGTCGCGGGTGCATGGTCACTGGTGACAGCTCTTCCGGGCCTTTCTCGCGGCGCTGTGCCCCCAAGAATTTTTGCCGGGATCGCCTGCGCCGGACTGGCCCTTTCGTTCAAGCAATCTGCCCTGTTGGAATGCCTTGCATTCGGAATCGCGGTGATAGGTCTAGCCTGGCGGGGGGGCGCTGAAAAATGCTACCTCGTGAAGACTGCTTTGCTGCTTTCCTTCACGGGAGCGCTGCCGCTGCTGGCGGTCGCGATGTGGTACTGGGGCACGGGCCATTTCGCTGTCCTTTGGCAGTCACTCGTCCTGTCCAACACGACACGATTGTTTGACACTGGCGCGGGCATGGTGGCCCGCTATGCCATCCTCGCTCAGTTGCTTGCACCGATCGGATTGTTCGCTGTGCTGGGCGCGCGGGCCATGCGCCCGCTTCGTGAGGCCCCCAAGCCATATTTCCTTGCCCTTGGCTGGCTGGCCGCAGCCAGTGCTGCCTTGCTCTCTTATCCCGGGCTCTATCTGCACTATGCCCTGCCCCTGTTGCTGCCACTCTGCCTTGTCGCCGCACCGTTCTTCGCACGCAGGGACATCGGACTTGCTGCATTCGGCCTGCTTTCAGTAGCAACGCTGATCCATGCCGGCGCATTCAACTTCGCTGAGCGCGCGCGTTCACGCGCAGCTTCGGCGCAGATCGTCGAATATCTCCGCAGGGAAACCCCGCAACATCGGCTGCTCGTTTTGAACAGGTCGCCTTGGCTTTACAGGGAAGTGCACTCCGTGCCGCCGCCCACGGCGCTGCTGTTCCCACCCCATCTTTACGACGGGGCAGAGGCAGGGGCCAGCGGCCTTGACACTTCTGCCGAGCTTCGGCGAGTGCTGGCTTGGAGGCCTGAAGCCGTCGTGATCCAGGTCCCGTTGCCGGCTCAACCGCTCAATCAGGCGACAGTAGCTATGGTCGACACCTATGTTCACCGATGCAAACGGCTACGGCAATTTACGCTCCACGATCATAATGGACCGCAGGTTCAAGCGGTCTATACCGGCTGCGCGGCAGTTTAGTCCTGAAAAGTAGACACCGGCCGGTAATTGAACCGCTTGGTCTCCCCGCCATCCATGCGGGATATCTCTATCATCAGCAGTTGTCCCTCACGCCAGTAGCGGATGCGTTGGGGATAGGGTTGGCCGGCACTGGCAAACTCGATCGCTGCCTCGCTCGCAACGGCAAGCGGGTACCGGATCGCCGCTTCTCCGCTCTTGTGCATGATGAGCATAGGGTTGCCGTCGCGGTCTGCCTCTATTCTCAGGTAAGCCCAGGTGTTTACGTCCGGACCGAATCCTTCGCGGAACAGGCCCAGCATCTGGCCGTGACGGGGGGCAGTCCACAGCTCCTCCGCCCAGGCGGCGCCATTCTCGCGCGCCCAGGTGCCGGCGAGCCAGCCCGGAAGGGCGGTGGCGGCGGCGACGGGGCCGGCGAGCATCAGGGAAAGGGCGGCAATGGGCAGGACGATGCGCATTCGGGATGCTTAGCCCAGCCTGCGCCGCGGCCCAAGCGGTTCAGCTGGGCGCGTGAGCCTTGGCCGGGCGCGCCTTGAGGAGAACCCAGGGCACGTGGGCCGGATCGAAGTTCATCCGGGCTTCGCGGGCGAAGAACGGCGGCATGTGATCGCCGACGATGAGGATGTCGGTGGGCGGCAGGGCCGGGTCCATGGCCATCCGGGAGATGGCATTGGCGAGGCGGTGGTGGACTGTGAACAAGGGGCAAAGCAGCGGCGATTCGGCGGCGAGCGCCTCTCCCCCAAGCCGGCAGTCGACAGTCCCGAGACTGGCGTCCTCGATCACCGGAAGGTGCGAATTGAGCGTCACCCAGTAGACCAGCTGCGGATGGCCGCCGCGCACGGCACTGCGCTTGAGATGGGCGGCGATCTGCGAGGGAACATCGGTGTCGCAAGCGCCGGGAAACACCCCGCCACAGGAACCGGCCCCGGCCTGTTTCAGCTGCGGACCGAACTCGACCTCATCGAAGCCTGCCTTGGTCCACCAGTTGCGGCGATCGAACATGTCCCCCGAGAAACCGTGTAGTGCGGTTGTCTCGTAGCCGGCTGCGCGCAGGCGTTGGGGCAGGCATTCGGTGGGGCCGAACGGAATCGTTTCGTCCAGCTTCCACCGGCTGCACAGCTCACGCATTTCGCCGCTGGTGGTCGAGCCGAAGTAGCGCACGTCACCGGTGCGGACATCGTAGCGGGTGCGCCATTCGGGTCGATTCCAATCGGATTCGAACAGCGCCGAGGCGGCGGGTGAGACCGGACGGCCAAGCGCTTCGACCAGAATGATGACGAGGTTGCGACGATCCGCCGGCACCGCTTCGTGACCCGTTGCCGCCACTGCCGAGTTGAACGGCACCCCATCGGCGGCACGGTCATAGCTGCCGCGGGTGGCGGCTGTCGCATAGCCGTCGAAGCGCATTACGCCCATCACCGCGAGGAACCCGAGCATGACGTTCAACGGCGTGGTGAACCGTGGAACGCGAGGCATCTGTGTCCACGTGATGGCCATCGACAGGAGGGCGGCGAGCCCCGCGCCGACGAACATCGACGAGCGCAGTGGCGCCGCCTCGGTGAAGTAGGTGGGGGCGTTGGCGATCTGGTCGAAGTCGACATTGAAGTTGCGCAGGATGTAGACGAACAGCATCGCCGGGGTCAGCAGCAAGGCGCAGGCCCGGCGCAACCACAGCCACGGTGCCTGCGAGCAGATCAGCGCGATGCAGCCGGAGATCAGCAGGATATCGCCCATCGGCGGGCCGCCCATCGGCCATGCCAGGATCAGGGCGAGATTGGGCGCCACGATCCAGAACAGGACCCAGCGCCACGGAAAATGTCTGATCAGCGGCTCGTTCATGGCGGATTCCAGCGATAACTCCCCGTCCCGGCAGCTTGCAGCGCCGGTCGATGGATCTACCCTGCCAAAAGTTAATTGCCCGGCCTTTACCCGGCATGGTTACCCGGATTTTTACTTAGTGCGGCGAGGACGGGGCGTGGGGGCGTGGAAATCTGGCGGTTTGGAGATCACCCACCTCAGTCAGAGACCGCTGCAATTCTCGCCGGGTGCGCAGGCCGTCGAGCGGAAGGCGCTCCAGCTCGGCATTGCTGTAAATCGCATGGAGCGCGCGATGGCAGATCGGGTGCGTGGTCCGTCCGCCGCGGCTTTTCGGCACCGGGTGGTGCCGCTCCACTCTGCGGCCGGGCGGGCGGTCACAGAGCCAGCACGGCGGCGAGGCGAGGTCGGCTGTCAATTCACCGGCAATCAGCAAGCCCCGACGATGTTCACGATCGCGTGAATTTATTGTGCCCCCAAGATAAAATCTCGGTCCATCAATATGATACCTGCAGGAATCCGTAGGTTACCGGATTCCAGGCAGTTGGCCTTCCTTCATCGGCATTTAGGAAGTTTTCAAAGTTTCAACCATATACCCCGGTCTGCGCCGAGCAAATTCGGCCTTACGGGTGCGAATCCCGGCAGGCAGGAATGCCCGGCACCAGAACAGGGACGATCGCAAGATGAGTGCATTCGGGCGGAAAAACGGGGTCGGCGCCATGAGCCCGGGTGCCCGGCCGCAGTTTGGCGTGGCCCGGCCGATGAAATCGTCGACCGCACCGCCGCAGGACGCCCCGCGTCCGCCCATGCCGACCTCGTTCGACGCTTTCCCGCCGGTGCCGCAGGTAGGCGCCGATCCGATGGGCATGAGCGCGTTGGACGGCAAGGGCGATGCGATGTCGCGCCTGGCTGAACGCGCCACGGCGGTCGTTTCCAACCAGTACGAGGCGGAAGGGTTTGAAGCTTCCGTTCACAAGATCAAGGAACAGGTGCTGCCGCGCCTGCTCGAGCGCGTTGACCCGGAAGCCGCCGCCACGCTCTCCAAGGATGAGTTGTCGGAAGAGTTCCGCCCGATCATCCTCGAGGTGCTGGCCGAACTGAAGATCACCCTCAACCGCCGCGAACAGTTCGCGCTGGAAAAGGTGCTGATCGACGAGCTGCTCGGCTTCGGCCCGCTGGAAGAGCTGCTCAATGACCCGGACGTGTCCGATATCATGGTCAACGGGCCGGACCAGACCTACATCGAAAAGAAGGGCAAGCTCCAGCTCGCCCCGATCCGCTTCCGCGACGAGCAGCACCTGTTCCAGATCGCCCAGCGCATCGTCAACCAGGTCGGCCGCCGCGTCGACCAGACCACGCCGCTGGCCGACGCCCGCCTCAAGGACGGCAGCCGTGTCAACGTCATCGTCCCCCCGCTGTCCTTGCGCGGTACGGCCATCTCGATTCGTAAGTTCTCCGAGAAGCCGATCACGATCGACATGCTGCGCGACTTCGGCAGCATGAGCGACAAGATGGCGACCGCGCTGAAGATCGCCGGCGCCTGCCGGATGAACGTGGTCATCTCGGGCGGTACGGGTTCGGGTAAGACGACCATGCTCAACGCCCTGTCGAAGATGATCGACCCGGGCGAGCGCGTGCTGACGATCGAGGACGCGGCCGAACTTCGCCTGCAGCAGCCCCACTGGCTGCCGCTCGAAACCCGCCCGCCGAACCTTGAGGGCCAGGGCGCGATCACCATCGGCGACCTCGTCAAGAACGCCCTGCGTATGCGCCCTGACCGGATCATCCTCGGCGAAATCCGCGGCGCGGAGTGTTTCGACCTTCTCGCCGCGATGAACACCGGCCACGACGGTTCGATGTGCACGCTCCACGCCAACTCGCCGCGTGAGTGTCTCGGCCGTATGGAAAACATGATCCTGATGGGCGACATCAAGATCCCCAAGGAAGCCATTAGCCGCCAGATCGCCGAATCGGTCGACCTGATCGTCCAGGTCAAGCGCCTGCGCGACGGCAGCCGCCGCACCACGAACATCACCGAGGTGATCGGCATGGAAGGCGACGTGATCGTCACGCAAGAGTTGTTCAAGTTCGAGTATCTCGATGAGAGCGACGACGGCAAGATCATCGGCGAATTCCGCTCGACCGGCCTGCGCCCCTACACGCTGGAAAAGGCGCGTCAGTTCGGCTTTGACCAGGCTTATCTGGAGGCCTGCCTCTAGCGACCGTGCTGGTCCCGCTCCCCGGGACCATTGCACTTGCCTCGCCCGCAAGCGTGGCTAAAGCCCCGGTGTGATTGCACCCAACCGTCCGTTTCTTGCTCTTGGCCTGCGCCTGCTGTCCGGCGCGGCCTTTTCCGCGATGCTGCTGCTGGTCAAGCTGAGTGGCAAGAGCGGGGTGTCTCTGCCCGAGATCATGTTTTGGCGGCAGTGCCTGCCGGCCGTCGGCCTGATCGCATCGCTGGGCCTGACCGGCCGGATGCACCTGGTCCGCACGCAGCGTCCCGGACTCCATGCCCGCCGTTCGATAATCGGTACGAGCAACATGTTCCTCACCCTCGGAGCGGTGCAACTGATGCCGCTTGCCGAGGCGACCGTCCTGAGCTTCACCGCTCCGGTCTTCGCGGTCATCCTTGCTGTCGTCATGCTTGGCGAACGGGTCGGCCGATGGCGCCTGGGGGCGCTGGTGCTGGGCCTGGCCGGCGTAGTGGTGATTGCCGGGCCGGACCACGGGCTGATCAGCCCGCTTGCCCTGATCGTCGGGCTGGGCGCGGCTTTCGGCGTGGCGCTGGTTTCCATCCAGGTCCGCCAGATGTCCGCGACGGAGGCGCCGATCACGGTGGTATTCTGGTTCTCGCTGGTCGGCACCGTGCTGCTGTTGCCGCTGCTGCTGATTTACGGAAAGCCCCACAGCCTGGCACAATGGGCAACTCTTGCCGGGGTGGGCATCTGCGGCCTCGCGGGGCAGCTGCTGATGACCGGCTCGCTACGTCATGGATCGGTCTCGAGCGTGATCGTGATGGACTATGCCCAGCTCGGCTGGGCGACGGTGTGGGGCTGGCTGGTCTTCGACCAGCTGCCCCCGGCCATGACCTGGGTCGGCGGCCCGCTCATCATCGCGGCGGGCATGATCATCGCGCGGCGCGAACAGCTGCTCCACCGCCGGCCGGCGCTCGACCCGCAGACCGGGCCGAACGCCGACTGAGCGGCCGACGCGCGGGGTTCAGTCGGCCGCATTTCCATGCCAGGTCAGCACCGGCCTGCGCGCGGCCAAGGTCTCGTCAAGCCGGCGCCGCGGCGCCAGGTGCGGCGCGGACTTGAGGCTGGGATCAGCGTTGCGCGCACGGGCGGCGAGGCTGCGCATGGAGGCAATGAACCGGTCGAGCCCGGCCTTGCTCTCGGTCTCGGTCGGTTCGACCAGCATGGCGCCGTGGACCACCAGCGGGAAATAGACCGTCATCGGGTGGAAGCCCTCGTCGATCAGGCCCTTGGCGATATCGAGCGTGGTGAAGCCTTCCGGCAGGCTCTCATCGGAGAACAAGGCCTCGTGCATGCAGGGGCCGGTCTTGCCGAACGGCGCGTCGAGCACATCATCGAGGCTGCGCAGGACATAGTTCGCGTTGAGCACCGCGTCCTCCGCAACCTGGCGCAGCCCATCGGCGCCGTGGCTGAGGATGTAGGTGAGCGCTCGGGTGAACATGCCCATCTGGCCGTGGAAAGCGGCCATGCGGCCAAACGAGCGCGGGTGTTCGGCAGGTGCGTCTTCTTCCTCGATCAGCCGCACGGTGCCGTCGGCCGTGGCCTGGGCGAAGGGCAGCGGGGCGAAGGGGGTTAGCGCCTCGGACAGGACTACCGGGCCCGAACCGGGGCCGCCGCCGCCGTGGGGAGTGGAGAAGGTCTTGTGGAGGTTGATGTGCATCGCATCGATGCCGAGATCGCCTGGACGGACCCGGCCAACGATCGCGTTGAAGTTCGCCCCGTCGCAATAGACCAGCCCGCCGGCGGCGTGGACCGCATCGGAAATGGTCTTCATGTCGCGCTCGAACAGGCCGCAGGTGTTGGGATTGGTGATCATCACCGCCGCCACGTCGGGCCCGAGGCGAGCCTTGAGGGCGGCGATGTCGACCCGGCCGTCCACGGTCGCCGGGATGCTTTCCACGCGGTAGCCGGCAAAGGCGGCCGTGGCGGGGTTGGTGCCGTGGGCGCTTTCGGGGACGAGGACGACCTCACGGGCATCGCCGCGCGCCTCGAGCGCGGCACGGATGCAGAGCAGGCCGCACAGTTCGCCGTGGGCGCCGGCCTTGGGGGTCATGGCCACGGAATGCATGCCGGTGAGCGTGACCAGCCACTGGGCAAGCTCGACGATCACGCCGATCGCCCCGCGCACCGTCTGCTGGGGCTGGAGCGGGTGGACGTCGGCAAAGCCCGGCAGGCGCGCCATTTTCTCGTTGAGGCGGGGGTTGTGCTTCATGGTGCACGAGCCGAGCGGGAACGGGCCGAGATCGATGGCATAGTTCTGGCGCGAGAGGCGGGTGTAGTGGCGCACGGCCTCGGGCTCGGTGAGGCCGGGCAGCGCCGGCGGCTCGGCGCGGAGGAACCTGGCGAGGGCGGGCAGCGGATCGCCCGCAGGTTCCTCGATGTCGACGCCGCAGGTGCCGGGGCGGCCGAGCTCGAAGATCAGGGGTTCCTCGAGCATGAGGCCGCGGTCGCCGCTGGCGGTCTGCGTGGCGGGGGCCACCTCGCCCGCGCCACCGATCTCGGGGCGCCAGCCAGATTGGTTGAGCGCGCTCATGTCGGGGCTCCTTCGTGGGTATCGACCAGGATGGCTTCGAGGATCGTCGCGAGGGCGTGGATGTCGTCGTCGGTGGTGGTCTCGGTGGCGGTGACCAGCAGGGCGTGGTGGAGGCCATCGGCCTGCGGGTAGAGGCGGCCGAGCGAGACGCCGCCGAGGACGCCGTATTCGGCCAGTTCGCGGACGACTTCGCGGGCATCGCGGGGGAGGAGGAGGGTGAGTTCGTTGACGAAACACATGCTGAGCAGCTCAACCCCCGGGACCCGGGTCAGGGCCTCGGCGGTGGCGCGGGCGCGGGCGTGGTTGAGGCGGGCGAGACGGGCCAGCCCTTCCCCGCCGAGAAGGGTCATGTGAATTGAGAAGTCCAAGGCACAAAGCCCTGAATTCGTGCATATATTGCTTGTCGCCTTCTCGCGCCGGATGTGCTGTTCGCGGGTCGACAGGGTGAGCACGAAGCCGCGCTTGCCATCGGCGTCGACCGTCTGCCCGGCAAGGCGGCCGGGCATCTGGCGGACGAACTTCTCGCGGCAGCCGAACAGCCCGAGATAGGGACCGCCGAACTGGAGGCCGACCCCGAGGGACTGCCCTTCCCCGACCACGATATCGGCGCCGAGCTTGCCCGGGGCCTCGATCAGGCCGAGGGCGACGGGTTCGGTCACCACGGCGACCAGCAACGCGCCCTGGGCCTGCGCGGCGGCGGCGATGGCGGCGAGATCGGGGATGCGGCCGAGCACGTCCGGATACTGGACGACGACGCAGGAGGTCTCGCCATCGATGGCCGCGATCAGGGCGGCGTCATCGGGCTCAGCAGAGAGCTCGGGGAGGCGGGTGTCCAGAGCGTCGCCGGTGAAGCGGGCCATGGTGGTCGCGGTCGAGACATAGTGGGGATGGAGGCCGCCCGAGAGGATGGCCTTCTTGCGCCGGGTTATGCGCCCGGCCATGGCCACGGCCTCCCAGCAGGCGGTCGAGCCGTCGTACATCGAGGCATTGGCGATATCGGTGCCGAAGAGGCGGGCGACCTGGGTCTGGAATTCGAACAGGACCTGCAGAGTGCCCTGGGCGATCTCCGGCTGGTAGGGGGTATAGGCGGTGAGGAATTCGCCGCGCTGGATCAGGTGATCGACCGAGGCCGGGATGTGGTGGCGATAGGCCCCTGCCCCGAGGAAGAACGGCGCGCTGCCGGCCGAGAGATTATCAGCCGCGAGCCGCGCCATGTGCCGCTCCACCGCCATTTCGCTGGCGTGGCCCGGGAGCCCGGCAATCGGGCCGTCGAGCCGGGCCTCCGGCGGAACGTCGACAAACAGCTCATCGATACTGGCCGCGCCGATCGTGCGGAGCATGTCCGCGCGTTCAGCCGGGGTCAGAGGGAGGTATCGCATTGGTTCGCTCCTTGATCCTCCCACCCGTGGGGAGGGCGGGTGCCGGCGAGGGCTGCCGTTTGCAGGAGAGCCCCCTCCTCCGCCGTTCCGGCGGTTCCCCTCCCCGCCAGCGGGGAGGATTGCAGGCTCAGAGGCCCTTCACGTATTCGTCGTAGGCGCGCCGATCCATCAGGCCGCCGAGCTGGCCGGGATCGGCAAGGGTCAGGCGGAACAGCCAGCCGCCGCTTTCGGCCTCGGTGTTGACCAGTTCCGGCGCGTCGGCGAGCGCCGCGTTGGCCTCGGTGACCGTGCCGCCGACAGGCGCATAGACATCGGAGGCGGCCTTGACGCTGTCGACCACGCAGGGGGCATCGCCCTGCTTCACGGCGCTGCCGGGCTCGGGCAGTTCGACGAAGGTGATGTCGCCCAGCTGGCCCTGGGCATAGTCGGTGATGCCGACGGTGCCGGTCTCACCTTCAACGGCGATCCACTCGTGGTCCTTGGTGTAATAGGTGGTCATGGCGGATCTCCTCAGCGGTGATAGCGGTGGGGAACGAAGGGCATGGGCACCACGCGCGCCGGCAGCCGCTTGCCGCGCACCTCGATGGTGAGCGCCGTGCCATCGGCGGCAGGGGCGGCGTTGACATAGGCCATGGCGATGGGGTGATTGAGGCTGGGCGAGAAGCCGCCGGAGGTGACCCTGCCGACCTCCTCTTCGCCGGCAAAAACCAGCGCGCCTTCGCGGGCGGCCTGGCGGCCTTCGAGGGCGAGGCCGACGCGCCGGGTGGCGGTGCCGCCCTCAAGGGCGGCCAGCACCGGCTCGGCACCGAGGAAGCCGCCTTCGGTGCGGCGGCGCTTGCTGATGGCGAAGGCTAGGCCGGCGCTGACCGGATCGGTCTCGGGCGAAAGGTCGTGGCCATAGAGCGGCAGGCCGGCTTCGAGCCGCAGGCTGTCGCGCGCGCCGAGGCCGATCGGCTTGACCTGCGGCAGGGCGCAGAGGGCTTCGGCCAGGGCTTCGATATCGGCTGCGCGCACCGAGATCTCATAACCGTCCTCGCCGGTATAGCCCGACCGGCTGACGCCGAGCGGAACCTCGCCCCAGTGATAGGCGGCGGCCTGCATGAACTTGAGGTCGACGACCTCGGGCATGCCGTCGAAGGCGGGGTGCAGGCCCAGCGCACCGAGGCTAGCGGCCGCGTCGGGCCCCTGCAGGGCGAGCAGGCCGTGTTCGTCGAGAAGATTGAGGGTGATCTCGTCGGGCAGGTATTCGCGCAGGTGGGCGATGTCGTCCCACTTGGTGGCGCCATTGACGACGAGGTAGAAGTGATCGCCGCGGTTGGTGACCATAAGATCGTCGAGGATGCCGCCGGTCTCATCCAGCAGGAGCGAATAGCGCTGGCGGCCGGGGTTCAGCGCGGAGATGTCGCCCGGCAGGAGGGCTTCGAGCGCACCGGCCGCGCCCTCCCCCGAAACCAGCAGCTGGCCCATGTGCGAGACGTCGAACAGGCCGGCGTGATCGCGCGTCCACAGGTGTTCGGCGATGATGCCTTCATACTGGACCGGCATCCAGTAGCCGGCGAATTCGACCATGCGGCCGCCGCGCGCGCGATGCCAGGAATCGAGCGGGAGCATCTCCGGCTCAAGTTCATCAAGATTGTCATTGGCCTCGATCGAGGCATCGTCATCAGGCACGAGCATGCTCCGCACAGGATTGGCACACGGTTCACGTGCCCCCTCTGTCACGGAAGCCTGAGAGCTTTCCCCCGTTCCCCCGCCAGTGGGGCGGAGACAACCGGGTTACCCCTTCGGCGGCCCTGCCCTTCCCGAATCCCGGGCCGGACAAGGCACTTTCCAGAGCGACGCTATCGACCCCACGCGGTCCCTGATGCCTGAGAGATTCCGGGGCGGTTGCTCCTTCGGCGCCGTGGCGATGGCGGGCCCCGAATGGAAGGGCCGCGATTCGCAACGGACTCTCCCGCGCGGTCAGCGTCGCCTTGGTGCTGGCTGTTCGCACTTGCGAAGTCAATCGCAAGTGCCCGCGATGCCTCGGACTATTCCACAGCCACCTGCTGGCGCAGCGAGGCCTGGAAGGCCTGCCGCTTCAGCGCGCGTTCCAGCGAGGGCCATTCGTGGACGAACCGACCGCGCGCCTTTTCGTGGGCGAGGGCCAGGATCGCCTCGGCCAGGGTGGCAGCCCGGATCGAGCGATAGCGCGCGAGATTGCCGCCGAGCAGCGGATCGACCAGCGGCGCGACGATCTGCCCCAGCCCTTCGAGCAGGCGCCGTTCGCTCCGCCGCCCGCGCAGCAGGCCGGGACGGATGATGTCGAGCCGGGCATAGCCGACCTTGTTAAGGGCCTGGTCGACCTCGCCCTTGACCCGAAGATAGAGGCCCCGGGCGTGGGGATCGGCGCCGACCGAGCTGATCGCGATCATCGCCCGCGCGCCGGCTTCGACACCCCAGCGGGCGCAGGCGAGGACCAGCTCCTGATCGACGGCACGAAACGCCGCCTCGTCCTTGCCGGACCTGGCCCAGGTGGTGCCGAGCGCGGAGACCAGCACCTGCGGGCGGGCCGCGGCGATGGCATCGCCCCAGTTGGCGGGGTCGGCCAGCAGGACCTCCATTCGCGCTCCGGGCGGCAGGGCGAGTTCGCTGCGGGCGACGGCGACGAGCCGGACATCGTCGCGCCCGACGCAGGCGCGAATCAGGGCCGAGCCGACGAGGCCGCTGGCGCCGAGCAGGCAGATGCGGACCCGCTCAGACATTCCTGAGGCCTTCCGGCGTGATCCCGGTGATCCGGGCGTAGGCGGCGATGGCGAAACGGTCAGTCATCCCGGCGAGGTAGTCGGCAATGTGGCGGCTGCGGTCAGGCTCGGCCTCGCGCAGGCGTTCGGCCCAGCCGGGCCCCATCAGGTCGGGCTCGGCGGAATAGGCGGCGAACAGGGTGGCGATCACCTCGCCCGCCTTCCGGGCGGTGGCGAGCTGTTCGGGGTGGAGATAGAGCCGTTCGTACATGAAGGCCTTGAGGCGGCGTTCGTTGGCGGCGAGTTCGGGGGAGAAGGCAGCCGTGGCGCGCCCGGCGGCGCGGACATCGGCGGGGGTGGCCATGCCGGCGGTGCGCTGGCGGGTTTCGCCAAGCAGATCGTTGACCATCAGGCCGATCTGCCCTCGCACCAGTTCGCGCAGCTGGCGATCGCGCTCCGCCCGGGGGAACCGGCGCTCGACCGCGCGCCATTGTTCGCCCACGAAATCGAGGGTCAGCAGATCGTCCAGTTCGAGGAAGCCGGCGCGCAGGCCATCGTCGATATCGTGGTTGTCATAGGCGATGTCGTCGGCCAGCGAAGCGACCTGGGCTTCGAGGCAGGACCATTCGCCAAGATCGAGCGGCCAGGCGCGGTCGAGTTCGGCGAGCGCCCAGTTGGGCGCGGTTACCGGGCCGTTGTGCTTGGCGAGGCCTTCGAGCAGTTCCCAGGTGAGGTTGAGCCCGTCGAACTCGCAATAGGGGGTTTCGAGGCGCATCAGGGTGCGCAGGCAGTGGGCGTTGTGGTCCCACCCGCCGTGGGGAGCGAGCGCGGCGTTCAGCGCCTCCTCGCCGGCATGGCCGAAGGGTGGGTGGCCAATATCGTGGGCGAGGCACAGGGCCTCGGTCAGGTCCTCGTCGAGCCCGAGGGTTCTGGCGATGACCCGGCCGATCTGGGCAACCTCGAGGCTGTGGGTGAGGCGGACGCGGTAGTGATCGCCATCGGGCGCTACGAAGACCTGGGTCTTGTGGCGCAGGCGGCGGAAGGCGATGGAATGGATGATCCGGTCGCGATCACGCTGGTAGCAGGTGCGCGGCCCGCGCGGGACAGTGTCGTCCGCCGCGAATTCGCGCCCCCGGCTGCGTGCGGGATCGCAGGCATAGGTGGCACGCGAAGAGGCCATCAGGCGCCGAGGATCCACTCCGCCGCGCGTTCGGCATGAATGCGGGTGCAATCGTAGATCGGCAGGACATTGGCATCGACATCGACCACCATTTCCAGCTCGGTGCAGCCGAGGACGACGGCCTGGGCGCCGGCGCGGTCAAGCTCGACCATCATCGTCTTCAGCTCGCGCTCGGACTGGCGGGTGGCCTTGCCGAGCATGAGTTCATCGTAAATGATCCGGTCGAGCGTTTCGACGAAGCGCATCTGGGGCGGGAGCAGCTCGATGTCGCGGGCGATGAGCTTCTGGCGATAGAACGTTTCGGCCATGACGTTGCGCGTGCCGATCAGGGCGGCCTTGCGCACCTTGTCACGCGCCATGCGTTCGGCCACGGCCTCGGCTATGTGGAGCACGGGCACGCCGACGGCGCCGGCGACGGCATCGTAGACCTTGTGCATGGCATTGGAGCCGATGATCACGGCGGTGGCGCCGGCCTGTTCGAGACGGCGGGCGCTGTCTGCCAGGATCTGCGCTGCCTTTTCCCACTCCTCCTCGCCCTGCAGGCGCTGGAGGTCGGTATAATCGAGGCTCTCGATCAGCAGGGGCGCGCTGGCCTGACGACCCCGGCTCGCCTGGACGAGCCGGTTGAGGTGATCGTAGTAGGTGCGTGTCGACAGCCAGGACATGCCGCCGATAAGGCCGAGCTTGCGCAAGGTCAGTAACTCCCGGGAAGTGTGAAGGACCCCCTATGTCCTGCCCTTAGGTGGGCGCGGGGATTCGGTCCAGCGGCTGCGTGCGGTCAGCCGAACCCGGTGGCACACAGGGCGGCGGAGGAGGCGGTGACTTCGAGCACTTCGCGGTCCCCCACCTTGCGCACGGCCAGGACATAGTCCGCCAGCGAGCGCTTGGGGCCGCGCAGGGCCTGGAGCTTGCGCAGCTGGGAAATGGTCAGCCGGTCAACCATCCGCCGAGCCATGCAGGCGCTGGTCTGGTCCGACAGGCCGGCATCGACGAGAGCCGAGCGCACGCGGCTTTCGGCAATCCGCTCGACACAGCCGCTCAGCGCGAGGGCGGCGACCGCGAGGGCCCCGAGGAGAATCGGCGCAGAACGTGACGGCGAATTCATGAAACGGGCTGAAGCGCGGGGGATTGGCATGGCATTGGTTCAACAGGAGTTCGAAGCCGATGCAAGCCCTCAAATCGTTTCGTCTTGCCGCCGCCGCTGCCGCCCTGCTGCCGCTGGCGGCCCTCGCCCCCGCCACCGCCGAAGCCAAGGGCTGCCTGCGCGGGGCGGCAGCGGGCGCCGTGGCCGGGCACATGGCGCACCATCACGCCATCGCCGGCGCGATGATCGGCTGCGCGGCCGTGCACCATCACTATGCCAAGAAGGCGCGCGCCCAAGCGGTGCCGGCGCACCGGACCTGAGCGGGAGACTAGTGGGCCAGCGCCTTGACGATGTCCTCGACCATCTTCTTGGCGTCGGCCAGGAGCATCATGGTCTGGTCCATGTAGAACACGTCATTGTCGACCCCGGCATAGCCGACGCCACCCATCGAGCGCTTGATGAACATGATAGTCTTGGCCTTCTCGACGTCGAAAACCGGCATGCCGTAGATCGGCGATGACTTGTCGGTCTTGGCGGCGGGGTTGACCACGTCGTTGGCGCCGATGACGAAGGCGACGTCGCACTGGGCGAATTCGCCCTGGATGTCCTCCAGCTCGAAGACTTCGTCGTAGGGGACATTGGCTTCGGCGAGGAGGACGTTCATGTGACCGGGCATGCGGCCGGCGACGGGGTGGATGGCGTATTTGACGGTGACGCCCCCGGCCTTCAGCAGCTCGCCCATCTCGCGCAGCACGTGCTGGGCCTGGGCAACGGCCATGCCGTAGCCGGGGATGATGATGACGCTCTCGGCTTCCTTGAGGAGGAAGGCGGCGTCCTCCGCGGAGCCCCGCTTCCACGGCCGCTGCTCACGCGCCTCGCCGCTCCCTGCCCCGGCTTCCGCCCCGAAGCCGCCGGCGATGACGGAGATAAAGCTGCGGTTCATCGCCTTGCACATGATGTAGGACAGGATGGCGCCCGACGAGCCGACCAGCGCCCCGGTGATGATCATCGCGGTGTTGTGGAGGGTGAAGCCCATCGCGGCCGCGGCCCAGCCCGAGTAGGAATTGAGCATCGAGACGACGACCGGCATGTCCGCACCGCCGATGGGCACGATCAGCAGGAAGCCGATGGCAAAGCTCAGCACGGTGATCGTGGCGACGACCCAGGTGGTTTCGTCCTGGGTGAACCGGGCGATCAGCAGCAGGATGGCCATGACCGTGCCGAGATTGATCAGGTGGCGCGTGGGCAGGAGGATCGGCGCGCCGCTCATGTTGCCGTTAAGCTTGAGGAAGGCGATGACCGAGCCGGAGAAGGTGATCGCGCCGATGGCGATGCCGAGGCCCATCTCGATCCGGCTGTCGGGATTGATTGCGCCGGACGGTAGGAGGATGCCGAAGGCCGCCGGGTTGAGATAGGCGGCCAGGCCGACCAGCACGGCGGCGAGGCCGACGAGGCTGTGGAAGGCCGCGACCAGCTGGGGCATGGCCGTCATCTGGATCTTGCGGGCCGTGGTGAGGCCGATCATCGCGCCCAGCGCGATGGCCGCGAAGATCCTGGCAGAGGCGACAATGTCGGGCTCGTAGATCATCGCGCCGTCGACACTGAGCCCCACCTGGACCATCGGGGAATTTGTCAGCAAGGTCGTAACTACGGCGAGCCCCATGCCGGCCATGCCGTAGCGATTGCCCGTTCGGCTGCTCGCCGGCGAGGACAGCCCGCGCAGCGCGAGGATGAACAGGACGCCCGAGGCCAGATAGGCGAGCAGGGCCCAGGACGGCAGAACGGTGTGTTCCATGCGCCGTTCAGCCCTTCTTCTTCGACTTGTACATGGCCAGCATCCGCGCTGTTACCGCGAAGCCGCCGAAGATGTTGATCGAGGCCAGTGTCACCGCCGCCAGCCCCAGCCACGAGGAGGTCAGCGCCCGCACGCCCCCACCCGAAGCCGCCGCGGCGACCAGCGCGCCGACGATGATGACGGAGGAGATGGCGTTGGTCACGGCCATGAGCGGCGTGTGCAAAGCGGGGGTTACCGACCAGACGACGTAGTAGCCGACGAAGCAAGCCAGTACGAAGATCGAGAGGATGGAGATGAAGTCCATGTCAGCGAGATGCTCCGATAGAGGCTTCCCCCATGGGGGAGATAGCAGCCCACCGGGCTGACGGAGGAGCGCTGAACGAGCCAAGCCGCGATAGTGGCTGCGCGCTGCCGCGCGCGAATTGCTTGCCCCCTACCACCGCTTTGCGGCCCTCCTCCCCCCGTGGGGGAGGTTGTTGGCAGGGCAATCTGGATTCACTCCAGCAGCCCTGCCGCGATATCGGGCTGACTGGACCGAAGGTCCATCGTCTGCGCACGGGCGAAGACTTTGCGCACAGTTTCCGCGGTCGCGGCGACGCGGGTTTCCCGCGCCTTGCGTTCCCGCAGGGTTGCTGTCCGCATGCCGCCCCGCAGCGCGAGGATCAGCGGGTGATCAGGAAAACGACGAGCGCGGCAACCAGCATGGCGCCAATGGTGCCCCACTTGGCCATGCTGATGAAGCCGGTGTAGGTCTGCTGCGAGGACTTGATGTCGTTGGACGAGGACATTTGCGCCGTTACCCTTCGAATTGACGCCCGTGAATTCGCAGCGCCTGCTTACAGCCCAGCCTCTATCGCGCCGCGCCGCGCCACTCAAGCCCGACGCTTGCCCACAGATCAGCCTTAAGCTGCTTTTTACCGTTCGCTGATAATCCGACCGGCGTGGAAGCCATAACGCGCACACCTCTTGCCGACAGCGAGCAACGCCTGCTCATGCTGATCGATGACGAGCCGGCCCAGAGCCGGCTGGTTTCGGCCCTCGCCGCCCGCGAAGGTTGGCGCACGCTGGTCGTGCGCGATTCGGAAACCGCGATTGCCACGCTCGGCACGCGCCAGGGAATGCAGCTTTCGGCGATCATCCTTGACCAGTGGGTGCCGGGCGAGGAGGCCTGCGACCTGATTGCCGAACTGAAGGCGCGGCGCCCTGCCCTCCCCATCCTGATGCTGACGGCCAGTGCCTCGCCGCTGCTGGCAGTGGAAGCCATGCGCGCCGGGGCAACCGACTACCTGATCAAACCGGTGGCGCCGGAACGGCTGATGCACGCCCTGCGCGCCGCAACGACACGCGAGGCGCCGCGCGACGAGCTGGCCCCGCTGACCGAGAAAATGCCCGGCCCGCCGAGCTTCGATGCGATGATCGGGGCGGCGCCCACGTTCCGCGCCGCGCTCGCCGTGGCCGCGAAGGCCGCGCGGGGGCACAATCACGTGCTGATCGAGGGCGAGACCGGCACCGGCAAGGAAATGGTGGTGCGCGCGATGCACGCCGCATCCCCCCGTGCCAAGGCCCCGCTGCGCATCATCAACGTGGGGGCTACCCCGGCAAATTCGATAGAATCGCTGCTGTTCGGCCATGAGAAGGGCGCCTTCCCCGGCGCCTTCGACCGGCATGTCGGCGCGCTCCAGAACTGCGACGGCGGTACGCTGGTGATCGACGAGATCGATCGCCTTCCCCCATCGGTGCAAGACCGCCTGCTGGAATCGCTCCAGCGCGGGGACGTGCGGCCGATCGGGGCGCGGCATTCCTTCCGCATCGATCTTCGGCTGATCGCCGCCAGCAACTATCCCCTGGCCGACCTTGTTGCGGGCGGGCACTTTCTGCCCGGCCTCCACGATCTGCTCGCGCCCGTTTCGGTGATGCTGCCGCCGCTGCGCGAGCGTTCGCAGGACATTTCCGCGCTGGCCCGCCATTTCCTGGCCCGCATTGGCGAACTGCCGGGCCTGCGGCGGCTTGGCATTACCGACGGCGCATTGTCGCTGCTGGCCGCCTACGACTGGCCGGGCAATGTCCGACAGCTCCAGGCTACCCTGTTCCGCGCCTGCGTCTTCTGCGAGGGCGATGCCCTGACCGCGGCGGATTTCCCGCAGCTTTCGAACATGCTGGGGGTGGACCAGCAGGTCACCCCGGGCAATCAGGCGGTGCATGGCTCGCCGGGCGTGCTGCTCTATACTTCCGACGGCAACCTGCGCCCGCTGGAGGATATCGAGGCGGACGTGATCCGCCTGGCCATCGGCCACTATCGCGGGCGGATGACCGAGGTGGCCCGGCGGCTGGGGATCGGGCGCTCCACGCTCTACCGCAAGCTCTCCGAGCTTGGCATCGATTCCGCGGCCTGATTCCATGCGTCGGCTTCCCACCCGCGCCGCTGCCGCGCTGGCTTTCCTGATCCTGATGTTCTCGTGCCTTGCGCTCGGCATGGGGCTGACCACCCCGCAGGTGCGCGGCGGGCTGTTCTGGCTGGTCTCGGCAGGGTTCGCGATCCAGGCGCTGGCCTCGGCGGCCTGGCTGGTGCGGCTGATTGCAGAACGGCTGGGCGCGGAACGGATGGCCAATGCGACGGATCGTGGAACGCGGCAGCTGTCAGGAGATTAAGCCGACATAAGCGGAACTTCGTCTCCGCCGGAGTCGCACAGTTGCCATGAGCCTGCACAGCATCATCGAACCCGCCGGCACCTTGATGACCGGCTGGAAACTTGTCCCGAAGCGCGATTGCCATGCGGCGGATGTGCGCAACGAGGACGACATTCCGCTGGAGATCGCCTGCACCCCCGCGCCCGCCGAGAACGCGGAGGAAATCAAGCCCGCCTCGAAGTGGGAATCAGACCGGAAGCTGAGCGAAGTCGGTTAGGGCCGCATCGCGCAGGCCGCGCCAGACGCGCAGGGCCTGAACCGTTTCCGGTACGTCATGAACCCGCAGCAGCTGGACGCCGGCATCGAGCGCCTTGAGCGCGAGCGTGAGTGAGCCGCCGAGGCGCTCGCCGGCCGGGGCTTCGTTCGAGAGTGCGCCGATCATGCGCTTGCGGCTGGCCCCAACAAGCAGCGGCTGGCCGAGGGCGTGGAACAGCGGCAGGGCATTCATCAGCGCGAGGTTGGCGGCGAGCGACTTGCCAAAGCCGAGGCCGGGATCGAGCACGATGTTTTCCCGGGCGATGCCGGCGGCGAGCGCCTCGTCGCGGCGAAGGCGCAGCCAGTCGAACACGTCGAGGACGGGATCGGCATAGCTCGCGTTGCCGTGGAGGTCCTCGCCCTCGCCGGGGGCATGCATGAGGACGACGGGGACGCCGCAGCGCGCGGCGAGTTCGATCGAGCGCGGATCGTGCCGCAGGGCGGAAACGTCGTTGAACACGTGGGCCCCGGCGGCGATGGCGGCCTCCATGACGGCGGCGCGCCGCGTATCGACGCTGATCGCCGCGCCCATGGCGGCGACGCGTTCGACCACGGGGATGACGCGCTTGAGCTCGTCACCCTCCCACACCCCCGGGGCGCCGGGGCGGGTGGATTCGCCGCCGATATCGATGATTGCCGCGCCAGCTTCGAGCATGGCCGCGGCATGGGCGGCAGCGACATCGGGCCGGTCGAGGAATTCGCCGCCGTCGGAGAAGCTGTCGGGCGTGACGTTGAGGATGCCCATGACCTGGGGCTGGTCGAGCCGCAGGGTGCGCGCGCCGCAGGCGAGCGGGGCGTGGCTGCGTTGCAGATCGGCCCACTGGGTGCGGACTTCCTCGGGCAGGCCAGGCAGCGCGGCTTCGAGTTCGCGGGTGCCATAGACCTCGCGGGAGATCACCTTTCCGCCGTCGCGCCCGATCACGGCGAAGCGGCTGGCGAAGACGAGGTCGCCGCCGAGGCGGATGGCGGCGCCGTGTTCGCTCTGCGGGCTTTCGGCGAGCCCGATCGGACGGAGGTAATGCGTGGTCAAGGTGGTCAGGCTTCGCGGGTGCCGAGCCACATCCGCGCGAAGCGGACCGAGTTGATGATGACGATGAAGGTCGTTCCCAGCGGCATGTCAGGGCTCCGTCGCGAGGAGATAGAGCTGGCGGATATCGTCGAGCGGTTTGAGCTGGCCATCATGTTCAATGTGCCAGAACGACCAGCCGTTGCAGGATGGGGCACCCTGAAGCTTGGCGCCGAGGCCGTGGATCGAGCCGGTCTCGGCCGCGCTGGCGAGCGAGCCGTCGGCCCGGACCGTGGCGGCGAAGCGGCGCTTGCGGTCGAACAGCTGGGCGCCGGGGGCAATCCAGCCGGTTTCCACGAGCGTGCCGAAGGCCACCTTGGGCGCGGCCTTGGGGCTTTGCATGGTCTGGACGGCGCTTTCGTCGAGCGGGAGGGCCAGTTCGATCCGTTCGAGGGCGGCTTCGCGGTAGGCGCTTTCGCGCTCGCAGCCGATCCATTCGCGCCCCAGCCGCTTGGCGACGGCGCCGGTGGTGCCGGTGCCGAAGAACGGATCGAGGATCACGTCGCCCTTGTTGGAGGTGGCCAGCATGACCCGGTAGAGCAGGCTTTCCGGCTTCTGCGTGGGATGGACCTTGGACCCGCCCTTCTTCAGCCGCTCCTGCCCGGAGCAGATCGGCAGGACCCAGTCGGAGCGCATCTGCAGCTCGTCGTTGAGGGTTTTCATGGCGCGGTAGTTGAAGGTGTATCTCGCCTTCTCGCCCATGGAGGCCCAGATCAGCGTTTCGTGGGCATTGGTGAAGCGGGTGCCCTTGAAGTTGGGCATGGGGTTGGCCTTGCGCCAGACAATGTCGTTGAGGATCCAGAAGCCCATGTCCTGGAGGATCGCGCCGACGCGGAAGATATTGTGGTAGGAGCCGATCACCCACAGCGAGCCGGTGGGCTTGAGCACGCGGCGCGCCTCGGCCAGCCATTCGCGGGTGAACCGGTCATAGGCGGCGAAACTGTCGAACTTGTCCCAGTCGTTGGTTACGGCATCGACGTGGCTGCCGTCCGGCCGGTTGAGATCACCGCCGAGCTGGAGATTGTAGGGCGGATCGGCGAAGACCAGATCGACGCTGGCCGAGGGCAGCGAGCGCATGGCCTCGATGCAGTCACCAGGGATGATCTGCCCGAGCGGCAGCAGCTCGCGCACCTCGCGCGCGCCCTTGCCCGCTTGCCGCGCCTTTTCGCGCGGCTTTGCTTGCCGGTCCTTGAGCATCAGCTCGGCCATCGGTGGTCTGCCCCCTGTGGATAAGATCGCCGGAATGAGTCATCCGGGACTCGCCGTCAAGTCGCGACTCGCCGGGATTCCTTGGGTTTGCAGTGGGTGGAAAGGCGGAACAGATGGAGTCCCCCACAAGGGGTTGAGTCCTGCCGGCCCATGGGGACTCAATATGTGGTGGTGCGGCCCTGAAGACTCACCGGGCAAATAATTTGTGGTCTGCGCGGGGGTGAGCCACATTGGCCGGAACAACAGAGCCAAGGGAGACAGGCCATGGGACTGGACGTGATCGGCGCGGGGCTTGGGCGGACAGGCACCCTCTCGCTCAAGCTGGCGCTGGAGCATATCGGCATGGGGCCGTGCTATCACATGACCGAAATCATGGGCCAGGCCCGCCAGCGAATGCCGCAATGGTTCGCCGTGGTGAACGGCAAGCCGGACTGGGATGCGATCTTCGCGGGCTTCCGCTCGACCGTGGACTATCCGACCTGCACCTACTGGCGCGAACTGGCGGCCCATTATCCCGCGGCCAAGATCATCCTCTCGGACCGGGACGCGGAAGGGTGGTACGATTCCGCCCGCGCGACGATCCTTTCGCCCGGCAACGTCGAGGGTTTCCTCAACAGCCCGGTGCGCGAGTTCATGCTGGGCGCGGTGATGGGCGACTATGTCGATCACCTCGACGACCGGGACTACATGATCGCCTACTTCAATCGCTGGCGCGACGAGGTCATCGCCGGCCTGCCGCCCGAGCGCCTGCTGGTCCACCGTGCGGCGGAGGGGTGGGAGCCGCTGTGCCGCTTCCTTGGCGTCCCCGTCCCGGCGGAGCCCTATCCCCGGGTAAACAGCAAGGACGACATGAAGGCCGGCGCAGAGGCGGGCCATGACGGCGGCGACGGTGGCCTGCCGACTTCGCCCGAAGCGATGGAACAGCGCATGCAGGCCTACCTCGCCGCGATGCACAAGCTGGCCTGGGGCTAGGCTGTATCCCTGGACCGCCCGTTCAGAACAGTTCCAGCTGCGCCACCGGGGCGAAGGAGCGGCGGTGGAGCGGCGTGGGGCCGTGGGTGCGCAGGGCGGCGAGGTGTTCGGGGGTGCCGTAGCCGGCGTTACGCTCCCAGCCGTAGTTCGGATGGGCCAGGGCGTGTTCGCGCATCAGCCGGTCGCGGTGTTCCTTGGCGATGATCGAGGCGGCCGAGATGCAGGGTTCGATGGCATCGCCGCCGACGATCGGCCGCGCCGTCCAGCGCCATTCCTCGCGCCGGCCGTGGGGCGTGAGGTTGCCGTCGACGAGGACCTCGTGCGGATCGCAGCCGAGCTGCGCGCAGAGGCCTTCCACGGCGAGGGTCATGGCCAGCATGGTGGCGCCGAAGATGTTCAGGCGATCGATCTCCTCGACCGAGACGACCCCCACGGCCCAGTGGCAGCGGCGCTTGATCCGCTCTTCCAGCAGCGCGCGGGTATCGCGGGAGAGTTTCTTGGAATCGTCGAGCCCGGCCGGGCGCGGCTTGCACAGGACGACGGCCGCGGCGACCACCGGGCCAGCGAGCGGGCCCCGCCCGGCTTCGTCCACCCCGGCAATGATGCGTTCGGCAAGAGTCGCGCTGCTCAGCTCCATCGCCCTGCTATTGCGCCGCCCCACGGCCGCCACAAGCCGCCACCGTACCGGGCGGGGGATAATCCGGCATTCCGGCGCGGCAGAGAAGCGTTGCGCCGTGGGGGGATAGGCCCTATCGGCCCGCGCCTATGTCCGAGGTCAACATCATTCCGCTCGACGCGGTCGATCCGGCGCTGGTGGAGCAGCTGCTCGACCGCGCCTTCGAGCCCGAGCGCCACCAGCGCACCGCCTACAAGGTGCGGGCCGGAACGGAATGGCTGCAGGGCCTGTCCTTTGCCGCGCTCGACGAGAACGAGATGCTCGCCGGCACGATCCAGTGCTGGCCGGTAGCCCTGACCGACCCCGACGGGCGCGCCCATCCGATGATCATGGTGGGGCCGGTGGCCGTCCTGCCGGAGCAGCAGAGCCAGGGCTACGGCAAGGCCCTGATGACCGCGAGCCTGGCCGCGATCGACCCGCGCGCGCCGCTGCCGCAGGTGATGATCGGCGACCCGGAATATTACGGAAGGTGGGGTTTCACCGCCGAGGGTACGCAGGGCTGGTCCCTGCCCGGCCCATATGAAAAGCACCGCCTGCTGGTGCGCACGGCCAACCGCTCGATCCTGCCCGAGGAAGGCACGCTCGGCCCCTGGCTGCGCTGAGCGCAACCATCACAAGGCGGGCGGAGCGCCCCTTGCACGGCGGCGCGGGCAATGGCATCGCGCTGGCATGCCCTATGAACCGCCACCAGAGCTTGCCGCGCTTTCGCTCGCCGAAATCGCCGCGCAGGTGGCGGCGCGGCGGCTCCCGCCGCTGAGCGAATGGGCGCCGGCGGTGACCGGCGAAAGCCACATGGAAATCCGCGCCGACGGCAGGTGGTATCACGAGGGCGGCGAGATCACCCGCCCGGCCATGGTCCGCGCCTTCTCCGGCCTGCTGATGCGTGACGATGGCGGGCGCCACTGGCTGATGACCCCGCATCAGCAGCTTACGATCGAAGTGGAGGATGCAGCCTTCGTCGCCACGGACGTGGTCCGGCGCGATGATGCCCTGGCCTTCCGCCTCAACACCGACGATATCGTGCTGGCCGGACCGGAGCACCCCCTGCGCGCGGCCGGCGATGCGGAAGTGCCCGCGCTGTACCTTGCCGTGCGCAACGGCTGCGAGGCCCGGCTGAACCGCAGTACCTATGCCCAGCTGGCCGAACTTGCCCTGGCCGAAGGCACGGACTGGACCGTGGGCAGCCAGGGCGAGCGATACTCGCTGGTTCCGGCATGAGCGCGCTGTTCACCCGCATCGCCGAACTGCACGAACGCGGCCACGCCCGCGAGGATATTGCGGCGCAGCTCGATCGCGGCCACCCCCACATCCGCGAGTTCCGGGAGGCCGCCGTGCTGGTCGCCGTGACCGAGCGGGAGGCGCCCGGCGTACTGATGATCCACCGCCCGTCGAACATGCGGGCCCATCCCGGTCAGATTGCCTTTCCCGGCGGCAAGATCGACGAGGGCGAAAGCCCGGTCGAAGCGGCCCTGCGCGAAGCCAACGAGGAACTGGGCATCGATCCGGCCGATGTGCGGATCGTGGGCCAGAGCGACCGGTTTCATACCGGCACCGGCTACGTGATCACGCCGGTTATCGGCATTGTGCCGCCTGACCTTGAGCTTGCCCCCAACCCGGCCGAGGTAGCCCAGTGGTTCGAGGCGCCGCTCGATCATATCTTCAATCCTGCCAACCAGAAGCGCGGGACGCGCCAGATGAACGGCAGGACCATGGGGTTCTGGGAGATCCAGTGGGAGGACCACCGGATCTGGGGCGTCACCGGGGCGCTGGTTGTCAACCTCTCGCGCAGGCTGGGCTGGCATGACTGACCTGCACGACCGGCTGACGCGGCTGTACGAGGCGGGCCACGCGCGCAGCGACATTGACGTGATCGTCAACCCATGGAGCCAGGCGGAGGGTCACTATTGCCCTTCGGCAGTCCTGGCGGCGATCACCGACCGGCCCGATCCCGGCGTGCTCCTGCTCTACCGGCCGAAGACGATGCGCTCGCACGCCGGAGAGGTGGTGCTGCCGGGCGGCAAGGTAGATCCCGGAGAGACGTTCATCGAGGCCGCCGTGCGCGAGGCCCACGAGGAGATGGGGATCGACCCCGCCGCCGTCCGGGTGATCGGCCCCGGCGACATGCTGCGCACGGGCACGATGTACCAGATCAATCCGGTGCTGGCGCTGGTGCCCGGCGACATTACCATTACCCCCAACCCGGCCGAGGTCTCCGACTGGTTCGAGGCGCCGCTACGCCACGTGCTCGATCCCGCCAACCATGTGGAGGACCCTTATGTGTTCGGAGAAAAAACCGTTCACGTGTGGACCATTCACTGGAACGGCCATTGCATCTGGGGATCGACGGCAATGGTCCTGATCAACCTTGCGCGCCGGCTGAACTGGACGGGAGCGCGCGCGGGATGACCACCCTTCTTCCCGATACCGCGTGGACAGGCCGCGAGGACCTGGCGGCGCTTGTCACCGCGCTGGGCCCCGGCAATGGCCGCTATGTCGGCGGCGCGGTGCGCGACACGCTGCTTGGCCTGGCGGTGAAGGATATCGACATGGCGACGCCGCTGGCGCCCGGGGCGGTGATCGAGCGGCTGGCGGCGGCCGGCATCCGCACGGTGCCGACCGGGATCGCCCATGGCACGGTGACGGCGATCCTGCCCGAGGGGCCGGTGGAAATCACCACCCTGCGCCATGACGTCAGCACCGATGGGCGCCGGGCCACGATTGCCTATGCGCAGGATTGGCATGACGATGCCGCCCGGCGCGATTTCACCATCAACGCGCTCTATGCCGATCCGCTCACGCGCGAGGTGTTCGACTGGTTCGGCGGGCTGGACGACCTGGCCCACCGGCGCGTGCGGTTCATTGGCGATGCCCGCCAGCGCATCCGCGAGGATCACTTGCGGATCCTGCGTTACTTCCGGTTTCAGGCGAGGTTCGGCTCCGAACCTGCTGATCCCGAATCGGAAAGCGCCTGCACGGAGCTTGCGGCCACGCTCAAGGGCCTCTCGCGCGAGCGGATCGCGATGGAGCTGCTCAACCTGCTTGCGCTGCCAGACCCGGCGCCGACCGTTTCGCGGATGGCACAGCTTGGCATCCTGACGGTGATCCTGCCCGAAGGCGATCCCGCCGGACTTGCCGCGCTGGTCGCCGCGGAACGCCGCACGGGGGCTGCCGCCGATCCGCTGCGCCGGCTGGCCGCATTGCTTCCGGCCGATCCGGCGGTGGCGGAACAGGTCGGCGCGCGGCTGCGCTTGTCAACCGCCCAGCGCAAGCGGCTCGTTACCGCGGCCGGACGGCAAGGCAACGCCGACGGAGCCCGCGCGCTGGCCTATCGGCTGGGCCGGGAGGAGGCAATCGACCGGCTTTTGCTGGACGGGCAGGATATTGCTGCGCTGAGCGGCTGGGAGATCCCGCGCCTGCCGATCAAGGGCGCCGATATCGTGGCGCGGGGCGTAGGCGCCGGGCCGGAAGTGGCACGGGTGCTGCGCGCGGTCGAGGCGCGGTGGGTGGCCGAGGGCTTCCCCGGTGCGCAGCGCGTCCAGGAACTGCTGGGCGAGGCGCTCGCTCCCTGATCAGTCAGCTTGCCGCAAGCATGAAGCTGCCAGAAAGCAACGTGATGGAGCCAGCCCCCCTCGTCCAATACCTGCTTTCCCAGCCGCTGCTCGCGCTGGCGCTGGTTTCCATGGCCGTAGTGCTCGCGGGCGGGCTGCTGCGCCACCTGTCGCCCCTGCTCGGCGGCCTGGTGCGCGGGCTAGGCCATATCGGGCTGTTCGGGGCCTTGATGCTGACGATCATGCAGGTCATCCGCGTCAGCCAGGGGGCCGACCTTTCCCTGCCGCAACTGGGCATGCCCACGCAGGAAGTGAGCGGCAGCGAGACGCGGGTGCCGCTGGCCCGCGACGGCCATTTCTGGATCAGGGCGAGCGTGAACGGGGTACCGCACCGGTTCCTGGTGGACACCGGCGCGACCCTGACCGCGATCAGCCCGGAAATTGCCGAGGCGGCCCGGCTCGAACCGCAGCCCCTGCGCCAGCCGATCCTGCTGCGTACCGCGAACGGGACGGTGCCCGCGCGGATGGTCACCATCAACGAGCTGACGCTGGGGAATGTCGTCGCGCGCGATCTCGATGCGGTGGTGGCGCCCGGGATGGAAGGGACGAGCGTGCTGGGGATGAATTTCCTCTCGCGGCTGGCCGCATGGCGGGTGGAAGGGAGCACGATGATCCTCGTGCCGCATCACCCCCAGGGTGGCAAACCGCCCGCCGAAAGCTGAGCACGGCTGGTCGGCAGCTTCATCCGCGCTTCATCCGCAAAGCGTTCCAGTGAGCGCATGGCGGATTTCCCGCCCGGAGCATATCTATGAAATTCAAGCTTTTACTTGGAGTTCTCGCCATGACCGGGGCTCCTGCACTGCTGACCGCCCCCGCCTTTGCCCAAGCCGCGCCGAGCGCTGCCGTCCAGGTGACGGCGGGCGCGACAGTCTATGGCCCGCAGGGGGCAGAGGTGGGCAAGATCGAGAAGGTCGACGGGCCCAACGCCGTGATCAACACCGGCAGCCATTCGGCGGCAATCCCGGTCAGCGCCTTCGGCAAGAACGAGAAGGGCCTGCTTGTGTCGATGACCCGTGAGCAGCTCGATGCCGCGGTCGAGGCGGCGACGGCCAAGGCGGCGGGCAATCTCGACCAGGCGCTGGTTGCCGGCGCGGCGCTGCACAGCGCCGATGGCGCGGCGATGGGCAAGATCTCCAGCGTCAGCCCCGAAGGCATCGTGACCGTTGAGCGCGAGGGCGGCTCCTTCGCGCTCAAGAAGGACATGTTCACCACGGACGCCCAAGGCGTGGCGCTCAAGCTGACGGCGGCGCAGATCCAGGCGGCGCTGGCGAAGCAGCAGCAGGCATCGGCTTCGACGCCCGCAGCCCAGCCGTAAGGCCTAGAACTTGTTGTCGCGCGGGAAGCCGTTGGGCGGCATTCGCCCGGCGGCCCCGCGCGCCACCTTCCACAGGCGCATGTCGCCTTCGGTCCGTGTGCGGCCGCTCTCTCCGCCCATCTTCCACGACAGGCCCTCGTCGAGCTTGAAGGTAACGGCATCGGCCATGCCGCCATCACGGTAGCGCTGGAGGGTGACACCCTGGCCCTTGGCGAGGACCGGCATTTCCGAGAGACTGAAGACGACGAGCTTGCGGTTTTCGCCCACCACGGCGACGTGATCGTGGCTTTCCGGAATCTCGCGCACCAGGGCGAGGCGGACGCCGGGCTTGGTGCTCATCACCCCCCTGCCCTTGCGCGTTTCGGCCAGCAGCTCGCCGGACTCGGCGACGAACCCGCGCCCGATATTGCTGGCGAGCAGCAACTGCGCGCCGGGGCGGTGAACCATGACGGCGACGATCTGCGCCTCGGCATCGATATCGACCATGGTGCGGATCGGTTCGCCAAAGCCGCGGGCGGAGGGCAGCTTGTCGCAGCCGAGGGTGTAGAACCGGCCATTGTCGCAGGCGACCAGGAGCTTGTCGGTGGTCTGCGCATGGAGCGCGAAGGCCGGGCCGTCGCCTTCCTTGAACTTGTATTCCCGGTCGAGCGGATCGTGGCCGCTGGCGCCCCTGATCCAGCCCTTGGCCGAGATGATGACGGTGACCGGCGCCTTTTCGATCATCGCGTCCATCGAGAATTCGCGCGTGGGCGCGGCCTCGGCGAGGGTGGTGCGGCGGCGGCCGAGGGCGGTCTCGGGGCCGTATTCCTTGCGCAGGGCGGCGAGATCGCGCTTGAGGCGGGTGCGCTGGCGGGCCGGGCTGTCGAGCAGCTTATGGAGCTCGTCCTGCTCGGCGAGGAGATCGTCGCGCTCCTTGCGCAGTTCCATTTCCTCGAGCTTGCGCAATGAGCGCAGGCGCATGTTGAGGATGGCCTCGGCCTGGCGGTCGGTCAGCCCAAACTCGGCCATCATCACCGGCTTGGGCTCATCCTCGGTGCGGATGATCTCGATGATCCGGTCGAGGTTGAGGTAGGCGATAATGTAGCCTTCGACCAGTTCCAGCCGGGCGGCGATCTTTTCCAGGCGGTGACGGCTGCGGCGGATCAGGATGTCGATCTGCGAGATCGTCCATTCCTGCAGCAACAGCTTGAGGCCGAGCACGCCGGGGGTGCGATGGGCGTCAAGCACGTTGAGGTTGAGCCCGAAGCGCACCTCCAGGTCGCTCAGCCGGTAGAGGCTTTCCTTGAGCAGATCGGGATCGACGTTGCGGCTCTTGGGGACGAAGACGATGCGGATCTGCTCGTCGCTTTCGTCGCGCACGTCTTCGAGGATGGGCAGCTTCCTGTCGGCGATCAGCGTGGCGATCTGCTCGATCAGCTTGCCCTTCTGGACCATGTAGGGGACTTCGGAGAGCACCAGCTGCCACTGGCCGCCGCCCAGCTTCTCGATCCCGGTCTCTTCCCACTCGCCGCTCTCCTCGCGGCCGGTGGAGAACCGCCCGCGCAGGCGGATTGGGCCCTTGCCGCTTTCATAGGCGGCGCTGATCTGGGCCGGACTGTCGACCACCACGCCGCCGGTGGGAAAATCGGGGCCGTGGAACACTTCCATCAGCTGGGCATGCTCGACCCCGGGATTGTCGATCAGCAGCAGGGTGGCGTCGACGATCTCGGCGACGTTGTGGCTGGGGATGTTGGTCGCCATGCCCACGGCGATGCCGCTGGAGCCATTGGCGAGGAGATTGGGGAAGAGGCCGGGGAACAGCTCAGGCTCCTCGTCCTCGCCGTTGTAGGTAGGGACGAAATCGACCGTACCTTCATCAAGCCCGGCCATCAGGCGGATCGCGGTACGGGTCAGGCGGGCTTCGGTGTACCGATAGGCCGCAGCGTTATCGCCGTCGATATTGCCGAAATTGCCCTGCCCTTCGACGAGGGGGTAGCGCAGCGAGAAATCCTGCGCGAGGCGGACCATCGCGTCGTAGACGCTGGAATCGCCGTGCGGATGGTATTTGCCGATGACATCGCCCACCACGCGCGCGGATTTTTTATAGGCGGAGGTCGGGTCGAGCTTCAGCTGGCGCATGGCCCATAGCAGCCGCCGGTGAACCGGCTTCAGGCCATCGCGCAGGTCCGGCAGTGAACGCGCTGTAATCGTTGACAATGCATAGACGAGGTACCGTTCAGACAGGGCACTGTCGAACGGCGCGTCGACGATTGCGTCAAACGGATCGGGTTCATCGATCGTGGTGCTCGGCATGGTTTCCCAGCCCTAGCAAGCCGGGTGGACCAAGGGAATCCCGGGAACAATGTCCATCCCCCGCTCATTTGCAGGGTCGGGACAGTCCCATGGGGAGAATTCCATGCCCAAGCGCGTACTCATCCTCGCTACCGACGGATTCGAGCAATCCGAGCTGATCGAACCGCGCAGGGCGCTGGAGGCAGCCGGGATCGAGACCGTCCTCGCCAGCCCCAAGCGCGGCGAGATCAAGGGCTGGCATCACCACGACTGGGGCGAGAGCGTGCGCGTCGATGCCCAGCTTGGCGAGGTGGAGGCGGAAGACTTCGACGCCCTGCTGCTGCCGGGCGGGCAAATGAACCCCGACAGCCTGCGGCTGGAAGACGAAGTGATCTGCCTGATCGAGGAATTCGACGAGGCGGAGAAGCCGATCGCGGCGATCTGCCACGGGCCGTGGCTGCTGGTGGAGGCCGATATCGTGGAGGGCCGCGCCGTGACCGGCTGGCCATCGATCATGACCGACCTGGAAAATGCCGGGGCGCAGGTGTTCGACGAGGAAGTGATCGTTGATGGCAACCTCATCACCGGGCGCAAGCCCGAGGACATTCCCGCCTTCTCGCGCGCGCTGATCGACGCTTTGACCGATTAGCGCCGCTGCATGTCCCGGGCCTCTCCCGGGATGTGGACTTCGATGCCATCGAGATCATTCGTCAGGACGATCTGGCAGGAGAGCCGGCTGGTCCGGGCGATGCCGGCGGCGAGATCGAGCATGTCTTCCTCGTCCTCAGATGCTGGCGCGAGTTTGGCGAACCATTCGGCGGCGATCACCACGTGGCAGGTCGAACAGGCCATCTGGCCCTCGCAGGTTCCCTCGAGCGGCATGCCCGCAGCCTGCCCCACCTCGAGCAGGCGCGCGCCAGGTTCAGCGTCCCGGTGGACCTTTTCGCCCTCGGCGGTGATGAAACAGACCGATACCATCTTGCGTGGGCTCCCTGCAGCCAGCCTACTGCGCTTCAGCCGCCGCAGCGATCCGCGCGCAGGCCTCAGTGACCTCATGCACCCTCGAATAACGGCCGAAGCCTAGCCGGATCGAGCTTCGGGCTTCCTTGTCGCTGAGCCCGATTGCCCGCAGCACGTAGCTGGGCTTGCCCGATCCACTGGCACAGGCGGAGCCGGCAGAAAAGGCAATATCACGCAGATCGGACATCAATCTGGCAATATCAAGACCTTCGCGGCGGATGTTGAGGTTGCCCCGCCAGCGCTGGTCGGAGCTGCCGTTGAGGGTGAATCCCGGCAGCGCATTACGCGCCGCTTCCCACAGCGCTTCGACATTGGCGGCGTCGTCATCGCGGCGCTGCACCGCGAGCTGCGCCGCCGCGCCGAACCCGGCACAGAGCGCGGGGCTGAGCGTGCCCGAGCGCAGGTCGCCCTCCTGCCCGCCGCCGTGGACCTGCGGAGCCAGATCGACCCCATCGCGCACCCACAGGGCGCCGATGCCCTTGGGGCCATGGAGCTTGTGCGCGGAAATGGCGATCAGGTCGGCTGCTTCAGGCGGAGCCAGCTTGCCCGCGCCCTGGACGGCATCGCACAGGAACAGGGCGCCCGCCGCCCGCGCCCGTTCGGCCAGGCGCTCGACCGGCTGGATCGTGCCGATCTCGTTGTTGACCTGCATGACCGCGACGAGGCCGACCCCATCGGGGAGGACGATTGCGGGATCGACCAGCCCGGCGGCATCGACCGGCAGGATGGCGGCCTGCGGATCGGCGAAGCGGGCGGTTTCCAGCACCGCGGCATGCTCGATGGCGCTGACCGCCAGACGGCGCCGCCCCGAGCCGAGGATGGCGAGGTTGAGCGCCTCCGTTGCCCCGCTGGTGAAGATCACCCTGCCGCCCGCCGGAAGCAGCGCGGCGACCTGTTCGCGCGCGATCTCCACGGCGGCAGCGGCCTGACGGCCGGGGCGGTGCGGGCTGTGAGGATTGGCGAAGCCCGGCGAATCGGGTCCGGCGAGCCACGGCAGCATGGCCTCGCGCGCCTCGGGGGCCAGCGGCGTGGTAGCCTGGTAATCGAGATAGATCATGCGCCCGCCACGTCGCGCCAGGCGGCAAGGAAGCGCTCGATATCGGCTTCCTGCGTCTCGCGCCCGATGCTTACCCGGATCACCTCGCTGGCCCCCTCCTGCCACATGGCTTCGAGGACATGGCTGGGCTTGAGCGAACCAGACGAGCAGGCGCTGCCCGCGGAAACGGCGATGCCCATGCCATCGAGGCGGATCAGCTGGGCCTGGGCCGAGCGGCCGGGCATCCGGTAGGCGCCGATCGTTGGAATGCGGGGGGCGGAGACGGCGACGACGGCGCCTCCGGCGGCGAGGATGCCGCTTTCCAGCTTCGCCCGCAGGCTAACGGCAGTGTCCATCCAGTCGCTCCCCGCCTCCAGCGCGGCGGCCATGGCGAGGACGCCTGGCAGGTTTTCCGTGCCGGGGCGGTAACCGCGCTCCTGTCCGCCGGTGGGGCGAAGCAAGGTCCAATCGCGCACCAGCAGGGCGCCAACGCCAACGGGGCCGCCGAACTTGTGGGCGGAAATGGCGATGAAGTCTGCCTCAGGCAGGGCAATCTTGCCGGCCGTCTGCGCGCAATCGGCCAGTAGCAGGCCGCCTGCCTCGCGCACCTGTGCAGCGATCCGCTCCATCGGCTGGATCACGCCGGTTTCGTTATTGGCGTGCTGGACCGCGACGAGGCCCTCCGGACCCGGCCACGGACTGCCGACAAGGCCGGTGCCCTCACTGACCTGCCAGATTCGCGCGTCACCCGCCCAGCGGCGGACCGCATCATGCTCGACGGCGGAGACCGTGGTCAGCGGCTTGATGCAGCGGGTGATGGCGAGCGCCAGAGCCTCGCTCGCGCCGGAGGTGAAGATCACCTCGCCCGTCCAGCCAAGCGCGGCCTTCACCCGCGCGCGCGCATCCTCGAGCGCGGCGCGCGCCGCCCGGCCCGGCGCATGGGGACTGGAAGGATTGGCCCAGCGATCGAACCCGGCAAGCATGGCCGCGCGCGCCGCGGCAAGCAGCGGAGTGGTGGCGGCATGGTCAAGGTAGAGCGGGGCTGTAGTCATGGTGCGCAAACATTGCTTTCGGTGCGGCGGTTTCTATATAGCGCTCTCTTCCCATTCCCAGCCTTTTGCGCGCCGGCGTCCACGCGGACGGACGCCGCGGGCAGGCTTCAACTTCGCGAGCGTAGCCAAGACCATGCCAGCCGTCATCTTCCCCGGCCCGGAAGGCCGCCTTGAAGGGCGCTTTCAGCCCGCCTCGCGTCCGCGTGCCCCGGTCGCCATGATCCTCCACCCGCATCCGCAGGCGGGCGGGACGATGAACGACCGCATCACGATGCATCTTTACAAGACGTTCGTGAACCGCGGCTTCGCCACGCTGCGCTTCAACTTTCGCGGCGTCGGCCGCAGCCAGGGCAGCTTCGACAACGGGATCGGCGAGCTTTCGGACGCGGCCGCCGCGCTTGACTGGGTGCAGTCGATCCACCCGGAGGCGAGCACGACCTGGATCGCGGGCTATTCGTTCGGGGCGCTGATCGGCATGCAGCTGCTGATGCGCCGGCCGGAGATCCGCGGGTTCATCTCGATCAACCCGCCGGCCAACATGTATGACTTCAGCTTCCTGGCCCCCTGCCCCGCTTCCGGCATCATCGTCCAGGGCGCACAGGATACGGTGGTGACGCCGAACTCGGTGCAGAAGCTGGTCGACAAGCTGCGCACCCAGAAGCACATCACCATCCACCACGACGAGATCCCGCGGGCCAATCACTTCTTCGAGAACGAACTCGACGACATGATGCTCTCGGTCGACAAGTATCTGGACTTCCGCCTCAGCCCGGATTGCCCGATCCGCTGAAGGCCGGCACCGACGGAAACCGGATACCCCGCGGGCTTCGGCCGCGGGGTTTTTCGTTGGCGGGCGATGCGGCGGATCAGCGCAGGGTCTGCTCCACCGGGGCCGTGCCGCCCTTGGTCGGGATCACCCAGATCGCCACGTTGGCGGCAAGGATGACCGCCAGCACCAGCATCAGCGCCACCTGCTTGCGCGAGCCGCCCTTGCGCCACAGCACGAAGGCGCCGATCGGCAGCGCGAAAGCCATCAGCACGGCGAGGGAAAGGGCGGTGTCCTGCATGGCGCCGCCCTAGCGCGCGCCGGCGCCGAGGGGAAGATCACCTGCCGAACAGGCCCTTGGCCATGCCGGCCAGATCGTCCAGCGGGTTGCCGTCGCCGTTCTGGTCAAGCATGCCGAGCAGGCTCTGCGCCTGCGGATGGTCCTGCAGCATCTGCGCGAACTGGCCGAGCGCCCCCTCGCCGCCGATCTGGCCTACGATCTGCTGGAGGGCGCCGGCATCGAGCCCGGTCTGCGTGGCGGCGGTGGCTACGGTGTCGCCGGGCGTGGCGTGGGCTTGGCCCAGTGCGGCCACGGCCTTCTCTGCCATGGCCGGATCAAGGCCGACTTTCGCGGCAAGGTTGGCGATGTCCACGTTGCCGGAAAGCTGGCTCAGGATGCTGTCAAATGCGCTCACGGGGAAACCTTTCGGGTTTGCGACCCCGGCAGGTTATTGCGCCTTCCGGCCCGCGCGCCAAACGAAAAGCGCCGCCCGTGGAGGGGCGGCGCTTCGCGTGGTGACGGCCGGCCTGGTCCCCGGCCGGGCCATCACCTATCCGGTTGGCCGATCAGGCGGCGACGGTCGCCCCCGGGGCGGCCTGGAGCACGGCGTTGTCGACGTAGGCCTCGAACTGGGCGAAGTTGTCGACGAACTTGCGGACCAGTTCCTGCGCGTTACGGTCGTACTCGTCACCGTCGGCCCATGAGCCGCGCGCATCGAGCAGCTTGCTGTCGACGCCCGGCACGGCAACCGGAACCTCGAAGCCGAAGTTCGGATCGCGGCGGAATTCGACATCGTTGAGGCTGCCGTCGAGCGCGGCGTTGAGCAGGGCGCGGGTGGCCTTGATCGGCATGCGCTTGATGCCTTCCTGCGTGGCCTTGCCGCCCGACCAGCCGGTGTTGACCAGCCAGCACTGCGCGCCGCCCTTGGCGATGCGCTCCTTGAGCAGGTTGCCATAGACCGACGGATGGCGCGGCATGAAGGCGGCGCCGAAGCAGGTGGAGAACGTGGCTTCCGGCTCGGTCACGCCGATTTCGGTGCCGGCGACCTTGGCGGTGTAGCCCGAGAGGAAGTGATACATCGCCTGCTCGGGGGTCAGCCGCGCGATCGGGGGCAGTACGCCGAAGGCATCGGCGGTAAGGAAGATGATGTTCGACGGCGGCGGCCCGAGGTTCTCGTCGCTGGTGTTGGGGATGAACTCGATCGGATAGGCGCCGCGGGTGTTCTCGGTCTTGCTGCTGTCCGTGAAGTCGAGCTCGCGGGTATCCTCGTCCATGGTCACGTTCTCGAGGATCGTGCCGAACATCTTGGTGGTCGCGTAGATCTCCGGCTCGCCTTCGGCCGAGAGGTTGATCATCTTGGCATAGCAGCCGCCTTCGAAGTTGAAGACCGCCGTGTCGGACCAGCCATGCTCGTCATCCCCGATAAGGGTGCGCGAAGCATCGGCCGAGAGCGTGGTCTTGCCGGTGCCCGAGAGGCCGAAGAAAATGGCGCTGGTGCCGTCCGGGCCGATATTGGCCGAGCAGTGCATCGGCATCACGCCCTGCGCGGGGAGCAGGAAGTTCAGCAGGCCGAACACCCCCTTCTTCATCTCGCCCGAATATTCGGTGTTGCCGATCAGGATCAGCTTCTCGGTGAAGTTGACCGCGATCACCGTATCGCTCTTGCTGCCGTGGCGTTCCGGATCGGCCTTGAAGCTGGGCAGGTTAATGATCGTGTATTCCGGCGCGAAGGCAGCAAGCTCAGCCGCCTTCGGGCGGACGAGCAGGGTGCGGACGAACAGGCTGTGCCAGGCCATCTGGGTGATCACCCGCACGGCGACGCGATATTCCGGCTGGCTGCCGCCGAACAGGTCGGCAACGTAGAGCTCGTCCTGGGCCTTCAGCGCGGCGAGAAAATCGGCCTTGAGATTGGCCCAGTGCTCAACCGACATGGGCTGGTTGATCTTGCCCCAGTTGATCGACTCTTCCGTGGTCGCATCGCGGACGACGAACTTGTCCTTGACGCTGCGGCCGGTGAACTTGCCGGTATCGACCAGCAGCGCGCCATCCCTGGTCAACCGCCCTTCACCCCGCTGCAGGGCATGCTCTACCAGCGGCGCCGTGCCGAGGTTCGCATGAATGGTCGCCTGCGTGGCGAAGCCTTGTTTATCGAGCGGGAATGAAAGGGCAGAGGTCAAGTTCGTCTCCACGGTTGGCCAAATTCCGGCAGGCCGAACGGAGGGTGGACCAAAATCCGTTCTTCCGCTCGGTGCATAGGTATGCGAGAGTCGGCGCCGCGCATAGTCCAGCGACGGTAAACCGTCAAATCCGCCGCGCCGATCAACGTCGAAAACACGCAGCGGTGCCCTGCCCGCGGGCCTCTCGATCAATTGCGCCGCCGCGCGCGCCGGTCTAAGCCTGCCGTCCAGATCTTGTTGAGAGCTTGCCAGCACATGGCCCCCAGCCACGATGCCCCGAACCCGCCCGCACCTTCTTCCCCGCCCCAGCAGGTGATTGCGCTGGTCGACGACGACCGCAACATCCTGACCACCGTTTCCATCGCCCTGCAGGCGGAAGGCTTCGCCACCCGGGTCTATACCGACGGGCAGACCGCGCTGAAGAGCCTGCTCGAAAACCCGCCGGACCTTGCCATCTTCGATATCAAGATGCCGCGAATGGACGGGTTCGAGCTGCTCCAGGCCTTGCGCGCCAGATCACAGCTGCCGGTGATTTTCCTGACCTCCAAGGACGAGGAGATCGACGAGGCGCGCGGGTTGGCCCTGGGCGCGGACGACTATATCGCCAAGCCCTTCAGCCAGCGCCTGCTCACCGCCCGCATTCGCGCGATCCTGCGCCGCACGGAACTCGTGCAGCGGCCGCAGGGAGATGCAGCAAACGAGGAGGATGGCGAGCAGGTCGTCCGGCGCGGCCGGCTGGTGATGGATCGGCTGCGTCATCAGGTCCTGTGGGACGGCAAGGCCGTCGGCCTCACCGTCACCGAATTTCTCATCCTCGAGGCGCTGGCCACCCGCCCCGGCGTGGTGAAGAGCCGCAACCAGCTGATGGACGCGGCCTACAGCGACGACGTCTTCGTCGACGATCGCACCATCGACAGCCACATCAAGCGGCTGCGGCGCAAGTTCCGCGAGGTCGACCCCCAGTTCTCGGGCATCGAGACGCTATACGGCGCGGGCTATTCCTTTGCCGACAGCTGATCCCGCGGGCACGCCGCGCAACATCGCGAGATCACCGGGCCAGCTGTTCTGGACCCGCCGGTTCTCGCTCACCACGCGCATCCTCGCGGTGAACCTGATTGTGCTGGGGCTGATGGGGGCGAGCGTCATCTACCTCGATTCCTACCGCAAGCAGCTGATCGCCGAACGGTTCAAGCTGGCGCGCTCGGAAGCCCTGATCATCGCGGATGCCCTGGCCGAAACCCCGCGCAGCGAACGCAATCCCCTGATCGCGCGGATCGGCAGCGAGCAGGTCTTGCGCCTGCGCGTCTATGATGCCCGCGGGCGGCGTCTGGCCGACAGTTTTCTCATCGCCGACGAACCCGCGTTCACTTTCGCCGATCCGGCCAGGGAGCCGTGGACCATGCAGGTGGCGCGCGGCATCGACAGCGCCATGAACCGGCTGACCGGGTCCGAGCCCGCGCCCGACTATGTCGAGCCGGCGATCTCCACGGCCGATGCATGGCCGGAAATTCGCGAGGCGCGCGAAACCGGTGAGGCGGCGGTGCGGCTGCGTTCGGCCCCTGATCGCACCCCGGTGATCACTGCCGCCGTCCCTTACGGCGAACGGGGCGAGGTTCTGCTGACCACCCGCAATGCCCGCGATATCGTCGACAAGGTCCGCTATGCCCGGCAGACCCTGGCGATCATCATCGGCATTGCCCTCGTCATCTCGATCCAGCTTTCGCTGTTCCTGGCGCGGACCATTGTCCAGCCGCTGCAATTGCTGGTCCGGGCGGCGCAGCGGGTGCGGCTGGGCCGCGACCGCGAGGTGGTTGTCCCGCGTCTGCCCGAGCGCGGGGACGAGATCGGTCTGCTCGCCCGCGCGGTATCGGACATGAGCGCGGCCTTGCGCCAGCGGATCGACGCCGTGGAAAGCTTCGCCGCCGACGTGGCCCATGAGATCAAGAACCCCCTCGCCAGCCTGCGCAGCGCCGTCGACACGCTCGGTAAGGTCGACGACCCCGCGCTGCGCCAGGAGCTTACCCGCATCGCCGCGCACGACGTGCGCCGCATCGACCGGCTGGTCACCGAAATTGCCGACGCCAGCCGGATCGACGCCGAACTCTCGCGCACCCAGTTCGAGCCGGTAGACGTCGTCGCCCTGACCGAGGCCCTGGCCCGCAGCCGGGCGGAGCGCGGAGCCGATGGCGCGGCCCGTCTGGTCTTGCGCCATGCCGGCAAGCGGTGCCGCGCGCTAGGGGACCCGGCCCGCCTCGAACGGGTGCTGGTCAACCTGCTCGACAATGCCGCCTCGTTCTCGCCGCCCGGCGGCGAGGTTGAACTGGCGACCAGCTGCGGCGATGGACGGGTGCGGATCACGGTATCGGACGAGGGGCCGGGGATCGCGCCGGAGGCCCGGGAGAAGGTGTTCGAGCGGTTTCATTCCGTTCGCCCCGAAGGGGAGGACTTCGGCAGCCACAGCGGGCTTGGCCTTGCCATCGCGCGCACCATCGTGACTGCCCACGACGGCACCCTTACCGCCACCGATCGGCTCGACGGGAAGCCGGGTGCGCGGCTGGTGCTCGAACTGCCGGAGGCTCCCTGATGCTGCACCAGGCAAGTGCCGTGGCGATCGGCGAACGGGCGCTGCTGATCGAAGGTCCACCGGGCAGCGGCAAGTCGAGCCTGGCCCTCGCGCTGATCGATCGCGGAGCCATGCTGATCGGCGATGACGGGGTGAGCCTGGCGGGCGCGGACGGCCGCATTCTGGCCAGCCCCGCCCCCGCGATTGCCGGCCTGCTTGAGGTGCGCAACGTGGGATTGCTGCAGTACCCGGTCGCCGAGCGGGTGCGTGTGGCCCTCGTCCTGCGGCTGGACCGGGAGGCGGAGCGACTGCCGGACGGGCCGGCCAGCGTGGAACTGCTGGGCTGCCGCGTCCCGCTCGTTCGGCTCTGGCCTGACAGCCCGGTCCTGCCACTTCGCGCCATGGCCGCCCTGTCCCGTTTCGGGCTCGACTGAGCAGCCGGTTTACAAGCTCACATCGCGAGCCCACATCAGCCTCGATGGATGCCGATTCCCCTCAAGCCGAAACCCCCGGGGGCGCGCTGCAGCGGGTGCTGCTGGTGACCGGCCTGCTCGGCGCGGGCAAGACGACTGTGCTGCGCGTGCTGGAGGACCTTGGCTGGGAAACGATCGACAATTTTCCGGTGCGCATGCTCGATCAGCTGGTCTCGGCCAAGGGCAACGATGGCCGGGTGCCATTGGCCATCGGCTTCGATTCGCGCACCCGCGGCTTCGACCCGCACCGGATCATCGACCGGGTGAAGGCGCTGACCGGGCGGGCTGGGCTTGAGGTGACCACCCTGTTCCTCGATTGCTCGGGACAGGAGCTGGAGCGGCGCTACAACGAGACGCGACGCCGCCACCCGCTGGCGGCCGACATGCCGGCCAGCTCGGGCATCGCGGCAGAGCGCGAGCTGCTCGAGCCGCTGCGGCGCTGGGCCGACATGGTGATCGTGACCACCGACTTTTCGGCCAACCAGCTGCAGCAGGTAATCCGCGAGCGGTTCGGCGCGGAACAGGCGGCGCCGCTCACGGTCACGCTGTCGAGCTTCGGCTTTGCGCGCGGCATGCCGCCGGTTGCGGACCTCGTCTTCGACATGCGCTTCCTCGACAATCCGCACTGGGACGCCGAGCTGCGCCCCCTCACCGGCAAGGATGCGGCCGTGGGCGAATACGTCTCGCGCGATCCCGCCTTTGCCGAAGCGTTCGACCGCATCCGCGACCTGCTGCTGCTGCTGCTGCCGCGCTATGAGGCGCAGGGCAAACCCTATGTCCACGTCGCCTTCGGCTGCACCGGCGGGCGGCACCGTTCGGTCTACGTCGCCGAGCAAATGGCCGCGGCCTTGCGCGACGCGGGATTTTCCCCCACATTGCTGCACCGCAACCTGAGCGCACGCGCCGCCGATCTCGTGGAGGGCGGCAAAACGTGAGCAAGGTCACCAACACCGGGCGCCGGCTTTCACGGCAGCAGCAACCCCGGGCGGCAATTCGGAGCGCACCTCTTTCATGATCGGGCTGATCCTCGTGACCCACGGCAGGCTTGCCGAGGAATTCGTCCACGCCATGCAGCACGTGGTCGGCCGGCAGGAAGCCGTGGCGACCGTCTGCATCGGCCCGAACGACGACATGGAGCGCCGCCGCAAGGAAATCGCCGAGGCGATCCGCGCGGTGGACAGCGGCCAGGGGGCGATCATCCTGACCGACCTGTTCGGCGGCACGCCTTCCAACCTGGCGATCTCGCTCATGCAAGCGGGCCGGGTCGAGGTCATCGCCGGGATCAACCTGCCGATGCTGATCCGCCTGGCGGGCGCGCGCAAGACGATGAACGTGGTCGACGCCACGGTTGCCGCGCGCGATGCCGGGCGCAATTACATCACCATAGCGAGCGAATTTCTGGGACAGGACGCCTGAGGGGGACGGGCAGGGATGCCGAGCGAGATCGTCGAAATCGTCAATCAGCGGGGCCTGCATGCGCGGGCCAGCGCCAAGTTCGTCAATGCCGTGGCGCGCCTGCCCGACGGGCTGGACGTCAAGGTCGCCAAGGACGGGACCAGCGCCAACGGCGGCTCGATCCTGGGCCTCATGATGCTGGGCGCGGCCAAGGGCGATTCGATCGAGATCAGCGTCGAGGGTGACAGCGCGGACCAGGTCCTGCCCAAGCTGGTGGGGCTGGTGAAGGACGGCTTCGGCGAAGACTGAACCCGTGTCGCAGCGCCGCCTGATCACGGGCTTTTCCAATCCCACGGTCAAGTTCCTGCGTTCGCTCAGGGACAAGAAGCACCGCAAGGCCGCGGGCAAGTTCCTCGCCGAGGGGCTGCGCCTGCTGACCGACGCGCGCGAAAGCGGGCGGCTGCCGGAACTGCTGGTCATGGCAAAAGGGCGCGACGAGCATCCGCTGCTGGCGGCGCTTGAAGCCGACGTGCTGGCGTCAGGCGGCGAGGTGATCGAGACCGAGGAGGAGATCCTCGGCAAGATCACGGGCAAGGACAATCCGCAGGCGGTGGCCGGGGTTTTCGCCGAGTTCGACACGAGCCTTGCCGCGCTTGACCGCAGTGCCGCGCCGATCTGGCTGGTGGCCCAGGCCATGCGCGATCCGGGCAATCTCGGGACCATGCTGCGCACCTGCGACGCGGTGGGCGCGGGCGGGCTGATCCTGCTGGACGACTGCGCCGATCCGTTCAGCGTGGAGGCGGTGCGGGCAAGCATGGGGGCGGTGTTCACGCAAGCCATCGCCCGGGCGCGGTGGGACGAGTTCATCGCCTGGCTGCGCGGCGGGCCGGGGCAGCTGGTGGCCGCATCGCTGCGGGAGGCCGTGCCCTATCGCGGGGCGCCTTATGCAGCGCCGTGTTTCCTCATGGTCGGCAACGAATCGCGCGGGTTGCCGGAGGATTACGAACGGGCCTGCGATCTTCGGGTGACCATGCCGATGCGCGGGCGGGCCGACAGCCTTAACGCCGCGATTGCCGGTGCAGTCCTCGCCTATGAGGCGCTGGCGGCGCTGGTTCCTGAGGCATCCGCGTAGGGTTCAGTTCACCGGATGGTCAGCAAGGGCGGGCGAATTGGGCGGCCGTGATGCTTCGGCATTGCCCCTCCCCAATTGCCTTTGCCCCCGCCTGACTGGCGGGGGTTTTCTTTTGCAGCGGTGCTACTCCGTTTCGGGGATCGGCAGGGCTTCGACTTCCGGCTCGGCCACCGGTTCCGCCACTTCGGCATAGCGCGGCTGGGCATCGATCAGTGGCACGTCCTCGATCTCGCGCTTGCCGATGGCGATGCCCTTGTCGCGCAGGCGCTTGCCGCTGGTGAGGACATTGCGCTCGAAGCTGGAGACGAACTTGTTGTAGTTCGAGACCGCGCTCTCCAGCCCGCCGCCCATGCGCTTGAGATGCTCGGTGGCGATGGCCAGCCGGTCATAAAGCTCAGCCCCGGCCTTGCCGATCTCCACCGCCTCGCGGGCGATGGTATCCTGCCGCCAGACTTCGGCAACGGTGCGGGCGATGGCGACGAGGTTGGTCGGCGTGGCCAGCAGGACCTTGTTGCGGAAGGCGAAATCCCACAGCTCCGGATCGTGTTCGAGCGCGGCGGCGACGAAGTGTTCGCCCGGCACGAACATCACCACATAGTCCGGCGCCTCGGCGAACTGGCTCTGGTAGGACTTGGTGCCGAGGGTCTGCACGTGGTTTCGCATCGAGCGGGCGTGCTGGTCGAGCGCGGCCTTGCGGACCGCGTCGTCATTGGCCTCGAACGCCTCCTGGTAGGCGTTGAGGGAGACCTTGGCGTCGATGATCAGGCTCTTGCGCCCGGGGATGCGGATGATCGCATCGGGGCGCAGGCGGCCATCCTCGGTCGTCACCGAATGCTCGGTGACGAAATCGGTGTGTTCGGTGAGGCCGCACTGTTCGAGCACGTTCTGCAGCGCGCGTTCGCCCCACCGTCCGCGAGCCTTGGGGGCATTGGTGAGCGAATTGCCGAGCCGCTGGGCCTCAGCCCGGACTTGCTCCTGCCCAGCGCGCAGAGCCTCGATCTGGCCGAACAGCTGGCCGAAGGCATCGACACGCTTGGCTTCGAGGCCGGCGACCTGTTCTTCATAGCGCTGGAGGCGCTGGCCGACTGGGGCAAGCACGGCCGCGATACGTTCGGCATTGGCCTTTTCGCTTTCGGTGAAACGATCCTGAGCACGGGCGAGGAAGGTTTCCTGTGCCTTTTCAAGCACGCGGTTGCCGGCGTTCTCGAACTCCTTCTTCAGCATTTCCTGCGCTTCAACCAGCAGGCGCTCGCGCTTGGCGAAATTGTCGGCATCGGCCTTGAGTGCAGCCAATTCCTCGGCAATCACGCCTTTTTCGTGGAGCACCTGATCGCGGGCGAGGCGGACGGTTTCGAGTTGGGCGGCATGTTCGGTGCGCAGCTGTTCGAGCCGCTGGGCCGCCTCGTCCGCCCGGCGGGCCTGATCATCGGCGCGCTGGGCGCGTTCGGTGGTGCCGGCGAGTTCGGTGATCGCGCGGCGGAACTTCTCATCGAGATCGCGGGCGTCGAGATCGCGTGCCTCGAACCGGCGGCGCCAATCGGCGACCGGGCGGTTGCCGAGGAACCAGCCGAGCGCCACGCCGGCAACGAGACCGAGCAGCAGGGTGAAGAAGCTCAGGATATCGGGGTTCACGACCATGCCCTCAACTGGAACGAAGCGGGAACTTATACAGGAAGCCAAGCAGTAGCAAGGCGCATGGCCGAACCGGCTTGTGGACAGGTCTGCCGGGGGAACGCCCCTGCCCCGCGCCGGTTAGTGGGCACGACCAGCAGGAAGGACGTGCCATGTCGATCGAAGCCATGATTTCCGAGCATCCCGAGGTGGGCAGCGATTACAACGAGAGCCTGGGCCTGGCCGTGCGGCGGGCGATGCTGTGCTCGGCGATCAGCAATTCCTGCGCGGATGCGTGCATTGCCGAGATGAAGGGGGGCGCGGATAGCTCGGGCAGCATGGACATGAGCCAGTGCATCCGGCTGTGCCTCGACTGTTCGGACGTGTGCCAGACAACGGCGCGGGTGGCGATGCGGCGGACCGGGCATGACCGGCAACTGATCCGCGCCATGCTGGCGGTCTGCATCGAGGCCTGCGTGCGGTGCGGCGAGGAATGCGCCGGGCATGACAATGCGCACTGCCGGCGGTGCGCGCAGATGTGCCGCGAGTGTGCGGAGGATTGCCGGGCGGCACTGGCGGGGTTGAATGCGGAGGTCAACGGGTGAGGCGTCGTCCCGGACTTGCTCCGGGACCGGTGTCGGACCTTTGGGCGCGGCGGCTCCTGCACGGCGCCTCACAGCTTCGCAGCGGACAGCGGTCCCGGGTCGAGCCCGGGACGACGGCTGCTGGCGGGGTTCAGGCAGCTTTGCGGAGTTTTTCCAGCTTCTTCAGGGCCATGTTGCGCTTGAGGCGCGAAAGGTGGTCGATGAAGAGGATGCCTTCGAGATGGTCCAGCTCGTGCTGGAGGCAGGTGGCGAGGAGGCCTTCGACCTGTTCCTCGTGGACCGTGCCATCAAGGTCCTGCCAGCGGGCGCGGATCGTGGCCGGGCGTTCGACTTCGGCGTAGATCTCGGGGACCGAGAGGCAGCCTTCCTGGTAGATCGTCCAGTCTTCGCTCGATGACAGGATTTCGGGGTTGATGAACACCCGCGGCTCCAGCTTGCGCGGCTGGTGGGTGTGTTCGTGATCGCCGTGGGCGGTGCAGACCTCGGGCTCCGCGTCCTCGTCCTCGGGCTGGAGATCGATCGTTACCACGCGCAGGGGCACGCCGACCTGGATCGCGGCGAGGCCGATGCCGGGGGCATCGTACATCGTCTCGAACATGTCAGCCACGAGGGTGCGCAGGTCCTCGTCGAACTTTTCGACGCGGGCGGAGATCTGCTTGAGGCGCGGATCGGGGGTTTCGATGATTTCGCGGATAGCCATGGGGGGCGAGATAAGCTCAGCGCGCGCGACTCGCAAGACGGCGCGAAGGCGATTTGCGATGGGAGAAATCGGAGTGGCGATCCTCCCCGCGAGTGGGGAGGCGGCAGCCCCCAAGGGCTGACGGCGGGGGCGTTCGGACTGACGCGGCTTCTCGGAGGAGAACCCCCTCCACCACCCGCTTTGCGGGCGGTCCCCCTCCCCACGAGTGGGGAGGATATGATGCTCAGCGGAAGTTGTCGGCGTAGGCCTGGAGCTTGAGGCGCTTGGGCGGCGTGACCTGGACCCGGGTTTCGATGCCGTAACGCGCGGCGTAGGCCTGGGCCTCGGCCTCGCTGCCGAACTGGAGAACAACCTGCTGCTGCGTATCGCCGGAGCCCGACCAGCCCATCAGCGGATCAGGCCGCTTGGCTTCGGCGGGGACGAATTCCAGCAGCCAGGTATCGGTCTGGGCCTTGCCGGACTGCATGGCGTTCTTCGGGCGCTGGTAAATACGGGCGGTCATGCGCGCGCTTTCGGGCGAATCGGGGAAGGAATCAAGGGGGATTGCAAATGTGGCTCGCGCGGGGGCGGCCCCCCTGCACCAGGCACTCGCCGCCGGGGAGGGGACGTTTCGCCTTCAGCGGGCCTTGCCTCGCTCGAAGGCGTTCTTCGTCTTGAGGCTTGGATCCTCGGTCCACGGTTCGGCGGGCCAGCGGTGCTTGGGGTAACGGCCCTTCATGTCCTTCACGACGTCGGCCCAGGAGCCGCGCCAGAACCCCGGCAGGTCGCGCGTGGTCTGGAGGGGCTTGCCGCCGGGGTCGGTAAGCTTGAGCAGGAGTGGTTGCGGCGGGCGGCCGTAGCCGGGATGGCGGTCGAGACCGAACAGGGCCTGGACGCGCAGTTCGACCGAGGGGCCGCCGGGATCGGCATAGTCGATCGCGTGGGTGGTGCCGGCCGGGCTGCGGAAGCTGGGCGGGGCGAGCGCGTCGAGCTGCTGCCGCCCGGCATAGTCGAGCCGGGCGAGCAGGGCCTCGTGGAGCCTGGCCGCCGGCAGGTCGTCGAGCCGGCGGGTGAGCAGGGGGAGCAGCCAGTCGTCGACCTCGGCGCGCAGGGTTTCTTCGGAGAGGGCGGCGAGGCCGGCATGGGCAGCGCGGACGAGGAGCGCGCGGGAGGCCTCGGACAGGGGGAGCAGGCCGAGGCCTTCGGTGCGGACCTTGTCGGCCAGGAAGCGGGCAATGGCTTGGGGATCCGGCGCGGGATCGGGGCCGCGGGCCAGGATGATCGCGCCGATGCGCTGTTCGAGCAGGGCTTCGACGCGGCGCTCATCAGCCACCCAGCGCAAGGTCGGCGCGCGTTCGATGCGGTGGCCGAGCCAGCGCTGGACTTCATCGGCCGTGAGGGCGATCGCCCCGGTGATACGAGCGCCCTTGGCATCGCCCTGGGCTTCGCCGACAGCCAGCCATTCGGCGCGGATGAGCGGGCTCATGGGATCGAGGCGCAGGCCCCTGCCCCCGGCGGTCAGCCACTGTTCGCCGCCGGGATCGCGGCGGCGGGCGATGAGATCGGGGAAGCCTTCGGCGAGGATCGCGGCGAGCGGGAGGCCGTCACCCGGGTTTTGCGGGACAGATTTTGCCCAGCGCCCGGCGAGCTGGCGGGAGGTTTGGGCGCGGGGAGAGCGATCGCGGGCCCAGCTGTCGAACCGCTGGTGGAGATCGTCGCTGCGCCCGCCGAGGCCGCGTTCCTGGAGCAGGAGGGCGAGCTGCGCCGCCTCTTGTGCCGCGCCGGCGCGGGCGGCGTGGAGCAGCATGTGGGCGAGGCGCGGCTCGAGCGGGAGAGCGGCCATGGCGCTGCCGTGGGGCGTGATCCGGCCAGCCTCGTCGAGAGCGCCAAGGTTGCGCAAAAGGGCATGGGCGGCGGCCAGGGCGGGCGGCGGTGGGGGATCGATCCAGGCCATGGCGGCGGGATCGCCGGTGCCCCAGCGGGCCAGGGTCAGCGCGAGGGGCGCAAGGTCGGAGACGAGGATTTCAGGCGGTTCGAAAGCCGGGCGTCCGGCATGGGCGGCTTCTTCCCACAGCCGGTAGGCTACGCCCGGGCCCTGCCGCGCCGCGCGGCCGGCGCGCTGGGCGGCGGCGGCCTGACTGGCGCGGTGGGTGACGAGGCGAGTGACGCCGGCAGCCTTGTCGAACTCGGCCCGGCGGGAGAGCCCGGCATCGACAACGATGCTGACACCGTCGAGGGTGAGCGAGGTTTCGGCGATGGCCGTGGCGAGGACGATGCGGCGCCGGCCTTCCTTGTCGCGGCGGATGGCGGCGCGCTGGGCGGCGGGGTCGCACTGGCCGTGGAGGGGCAGGACGAGGGCTTGGGGCAGGCGCTCGGCCAGCCGTTCACGGGTGCGTTCGATCTCGCCGACGCCGGGGAGGAAAGCCAGCAGGTCGCCCTCTCCTTCCTTCCAGGCGGTCACGATCGCGGAGGCCATGGCATCTTCCAGCCGCAGTTCGGGGCGAGCGCCGAGCCAGCGGATCGTGAGCGGCCAGGCCTTGCCTTCGCTTTCGATCACCGGAGCATTGCCGAGGAGCGCGGAGAACCGGGCGCCGTCGAGCGTCGCGGACATGACGAGGATGCGCAGGTCCTCGCGCAGGACGGACTGGGTTTCGCTGGCGAGCGCAAGGCCAAGGTCAGAGTCGAGGTGGCGTTCGTGGGCCTCGTCGAACAGCACGGCGCTGACGCCGGCCAGCTCCGGGTCCTTGAGGATCGTCGAGACGAAGATCGCCTCGGTCATCACCAGGACGCGGGTGCGGGCGGTGCGTTTCGAATCCAGCCGGGTGAGATAGCCGATGATCTCGCCGGGCTGCTCGCCCAGCAGTTCGGCCATGCGCTCGGCCGCGGCGCGGGCGGCGACGCGGCGGGGCGAGAGGACGATGACGCTGCCGGTGCACCACGGCTCGGCCAGCAGCGCCGGGGCGACGGCGGTGGTCTTGCCCGCGCCGGGCGGCGCGATCAGTACGGCCGAGCTGCTCTCGCGCAAGGCGGCGAGCAGCTGAGGCAGGACGGCGTGGATCGGCAGGTCGGGCATTTCACCGCATTCGGGGGGACTTTTCGCCGCGTTATGCGTTTTGGCCCCGGAGGGCCAGCGCCGTCAGCGGCGCCGACAACAGGAGGACGCCGTGAAGACCCCTGCACTCGCCTTGCTTCCGCTTGCCATCGCCCTCGCCGCCAGCCCTGCCGCCGGTGCCCGCAAGGGGCCGGTGAAGATCGATCCCATCCGCAGCGCGATGAGCGCCGCTCCGGCAAGCGTGGCTGCCCATGCGACGATTGCCCGGGCCAATGCCGATGGGACCATGACCACGCTGCGCAAGGGCACCAATGGCTTCACCTGCATGCCCGACAACCCGCAGACGCCCGGCCCCGATCCGATGTGCATGGATGCCAATGCCATGACCTGGGCCATGGCCTGGATGGGCCACAAGCCGCCGCCGTCCGACAAGCCCGGCGTGATGTATATGCTCGAGGGCGGGACCGACTTCAGCAATGTCGATCCCTATGCCACCAAGCCCGACGGGGCGTGGATCAAGACCGGCCCGCACGTGATGGTGGTGGGCTCGGCGGCAGTGCTGGCCGGGTACCCGAGCGGGCCCCGGCCTGACACGAGATCGCCTTATGTGATGTGGGCCGGGACACCCTATGCGCACCTGATGATCCCGGTGCGCTAAGGGTGAGCCAGCGGTCAGCCCGGCATTGCGGCCAGGCTGGCGAGCGCTTCGGCGCCGAGGCCGAATTCGAGTTCGGCCTCCATGCGCTTGCGCAGATCGCGCGTGAGCACGGCGCGCGTGTTGCGCAGCAGGGGCAGCGGGTGGGCGGCCAGCGTGCGGGCATGTTCGCGCGCGCGGTCCATCAGCTTGTCGGCCGGCAGGACCTCGGCGCAGATGCCGAGCTGCTTGGCTTCGAGCGCCGGGATGCGTTCGCCGGTGAGCAGGAAATAACGCCCGCGGTTGGGCCCGAGCAGCATCGGCCAGACGGTATGAACGCCATCGCCCGGGACAGTGCCGTTGATGGTGTGGGCGATATCGGCAAACTCGGCGTGGTCGGCGGCAAGAACGATGTCGCTCAGCACGGCGAGTTCGGCATGAACCAGGGCCGGGCCATTGACGGCGGCGATGACCGGAACCGGGATGGCCAGCAGGTTCTTGAGGAGATCGGTCCCCTCGCGGTAGATCCGGTCCCAGAACTTGCCGATCGGCTCTGGCGCGAAGCCATCGGGATCGAAGGAATGGATGAAGGTATCGCCCGTCCCGGTGAGAATGACGACCTTGTTCTCCGGATCGCGGGCGATGTCGGCGAAGGCTTCCGGCAGTTCGGCGTGAAGGCTGGTCAGCAGCGTGCCCCACAGGGCGGGACCACCCTTGGTGTGCATGCGCACCTCGAGGACACCGTCCTCGCGCGTCATCTCGATGGAAGTGTAGCGGTTCTGGTAGTCACTCAGCTGCATGGCGGCCTCTCCTCTGGAAACGGCGGCTTAGGTATCCAACCGCGTATAGATTGCAAGTGCCGTGGCGACAGACCGGCTCAATAGCGCCGCGCCACGGCAAATTCCGCCGCCTCGGCCATCGCGCTGCGGGCCGGGCCGGCCGGGAAGCCGGCAATCGCGTCGATCGCGCGCTGGGCATAGTGGCGCGCGCGATCACGGGTGGCGGCAACCGTGTCGTACTTGGCGATGAGGCTGACGGCGTGGGCAAGATCCTCGTCCTCGGCGCGGAAGCCGGCGATGGCGTCCTGCCAGAACTGGCGTTCTTCATCGGTGCCGCGGGCATAGGCGAGAATGACCGGCAAGGTCATCTTGCCGTCGCGGAAATCGTCACCCTTGCCCTTGCCCATTTCCGAGGCCTCGGAATCATAGTCGATCGCATCGTCGACCAGCTGGAAGGCGACGCCGAGGTTGCGGCCGTAGGCCTCGAGCGCCTGCTCATCGGCCTCGGAGCGTTCGGCGACGACCGCGGCGATGCGGGTGGCGGCGGCGAACAGGGCGGCGGTTTTCGCGCCGATGATCTGGAGATAGTGCTCCTCGCTCGTCTCCACCTTGCGCTGGGCGGTGAGCTGATCCACTTCGCCCTCGGCGATGATCGAGCTCGCGCGCGAGAGGATCTTGAGGACCTTGAGGCTGCCATCCTCGACCATCAGCTCGAACGAGCGGGTGAACAGGAAATCGCCGACCAGCACGGTCGCCGGATTGCCATAGACGATGTTGGCGGTCTGCTTGCCGCGGCGCATGTCGGAGCCGTCAACCACGTCATCGTGCAACAGGGTCGCGGTGTGGATGAATTCGACGGCGGCGGCGAGCTTGTGGTGGCGGGTGCCCTGGTAGTCGCACAGGGCCGCGCCGGCGATGGTCAGCATCGGCCGCATGCGCTTGCCGCCGCCGGAGATGAGGTGACCGGCGAGCGCGGGGATCAGGGGGATCTCGCTCTGCATCCGATCGAGGATGATCGCGTTCACGGCGTTCATGCCGGGCGCGGTCAGCGCCAGGAGGGGAGCCAGCGAGGGTGCGCCCGGGCGGGGCCGCAGGGGGATCACGTCGGCAGTCATAGCGCCGTTCCCTTGGGCCCGCCCTGAACGGAAGGCAAGCTTGGATTCCGGGTCACTCTCGTGCTAGCGCGCTCGGCGATGGCACAGGATACCACCTCAACCGCGGCCGATCCGCAGCTGGCCGCCTTCCGCGCAAGCATCGACAATATCGATGCCGCGCTGATCCACATGCTGGCCGAGCGATTCCGGATCACCAAGGCCGTCGGCGCCTACAAGGCCGAGCACGACCTGCCGGCGTCCGACCCGGGCCGGGAAGATCGCCAGATCGCCCGCCTGCGCCGGCTGGCCGAGGATGCCCAGCTTGACCCGGATTTCGGCGAGAAGTTCATCCGCTTCATCATCGACGAGGTGATCCGCCATCACCACCAGGCCAAATCGGCGAGCTGAACCCAGCCAACTGACCTTACTGTAAAAAATCCGGGAACCTCCGGCACCACCAACCGTTAGCAGCGGGTTCGGGGGCGCATTCGGTCGGGAGGGACCAGGGATGCGCGGGATGGGAATCGCGCGCGATCATGCAAGCCAAAAGCCTGAGCTCGCTCGGCAGGGACGATCGGACCAACCGGCAGATCGCACTGCTGTTGGCCATCGGATTCCTTGGCTTGGCGGGCGCGAGCGGAACCGCCTTCTGGGTCCAGCGGATCAACGAACAGAATTCGCGGGCCGTGGCGCATACGCTGGAGGTCGAATCCCGGATAAATGCGTTCAATTCGGCCAACGAGCGCGCGGAAACCGCGCGGCGCGGCTATCTGCTGGCGCCCGGCGCGGCTTTCCGGCTGCGCATGCAGGGCGCCCAGCAACTGCGCGATGATCTGCTTGAGCGCATCGACGAGATCACCCGGGACAATCCGGCCCAGCAGGAGCGCCTGCACGACCTGCGCCAAATGGTAATTGAGCTGGACACCCTGCAGGACCAGACGATCAGCGGGGTGGTGGGCGTACGCGAGAGGCTCGCGCAGAATTTCGGCGAGGATGGCGCGGTGCTCCTCACCCGCCGGATCCGCGACAAGGCGCGGGAGATGCTCGACGAGGAGGAGCACCTGCTGACCGCGCGGCAGGAGCAGCAGGACACGACCATCTTCCGGTTCAACGTGCTGCTGGTGCTGACCACGGTGCTGGTGGTTGCCCTCTCGGCCATGACCCTCACCCTGATCCGCCGCAACCTGGCGGACCTGCGCGCCTCCCGCAACGACCTCAACCAACTGAACGACGAACTGGAGGACCTGGTCGACCTGCGCACCGAGGCTTTGCGCCGGGCCAATGCCGAGATCCAGCGGTTTGCCTATATCGTCAGCCACGACCTGCGCGCGCCGCTGGTCAACGTGATGGGCTTCACCGCCGAGCTGGAGACGGCGCGCGAGGAGATCCATCGCTTCGCCGCCCGGCTCGACGTCGACCAGCCGGGCCTGATCGACCGGGCGACGCGATCGGCGATCGAGGAGGACCTGCCCGAGGCGATCGGCTTCATCCGCAGTTCCACCCGCAAGATGGACCGGCTGATCAACTCGATCCTCAAGCTCTCCCGCGAGGGGCGCCGCACCCTGACGCCCGAGCCGGTCGACGTGACCGCCCTGGTGCGCGGCATTCTCGACTCGCTCCAGCACCGGGCCACCGAACAGGGCACCACCTTCACCCTCGATCCGCTTCCGGCCCTCGTCACGGACCGCCTCGGGCTGGAGCAGATCCTCTCCAACCTCCTCGAGAACGCGGTCAAATACCTGCGGCCCGGCGTACCCGGAGAAATCCATGTGAGCGGCCATGAAGAGGCCGCGCGCACGGTCATCTCGGTCCGCGACAACGGGCGCGGGATCGATGCGAGGGACCACCAGCGGGTGTTCGAGCTGTTCCGCCGTTCCGGCCCCCAGGACCAGCCGGGCGAAGGCATCGGCCTCGCCCATGTGCGTGCCCTTGCCCATCGTCTCGGCGGCACCGTCGACCTCGAATCCACGCCCGGAACGGGTTCCACCTTCCACCTCAGCCTGCCGCATTCCTGGCAGCCCGGAGACAGTCATGCCTGAGACCCACGCCCCACTCCCCCCCGGCTCCGCTCCCGTCAGCATCGTCATGATCGAGGATGACGAGGGCCATGCCCGCCTGATCCTGAAGAATATCCGCCGGGCCGGGATCACCAATCCGGTGCACCACTTCCTTGACGGCACAACCGGCCTGGAGTTCCTGATCAACGATGCCCGCGGCCCGGCCCGCAACGGCCCGGCGCTGGTCCTGCTCGACCTCAACCTGCCCGACATGAGCGGGATCGACATTCTCGCCCGGCTCAAGGGCACAGAAGAACTGCGGCGCACGCCGGTGGTTGTCCTGACCACGACCGACGACAAGGTCGAGATCCAGCGCTGCTATGACCTGGGCTGCAACGTCTACATCACCAAGCCGGTCAACTACGAGAACTTCGCGGATGCGGTGCGCCAGCTGGGGCTGTTCCTCTCGGTGATCCAGATACCCGATCTCGACGAGAGCGGCATTGTCCGCGGAGGAGACTCCGGGTGAGCGAACCGCGGCCGCGCGTTCTCTATATCGATGACGACGAGGGGCTGCGGCGCCTCGTTGCCCGCGCGCTCGGACGCAAGGGATTTGAAATAGAAACCGCTGCCAGCGGCCCCGAAGGCGTGGCGCGAGTGCGCGAGGAAGCCTTCGACCTGGTTGCGGTCGACCACTACATGCCCGGCCAGGACGGGCTTGCCACGCTTGCCGATCTCAAGGCCCTGCCCGCCTGCCCGCCGGTGGTCTACGTGACCGGTTCCGACGAGGGCAAGGTGGCGGTGGCCGCGCTGAAATCGGGCGCGATGGACTATATCGTCAAATCGGCCGACGAGGACTTCGTCGACCTGCTCGCCAGCACATTCGCCCAGGTGCTGGAACAGGAGGCGCTGCGCCGCGCGCGCGACGCCGCCGAGGCGAGCCTGCGCGCGACCAACCAGCGGCTCGAGACCCTGCTGCGCGAGGTCAACCACCGGGTCGCCAACAACCTGCAGATGGTGATGAGCTTCGTGGGCATGCAATCGGGCGTGCTGGAGGATAGCGGCGCCAAGGAGGCCCTGCGCAAGACCCAGCAGCGCATCGCGACGATCGCGCAGATCAATCGCCGGCTCTATTCCACCGGCGACGTCGAAACCGTGGCCATGGCCGACTATTTGCCGCCGCTGGTTCAGGACATCGCGCATGGCTGGTCGACCAAGGGCGAGGAATGCCACGTCGTGCCGCGCGTGGCGCCGATTTCACTCGATACCGACAGCGCGGTAACGATCGGCATGGTCGCCAACGAGCTGGTCAGCAATGCCTGCAAATATGCCTATCCGGGGCCCGACAAGGGCGAGATCCGCGTCATGCTCCAGCCGCTCGACGAGGGGGCGGTTGAACTGGTGGTCGAGGACGATGGCGTGGGCATTGCCGAGGGCGATCCGGCCAAGGGCACGGGGCTCGGCACCCGGCTGATCCGGGCACTGGCACAGAGCCACGGCGCCTCCATCGAGTTTCGCGACCGCGCGCCGGGGCTGGCAGTGCGGCTGGTGCTGCCGTTGAAACGGCGGGGGTGACGGATAGGCCCCTGCCTGCGCAGGGGCGACGGATTGTGATGAGCCTGGCGGGGGGTTAACCGCGCACTCTCGGCAGGCGCAGGCGGACCATGAGGCCGCCCAGGTCTTCGCTTTCGCCGAGTTCGACCGAGCCGCCGTAGATTTCGGCAACGTCGCGCACAATAGCAAGGCCCAGGCCCGTCCCCGGCTTGCCGGTATCCAGCCGCGCCCCGCGATCGAAGATACGCGGGCGTTCGCCGGCGGGGATGCCGGCGCCGTCGTCCTCGACCCAGACCTCGCACCAGGTGGCATCCTGCGGTGCGGCGTCGATCGTGACGAAGACCGAGCCGCCGCCGTATTTGGCCGCGTTCTCGATAAGGTTGCCGAGGATCTCGTCGAGGTCCTGCCGCTCGATGGCCACTTCGGCGGTGCGGCTGCCATCAAGATCGAAGCGGGCTTCGGGATAGAGCCGGGTGACGGCGCGCAGCACCGCCTCGACGCTGTCCCACACCGCCGCGCGCGACATGCCGACGGCGCGGCGGCCGACGGCGCGGGCGCGGGCGAGGTGGTGATCGACCTGACGCCGCATGACCGCGGCCTCGCGGATCACCGTATCGGCAAGGTCCGGCGCATGGGCCGTGGCAGCGTTCATCACCACGGTGAGCGGCGTTTTCAGCGCATGGGCGAGGTTGCCGGCATGAGTGCGCGCTTCCTCGGCCTGGCGCTCGGTATGGGCGAGCAGGCCATTCAGCTCGTCGACCAGCGGCTGGACTTCGAGCGGGAGCGGATCGACTACGCGATTGGTGCCGGTGGTGCGCATCTTCTGGATGGCGCGGCGCACGCGGCGCAGCGGACCGAGGCCATACCAGGTCTGGAGACCCGCCATGAGGAAGAGGCCGAGGCCGAGCACGATGAACGACCAGACGAGGATCAGGCGGATGCGCTTGATCTGGTCATCCAGCGAGGTGCGGCTCTGGGCGACGACGAACCACCATTTCGTCTCGCTGCCCGGCAGGATGATCGAGCGCTCCATGACCCGCAGTGGTTCGCCCTGGAACTGGGCGCTGTCGTAGACGTGGGGGCTGGCGTCGAAGTGGTTGGTATCGATCTTGAGGGTGCGGTCCCACAGCGAGCGGGAGGGGAAATCGTCGTGGCCCTTGCCGGTGATCTGCCAGTAGAGGCCGGAGTTGGGCTCAAGGAAGCGCTGGTCGCCCAGCGGGCGGTTGAAGAACACCTCGCCATCGGGGCCGATCTCGGCCGAGCCGACCATGGCGGTAAGCATGTAGCCGAGTTGGTCGTCGAAATTGCGGGTGATCAGCCCGGTCAGCGTGCGATCGAGGCCGAGCCCCCCGAGCAGCAGCAGGATGGTGATCCACCCCGCCGCGATCAGCATCATCCGGCGGGCGAGTGAGCCGGTGTGCGGCCGGTCAAGGGTGGCCGGCGGGGTGTCCTCGGCCACCCTGCTTATCCGCGGCGCGCTTCGGCCGGATCGTCGAGGCTATAGCCCAGGCCGCGGATCGTGGTGATCACATCGGCGCCGAGTTTCTTGCGGATGCGGGTGACGAATACTTCGATGGTGTTGGAATCGCGGTCAAAGTCCTGGTCGTAGATATGCTCGATCAGTTCGGTGCGGCTGACGACCTTGCCCTTGTGGTGAAGCAGGTAGGACAGGAGCTTGTATTCCTGCGCCGTGAGCTTGACCGGTTCACCCTTGAGCGTGACGCGGCCCGAGCGGGTGTCCAGCCGGACGTCGCCCGCGATAAGTTCGCTCGACGAATTGCCCGATGCGCGGCGAATGAGCGCCCGCAGGCGGGCGATCAGTTCCTCGGTCTGGAACGGCTTGGCGAGATAATCATCCGCCCCGGCATCGAGCCCCGCGACCTTGTCGGACCAGGAATCCCGCGCCGTGAGCACGAGGACCGGGAAGCGGCGGCCTTCCTTGCGCCACATGCCCAGCACGGTCAGTCCATCGATCTCGGGCAGGCCGAGGTCGAGCACGACGGCGTCGTAATCCTCGCTGGCGCCCATGTAGTGGCCGTCCTCGCCATCGGTGGAGAGGTCCACGGCATAGCCGGTCTGCTCCAGCGTGGTCTTGAGCTGGCGGCCGAGGGTGGGCTCGTCCTCGACGATCAGGATGCGCATCACTTTGTCCCCTGTAGTAGCGCCGAACAAGACCTTGGCGGTTGAGGCCGGGTCTTGCTGTCAAAGCTGGAAAGCGTCAAGCGATCCGCCAAGTTCCGGCTTTCCTCAATGGCGCGAAATGATCTGGCCCGAGCGGGCATCGACATCGACGAAGACCACCCGGCCCTCGTGAATGAACTTGAGGCGGTAGGCCATGGCGATTGGATCGTATTCGGGGCCGAGGTACTGCATGCCCGGCATGGCCGGAAGCACCATCTGCTCGATCTGGCGCAGCGGCAGGACATTGCCAGCGCGGATATCGCGGCGGACCTGGCCCTGCGCGTCGCCGGGGCCCGCAGCAGCATCAGCTACCGGGACGAGCGTGGCAGCAAGCAGGGCGAAAAGGACGGCAGGGCGCTTCATATCGGGTCTGGTGCTATCCGGCAGGCGTTGAATGGAGGGTGAATACGGGAGGGCGGCCGGCTCTTGTCAATACGCGGCCCCATGCGCCGCGCGGCCTTGTCATCGGAGGGCCCCTCCCCTAACGCGCCGCCATGGCCGCCGCACCGATCCTTTCGTGGGAAGGCCTGAGCCTGCAACAGGGCTCGGGCTGGCTCTTCCGCGACCTTGACCTCAATATCGCCCCGCGCGACCGGCTGGCCCTGATCGGCCGCAACGGCGCGGGCAAGTCCACGCTGCTGCGCCTGATTTCCGGCGCCGTGGAGGCCGACAAGGGCAAGCGGGCGATCCAGCCGGGCACCAGGATCGTCACGCTGGAGCAGGACCCGTTCTTCACCGGCTTTGCCACGCTGATGGACTTTGCGCTGCACGGGCCGGACGCCCCGCCGCGCCACGAGGTGGAATCGATCGCGGGCCAACTCGGCATCGACATGAGCCGGGCGGCCGACAGCGCCAGCGGGGGCGAACGGCGCCGGGCCGCCCTCGCCCGGGCGCTGGCCTCGGAGCCCGACCTGCTGCTGCTGGACGAGCCGACCAACCACCTCGACCTTGCCGCGATCGACTGGCTGGAAGGCTGGCTCCAGCGCTATAACGGCGCCTTCGTGGTGATCAGCCACGACCGCACTTTCCTTGAACGGCTGACCAAGGCGACGCTGTGGCTGGATCGCGGCTCCCTGCGGCGCAAGGACATCGGCTTCGGCGGCTATGAAGCCTGGATGGAGCAGGTTTACGCCGAGGAAGCCCGCGCGGCGGACAAGCTCGACGCCAAGCTCAAGATCGAGGCGCACTGGTTGGAGCGCGGGGTCACCGCGCGGCGCAAGCGCAACCAGGGCCGGCTCGAGAAGCTGTGGGAAATGCGCGCCCAGCGCGCGGCGATGCTGACCCCGCAGGGCACGGCCAAGCTGGCGCTGGGCACCGACGACGCCAAGAGCAAGGCGGTCATCGTGGCCGACCGGATTTCCAAGAAATTCGGCGACCGGCCGATCATCAAGGATTTCTCCTTGCGGATCATGCGCAAGGACCGGATCGGCCTGGTCGGCGCCAATGGCGCGGGCAAGACAACCCTGCTCAAGCTGCTGACCGGCGAACTGGCGCCCGACGAGGGCACGGTGACCCTCGCCAAGACACTCAGCGGGGTGATGATCGACCAGCAGCGCTCGCTGATGGCCCCGGAGAAGCGCGTGCGCGACGTGCTGGCGGAAGGCGGCGACTGGGTCGACGTGCGCGGGGTGCGCAAGCACGTGCAGGGCTATCTCAAGGACTTCCTGTTCGATCCCTCGCTGGTCGATGCCAAGATCGGCACGCTCTCAGGCGGCGAACGCTCGCGCCTGCTGCTGGCCCGCGAATTCGCGCGCCTCTCGAACCTGCTGGTGCTGGACGAGCCGACCAACGACCTCGATCTCGAAACGCTGGACCTGCTGCAGGAAGTGATCGCGGACTATGACGGCACGGTGCTGATCGTCAGCCACGACCGCGATTTCCTTGATCGCACGGTGACAGTTACGCTCGGGCTCGATGGTTCGGGCAAGGTCGACGTCGTCGCCGGCGGCTATGCCGATTGGGAAAGGCAGCGCAAGGCGCGCTCCGCCCCCACCAAGGCTGCGCCCAAGGCAGCCGAGGCCGCACCGCCTCCCCCACCACCGCCGACGAAGAAGGCCAAGCTCTCCTACAAGGACCAGCGCGACTACGACACGCTGCCTGACCGGATTGCGGAACTGGATGCGGCCATCGCGCGCGGCGAGGCGCAGCTGGCCGATCCCGATCTCTACGCCCGCGATCCGCAGAAGTTCGCGGCGATCATGGCGGCGCTGGACAAGGTCCGGAAGGACAAGGACGCGGCCGAGGAACGCTGGCTCGAACTGGCGGAGCAGGTGGAGGGGTAATTATACTTTGTTAGCCAGGGGACATTTTCACCACTAGCGTGCCAGATGGCATCCGCAGTGATGGCCCAACGGAGCAAGCGATGAAGGTTTTTGCGAGCGTGACTCTTATCGCGGTCGCACTTGGAGTCGCCGCGTGCAGCTTGCCGTCGCGGATGTGTTCTGGGCACCCGCCGCTAACAGACAGGGAAGCACTGGACCGAGCAGTGCATGCCTTCCGCACATACTTAGAAAACCGTTACGGACTCAGTCGAGACGCCGCATTCAAGATAGATGCGGAGTGCTGCGCCAGAACATCTGAAAAATCAGTATTGGCAGAGTATACCACTCTCGATCATCCAGATGCATTCCAAATCGACGTCGCAAATTTCACGCATGGTACAATACGCGTGCCATTTGGCGCATCGTATTATATATCTTCATGCGGCAAGATCACAGAATATTTCATTTTCGACCACGATGCGAGAAATCGACAAGGGACCGATACAAATCGGGGACGCGCTCTGCAGCCCGTCCTCACGGCACCCGATAAAAAGCCGCTACCCGGTCCAGCGCAAATCTGAGCACCAGCTTGCCGCTGCGCGCCGGCCAGGCCAGCGCCCGTTCGGCCACGGCCAGGCTTTCACCCGAGCAGACCACGCGCCAGAGAATATCGGCGAGGCCGGACCCGGCACTGGCGATGGCGCCGTCGAAGCGGTCCTTGGCGGCAAGCTGTCGTTCGGTCGCGTTCATGCGGACACCGCCGCCGGACAGGCGCACCGGTTCCCAACGCATGGTTAGCGAGGGACTGAGCTGGGCCGCTTCGAAATCGCGCCGCAGGCATTCGCCGGCGGCAAGCTGGCGGTCGTCGATGTGGCCGTGAGCGTGAAGCCAGGTCACCGGGCTTTCGGCTAGGTTGACCGTGACGCTGCGCCGCCCCTTGCGCGGGCCGCCCCGCCCAGGCCCGGTGATGGTGAGTTCGCGTTCAACCAGTTCGCGCCGCATCGATTCGCCCCTTCTCGTGATTGCCGCGCCGGAGTGCCAAGCGGCCATGCTTGTAGGAAAGCGAAAAAACCAATATGGTTACACGCGAAGGAGCTTCCAGATGATCAATCGCATCCGCGACATCCGCAAGGAAAAGGGCCTAACCCTGGCCGACGTCGCCGCGCGCTGTTCGCCGCCCACCACGGCGCAGACCATCGGCCGGCTCGAGACCGGTATGCGCCAGCTGTCGCTGACCTGGATGAACAAGATCGCGTCGGCCCTGGGAGTCGAGCCGCAACTGCTGGTGCGCGGCGAGGAGGCGGCCGAGCCCAAGATCGTGGCCCGCTTGTCGGAGAGCGGGGCCGAGCCGCTGAGCACACCGCGCGACGCGATCCTGCCCTCCCAGCTGGCCGAGGACGGGCCGATGATCGCGCTCGCCATCGAGGCGGCGAGCGGGGAATACAAGGCGGGCGACCAGCTGTGGCTGCGCCAGACGAGCGACGAGCAGGGCTGGACCCGGCTGGTCAACCGCGATGTCCTGGTCCCCCGCCCCGGCGGCCGCTTTGCGTTCGGACGGCTGATCGACCGCGACGGGCGGCGCGTGGCGATCCTTCCGCCCGGGCGCGGGCAGCGGCAGGTAATCATCGACAATCCGGCCTGGCTGGCCGTGGCCGAGATGCTGGTGCGGCCCCTATGACCGGCGCGACGAGCGCCCGCCCGTTGCGGGTGCTCAGCCTCGCCACGCTTTATCCGCATGACGGCGCGCCCAATTTCGGGGTGTTCGTGGCCAGGCAGATGGAGGCTGTCGCCGGACGCGGGGACGTGGAGCTGACGGTGATCAGCGGGCGCGGGCTGCCGCCCTTCCCACTTTTGCTGCACCCACGCTACCGGGCTCTGGCCGCCTTGCCGGAAGCGGAGGAGCGCGGCGGGGTGGCTGTGCGAAGACCCCGGTTTCGGGTGATCCCCGGGATCGGGCGGTTCAATGCGGGGGCGCTCGCCCGCGCGGTGCTGCCGCTGGCTCGGCGGCTGCATGACGACCGGCCATTTGACCTGATCGATGCGCAGTTCTTCTACCCCGATGGGCCGGCGGCGGTGCGGATCGGCGCGACGCTCGGGCTGCCGGTGTCGATCAAGGCGCGCGGCGCGGACATTCACCACTGGGGAATGCGGGGCGACACGGGGCCGCAGGTGCTGGCCGCCGGGCGCGCGGCGGCGGGGCTGCTGGCGGTTTCCCAGGGCCTGGCCGACGACATGGCGGCGCTGCGCATGCCGGCGGAGCGGATCGCGGTGCACCGCACCGGGCTGGACCGGGGGGTGTTTCGCCCGCTGGATCGCGCCGAATGCCGGGCGCGGCTGGGCTTGTCTGCGGACGCGCCGGTCCTGACCTGCGTGGGCGCACTGATCGAGCGCAAGGGCCAGCGGTTTGCCATTGATGCGCTGGGTGCGCTGCCGGGGGCGGTACTGGTCCTGGCTGGGGCCGGGCCGGACGAGGCGGCGCTGCGGGCGCAAGCGGAGCGGCTGGGGCTTGGCGAGCGGGTGCGGCTGCTGGGGGCCGTGCCGCATGGCGAACTGCCGGTAGTGCTTTCGGCGGCCGACGTGTTCGTCCTGCCGAGTGCCAGCGAAGGGCTGGCCAATGCCTGGGTGGAAGCGCTCGCCTGTGGGACACCGGTGGTGACCACGCCCATAGCCGGGGCGCGAGAACTGCTGACACACCCGGCCTATGGGCGTTTTGCCGAGCGGGACGGCGCGGAGATTGCCTCGGCGGTGCGCGAGGTGCTGGCCGAACCGCCGGCGCGCGAGGCGGTGCTGCGCGGGGCGCAAGAGTTCAGCTGGGAGGCCAACGCCGCCGCGCTGGTGGCGCATTGGCGGGGGTTGGCCGAGAGGTAAACGCCGCCCCCGCTCGAACCTTATCCGTCATGCTGAACTTGTTTCAGCATCCATGGTTGGGCGCTGCCGCAAGCCCGGCGTTTGAGTGGCACGCTGCGCCGGCGGCGCCCGTGGGCCGTGGATCCTGAAACGAGTTCAGGATGACGTTAGCAGGTGAGGCCGCGTCGGCCCGCTTACCCCCGTTCGCGGGCGAGGCGTTCCTGGCGGTCGGTTTCGCTTTCCACGGGCACGAAGCTCTTCGGGTTGACCTTGAGCCAGATCAGGATCGGCGCGGCCATGTAGATCGAGGAGTAGGTGCCGACGAAGATGCCGAAAGTAATCGCCGCGGTGAAGCCGAAGATCACGTCCGGGCCGAGCAGCAGCAGGGCGACGAGGGTGATCAGCATCGACAGCGAGGTGACGATGGTGCGCGCGAGCGTTTCGTTGACCGAGAGATCGAGCAGCTCGGGCATCGGCATCTTGCGGAATTTTTTCAGATTCTCGCGGATGCGGTCGTAGACCACGATGGTGTCGTTGAGCGAATAGCCGATCAGGGTCAGCAGAGCGGCAACGATATTGAGGTCGAACTCCAACCCTGTCAGCGCGAACAGGCCCAGGGTCAGCGTCACGTCGTGGACGAGGCTGAGCAGGGCACCGACGCCGAACTGCCATTCGAAGCGCAGCCAGATATAGGCGGCGACTGCGAGGGCGGCGAGGCCGAGGGCCTGGAACGCGGTCCACCCCAGTTCCTTGGAGACCTTGCCCGAGACCGAATCGACGCCGTCGATCCGCGCATCGGTGTGGCGGGTCTTGATATCGCCGGTAATGCGCTTGGCCATGGCATCGGCGAGACCGGCGTCATGGTCGGAACCTTCCGGCAGCTTCATCCGGATCGAGACTTCGTTGGGCTTGCCGAACTGCTGGATGATCGGCTCGCCATAGCCCAGGCTCGCCACCTCGCCGCGCAGGGCGGCGACCGGGGCGGCGGGGGACTGGGTGAAGGTGACGCGGATCATCTGGCCGCCGACAAAGTCGACACCCATGTTGAGGCCCTTGGTCGCGACCAGCGCGATCGACGCGGCCATCAGCATCAGGCTGACCACGTAGAACGGCACCCGCCAGCGCAGGAAGTGGATGTTGGTGTGGTCGGGGACGAGCTTCAGCAGTTTCATGGCGCGCTCTCCCTTACAGCACGAGGTCGGCCGGGCGGGCGCGGCGCAGCCAGCCGGCGACCCACATCCGGGTCATGGTCACCGCGGTGAAGACCGAGGTGCAGATGCCGATCACCAGCACGACGGCGAAGCCCTTCACCGGACCCGAGCCGAAGAAGAACATCAGCGCGGCGGCGATGACGTTGGTGATGTTGGCATCGAAAATGGCGCGGCTCGCTTCCTTGTAGCCCATTTCCACCGCCTGGACGACGCGCCGGCCCCGGTGGCGTTCCTCGCGGATGCGCTCGTTGATCAGCACGTTGGCATCGACCGCGGCGCCGATGGTCAGCACGAAGCCGGCGATGCCGGGCAGGGTCAGCGTGGTGTTGGCCACGGCCATGATGCCGAGGATCATCAGCACGTTCACGGTCAGCGCGCAGGTCGCGTAAACGCCGAAGCGGCCGTAGGTGATGAGGATGAACATGACCAGCGCGGTGGTGCCCACCAGCATGGCGATGCCGCCCTTCTTGATCGAATCGGCGCCGAGATCGGGGCCAACCGTGCGCTCCTCGACGACCTTGAGATCGACCGGCAGGGCGCCCGAGCGCAGCGAGATCGCCAGCTGGTTGGCGCTTTCGGTAGTGAAGGAGCCCGAAATCTGGGCGCTGCCGCCGAGGATCGGCTCATTGATGCGGGGGGCCGAGATCACCTTGTTATCGAGGATGATCGCGAAGGGCTTGCCGGTATTTTCCGTGGTCAACCGCGCGAATTTGGCGCCGCCTTCGGAATTGAAGGTGATGTTGACGATCGGTTCGTTGTTCTGCTGGTTGTTCGACTGGCGCGCGTCGGTCAGCTGATCGCCCTTGATGCCGCCGAGGCGGCGCACGGCGATGGCGGGGACGCCGCCGCATGAGCGCGCATCCTGGCAGGGGACGATCTCGCTGCCCGGCGGGACGATGCCCTGGGCAATGTCGGACGGGCTGGCCGAACTGTCGACCAGCTTGAACTCGAGCTTCGCGGTCTGGCCGAGCAGGCTCTTGAGCGCGGCGGGATCCTTGAGGCCGGGGACCTGAACGACGATGCGCTGGGCGCCCTGGCGGATGATGGTCGGCTCGCGGGTGCCGAGGGCGTCGATACGCTTGCGGACGACTTCGGTGGCCGTGTCCATCGCCCGGCTGACGTCGGCATCGACGCCGGCCTGAGTGGGGGTGAGGACGATGCGGTTGCCGTCAAGCACGCCGATGTCCCAATCGCGCTGGCCGCTGAGGCCGACGCCGCGGGTGAGCGGGAGGACGGCTTCGCGGGCCTTGTCGACCTGGGCGGGGTTTTCCACCATGAAGCTGACCACGCCGTTGAGCGTGGAAATATCGCCGACGGCAACGTCTGGCGCTTCCGTCTTCAGCTTCTGGCGGACGTTTTCATCCATCGCTTCCAGCCGCTGGCGCTTGACCTGGTCGGGGTTGGCCTCGAGCAGGATGTGGCTGCCGCCGGCAAGGTCGAGCCCGAGGTTGACCTCGGGCCGCGGCAGGGCGGAAGGCCAGCGCAGGTTGGAGAAGGCAAACAGCGAAGGCAGCGCCGAGAGCATCGCCAGGATGGCAATGGCCCAGTAGAACGTCTGCTTCCAGCGGGGAAAATCGAGCATGTGGGGGCGATCCTCGCCTTAAATCGTCAGGTGCCGGCTCAGTCGTTCGCGGGCTTGCCGCCCGGCTGGAGCACATCGGCAATGGTCGAGCGCACGGCGCGAACCTTGACGTTGGGGGCCAGCTCCAGTTCGACATGGGCATCGTCAACCTTGACGATCCGGCCGATCAGGCCACCCGCGGTCACCACCTGGTCACCCTTCTTCAGCCCGTCGATCTTGGCGCGCTGGGCCTTCTGCTGCTGCATCTGCGGGCGCAGCAGGAAGAACCAGAAGACCAGACCCATGCCGACGAAGGGAATGAACGAGGTCCAGGCCGGCGGGGAGCCGGCAGCGGCGGCGGAGAGGATGGCAAGGGAGGCGGTGCTCATGGGCGCAATACGGCTTTCGTCGCGAGTTTGGGCCCACTGGGCCGATCTTGCGCGGCGGTTAGCAGCAATGCCGGCCAGTGGCAACGCGCAGCCCTCCCCCGCCGCCTGCGCTTTCCCAAGCACGGGGCACAGCACGGCGCTTGCATCGGCGCAAACTGCTGCCTATAGGCGCCGCTCCGGTCGGGACGTAGCGCAGCCTGGTAGCGCATCACACTGGGGGTGTGGGGGTCGGAGGTTCGAATCCTCTCGTCCCGACCAATTGTTTCTCCGCCCGGCCAAGCGCCCGCGGGCCTCTCCAAACAGACGCACGCCATCTCCACCGCGATAGCATCGTGTGGCGCTGTTGACTTTGCCTCGCCCGCTCACCAGCCCTTGCGCATAGAGCGCAAACAGTGACCACGGGCAGAGGCAGGCATTTGATGGGACAGGGATCTGGCCGGCGTTTCGCCGGAGGCATGACGGCGATCGGCGTGGTGGCGATCGCCCTGCTGGCTGGCGCGGCGGCAGGCGAGGACAACAGCCCTGCCCCGATGAGCGCGGCGGCCAATCGCGGCAGCCTGGTGTACGACGGCAACTGCGCCAGCTGTCATGGCGCCAACCTGACCGGCTCGTCGCACGGCCCGCAGTTGACGGGCAAGCCCTTTGCCGATCACTGGCTCGGCAGCCCGGACAGTGCGCTCCAGGGCTTTATCAAGCAAATGATGCCTCCGGGACAGCCCGGCTCGCTCAGCGACGACGAATACCGCGACGTGACGGCCTTCCTGCTGGCCCGCAACGGAGCCGGCCCAAGCGAAACGGCCGGGGCGGCGGCGGCCGCGGCGGCGGCGGCGCCGAAAAACGCGCTCGCGCCGAGCGCCGAGGGTGACTTCAAGGCCCGGGCGATCGCGGCTTATCTGGCCACGCTCCCGGGCTTTCATAACCAGACACTGGCCAATTACCGCCCGGTGACCGAAGCGATGCTCAACCGGCCCGATGACGGGGACTGGCTGAATTGGCGGCGTACCCGTGACGGCCATGGCGACAGTCCGCTGGCCGCGATCACCACCGCCAATGTCGGTTCCCTAAGGTTGGCCTGGTCGATCGCCATGCCGGACGGGGTCAACGAGCCGACGCCGCTGGTGCACGACGGGGTGATGTTCCTCCAGGCCGCGGGCGGGAAGATCCAGGCACTGGATGCGGCCAATGGCGATGTGCTGTGGAACTACCGCTACCAGCGCCCCGACGGCGGGCGGGTGGAACCGGCGGCCATGCGCAATTTTGCCATGTTCGGCACCAGCCTGTTCATGGCCACGTCGGATGCCGCCCTCGTGGCCATCGACGCGCGCAGCGGGAAGCAGCTCTGGCGCACGCAGGAGGCGGATCCCGAAAAGGCGTTTACCCATACGGCGGGGCCGATCATCGCTCACGGGCTGGTGATCGGCGGCATGAACGGGTGCGAGATGTTCAGCGGCGTGCCCTGCTTTGTGGCCGCCCACGATCCGGAGACCGGCAAGGAATTGTGGCGCACGCCGGTAATCGCCCAGCCGGGCGACCCGAACATCAAGACCTGGGGCAAGGTCGATCCCCGGTTCCGCGCGGGAGGCGACATGTGGATCGCCGGCAGCTACGATCCCGTGCTCGACACGTTCTACATCGGCACGGCCCAGGCCAAGCCGTGGGTTCCGGCGAGCCGCGGGATGACCGCGGACGACGCGGCGCTCTATACGAATTCGACCCTCGCGCTCGATCCCCGCACGGGGAAGATGAAGTGGTGGTTCCAGCACGTGCCGGGCGAATCGGTCGACCATGACGTGGTCTTCGAGCGGGTTCTGGTCGATGCCGGCGGGAAGCAGCTGGTGCTGACCGAAGGCAAGGACGGCATCCTGTGGAAGCTGGACCGGGTGACGGGCAAATACGTCGACCTCACCCAGACCGTGTTCCAGAACGTCTATTCGAAGGTGGACCGCAATCGGGGCCGGGTGACCTACCGCGAGGACATCCGCAAGGCCGGGATCGGCTATCGCATGGCAACCTGTCCGGCCAGCTTCGGCGGCCATGACTGGCTCGCCTCGGCCTATGACGCGCGCCAGCAGGCGCTGGTCATCCCGCTGCTCCAGATGTGCGGCAGCATGACCGGAACCAAGGTTGAGATGGCGCTGGGCAGCGGAGGCAATGGCGGAGTGGGTGCCAGCGCGCCGAAGCGCGAGGAAATCGAGATGCCTGGCTCCGACGGCAACTACGGCAAGCTGGCGGCCTATGACGTGAACACGCTGCGCGAGCTGTGGAGCTACCAGCAGAAGGTGCCGTTCACCACCGCGGCCCTGACGACGGCCGGTGGTCTGGTGTTCGTGGGCGATGCCGACCGCTGGTTCCGAGCCTTCGATGCGCGCACCGGCAAGGTGCTGTGGCAGACGCGGCTGGCCAGCGCCGTTCACGGATTCCCGATTTCCTATGCCGTCAACGGGCACCAATATCTGGCAGTCGCCGCCGGGCAGATGGGGGCCTATCAGGTGGTAACCGGCCAGATCGGCGGCATCTACCACCCGGCCAACGGCAATGCGCTGTATGTCTTCGAACTGCCCCGGGCCGACGCGTCCGGCAAGGTTGGCGGCTGATCGTTGCCGCCCACCATATGAGAGATATCTTGGCGCCTTACATTAAGGGACTGGCGCCAGGGGCACTGCCCCGGCAGTAAGCCGCAATCTGCGATCGCGGTAAGCCGCGATCTCACGGGAGGATCAGAGTGAGCGAGCAACCGATTATCCGCAACGAATGGGACGGCGTGCTGGAGCTGGTGTTCAACCGGCCCGGAAAGCTCAATGCCATCAATGTCGAAATGATGGAGATCCTCACCCAGGCGGTGACCGACCTGCGCGACGACGATCGCCACCGGGTCATGCTGATCCGCGCCAATGGCCGCTATTTCTCGGCCGGCGCCGACGTCTCGGCCGCGCAGGCCTTCGACATCGGCAACAGCCCGGCGCGTCTGCGCAACTTCGCCCGGCGCCACCTTCACACCGGCATGTCGAGCCTGTGGGACGAAATGGAACGGCTGGAAAAGCCGATCATCGTCGCCCATCACGCGACCTGCGTGGGCGGCGGCCTGGAGATGTCGCTCTCGTGCGATTTCCGCCTCGCTGCGCAGAGCGCCGCCTATTCGTTTCCCGAGCTGGAATTCGCCATCCTGCCGCTGTCGGGCGGGATCAGCCGCTTGACCCGGATCGTCGGCCCGCACTGGGCGCGTTGGCTCGTGCTCGCCAATGAGAAAGTGACGGCCGACCAGGCCCTGTCGATGGGCCTGGTCCACCGGGTGATTCCCGACGAAACCTTCGAGGAGGAGGCAAAGGCCTTCGCCCGCAAGCTTGCCGGTCATCCGGCCGAGGCGATGGCCATCGGGAAGACCACGATCGAGCTGTCGGCCCTGCTCGGCACGGCCGATGCCCGTGCGGTCGAGCGGTTGACCTACGGGACGCTGCAATTCTCGTCCGACTATATCGAGATGCAGGCACTAAGGCGCGCGCAGCACAGCAAATAGCGGGGATTTTCCTACATTCACCAGATTGGTTAGATAGCTCGGGCCTCAACCTGCCAGGAGCTATCCCCAATGGGCATTTTCGACGCCATCCTCGGGCCAATCACTTCGATCATCGACAAGGTGATCCCCGACCCCAAGGCCCGCGACGAGGCCAAGCTGGAACTGCTGCGGCTGCAGGGCTCGCAGGAGCTTTCGCTGTTGCAGACCCAGCTTTCCGCCATCGTCGCCGAAGCCAATGCCGCCGATCCGTGGACCAGCCGGGCCCGGCCGAGCTTTCTCTACGTGATGTATGCGCTGATCCTGTTTTCCGTGCCGATGGGCCTGATCGCCGCCTTCCGCCCGGCGACCGCCATGGCCATCGCGCAAGGGATGACCGCCTATCTCAACGGCCTTCCCGAACCGCTCTATGCGTTGTTCGGCACCGGCTATCTTGGCTACACGGCGGCCCGCCAGTGGGGCAAGGTAAAGGGTTCGGACAAGTAGGGCGGTGACCTAATCCCAACGCAACCCAGCCCGCTGGCATCTCGGCGCCGACCTCTCTATGAGGGGCGACGAATGCCAGCGGCGGGGGAACCATGACCGAGACCGTTTTCGTCCTGAACGGACCCAACCTCAACCTGCTCGGCACGCGTGAGCCGGAAATCTACGGCACGACGACACTCGACGACATCGGGGCCATGCTCGCCGACCGCGCGGGCGAGCTCGGGCTGGCGATCGACATGCGCCAGTCCAACCACGAAGGCCACCTGGTGGACTGGATCCACGAAGCTGCGGCCTCCGGGGCAAGGGCCGTGCTGCTCAATGCCGGCGCCTATACCCACACCAGCGTGGCGCTGCACGACGCCATCAAGAGCGTGAAGGTGCCGGTGATCGAGGTTCACCTCTCCAATCCGCACACCCGCGAAAGCTTCCGCCACAAGAGCTACGTCGGCATGGCCGCCAAGGCCACCGTGGCCGGATTCGGCGCGCAGTCATATGTGCTTGCGCTCGAAGCGGCGGCGAGGCTCTAGAGGAAAACTGCGCCAATTCGCTTGCCACGCCCCGCCAAGCGGCGATACGGGGGCGCCAAATCGCAATACGGAAAGTCACGAAGATGGGCGATACCCCGGGCCGCACCGGCAAGATGAACATCGACAGCAAGCTGGTTCGCGAACTGGCTCAACTGCTGTCGGACACCGGCCTTTCGGAAATCGAGGTCGAAGACGGTGAGCGCAAGATCCGCGTTGCCCGCCAGTTCACCGCCGCCGCGCCCGCGCCGGTCTATGCCCCGGCCCCGGTCGCCGCTGCCCCGGCTGCCGCGCCTGCGGCAGCTCCGCCCGAAGCCCCGGCTGCTGCGCCGGTCGATGCGGTCAAGTCGCCGATGGTCGGCACGGTTTACCTCGCTGCCGAACCGGGCGCGCCCAACTTTGCCGATGTGGGCAAGGCCGTGAAGGCCGGCGACACGCTGCTGATCGTGGAGGCGATGAAGGTGATGAACCCGATCCTCGCGCCCAAGGCCGGCACCATCCAGGCCGTGCTGGTGGAGAACGGCCAGCCGGTCGAGTTCGACCAGCCCCTCGTGGTGATCGG
>Ga0070671_100000082_pt1 | contig 60649 bp, 54 predicted proteins | sample KBSS73metaG_FD_65341 | JGI IMG/M metagenome (GOLD analysis project Ga0070671, IMG submission 65341) | Switchgrass rhizosphere microbial communities from Kellogg Biological Station, Michigan, USA - KBS S7-3 metaG | ecosystem: Host-associated > Plants > Roots > Rhizosphere > Soil ...
TCGCGCGCGCGAGCAGTCGGTCGGCAGGCACCACCTCAGATATGAGGCCGGCCGCCATCGCGTCTCGTGCGTTCAAGCGCTCGGCCTTGCCAAGAACCACCATGCGCAGCACCGCGCTGGCACTCATCTTGCGGAGCAATCCGATCGGCTCGAGCGCGGTCACCTGACCCACGTCCACGTGGGAATCGACGAAGCTCGCCGATTCCGAAGCGATCACGATGTCGCCGTCGGCGGCGAAATGGAGGCCTGCGCCGGCGCAGACTCCGTTGACTGCGACGATCACCGGTTTCCAGATGCCGGCCATGCGACTGGTGAATTTGGGCACAATCACCTTGGCAGGATCATTGGTCGTTTCGGCCGCTTCCTTGAGCCCGCCAAGGTCCGCGCCGGAGCAGAAGGCACGACCCTCCCCGGTGATAACGATGACACGGATGCCGGCGTCCCCGGCAGCGATCCGATATTGCTCCTCCAATGCGTGCTGCATCGGGCGATTGAGCGCGTTCAGCCGATCAGGACGGTTCAGCCTCAGCGTTAGCACATGCCCTTGCCGTTCCACGATCAGAGGCGGCGCTTCGGTCATCTCGATCTCCATTCCTGCATTATATCCTGGTCGCTTCCTAGCGCGGAGACAGACGGCGGCAAGTATAAAGAGCTTATTGAATTGCCGAGGGGCAAGCTGTAGTGCCTGCGAGGCCCGGAGCCGCGACAGCCGATGGGCCACGGTGGCGCGACACGCGCCAGGGGCAGGAGCAGGACCGGCTTAATGGATTTGATCCCAAGCGACGACCAGCAGCAGATCATCGATCTGGCGAGCGCGTTCATCCTGAATGAGCTGCCGTTAAGCCGCCTTTATGATGCTCATTATGACGAAGGGCTCGCACGAGCACAGCGGCAGTCGATGGCCGAACTGGGGTGGATCGGCATTGCGCTTCCGGAGGAGGGCGGCGGCGTCGGCATGAGTGTGCTCGAAGAAGCATTGATCCTGCGCGAGCTGGGCCGAGTCATCGGCCCGACCGCGATCATCCCGACCATTCTCGGCGCCAAGCTTGCCGACCAATTCGGTCTTCACGATCTGCGTGGCCAACTTCTGTCCGGAGAGGCGGCCGCCGCTCTCGCCATCGCGGAGGAGCCGCTCAGCGCCCATGCCGATGGCGTCACAGGTGTCGCGCGCATCTACGACGTCCAGGACGCGGCCTGTGTCATCGTGATCGTTGGTGAGGAGGCCTTGCTTCTTGACGCATCGGAAGCAGACATGCCGACGGTTGCATGGCTCGATGGCTTCACGCCCGTTGCGCGTCGCGACCTGGCCGGATTGCGGCTGTTGGGGCGTGCGCCAGCAGCCACTACGGTCAACAATGGCATGCTGCTGACTGCGGCAATGCTGACGGGGCTCGCCGAGGGCGCGGTCGCCATGATCCGGGATTACGCCGGCATCCGCGAAACGTTTGGCCGCAAGATCGGGGCCTACCAGGCGGTGCGTCATCCGATCGCGGAGGGCGCCGCCCGCAGCGACCATGCCAAGTCGCTGCTCTATGTGGCCGCTCTGTGCCTGCACGATGGGCGTGACGATGCGCCGCTCCAATTGTCTGCAGCCAAAGTGATCGCGCATCGCGCGGCGTCACGGAACGCCGACATCAACATCCAACTGCACGGCGGCATCGGGATCACCTCCGATTTGCCGGCACATCATTTCATGAAGCGGGCACTGATGCTGGGGCCGTGGTTCGGCGGTCGCAAGGTCTTGCTAGACACGCTGCTCCACGAACCGCTTCTGACGATCTGAAGGACGCTCAATGGATCTCGACTATACGCCCGAGGACATCGAATTCCGCAGGGCCGCGCGCGTCTGGCTTGCGGAGAACGTGCCTGGCGAACATCGTCCTGCAGGGGTTCAGGCCGGAGCCGCCTTTGACAAGGCTTGGCAGAAGCGGCTCTTCGACGGCGGTTGGGCCGGAGTTAACTGGCCGAAGCAATACGGTGGGCTGGGCCTGAGCGGCGTTCGCACACTGATCTGGTGGGAGGAGTGCGAGCGCGCCAAGGCACCAGGATACGAGCGCTTCACGATCGCGCTTACCCATGCCGGGCCGACGTTGATCACCCGGGGGACTGACGAACAGAAGTCGCTGTATCTCGAAAGAATACTCAAGGGCGAAACCATCTGGTGCCAAGGCTTCTCAGAGCCGGGCGCCGGGTCGGACTTGGCCGCGATCAAGACGCGCGGGCAAATCGATGGCGATTATCTCGTCGTGAATGGTCAGAAAACGTGGACTTCGGGGGCTGCCACAGCCGAATTCCAGGAGTTGCTCGTGCGCACCGAACCGGGTTCGGAGCGGCACAAGGGACTGACTTGGATAATATGCGACATGTCGACGCCGGGCATCACAGTCCAGCCCATCGGAACGATGATGGGCGAAAGCGACATCAACGCCACGTTTTACGATAATGTTCGAATTCCGCTGAAGAACGTTGTCGGCGAGATCGGCGGGGGCTGGGGCGTGGCTATGTCGACCCTTGCGTTCGAGCGTGGCAACACATTCTTGCGCGACCAGATCTCGATGGCCGGCAAGGTCGAGCGCGCCATCGAACTTGCGCGTAGGACGATCACGCCGGAAGGCAAGCCGGCGATTGCGGACCTCGAGGTGGCGCGCAAGTTGGCCGAACTCAAGGCCGACGCGCTTGGCTTACGCGCGATGGCGATCACGAACGTATCGAACATCGACCGCACCGGGCAACCAGGCGCCGAAGGCTCGATGGTCAAGCTGCTGGTCAGTCAAGTGAACAAGCAGCTGGTGGAGCTGGTTGCCGACATCTCGGGCCAACCATTTCTCGATTATGATGGCACCAAGGCCAGCAACGAGTGGACTTTCGACTACATGTGGGCTTGGGTCCTGTCCATTGCCGGTGGCGCAACGGAGATCCAGAAGGAAATCATCGCCGACCGGGTCCTGAATCTGCCCCGCTCAAGATAGGCGGCAAGGACGTTCGTTCGTGCTGCTCGCCCTATAGTCGGGTCTGAAAGTCGGCCGGGCAGATGAGGCCATGCCGCCATGGCCTCATCTGCCCGGCTTCGGGTTACTTGCCGACGACGGTTGTCTTCGCGTTTGCAGCGCCACCGCCGATCGGGTCGTAGCGGCTTTCCATCAACAGCTTGCCATTGACGAGTTTGCGTACAACCATCTTGTCCATTCCCTTGTGCCCGACGTGGTCATAGGGTCCGAAGGAAATGATGGTGCGATCCCCGCCAATCGCTGCGGGAACCATGTGTACCAGTTCAAGGCCCTGACGCACGCCTTCCGGTGTCAGGATTGGCGCGTTGCATACGCCCTCTAGAAGGGCCGTCATGCCGTCGCGGAACAAGGCGAGGCTTTCCGGAGCGATATTGGCCAACTCGGGGCAGTATTTGCCGAATGCCTGCAACTCCGATTGAAGCGTTTGGTTGTCATCGTCCCATAGGCCGGTGCCGACCCACCCGTCGAGGAACTCGAAGGTGTATTCGTAATTCGCCTGGAAAAAGGCGCCGTTCATGATGCGAGGGATGTCCCAGCCTGACGCATGCACTGCCTTGCCGAAATTGATTTGACTTGCCCCAGTACCGAAAAAGGCGATCGCGTCTGGATTCTTCGACCGATGCGATGCGACTGTCGCCTCGATGCCTGCGCGCGCGGCATCATCGTTTACTTCCGACACGCAAGTATCCGCAATGATCTCGATGCCCATACGGGCGGCGGCGATCCGGAACCATACCGCATATTGTTTGCAGTGGGCGGCGTTGTCGTACGTCAGTGCGACCCGCTTGTGCCCCTTTTGCTGCAACCAGCTTGCGACTATGAAGCCGTCATCGGAAACGGAGCCCCAACCGATATTGAAGACGTATGGTGAGACGTGGCTGTGCAGGGCGCCGAGAGTCATGACCGGCACTCTGCGTCGCTCGGCGTGCTCAGTGATCGCCATATTGTTATCCGAATGATTCGGACCGATAACAGCTAGCACACCTTCATCGCACAGTTCGTGATAGCCTTGCATCACATCGCTGATGAAGCCGGCGGGCGGACCTACAACCAGCTTCTTCACCAACTCGATGCCGCGGTGCAGCCTGCCGCTTTCGACGTACCGGTCGACGAGAAAGTCATAAACGGGAAAACCGAACTTCCAGTGGCGTTCGGGAATGTCCATCAGAACGCCGATCTTAATCGGTTTTGCCTTGTCGAAATACACGTCGGTTTTGTTCATGTTGCTCCCATCCCGCCCGGTGCCGCGCCAGCGACAGGGCTTACCATTTTACGTACAACTTCGCCTGGAACACCAAACGTTGCGCCATCGTGCGTGAGCCTCCCGAATGACGAGAGGCGCGCGAACCAGAGACAAGCGTCAATAGCAGGATCCCGCACTTGAAAAACAGGGCCTCTCCGCTCGATTGGCATATCGAGGCTATGCGGCCTAATTCGGTTTGAGGTGTATCAATACGGTGGGCGGTGCAAACTTTCAATACCGAGCGCTGCAGATCGCCACATGTCTTCGCAAAAGAGGAACATGTATGGTGCAGAGCGAAAGGGTTGGGCTAGAGCATCCCTCTCAAGGGCGGCGCTTGCCGAACGCGCGGCTGGGCCTCTGATTCGAGAAGGCAGGATATGTGGAACATGGCGGTGCGAACGTCATCTCGCGGCGCTGGCCCGGCAGTCCCAAATTAGAAAAGGGCGACTTCAACATGCCATACAAGGTTACCGTCTGGGGTGCTGGGCAGAAGGGCTCGCTGGCGGTCAAGGAAGCGATCGAGCATCCCGATCTCGAACTGGTCGGAGTGCTGGTCTTCAGCGACGCAAAAGCTGGAAGGGGTGCCGCCGAACTTTACGGGGGCACGACGCCCAGCGATATCATCACCACGCAAAGTCAGGAATGCATCCTGTCGCTGGACGCTGATGTGGTCATTCATGCGCGTCGGCGCGAACCCGATCCAACCCCCATGAACGATGAGGTTTGCGCAATCCTCAAGTCGGGCAAGAACGTCATCTCGATTCCGGCTTCATCTGGCCCTGGGCTCACGGTGCGGACTTCCTGCTCGGCTCGAACAGGCTTGCCGCGAAGGCGGCGCATCACTTTATGGAACGGGGATCGTTCCCGGGTTCGTCGGCGAGCGGCTCGCGGTGACGCTGACGGGACTGACGCTGCGCTGCGACGGGGTATTCATGCGTGAAGTGTTCGATGTCACGTGGGAAGTGCCGCACAAGCTCTTCAATGTCATTGGGGTCGGCCGGGAGCCAGGCTGGCATGATCCAAATAGCATCGTCGCAAAGACCCAAAACTATTACTTCGAAGAGGAAATTCACGCCATGGCTCACCTGCTTGGGGTCAAGCTGGACAAGGTGGAGTCTGTCCTCGAGACGCCGCTAGCGACGAGGGATCTTGACTTGAAGCACGGCAAGGTCGCCAAGGGAACGGTCGGAGCCATATCCTGGAGCTGGATTGGCTATGTCGAAGGCAAGCCGTTCATCCATCTTGAAAATGTCTGGTGGGTTGATGAGGCACTGGAGCAGTTCCAAAATCAAGAAGGTTGGCAGATCATCGTCAAGGGCGATACCGAGCTCAAGCTCCGACTGGAAACTGGAGAGCGTGACAAGATCGGCTATCAAATCATCGGCCCAGCGCTACGGGCGATCCCGTATGTCTGCTCGGCGCCGGCCGGGATAGTCCGGCAACCGGCTTTCGCGCCTTGGAGCCCGGGCTACAAGAAGCCCTCCGCCGTGGTGGTCGCTGGATCCTCGTCGGTCTGAAGGGTTTTAGCACGCGCCGAGGCCCGATTAGGAGTCTTGTCTGATCGGGCCCAAACACCTTATTTTGGTTACCCTGAGGACTGAACTACCAAAAAGAACGCTCTGCCAACGGGGCTATCAACGAATTCGCGCGGCTGCTCCATGGTCTCCGCTCGATCTTAAGACATCTAAGTCAGCGCTGCAGCAGCTGCCGCAAGATAAGGTCTGGCAGCCTTCAGCTTCCCTCGACGACCGTACAACACGATCTGGCCTTCTTCTCATGAAGCATGCGGTCGACGGCTAAGCCGACGTCGGCCGAACTTCCCAAAGCCAAGCCTCGCTTGCCAAAAGGATGGAGATCCATGCCCCTATTCCTCTTGCTGTAATGCACAGCACTTAGCGCGGCAGCAAACGATGACGACGAAGGTGCCGGGATGCTGGGTCGGCCGAGGCGTCATGATGACGCATAGCGTTGACTCTAAACCCCATGTCTGCCACCTAGTTTCTGGATAGAGGAAGGAGCGGCCCGGCCTTAGTGCGAGCTTCGGGTCGGCGCATCGAGCGCGCCGAAGCCAGCGGTTGCCCATAGCGAGCCGCTTCAGTTGCCAGTCGACCAACCCAGGATTCGATCACCACAAAAGCACCGAGAGGCACCCACCCATGAGAAAGGCCGCCATCCAGCACCCCGATCGCTTCTTCATCAATGGCGAATGGGTTGCTCCCTCTGCGGCTGGAGGATTCGATGTGCTCGAATCCTCTACCGAGGAAATCTTCGCGCACGTCGCCGAGGCTCAGGAAGCTGACATGGACAAGGCCGTCGCCGCCGCGCGGGCGGCGTTCGACCATGGCCCATGGCCCAGCATGTCACATGCGGAGAGGGCAGTGTACCTCCGGGCAATCGCTGACGAAGTTGAGGCGCGCGCAGACGATTTCGCACAAGCCTGGTCTTCGGAATCAGGGCTGCTTTACTCGATCGCCAAGGGCGGTTCGTTGTCCATGGGCGAGATCTGGCGTGCAAACGCTCGACTAGCCGAAACTTTTCCCTTTGAAGAACAGGCGACGCCGGGGCCGGGTAGCGGCAACTTCGGGCTGATCGTGCGCGAGCCCGTCGGTGTCGTGGCAGCGATTATCCCTTGGAACGGCCCGGCGAGCCTGGTGGCCAACAAGTGCGCGCCGGCGTTGCTCGCGGGCTGCACGATTGTCGTGAAGCCGTCACCGGAGGCTCCTGTGACGCCGTATATCTACGCCGAGATCATGGAGAAGATCGGGCTGCCCAAGGGCGTCTTCAACGTCCTCACCGCAGACCGTGCCGTCTCGGAAGCGCTGGTGCGCAATCCTGGGATCGACAAGGTCACTCTAACCGGCTCAACCCTGGCGGGGCGCAGGGTGGGCGCGATTTGCGCCGACAGGATCGCGCGCTGCACGCTGGAGCTGGGCGGCAAGTCGCCGGGCATCATTCTTGACGATTACGACATCGCCACTGCGGCCAGCACGATCGCGCAGCGAGCGACCTTCCTGACTGGCCAGGTCTGCTCGTCTCTGACCCGGATCATCGTGAACAAGAACCGGCACGATGATCTTGTGGATGCACTTAGCGACGCGTTCTCCAAGGTGAGGGTCGGCGACGCTTATGATTCCGCATCTCAGATGGGTCCGCTCGCGTCGCGCGTTCAATTGGAGCGCGTGCAGGGCTATGTCGAAAAAGGGAAGCAGGATGGCGCCCGCCTGGCCGTGGGTGGGTCCCGGCCTAGTCAGCTGAACCAAGGCTTTTTCATTGAGCCGACGATCTTCGCTAACGTCTCGAACGATTATACGATTGCACGTGAAGAAATCTTCGGGCCCGTGCTGAGCGTGATTCCGGCAAATGATGAAGCCGACGCACTCGCGATTGCCAATGACACTATTTATGGGCTTAACGCTTCAGTATTCACCCAAGATTCGGACAAGGCTTATGCCATCGCTCGCAAGCTGCGCTCCGGAACGGTCGGGCATAATTCTTTCCGCACCGATCTCAACATAGCGTTCGGCGGGTTCAAGCAGTCGGGTATCGGCCGCGAGGGCGGCAAGGAGGGGATCCATTCGTTCCTGGAAGTAAAGACGGTCCTGCTCGACGAGTTGCCGTCGCACCTGGTTGCCGAAGCGGCTGAATAGAGCGCAAAGGTGGGCGGGCTCGTGACAGCGGGACCCGCCCACCTCAAGCCGACAAAGGCACTAGGCTCTTCGTAGTCTGTGAGTCCTTGATCAAAAAGTAAGCGGAATGGGTTCGCCACTCGAGTAGTCGTAGAATCCTCGTCCGCTTTTTCGGCCCAGCCAACCGGCCTCGACTAGCTTTAGAAGCAGTGGGGCAGGGCGGTACTTGGGGTCGCCGAAATCTTCCTGGAACACCCGGATGGCGCCTAACAAAGTATCGAGGCCGATCAGGTCAATCAAAGCCAAGGGCCCCATCGGGTGACCGGCGCCCAGCTTGAGCGCAGCGTCGATGTCCGACACCGAGGCCAAGCGCTCACCCGTCGCGAGGACCGCCTCATTGAGCATGGGGATCAGGATGCGGTTGACAACGAAGCCCGGTCGGTCGGCCGCCAGTATGGTGGTCTTGCCGACCTGCTTGCCAAATGCCTCCGCTGTGGCAATCGCTTCGTCAGAAGTGGCAAGGCCGCGGATCAATTCGAGCAGGGGCATCAACGGTACGGGATTGAAGAAGTGGGTGCCGATGAAGCGCTGCGGATCGGGAGAAGCCTGCGCTAAACGCGTGATTGAGATGGATGAGGTGTTTGTGGCGAGAACAGCATCTTTGGCGAGGATGCGTGCCACACCAGCGAAGATCGCGCGCTTTACCTCTTCGCGCTCCGTTGCCGCTTCGATAACAAGCTTTGCCTCGGCCATCGGCTCGAGATCGCCTATGGGTTCGATCAGGGCGATAGCGGTGTCGCAAGACGACTCTTCCATTCTACCCTTTTCGACCAGCCTACGCAGCTGCTTCGCGATATCGCGCTTGCCTTGTTCCGCGAGTTCTCTCGAAACATCGGAAAGCAGCACGCGCATGCCCGAGCTTGCAGCGACCTGGGCGATGCCGGCTCCCATCTGACCCGCGCCGATGATGCCTACCGTGTTCATCGCTTTACTTTCCTCTAAACCAAGCAAGCTCGCCAGGTGACTGGTGTAGCCAATAGACCATAAAGAACGTTGGGAGCCGCTCCAGCACCCGCGTCAACCGCGTGTTGAGACGTCCGACGCGCACTCCACTACGCTAAAACTGACCATCGACGCGCGATCCATGAACTCTTCCTCATCTTTTTGGAGGACTTGGGCGGGGTCGTTGAGATAGATGTTCTGAGTTTCGGCTTGCCCTTCCACATCGTCGTACCAGAATTCCGTGATGACATCGAAAGGCGGTTCGATTCCATTCGTCGGTTCTAGGTAGTTGCGCACGTACTGACGGAGCGAAGGCAAGGTCCGGAGCGCGAGGGGGGCATGGCCGCCTTCGTAGCGCTCGCGAAATTCTTCGCGCGAGAGGCCGCTGCGGCGCTTCACCATGAGGATGGCTTTGATCATCTTCTAAATCTCCACTCTGCACCGCTGGTCACGCTTGTTTTTTAGCAACGCCGAAAAATTCGCCAAAAACGATCCTTTGGTAACCGGATTGACATCTCCGGGGCATTGAGAGACCACGAGGCGCTGTCGGTCACGGCCGCGTTCAAGGATAGACAATCACCGATCGAATGGCCTCTCCGGTCTTCATCATGTCGAAGCCGTGGTTGATCTCGTCCTGCGCCAAGCGATGGGTCACAAGCTCGTCTAGCTTGAGGAAGCCGTCACAGTACCAATCGACCAGAGTGGGAACCGTGGTGCGCGTCTTCTCGCCGCCAAGCATGGAACCCTTCCATTGGCGGCCCGTCATGAAAGTAGCGGGATCGAAAGTTACTTGCGCGCCTCCTCCAGGAATGCCGACACTAATGCCCATACCCCATGCGTGATGGGTGGCTTCAAGCATCGTCCGCATAAGAGCGGTGTTGCCGACACATTCGAAGGCGAAATCTACACCCAGAGGTACGATCGCCCGGATCGCCGCGCCGAGATCGTCGACCTGTGCGGGATTGATGAAGTCGGTCGCTCCATAATCGCGGCAAATCTGCTCCCGCGAGGCATTAAGATCGATCGCAATAATTCGGGTCGCACCGGCAATGCGGGCGCCTTGCAGGACGCTAAGGCCGATGCCACCCATGCCGACAATTGCAACGCTGGAACCGGGGCCGACCTTCGCCGTCTTCAATGCGGCGCCAACGCCCGTGATCACACCACAACCGATGTAGCAGACAATATCGTCAGGAGCGTCAGCGCGGATCTTCGCAAGCCGATTTTCGGCGATCACACTGTGATCGGCGAATGTACCCAGCGCGCAAAAAGACGAAACCGTTTGCCCCTCAAGCGAGAACGGGGAAGGGCCGGGGCGGCGGAGTTCATCGCACACGTTCGTCTTGCCCGACGTGCAGCTGGGGCACACGCCGCACTCGGGCACCGCAACCGGCACGACATGATCGCCGGGCTGCAGGGATCGAACGCCTGGACCACAGGCCACCACCACACCCGCCCCTTCGTGGCCCAGCACAACCGGGAAGCGGACGGTGGCAAGCTTGCCCTGCAGTACACTCAGGTCGCTATGGCACAGGCCGGCCGCGCGCATTTGCACCAACACTTCTCCATCGCCAGGTTCGGCGAGATCAAGGGTGACCACTTCTAGAGGTGCATTGGGACCAAACGCGACTGCTGCCTTGACCTTCATCTTGCCTCTCCCCAGACGATTTTCTCAGCGGATGTGCGGTGTATTAGCTGCCATCCTAGTTCATGCCGTCATTGGCTTGCACATCGCACACTCAGAGCGCCTCTGGATGAGCAAGCAAAGCGGCAAGCCGCCGCACAAGACGCGCGACCTCCGCGCCGTTTAGGACGCGATGATCGTAGGCGAGCGAAAGCGGCATCATCAGCCTGGGCTCGAAGGCGTTACCATTCCAAACGGGTTTCGTGACCGACGGGCTCACACCAAGGATCGCAAGCTCAGGCTGATTGATGATCGGAGTGAAGCCAGTGCCGCCGATACCGCCGAGCGACGTGATCGTGATGCTTCCCCCGATCATGTCGTCCATCGGCAGACCCTTGGTCCGTGCGCGGGCGATAATCTCTGAGAGTTCCGCAGCGATCGTCGCGATGTCTTTACGATCGACGTCGCGGATCACAGGCACTAGTAATCCGAGCGGCCCATCGACGGCGACCCCGATGTGAACGTAGCGCTTCATGATTAGCGACGAGCCATCCTCGGTCAGCGATGCGTTGAACTTGGGAAACTCGCCCAGCACCTTCGCCAAGGCTCGCATGAGGAACGGCAGTGGGGAAATCTTGCTTGGCATTTCCTTCCGGAAGGATTCTAGCGCGGTTACATCAGCATCATCGTAGTGCGTGACATGCGGGATCTGCGTGTAGCTTTGTGTCAGCCTGCGCCCAACCACCTTCTGGAACTTGGACAAGGGAGTGACTTCGATTTCGCCGAAGGTGCGCGCAACGTCTTCAATCTGACTCATTGTTCCGGCCCCTCGCCCGCTGCGTTCAATCTTCGGCGGCAATGGCGACGCGTAGGCCTTCCAAAGCGTCGGTGACGGGGATCTGGCACGAAAGGCGCGATGTCTCAGCCCGACTTGATGAACTGTCGAGGAGATCATTTTCATCTTCGCCGAGTGGCGGAATTGCGTCTTCGAAACCAGGCTCGATTTTCACGTGGCAGGTAGCGCAGGAGCAGCAGCCGCCGCATAGCGCCAGTAGCTCATCAATTCCCGCATCGCGGATCGCTTCCATGAGCGTATTGCCCACGGTCGCCTGAATATCGCGCTCCACCCCTTCGCGGGTGACGATAGTTACCGAAGGCAAGCGCCTGTCCCTTCATCCATTCCATGACATCGGACACAAAGCCCGGCGGCTCAAATAGATATACAGCAATAGCGGAGTAGGCAAGCATCAAACGGCACGGCCTTGCGCCACGGACTAGCGACCAAGCAGTTTTCGGCGGCGGCATGTCTCCAGGAGATCGGCTACCGGGCACTTATCTGGGGCGTTGATGATTTCAAGGATGCGGGTGGCCTTCCGGCTGCCGAGCCGGCTTTCAACTAGGCTGCGGAACTTTGATTCCAGGCGGTCCTGCTGCTCGGCCAAATCGCGTTCAGGCTTACCAGCATCAGCGCTTTCCTCGACCACGGAGCCGTCGGAAAGGCCAAGCGAGATCCGGGCCGACATTCCAGCCATGTCGGGTGGATAATGGAGCGATACTCGTGCCGCAAGGGCGGTCACCTCGGGGCGATCCGGCAAGGTGTCTGGAAAGCTCTCCGGATCGCTGGTATCCAAGCCGCACAGCGCCATTGCCACAAGGTAGGACAGAGAGAACTTCGCTTGCAGTCCGGTCGTTGGGCTGGGAATGGAGCAGGCCTGCTCAGCCCCGGGCTGAACCCACACGTCGATGGCCACAATCTTGTCAGGTGTCACGCCGCGCCGACGCGCAGTAAGGGCTGCGATTATAGCAGAATGTGTACCATAGCATGAGGCGTGCATCTTGAAGAGCGTGTCGGGGAGATGATAGTTTGAGGGTGGCGGTTTGAGCGCCATTTCATCCCGCCGCTCACCGCCTACGGCATTGATGAAGCCGTTGGCCGCCTCGATCGCGTCATGAGAGGAAGTGAAGCCGCGAGCGGCCAGGCGTGCGGCGTGAAGTCCGGATGAAGCGGCACGTCCGGCATGGAGCGCCTTGCACATGGATCCGAAATTAGCGACCAGCCCGCTGCTCATCGTGCCTGCTATGCCCAGCGCATGGCGTGTCTGCTCAGCATCAAGGCCGATAAGCCTTGCAGTGGCGACGACAGCGCCGAAGATGCCGGCCGTGGCAGTCGTGTGAAAGCCACGTACATAGTGTGCAGGTCCGAGCATGAGGCCCATGCGCGCACAGGCCTCATAGCCGCATGCGAACGCCGCCAAGGATTCCCCTACCGTGCGTTCCATCGCCTCGGCCGCTGCAAGCACCGCCGGCATGATCGGTGCGGTGCCGTGGCCGCGGATCGCCTGATGGGCATCGTCGTAGTCGAGGATATGCCCGGCAACGCCATTGGCTAGAGCCGCGTCCAGCAAACTTAGCCTCTCACTCCGCCCGATTAAGGTCGATCGGCCTGAACTGCCACGATCTAGCGCTTCGTCGACAATATGGTCGATTGCCCGGTCCGTGGCTCCGGCGATGGTGACGCCAATCCAATCGAGCAGGCACTGTCTGGAGACCACCATCACTGATGGAGGCCAGCCTTGGTTGCCGGTGGCAAGATCAACGAGGCTCTGTGTTAAGCCGGACGGAGAGCGCGCCATCTTGACGCCACTCTCTACCGGCGATCCGCTCATGATGTTTTCCTCACCTGGCCAGTAAGCGGCAGCGGCGCGGAGCGCTTCCCAGAGACGAACATGTCGCCGAGGCGTTCGGCGATGGCTGCCGACGAGCCGGTGACGAGCATATAGCACCTCCTAATCCAGTCGACGGTGACGGCGTCTTTGTAGTCTCGGATCCATCTGTCCAGCGCGGCGGCGACGATTGTGCCTGTGAAGGCCGACCGAACCTCGGCCATGACAAGCGCAGCTGCAATCAGCCTGAACTCGCTGCGCATATCCTCTCCAGTGCAATGCGTTATCTGTGACTCGTCACCTTATGACACGGTAAAGATTGCTCGCGTGAATGCAATGAGGAGCGCTCAGGGCATTTCGCTTTCCTGCTCTTCCACCATGAAAGTCCGCACGCGGCTGCGGTCCATGAAACGGTCCTCATCGGCCCGTAACTCAAGGTCGTCCTTGCTCGCTTCGCCCTGCAGGCGAAGAGCCTCCATGTCTTCAAACCAAAGTTCGGTTATGCAATCGCACGGTGGGGTTGGTTGACCCTCGATGGGTGGCAGATAGTTTCGCACATAGCGTTTGAGATAACCAAGCTTCTTCTCGGCCAGTGGCGCGTGGCGCTTTTCGTAGTGATCCCTGAATGCCTCGAAGTCCATGTCGGATCGGCGCGGCACCAGCATCATCAACTTGATCATCGTCTTTTCTCCCGCGACTGCACGTTGGAAAGCACGTGATCTCAGCAATCCGCACTGGTGCGCACGTCATTGATGAGAGAGAGCTTCGTCTATCTGTTTCAGCATGGACAGCAGCTTGCCCCAATCGTCCAAGTCGAATTGGGCGATGAGATTGTTCACCGCCGCGCTGGCCGAGCTGCTTCGCGATTCGCGCACCATTTTGAGGCCAGTGGGAGTAAGCTGGACCATCCATATCCTGCGGTCAGTGGCATGCGGCACTCGCTCCACGAGACCTGCTTCTTCCAGGCGGTCCACCCGGCGGGTGATCCCGCCTGAGGTGAAGCCGAGCGCACGCTGTAATTCGCCCGACCTCACTCGAAACTCCGGAGGGCGCCTGTGGAGCAGCAGTAGCACGTAGAGATCCGACACGTGGATTCCTGCCTTCTCCGCGATCGCCGTGGAGGATCGCCGGAGCAGGGCAGTGATCCTGTGAATGAGGTAGATACATGCGATCGCATCGCTTTCATCCAGGCCACTTTTTGAATCCGATGCCAGCAGGAAAGAGATGAATGCCTTGCTTACGCTGCCTTCACCTTCGTCGACGCGGGGGCTCTGTGGGCTCGCTTTCTGAGGGCGCCTGGTCCTGCGCGGAGCAGGACTTACCGCGCACGTTCCCTCGTTAGTGTCGGCCTCGCGCTTGGTCTGCGCCTTGACCGCCTTGGCATCCTTCATGGCCTGTCTTCCCGTCACCGTGCCCGATCCAGCCATTTGCATGGCCCCGACCCATCCGCAATAGATAGAGCCGTCACGTGCCAGCGGGCGAGAGCGACGAAAGGTTGGGCGGGTGACAGTGCTCTAGGCTACCGGACCCGGAAACATAGGCACCGTCAGATATCCTGAGACCGAGCCGAAGGATGGATACCGCTCAACTTTGTTCGCTTGGATATGGTAGCCCGGCATGCGCGTAAGCACGGCCCGGATCATCGCACGGATTTCCATCTTGGCGAGTGGCGCACCGAGGCACCGGTGGCCACCTCCGCTGAATGCCAGATGGTCGTAGACTTTGGGCCGATCTATCTGAATGGATTCGGGATTCTCGAATTTCGCTGGATCGCGATTGGCGGCCGCGTACCAGAGATATATGCGCTCTCCCTTTCGCAAGTGACGACCACCGATTTCCACATCGTGCATCACCGTGCGAGCGATACCGAGCGAAGGGGGCCATGCGCGCAGCCACTCCTCGATCGCATTGTCGAGCAGCTTTGGATCCGATAGCAACTGTTGCTGCACGTCGGCTTTGCCCTCGAGCCAAATCAGGGCATTTATGACCGCTGTTGTCGTCGTGTCGAAGCCGCCAAAGACAAGGGCGGTCATCATGCTCTCGCCCTCCTCGTCGGTCAGCGGTTGGCCCAAGACTTGGCCATGTGCCAACGCGCTGATGATGTCGCTCTGAGGCTCGACCCGACGGGCCGCAAGCATCCTGCGAAATTCGGCTTGAACGCGTTGAACCATATCGAGCGGATAAGTCGGGTCGCTCTCCTTGAGGTAGGAGACGCGATGAGCCTCGCTGGCGACCTCGCGCCAGTTGTCGCCGTAGCCTACTGTGCTCAGGGTCGTGCGCGCAGTGATCGGCACGATCAAGTCCATCAGGAGATCCGCCTCGTTGCGCCCGCGGACTCCCTCAATTGCATCGTCGATGAACTTGTCGATCTTCGCTTCGTAGCTCCGCAACGCCTTGGGCATGAAGAACGGTATTTCGATCTTCCGGCGCGCGTTCGAGAACGGAGGATCGGATTCGCTAAGCATCAACGCATAAGCGCGCTGAGGGATAGACGCCCCCTTGCCGCCGCGACGCTCGTGCGTAATGTCATTGTCGGACGAGAAGGTCTCCCAGTCCTCGGCCGCCCGTTTGCACTCGGCCCATGAGCCGAGCACCCAGTAGCCCCCATGAGCCTCGGTCCAGGCGAGGGGAAAATCCATCGCGTGCAGTTCACGGACCTGTGCTTCCCAGTTCTTCGTGTATTCGAAGCTATGGTGATCGAAGTCGATGATCGGCTTGGTCACAGTTGCCATTGTCGGGTTCCAAATTGGTCGGTCCGCAGCGTAGAACCAGAAGGTCGGCCTTGCGTCCGACGCGGTGTGTCAGCTTACCGGCTGGGCGATCTTTGCCATGATTTCATCCAGTACGGGGATGATCATGGCTGAGAAGCCCTCGGGGTCGTCGGCCGGCGCGAAGTGGCCGAGGCCGTCCGCGACCTTGAAGACCGATCCTGGCACGTTAGCTGCAACTGCCGGCCCGCCGTGCTCGTTGTCGAAAGCGGCGCCGTCGAACTCACCGGCTATGCAGTACACTGGCTTTGCATGCGCATCGATCTTGTCGGCGATCGGCTTGAGATCATGCTCATGCATGAAATAGTCGTTGTCGCCCGCATATACGCCAGGGAAGTTCGACCGGTAGACCCAGTAGACTTCATGCGCCAACTCTTCGGGAGCGGACGGAGCGGCCCCCCCCAGAATAATGGACATCGGATAGTCCTCCGAGATCGCGGGCGAGCGAAAGCGGTCGTTGTTGAAGGCCTTGGCGCCGGGTGGGTTGTCGAACCAGCCGTTAAGCGAGATGAAGGCTCCGAACCGCTCTGGATGGAACGCAGCAAGGTCGAGCGCCAGCTGCCCCCCTACCGAGCAGCCCATGAAGAACGGTTGGTCGAGATCGAGTGCATCGGCGATGCCAACGACCCAGTTCATCAGTTGATCGCGCGTCGGTTTGTAAGGCTGTTCCCACCAGCGTACGCCGATCGGCGGCAAGGACTTGCCGTGATAAGGCAGATCGTAGGCGATCATGCGGAAGCGCTTTTGCATCTCAGGGTTCGCGAGAAGATAGCGATATTGCCGTCCATCGGTGCCCGCGGTCGATTGCAGCAGGAGCGGGATCGCGCCGTCGCCAGCCTGTTCGATATAGATGCGAGCCTCGACGCCGTTGGCCGACACGTAGTGATAGCGCCCGATGGCGGTGTCGGTTTCCCTGGGAATGGCAGGGAAGGGACGGCGTGCCGGCACACCAATGGCGACTGCGCGCAGTACCTGATATAGCCGCTGCCAGGCGCCCTGATAGTTGCCGACGATGCCCGTGAGATCGCCGTCCAGCGAAATCCCTCGCAGATAGGCTGAGGTCAACGTCTCGTAGCCGTGTAGCGCGTCCACTTGGCCCAGCGCTACCTCCCAGAATTCCGGTGGTGCGCTGATCACCAGATCTGCCGGTGCTTCTGCATTGCGAACGGCAACCGGCGTGCCCTGTTGGACCACAATGTCGAGGCTACCACCCGGCAGTTCCAGGCGAACGACTGTACTAAGATCGCGCAACTTGTAGACAAGTTCTTTGTCCGTGCGCAATGCATCGAGCAATTTTGCGGGATCGATGACCGGCAAGGCAACTGCCACAGTGTTTCCTTTCAAAAAGCGGGCTAGTGCTTCAATTCACATCGGTCGATCAGGCCGGTCGTGGAGCTTCAAGACTAGTGGGCAATCCGCATGGGCAGTTTGCGCAAGGCATTGATGTGAATGCCCACGGAGCGACGCGCTTCGCCGTCCATCTCCAGGCGAATGCCGCGCTTGTTCATCTCGTCTAACAGGATCTGACCTTCCAGCCGCGCGAGATGGGCACCAACGCAAAGGTGCGGGCCGCCGCCGCCAAAGGCAGCATGGCTGCGCCCACGTTCGCGGCCGGGGCGAAACTCGTGGGGGTCGGCGAAGAAAGCGGGGTCGCGGTTAGCGGCGGTGAACCACATCATGACGTAATCGCCCTGCGCGACGGGTTGGCCGGCAATCTCCGTGTCTTGCGTTGCGATGCGTCCCCAATAGTTCACCGGACAAACCAGACGCAGGAACTCCTCGACGATCGGCTTCATGCCGGCATAGTCAGCCGCCTGCACCTGGGTCGCCACCTCAGGTTGACGCGCCATCATGTAGAGGCTCTGCGCGATCATCGTATGCGTCGTCTCATAGCCCGCCGTATAGAGCGTCAGGAACATCCCGCGGTATTCATCCATCGTGATGTCGCTGGCTTCGTCGACGGCATTGATGAGTTCGGTCACCATGTCGACGCCCGGCTCCCTGCGTTTGAGTTCCGCGAGTTCGACGCCAAATTCGACAATCGCACGATGAGCCCTGTGCGCTCGCTCTATGCCGATATCGGGATCGAGGACTCCGAACAGGTCGGGGGTTTCGCGTATAATGAACTGACGATCCTTCTCGGGCACTCCCAAGATGCTGGCAATGACCTGCGCCGGCAGCTCTGACGCAATCATCGGAATGGCATCGAACGACTGGGCGGCCACGACGTCGTCAAGAATACGTTCACAGACCTCGCGGATCCAACTTTCGAATTGGGCGACTACTCGTGGCGTGAAGACGCGCGAGACGAGGCCACGCAGCCGAGTATGAACCGGCGGATCGACAGCTAGCGGAACACCTAGGAGGCGGCGAGAATTAGGCCCGATTTCAGGGAAGAGTGTTCCTCGCGCGCTGGAAAAAACCGCGGTGTTGTTCCCGACTTCCCGGATATCCTTGAAGCGGGTGAGTGAATATATATCGCCGGGAAAAAGAGGACTTGTATGGCGATGGACCGGATCCTCCGCGCGAAGTTGGTCGAAGAAGTGGTGTGGCGGGCCATCGGCGAATGTTGCCGGGTTCAGCACATCAATTTCCGCGAACGTCGTCGCCATTATGTCTCTCCCATCATCGCCTTCGAGCGATCAAGTTGTGCGACCGACTCATCGGCTTCACACAATAATGGCACTGTGTGTCAGTACCGAATACATGTCAAGGTATTGCGACCGTTCGCTTGACGGGCTGTTGACAGAATTCGACGTGGCCCTAGACCTTGCTCCCCAGCGGCAGTCGGGTGATCCGGGCTTCCGATACAAGCGATAAGCAGTGAGCTGGGAGCGTCGAGGCGGTGATGGCGGATATCATAGAACGTCTGGAAATGTCGCGGAGCCGAGCTGCGGCTTGGCTGCTTGATCGCCTTAGCACGGACGGCTGCCCGTTAGGTGCGGACATCGGAAACAGCTGGTGGCGCGTGCCCTGGGCGTTGGCTGTGGCCGGGGAGCGAGAGGCGGCGGCCCGATTGCTCGGGTGGGTCGAACGCGAGGCGCTGGATGCCGATGCAGATCTTCGCGAAGGGCCTGCGCGCGGCTCCCAGCCAGCATCTCCGGTATATCAACTGGCCCACCTGGCTATTGGCGCGAGCATGGTCGGTTTCTACGACCTGTCTGAACGGCTCTGCCAACGCGTTCGGCATTACCAGCATCCCTATGGGCGCGGCATCCTCGCTTTTCGGGCCGGTGATCGTGGCGAACAGGAGATGCTCTTTACCACGCAACTTGGATTATTGGGCGTGGTCACCGGCCATCGCGAGATGGCCGACGATGCTTACGCATGGCTATGCCGTCTCTGGGAAGCACAACCGGATCTCGGTGCACTCAAGCTCTATACGCGTCTTGACGATCAAGGACTGGTCACTCAGTTCGATGAAAAGTCCTCGCGCCAAGCGGTGGTGGATTTCAATCTTCCCCAGCAAATGTACTTCCACCCCGGCGCCGCAGCAGCCTTCCTGGCCGATTACGCAATGCGTTTTGGTGAACCTAAAGCCGTACCGTTGGCCCGCGCCATGATGCAGCTCAACATCGAGGGCGACCAAGGAGTTCAGTTTGACGATCTGACTTCTGTGCAGATCTGCAAGTTCGGCTGGGGCGCGGCCGAACTCCTGCGCGCCGACCCCAAAGGCGGTTGGTTACCACACGTCCTGCGCATGGCAGGCTGGTTCGTCGAGCGGCAAGACGATGTCGGGGCATGGGCACCTTCCAGCTTCTCGATCGACCGCCCACTCACCGATCAAGACAAGATGTGGAAGACGGCTGAACACCTTATGGAGGTCTGCCAGATCCAAATTGCGCTGGCGGGGCTTGGGACGCGCATCCCGTCTCCTGTCTCGCCTGCCCACGCAGCGACGAGCCACTGACGCCATTCATTCGTAGCGCATATCACCGCCGACGTGGCCTTTGCGAAAATTCGGTGCGGCGATGCTTCTGTGTCAGAAACTCTTTCAGTTCGAGTGTCATGGGCGGCTATTGGACTACCTCTTTGGCCGTCATATGGCCTTCGAAAAAGGCCTGCCGTGATTGGGTAGCTATAATCAGAAGCCTGGAGGGCGTGGCGATGGCCGTTCCTCACAAGGCACGCGAGGAAGGATGACGATGGATTCGGGCGCTCAACAGCCTGTCAGGAGTGCCTATCGGCATTACATCCTGTTCCTGTGCTGCTTCACCTACTTCCTAGCCTATCTTGATCGTCACGTATTCGCTACGCTGCTGACGCCGATCAAGGAAGAATTCGGCCTTTCCGATGCCACGCTCGGCCTTCTTTCGGGCATGGCCTTTGCGCTCACTTATTCGTTGCTGGGCCTTCCGATGGGCGGGCTGGCGGATCGCAGCAGCCGTAAGAAGATCCTAGTGGCTTGCGTCTTGATATGGTCGGTCATGACACTCGTCTGCGGCGTCGCCAAGTCGGCCGTAATGCTGACGATTGGGCGTCTTGGCGTGGGCGCCGGCGAGTCCGGGGTAACTCCGTCCGCCATCTCGATCATCTCCGATCTTTACCCGAAAAGTAGCCGAGCCCGCGCGATTGCCTGCTATCCCATCTGCGGAGCGCTAGGCGCTGCCGCAGCGTTGCCGATCGGTGCCCACCTCGCAAGCGCGTTTGGCTGGCGCAGCGTGTTCCTCGTGCTTTGCATCCCCGGTATCGTTCTTGCTACGGTGATCGGGTTGACCTTCCGCGAACAAGGCCGCGCCGCCAGTCCTGAAGGTCCCGCGCAATCGGGCGAGGTTCACCTTTCCTTCCGACAAACGCTTTGGCACATCATCCGCCAGCCCCATCTGATGTATCTGTTCGCGGCTGCCGGCCTGATGTCGATGATGACGTCGATGGCCGGTTGGCTTCCCGCTTTCTATCAGCGGTCCCACGGTCTCACTCTGATCGAGATCGGCAACACGATGGGCATCGTGCTCGCGATCACCGGACCCCTCGGCATGTTTTGCGGTGGTTGGCTATCCGACAGGCTCGGGCAAGGTGGAACAAGTCGGATCATGTATTTGCTCGCCGGTATCAGTCTGCTGGAGATTGTCACCGCCGCCCTCATGTTACTGACTCCAAGCTTCCAGGTGTCAATTTTATGGATGTTCATCTGGGGCTTGACGACTGTTGCGTGGGCTGCACCGTGTTTTACGCTAAGCCAGAATCTCGCGCCGATCCATGGCAAGGCCACCTCGATGGCGGTGCTGAATGTCTTCAATAACATAATTGGCTACGGGCTTGGCCCGGTCATCACCGGCGGGATCAGCACTGGGATAGGAGCGATCGCAGGTGCCGAGTCGCTCCGCTGGTCGCTTATCACCCTGGGTTGCGGGATGGGGCTTTTGCCGGCGCTCATGTTTCTGCTTGCGGCGCGAGCCTATACCGCTCGCGCCGAGACTATCGAAGTTGCAGGCGGCTGACGCTGCTTGCTGGAAGTCAGGCGGCGGCGGGCTCCAAGCCGCTGCCGCCCGGGATCATTTAATCGATCGCCGCTTTGCCTCGCAGGCTGGTCAAGTGCGCATAATAGTTCCGCTCGAACGTGTAGAGCGTGGCTTCCTGCTTCGGGTTAATGCGTGCACCCTTGAAGGAACTCGATTTGATCCCTTGCTGCACTGCCCGAATATTGTCGAAATCCTGCTCCAGGAAATAGTTCTTTCCCTTGAAACTCTCCATGGTAGGGAAAAACTGGAACTCGACAGTGGAAGGGGCGTCAGGAGCAGAGCGCTCAAGCCACCAAGCTTCGAATATTGCCTGATCGGGATTGTCGCCGTTCGGACGCGCGCGATAACCCTGCCATCCATCGAGTGTGGGCAAGACAATCATATTAGGGAATATGTTCCAAGCGGTTCCCGCGCGCGCCACATCCTCCGGCGTGACTTTGTCCGGATAGCTGGCGCCGTCTTCAGCCATCGCTTCCTTATGAAATTGCACAAAAGCGGCGTTCACTTCGTCGAACGTGGCGTCTGCCGGCAGATCGGTCAGCAGCCGCTCAGCCGCCCTAAGTCCGTGCTTGCCCCATAGAGCCCCGAGAGTCCGGTTCATCTCCTGCACGTAAGTGTACCTGGCCTGGCGGTAGTCGGGCGGCGGAGCGCCAGCTTCCGGCTCCGGAGGGCGATTGAAGGGAAAAGCGAAAAAGGAATGCTTTCCAAAACCCTGAGAATAGGGTTTTCGCACGCCGAACTTGAGGGTTTGCGGATGGGTCGCCATCACGTGATAGCTCTCGAGGAAGGCCTCGAGAACAACTTTCCAGTTGCAATCGACGACTAGAGTGTTGTGCCAAGCCAGCCGCGTATTTTCATAATCGAACTTTGCAAAGATGTCCGGTAAGGGGTCAAGATATTCGAGCAGAGGCTCTATCTTCGCATCCATGGTCACGAATATCCATCCGGCCCAGCGGTCGAGGCGGACTTCCGGCAGGTTCAGCTCGCCAAGGCCACCGGTCTCTTCCCAGTCCTCCGGATTGAGCACGAACTTGCACTTACCCATGCTGTCCCAGCTCCAACCATGAAAACGGCAGGCGATGGTGTCGCCGGTGTGGCCACTTCCCTCCTTCAGTTTGCGAGCGCGATGCAGGCATACGTTATGAAACGCCCGGATGATCCCATCGGACGAACGAACAACGATGATCGATTCGTCGGCGATGTCGAACACGTAGTAGTCGCCTGGCTTGGCTACCTGTTCCTCGCGGCAGGCCATCAGCCACGTATGTGGCCAAAGCATCTTCTTTTCCTGCGCGACGAACTCGGAACGGAAGTAGGCATCCGCTGGCACAAAGTCAGGACGGATTGCTTTCATCTTTTCTTCAAAATTCACCGGGTTATCCAATCCTGATGTTGAAGCTCAAACACGATGTCCGGCATCACGTCTTGTGAAACGTTGCTATCGTCGTTCGCGCTACGCCCGCCTTTTCTAGAGAGCCCACGGTTGCAGCAAGGAGACGCTACGCACCTGCCACTGGCCATCCACTTTCAAATAGCGGTCCGATGTCCAGCCGTAACCATGGCTGTGCTTTTCTCCGCTGATCCACATGGGATAGAGAAAATGCTCCTGAGCCCAGATGGCGGTTGCCTCGAAAGGCGAGAGAATCTCGATTTCCGGCAGGAAGTTGAGATGCAAGCTTGGTTCGTTGCTGAAGCGATTGGAGACGTAGAGGACGAAATCGTCGCGACCAACAATCGGAGGCTTGCCGTTCGATGATGACAGGTCGAGTGAAATGTCCTCATGCAGCAGGCTGCGCAAATCGTCCCAGAGCTTCATGTCGATGAACCGACAATAGCGAGCGCGCAGCACTTTGACGTCCTCGGTCGCGATCAGGCGATCGATGGCGGAAAGCTGCAGTTGCTCGGTGCTTGGCATCTTCCAATCCCTCCTCGACCGACATGAGTCGGTGCTCGCTTATAGCTGTAGATGAATTGTGCATGCCATGCCAAGTTCCTGCGCGAGGAACAACCCGGTGGTTCGGCACAAAGGTGAGTTGCGTTGCGCAAGAGGGCATGGAACTTGAGCAGTCTAGTCCTGATCGATCCCGAAATCCGGCCGATGCTCGATCTCATATCACTGAAGCGCCCGCTTGAGCGTGTTCCCGGCAGGCGTCAGTCGAAGGCTTGCAGCACGAGATCCTGCATGGCGCGCACGAGCGGTTTGTCTCCCGGGTGAGTTGCGATGTATGGCCGTCCGAGCGCAACGCCTTCCATGATGCGCTCGGCTGCATCCTCAGGCGAGATAAAGGCCGGTCCCGTCGAAAGGCCTGCGGATATGTCGATCTTGACCGCACCGGGCCGTGAGATTTCCGACTTGTCGCGCAACTTGGATTGGACCGGGCCGGGCACTATGACGCTGAGCCCGACATTTGTGCCTTCGAGTTCGACTCGCAGTCCGTTGCAAAAGCCAATTTGTGCCGACTTGGAAGCCATGTACAGTGTCTGGCCTAGCATGGGCGGTGTGCGCAGCGCCGCCACGGAGCTGGTGACGCAGATGCGAGAAGGGGATTGTTGTGTGAGTAATTCAGGCAGGAAGCTTCGGACCGTCTTCACACATCCAAAGAAGTTTATAGAGAACAGCCAATTCCAATCGTCGTCCGTAGCGTCTACGAAGGGCTTGAGAGTGATGGCTCCGGCGTTGGCGAACAGCAAGTCGCAGGGTTGTCCATCGGCGCGAATGGCGCGTTCTGCCGCCATGATGGTCGCCGAATCGGTCACGTCGACGCGGTGAAAGGCAATGTCCGCTTCTGACAGTTCGGTGGTAAGCGCATGGGCGCCTTCCTCGTCGATGTCGCATAGATCGACACGATAGCCGCGTGCCGCGAGGACACGGCAAATACCGGAGCCAATGCCGGTCGCACCGCCGACGACAACCGCCCGCTTACTTTCAGCCATCGTGAGTCCTCCCAGCGATCTACGTAATTCAATCCGCCAGTGTTTCTAGACCGGCCTGAAGCTCGTCGAAGCGCTCCTTGGCGCGCGCACCGGAGAGGCGGTGGGTTGGAATGATGAAGCGCCCCGCATCGATGCCCCGTAGCGCTATTTCCGCGACGCGCTCCGCAGTCAAAAAACCGCCTGATGCCGCTACGGCGGCAGCCGATGCGCCGCTGTCGCTGCCTTCTTGCGCCACGCTCAGGTTCTTGCCGATATTTCTCCGCGTATTGGCTGCGATGTTGGTCTGGACGCCCGACGGGCACAACACCGACACACCCACGCCGCTGCCCTCTAGCTCCAGGCGGAGCGTATCCGCCACCGCGAACACGGCGTGCTTGCTCGCGCTGTAGTCGCCGAACATCGGGGTTGCACCGAAACTCGCGGCCGAGGCCGTAATGAGGACATGCCCGTGTCCGCGCGCCTGCATGCCGGGCCCGATCTTTTGGATGGCCAGTACGGCTCCGAAGACATTCACTTCAAACAGCCAGCGCATATAGTCGAGGGGCATGTCGACCATGGGGCTTTGCCGGCCGGTGCTGCCTGCGTTGCTGCAAAGCAAGTCAACTGGTCCCAGGCGTTGCTCGATTTCCGTCTTCGCCACGTCCCACTCACCGCTGGAAGTGACGTCGAGTCGCACGGCGAGAGCAGAGCCGCCGTGCGTAGCTATCTCCTGGACGCAGGCTTGCGCATCATCCAGATTGAGGTCGCTGACGGCGACCTTCAAGCCCCTTTCGCTCAGTGCCATTGCGAGCGCACGCCCGATGCCGCTGCCCCCGCCTGTGACGAGAGCGACTGATCCTGCTTGAACGCTGGCCATGCTTCCTCTTCATCCCTCGGCGACGGCTGGTGCGTTGAGGCTTATTCAACTATCTCTATCAGGCCTTATGAACAAGGCACAAGCTTTTACTAGACGTTGCATCTACCCAAAAGTGCCATTAGGTCGTGTCTGTTTTCCATGCACGAGGATCGAGGGCAAAGAATGCTCTATGGCTCGGCAGAGGGGGGATGCGATGCTGGACGTTCTCGTAGTCGGCGCGGGTTTCGGCGGACTCCACATGGTCTGGAAACTTCGTGAACTGGGGTTCTCGGCAGAATGTGTAGACGCGGCTGACGACGTTGGTGGGGTTTGGCATAGCAACCGCTACCCAGGTGCCCGCTGCGATGTGGAGAGCTTGGTCTACTCCTATACATTTTCGCCCGAAATCGATGCCGAGTGGCGGTGGACCGAGCGCTATGCCGCGCAGCCGGAAATTCAGCGCTATCTGGCGTTCGTGGCCGATCGGCTGGATCTGCGCTCCCTCATCCGGTTCTCAACTCGGGTTGAGAAGGCTCACTTCAACGAGGCCGATAACACTTGGACTGTCGTTACCCACCGAGGCGCCGTTATCTCGGTACGTTACTTGATCCTGGCCACGGGACCGATTTCCGCCCCGGTGATGCCGGATATTCCTGGAATAGAAGACTTCTCGGGGCAGACCTTTCACACTGCGCTCTGGCCTGCTGACAAGCCTGATTTTACCGGCAAACGCGTGGGCTTGATCGGGACCGGATCGTCGGGAGTGCAATCAATCCCCCTGATCGCCGAGCAGGCCGGACGGCTTACGGTCTTTTTGCGAACTCCCAATTTCGTCGTGCCGGCGCGCAATCATCCGCTGAGCGATGCGGATCAGGCGAAATGGGACACTGAGAGGCACTATATCCGAGATGCGATCTGGGCCGGAGAGATCGGCGGTGCTGGCGACGTTCTTATGGAGCGTGAACTGATCGAGGCGCGCAAGCCTGCCGGGGAGTACAGCCCCGAGCAGCAACAGTACTACCTTCAGCGACGGTGGGACTGGGGTGGCGGGGTTACTATGAGCGCCTTCTCGGATGTGCTGGTAAATCCGTCGACCAATGACGTGGTCGCCGACTTTCTGAGAAGCAAGATCCGGGAGACCGTTCGGGATCCCGGAACCGCTGAGTTGCTAACGCCGCGAGGGTATTACGTGGGCACCCGCCGTATCTGCGTGGGCACGGGCTTCTATGAGACATTCAATAGGAGCAACGTCGACCTGGTCGATGTAAGGGCACACCCAATCGAGCGGATCACAGCTCGTGGCGTGGTGGTGAATGGAGAGGAATATCCGCTTGATTATATGGTCTTCGCTACCGGCTTCGACGCGGTCACGGGCGCGCTAACGCGGATCGAGCTGAGAGGCGTTGCCGGGCGCACAATCCAGGACGCTTGGGCTCAGGGGCCGCAGACTTACCTGGGAATTGCAGTGCAGGGTTTTCCCAACATGCTGATGATTGGCGGGCCGGGCAGTCCGTCGGTCTTGTCGATCGTTGTCCAGACGAACGAAATGCAGGTGGACTGGATCGGCCGATTGCTCACCACCCTGCGCGAACAGGGCAAGGTGCGCTTTGATGTTGCGCCCGGCTATCAAGAGGCGTGGACCGAGCATGTCAACGAAGTCGTAAAGCGCACGCTCTTTTCCACTAGCGACAGCTGGTACGTCGGCGCCAATATCCCGGGCAAACCACGAGCCATCCTCGCTTACACCGGTGGCATTCGCGCTTACCGCGAAAAATGCCAGAGCGTGTTTGACGAAGACGGGTCGGTAGAAGGCTTGCTTACCGCCTGAGCGGCAGCGCGCGCCGGGGGAGCCAAATTCGTCGCACTTGGGATTGCCAGCGGGTGTGGGTGCCACTAGAAAGAGATAGTTCTATAACTCATCCTCGGCTTCAGGATTTCATAATGGCGACTCACTCGCTCGATATCGGCATCTCCGCGAGCACTCTTCTGGAAATCTACCGCCAGATTGCGCGCATTCATGAAGTCGACGACGCTGTGCGCAAGGGGCTCTCCGGCGGGAAGTTCGTATTCACCTACTGGCCGTTGACCGGGCAGGAGGCCATACCCGCCACGCTTTCGACCTTGCTGACCGATGATGACTACATGGTCACCACATACCGCGGTCTACACGATCTTGTCGGCAAGGGTGTTCCGTTGCGTGGTCTTTTCGCCGAGATGCTTGGTCGGCAAGATGGCGTAAACAAGGGGAAGGGCGGTTCGCCGCATGTCTCGCATCCGCAAGTCGGTGCGATGCTGACCACGGGGATCGTCGGGGCCGGCGCGCCGATCGCGAACGGCTTGGCTCTCGCCGCGCAAATGCGCGGCGAAAGGCGCGTGACGGTGGTAAACTTCGGTGACGGCGCGACAAGCATCGGCGCTGTGCACGAAGCGCTGAACATGGCAGGCGTCTGGAAGTTGCCGATCATCTTCATGTGCCAGAACAACCTGATCGGGGAGTATACCCGCATTCCCAAGTACACCGCGAGTGAGAGCTTCGTCGACCGCGCCACCGCGCTGGGCTTTCATGGGGAGCGGGTGAACGGTAACGATCCGGTCGAATTCCACCGCGCGATGTCACGCATCGTTGCGGATGTGCGCGACGGCAAGGGTCCTTATTTTGTCGAGGCGATGACGCTGCGCCTTGGCAACCATTCGGGTCTTAGCGACAACGTCTATTTTACATCGGATGAACTCGAGGAGGGCCGCAAGAAGTGGCCGGTCCCGGCGACGCGTGCGTTGCTCCTGGAAAGCGGCTTGGCGAGCGAGAGCGAGCTTGAAGCAATCGAGCAGGCAGCCCGCGACGAAGTCGCCGATGCAATTGAATTTGCGCTAGCTAGCCCGGTGACCCCCGCCTCTGATCGATACAACGATCTGTTCGCCGATGAGAGCGTCGTTCCCCGGCGGGGCAGCTACCCCGTCCGCGAGGACAAGGCTGCGCCTACGGGTGGCGAAACGGCCAAGATGAATCTTGTCGAAGCCGTGCGGGACGCGCACGATGTGGCGCTTGGCCTGGACAAGTCGGTCTATTTGCTGGGCGAGGATATCGGCGAGCCTGCTGGTGGCCTGTTCAAGACTTCGCTGGGTCTTGGTGCCAAGTATGGAGATGATCGCGTCCGCAATACGCCCATCGCCGAGCAGGCGATTATCGGTTGCGGGATCGGCTCGGCCCTGGTCGGCATGCGGCCGGTGGCGGAGATCATGTTCAACGATTTCGTCGGCGTTTGCCTCGACCAGTTGTCCAACCACGCGGGCAAGCAGCGCTACATGTCGGGTGGCGCGACCACCGTGCCGATGACCGTGCGGACGATCTGTGCCGGCGGCGTCGGAGGATTGGGAGCCCAGCATTCTCAGTCGCTCGAAGCCTGGCTGCTTCATTCGCCCGGTATCAAGGTCGTCTACCCGTCGACGCCGATCGATGCGAAGGGATTGCTCTTAAGCGCGATTTTCGATGAGGATCCTGTCGTCTTCATCGAGGGCATGGCGATCATGTATTCGATCAAGGAGCAGGTTCCCTCGGGCGACTATCGTATCCCGCTCGGCGTGGCGAAGGTGCGCCGCGAGGGTACCGACCTCACGCTGATCACCTATGGCGCGTTCGTTTCGCGCACGCTGGCGATTGCGGAGGAACTGGCGAACGAGGGTATAAGCGTCGAGGTCATCGACCTGCGCTCGCTCATGCCGATCGACTACCATCGCGTCCTCACCTCGGTGAAGAGGACCGGCCGTGCCGTGGTTGTCCATCTCGCCACCGAGTTCTGCGGCCTGGGCGCCGAGATCGCGGCTACGATCAATGAAGAGCTGTTTCGCGATCTCAAGGCTCCGGCAACACGTGTCGGGGCCGACTATCTGCCGATCGCCTACTCAGCGGATATCGAACGTGCGCAGGTTCCGGGACCGGATTCCATCAAGGCCCGGATCCGCGACATCATGAACTTTTGAAAAGCAGGGGAATTCGAGTGGTTGAGTTGACTATGCCGAAGCTGAGCATGTCGATGACTGAAGGGGAACTGGCCGAATGGTTGGTTCCCGACGGCGCCGAGGTGACGGAAGGCCAAGTGATCTACACGGTGGAGTCGGACAAATCGACGCAGGAAGTCGAGGCTCCCGCCTCTGGAGTTCTCAAGCAAGTGGGGAAGATCGGAGAGACCTACGCTGTGGGCGACACGCTCGGCGAGATCGGCTGAGGGTTCTTTTGGCGCCAGCAGTGCTTAGCCGTTTTCCTGAGCCGGCTCGATAGCCGCGCCAACCTTTTTCACCTGGCGCCACGCAGGTGATGCCGCTGGCCCAGTCACTGGATCAGCACGATAACGTACATCTCAAATCAGTGGCCGGGACTACGGCCCGTTGGGCGGAGGAAGCGATGGCTAGCGAAGAATGGGATGTGATCGTGGTTGGAGCAGGCTCGGCCGGCTGTGTCTTGGCGAACCGCCTGACTGCCGGCGGACAGCGCGTCCTCCTGCTCGAGGCAGGCGGTAGCGACCGAAACCAGTTTTTTCACATACCTGCGGGCTTTACGAAAATGCTCGGCCGCCCGGCAAACGACTGGAATTACAGCGCGGAACCCGAACCCTATCTCAAAGACCGGGAACTCACCCATTTCAAGGGAAAGGTACTCGGCGGATCCAGCTCCATCAATGGCCTTCTGTACGTTCGCGGGCACAAGGCCGATTATGACCAGTGGCGCCAGATGGGGCTGGAAGGATGGGACTGGGACTCGGTTCTTCCCTACTTCCGCAAATCCGAGAATTTCGCCGGCGAAGCCGATGACATGCACGCCGTTGGCGGCGAACTCGACGTGCAGAGGCCGGCGCATCGCTATCGTTCGCCCCTCATGGACAAGCTGGTTGCCGCCTCGCGTGAACTCGGGCTGCCGGCCACCGATGATTACAACCAGCCCGATCCCGAAGGCCTCGCCCACTCGCAGACGACCATGCGCGGGCGATGGCGGTGCAGCGCTGCGACGGCTTTCTTGCGGCCGGCGCTTGGCCGCAAGAATTTGGAAGTTCGCACGCACGCCGACGTGCAGAAAATCCTCGTGGAAGATGGTCGCGCCGTGGGACTACGCTACCTTTGGAAGGGGCAAGTCCAAGAGACCCGCGCACGCGAAGTGATCCTCAGCGCAGGCGCGCTCAGTTCTCCTCACCTTTTGGAGCTGTCAGGAATAGGCGACGGCCAGCGGCTACAGGATCTTGGCATCCCGGTTATTCGCCACCTTCCCGGTGTCGGGGACAATCTCGTTGATCATCTCGCAATTCCCGTCGCCTTTCGTGTGAAGGGCATCAGCTCCGCCAACTTGGATGTCCAAGGCTGGCGACTGATACGCGAGATCGCCAAGTTCTATTTTGCCGGTACCGGGGTCCTTACCGCCACGCCGGGGATGGTGACCGGCTTTGCCCGCATTCGACCGGAAGCAGCATCGGCAGACCTGCAGATCATGGCGCGGGCCTTCACAAGCGATCCGAAGTCGAAGAACTTCAGACCGGAGAAGGCGCCCGGCCTATCCTCGGTCGCCTGCCCTTGCCGACCACGCAGTCGTGGATGGATACACGCAGTCACTCCAAATCCGGAAGACCGGCCGAAGTTTGTCATGAACTACCTGAAAGATCCAGACGACCGGTATATCGCGATGGAAGGGGTTAAGCTCGTCCGGCGCTTGGCCGAGCAGCCGAGCCTGAAGCCCTATATTGCTGCGGAGTTGGTGCCCGGCGCCTCGATCGCGACAGATGCGGACATCATGGATTACGTCACGGCAGCCGCGTTCAGTCCTTATCACGCCGCCGGTAGCTGCCGCATGGGCGTTGACGACCGAGCCGTTGTCGACGCGCGGCTTCGTGTACACGGCCTCCCTGGCCTTCGTGTCGTCGACACGTCGGTATTGCCGAACATGGTATCGGGCAACACCAATGCTCCAACTATTATGATCGCAGAAAAGGCTTCTGACATGATCCTTCAAGATTTACGTAGTTGAGTTCTCAAGGAGAAGCTTCGATGCATTTTCCCGTTCCCCAGCTTAGTGACGCACTGTTCAAGCCGCAGCATGCCGACAAGTTATTCATCGGCAATCGGTGGGTCGAACCGGCATCGGGCGAACGCCTCTGCATCGTTTCGCCAGTCAGCGAGGAAGTCGTGGGTCAAGTGCCCGCGGCAGTGATCGCCGATGTCGATCGCGCTGTGATCGCCGCTCGCAAAGGCTTCGACGAGGGCGCCTGGCCTCGCATGTCGGTGGCGGAACGCTCGGTCGTCCTGCGCAAGTTTGCCGCCGAACTGCTGGCACGCAACGATGCGCTCGCTTACCTATGGACGCTTGAGGCCGGCGTATCGAACATGTTCGCATCTCGCGTGTCCGAGAACAACGCCCAAGTGATCGAGCATTACGTCCAGGAACTGGAGAAGCTAAATGCCGTCGAGGTGCGCGAGCGCGCCGCAGGTGGCTATGCTCTGGTAACCCAGGAGCCAGTCGGCGTCGTGGCCGCAGTCGTTCCGTGGAACGCCCCCGTCTTCCTCGCCATGATCAAGATTGCCGCGGCGCTGGCCGCTGGCTGCACCGTGATTGTCAAACCAGCGCCGGAAACGCCGCTTGATGCCTATATCATGGCCGAGGCGGCCGAGGCAGCCGGATTTCCGGAAGGAACCTTGAGCATCGTCGCTGCGGAGCGCGATGCGAGCAATCACCTCATTAGCCATCCTGGCGTCGATAAGGTCACCTTCACCGGCAGTACCGTGACCGGAAAGCACATCATGGCTGCCTGCGCCGACCGCATGGCCCGTGTTACGCTTGAGTTGGGCGGAAAGTCGGCGGCGATTATTCTGGACGACATTTCGGTCGAGGATTGTATTCCTGGGATCGTCGGTCAATTCTTCAACAATGCCTGTCAAGCGTGCGTCACGCTGTCGCGCATCCTGGTGCCCCGGGCGCGGATGGCAGAATTCGAAGAGGCGTTTGCCCAGGCCTTCTCCAAGGTCAAGATCGGTGATCCGTACGATCCGGCAACGCAAATGGGCGCGCTGGCGATGAAACGTCAGTTCGACAAGGTGAACGACTATATTCGCATCGGGCAAGAAGAGGGAGCGACGCTCGTTACCGGCGGGAAGCGCCCCGACTGGCTGGACCGCGGCTACTTCATCGAGCCGACCCTCTTGTCCAACGCGAACAATTCGATGCGCATCGCGCGCGAGGAGATCTTCGGGCCGGTCTTGGTCATGATCCCATACGACAGCGTGGACGAGGCGATCGATATCGCCAACGATTCCGACTATGGCCTGCACGGAGCATTGTTCACGAATGATCTCGACCGTGCGTTCGAGTTGGCGCGCCGTCTGCGAACGGGCAACGTTGGCCTGAAGGAATGTACTATGGACCTCAGCATGCCCTTTGGCGGCTGGAAATCGTCCGGCATAGGACGCGAAGGCGGCCAGGAGGGGCTCAAGAGCTTCTTCGAGGAAAAAACGATCTTCCTTCCCGAAGTGCCTGCCGCTGTCGAAGCTTGAGGACTTAACGGCGTTAACCGACGAGCTCGGTGCTCTCCCCGGGCTCCTTCGTTTAGGATGGCTCACTCGAATGCGTTGTCGTCATTCGCCGGCGACCTAGTCGGCGTAGCACTCCTTCCGTCGGGGCGCCTTCGTCCCTCAGCGCAGCCTGCCGGCAACCCTTAGCCGGTCAGGCGAAGTGAACGAGCCGGTCGAGGCGATCGAAGTTTTCATCGATCGCCGGGGCAAGATCGAGGCTATCGGCCGCGCGGCTTTGATAGACGGCTAATTGAAATGCGGCATAGCCGATGGTCGCAACCAACCGCGTATCAGGATCATCCGGGCTCCGACCAAGCCGTTCGGCGAGTTCCTGGGCGATTTCCGAAACCCACCGCTCTTGCCGGAGAAGCATAAGTCCGTGCAGGGTGGGTGTCTCATCAATCAGCGCACCGAGCTTTAGACGCCGGCGGCGATCGATGTCGGGCCTGCTGTCCAGCGTCTTGAAACTGTTCCTTAGCGCCTGAAGTGATCCCTCGCTCGCCGGTCGCTTCTTGAGCTCGTTGGACACCATGGTCCGCATATCCTCGAACTGCGATAGGATCAGCTCTTCCTTGGTCTTGAAATAACGGAAGAAGGTGCGTCGGGAAATGCCGACGTCCGCCGTGATCTCTTCGATTGTCGTCGCGGCAAAACCATAGGTGACGAACCGGCTCGTGGCGGCTTCTTGCAGCGCGGCTGATATCTGGGAGCGCCGCGTCACGCGGCGGCCTACGGCGACGGAGGGCGACTTCGAACCACTCCTCAGGCTTTGGCGCCCCTCCCTCAGCTCTCTCGCTGGCGGTATAGGAACGCTCTTGTGCTGTCGTTTCGATTCGATGAGTGCTTCCTCAACCTCAGAGATCTTCATCACGAATAGCACTCTTCTCCATCTCTACAACGATGCAAGAAGCGCGTCCAGTCACGCTCCCGACCGCCTTGACGATCGCCAAAGCGAGGTATAGCGATAGAGGAAAATGGCCGAAACGGGCTAAATGGAGAGGCTGAAAGATGTATCTCAAGCTAAAGCTTTATAGGTGGTGAGGGCTTTTCGTCTGCCGCCGTTCCTCAGCGCGATGGTGCTTTCGTTGATGCTCGCAGAAGTCGTCAGCGCCTTTGAAACAAGCATGCTCTACTCCGCGATGCCGACCATCTCGCGCGAATCGGGAGATCCCGTTTTGGCCGGGTGGCTTGTGACATCCTATCTCCTTTCCGGCGCCGTCTCCGCTGCCCTGATCGGGCGGATGGGCGATCTTTATGGTCGGCGCCGTGTTCTTGAGATCGTTCTGGCGTTGTCTGCGGTCGGTTCTCTCATCAGCGCGGTATCTCGTGACCTTCACATAGTCATCCTCGGGCGCGCCATGCAGGGCCTTTGCGCCGGCGTGCTGCCGCTGGCTTATGGACTGGTTCGCGAGCACGTTCTCATTAAGCATGTCCCGCTTGCCCTGAGCTTCGTGACCATGATGGCGGCCGTCGGCGCCGCCGTTGGTCTGGTCCTCGGCGGTTATCTCACTCAACACGCGCATTGGTCGGTGCTATTCCAGATCACCGCGATTGTGCCCATTCTGGCGATCGCCGCGATCCGTGTCACGACATCGGAAGGGACGCGGTTGGCACGAGGGCCAGGACGCCTGGACTACCTGGGTGGCTTGCTGTTTGCGTCCGGCGTTGCAGCAGCGTTGATCGGCATCAGCCGTGGAAATGACTGGGGTTGGGCAAGCCCGGCAACTGTGGGCGTGGTCGGCATCGGCTTCGCGCTCGTGGTTATCTGGGGAGTGTATGAATACCGTCACCCAAATCCCATGATCAACGTCCGATTGTTTGCACAGCGTCAGCTGGCGCTTGTCAATCTGAGCTGCGCGGCGCTTGCCCTGGGCGCGCTCCAAGTCTCGCTGGTTTTCGTCATGCTTCTGCAACAGCCGATCTGGACCGGGATCGGATTGGGCATCACTGCGACCGCGACCGGCCTCTTGAAATTGCCTTCTAACCTGACCGGCATCGTTGGTGGCCCGCTTGGCGGCGCAATTGCGAGCCGTTTGGGTTCGGCGCGACTGGTGGCTATCACGGGTGCTGCCTGCATTCTCCTCGGCTTCACGGCCGTTTCGCTTTTCAATAGCGAAACTTCGTCGGTCGTGATGTGCTCTATGGTCATCATGCTCGGCGTAGGGCTGACTTATGCAGCGCTGCCGATCCTGATCGCGGAAACGGCGCCGCCCGAGCGCCTGAGCGAGATCACAGGAATGCTGGCGGTGGTCCGGGCAGGCAGCATGGCGATCGGGACGCAAATCATCGTTGTCCTGCTCGCCGTGTCGACGGTCAAGCGCGATGGATTATCCTATCCTTCGCCGGAAGCCTTTCACTCGGTCTTCCTCTTCACCATCGTGACTTCGCTGTTATCGCTCCTGGGGTTCTGCTTCCTGCCCCGGCGCGGGACACCTGACGCGGTTGCCGTCTCTTCTTCGGAAGGGACCCGGCTGCCGGTCCAGAGGCCAGTTTGACGAGAAGGGGCTGACCGTCTGACGCGTACGTATCGGCTAGGCTGATCGGAAGGTCGTGTGAGATATAGCGCCGGGCAGATGGCGCTCTGTTCAGCGTAACCGGCCGTCCAGCGTGTCGAGTGCCGCCTCGACCTCGCGATTGCGTCTCTCGGCGAAATCGCGGATCGTTGGATCCGCGATGATCATGAACTCGCCATTTTCCATTCCTTGCAGGCACAATGCCGCGGTCAGTTCCGGATCCTGACCCTGAGCCATGAACTGCTTGGCCATTTGCAGGTCCTCCGGCGGCAACGCCGTAGCGCCGCCATAAGCTCCCTGGCGATGGTTGCGCGAATTGTACAACTGGGTGTCGACCATGCCCGGACAGAGGATCGAAACTCCGACGCCGGTGTCAGCAAGATCTCGTCGCGCGGTGTCCGCAAGTCCGAGTATCGCATGCTTGGTCATCGTATAGGCGCTGGCCGGGCCTACAGGCGGGACACCCAGGGAATTTTCTGAGCCTGTGATCGTCAGGTGTGTTTGCCGCCCGCCTGCCGCGTTCGCGATCAGAAGGGGCGCGAACGTTTGGATCGTTGCGAAAACACCCCTGACGTTGACGTCGATCAGCCAGTCGAATTCCTTGGGATCCGTGTCGAGGAGGGAGCCCGAGATGCAGACACCCGCGTTCGCGAAAACGAGCGTGATGGGTCCAAGATCGGCTTGAGCCTTTTCGGCGAGGCCGTCGAGCGCGTTCCGGTCGGTGACATCACATGCATACCCGCGTGTGCCCTCGCCGAGTTCTGCAGCCGCCGATTTGGCGGCATCACCGGAAATATCACCGATAGCCACCTTCACGCCGCGCGCGACGAGTCCTGCGGCGATTGACTTCCCGATGCCACTCCCACCGCCGGTGACGACGGCAACCGCGCTTTCGAATATGGCCATCGTACGAAGCCTTCTGTCTGTCTCGGCATGGTTTGACCTGCCCGCCGAGGTACATTGCACATTGCGACAGATAGATCATACTCTATAGCGCTGTCCAGAGCACGCGGCGGGCTTTTCCGGCGCCTTTCCGGGAGGATCTGCAATGGAATATCGGCGTCTGGGTCGCAGCGGCCTCAAGGTCTCGCGCATCGCGCTGGGCTGTATGATGTTCGGAGACGCGGGTCGGGGCTACCCGGATTTCACCCTGTCGGAGAATGAATCTCGTCCCCTCCTGCGCGCCGCGATCGAAGCCGGCGTCAACTTCCTAGATACCTCCAACGGATACAGTTCAGGCCATAGCGAGGAAATCGTTGGTCGCGCCGTCCGCGATTTTTCGCGTCGGGAAGATGTCGTGATTGCGACCAAGGTCTTCGCGCCGATGCGTCCCTCGCCGCTCTCGGGCGGCTTGTCGCGCCGTGAGATCGTCGGCGAGGTCGAGCGGAGCCTCGATCGCCTGGGAACCGACTACATCGATCTCTACCAGGCGCATCGCTGGGATCCCGAAACACCGATTGAGGAGATCCTCTTGGCATTCGACCAACTCGTCCGCGACGGGAAGGTTCGCTATCTCGGGGCTTCCTCGATGTATGCCTGGAAGTTTGCGCAAGCGCTGACCATGGCGGGAGAGCGCGGCTGGCACCGCTTCGTATCGATGCAGAATCATCTCAATCTCCTCTATCGAGAAGAAGAGCGTGAGATGCTCCCCCTGTGCTTGGAACAGGGGATCGGCGTCGTTCCCTGGAGCCCGCTGGCGCGCGGACGCCTCGCCCGTCCCGCCGACACGCAGGTCCTGTCGGCCCGGCAACAAACCGATCGGTTCGCCGATCATCTTTATGGCAAGGGTGACGAAGCGGACCGGCAGATCATTGAAGCCGTGGGGGGCGTCGCCGAACAACTCGGCATCAGCCGCAGCGAAGTGGCACTCGCATGGCTTTATCAAAAGCCGGAGGTCACTGCACCGCTTCTGGGAGTTGGCAAGCTCCAGCATCTCGAGGACGCCTTGAAGGCGCTGGAAGTGACATTGCCTCCCGAGGCTGTCGCCGCGCTCGAGGCGCCCTACGTGTCGAAGCCGGTGTCTGGCATCAACTGAAACGAAGCGGTCGATCGTTCCGCGGGCCTTGAATTAGTTATCCTGCTGTGTCATTTGCTTCCGCGTAAGATATATATCGGGACCGAGAAGCCGAAGCTCGGGTAGGGGATTGGAACTGACTGGTCCGGGGATGGAATCCTCGCCGGTGCAGAGAAGGCGACGAGAGTGTCTGGCACGACTGAGAAAGTGGAGGAGGGGGCGTTGGGTGCGTGGGGCGCGCCGATGCGCGGTCCGTTGACCGGCCAGCGCGTCCTGGACTTCAGTCGCTCGCTCGCCGGACCGTATGCGACGCAGATCCTGGCCGACATGGGCGCAACCGTGCTGAAGGTCGAGGATGTCCGCGGCGGTGATTCGACCCGTGTCGGAGGGCCGTTTCACAAGAGTGATGTCAGCCGCCGCCAGTCGGGCTATTTTCACAGCGTCAATCGTAACAAACGTGGCCTGGCGATCGATCTGAAATCGCCGGAGGGTAGGGAACTCGTCCTTCGCCTTGTAGACAACTGCGACATCGTGGTGGAGAATTTCCGGGTTGGGGTGATGGATCGCCTGGGTCTCTCCTACGAAGCGCTGAGCGCGCGTAACGAGCGTTTGATCTACGCGGCGCTTCGGGGGTTTGGCGACCCGCGCTCCGGCGAGAGCGCCTACGTCAATTGGCCCGCCTTCGATGTCGTGGCTCAGGCAATGGGTGGAATTTGCGGAGTCACCGGCGCTGAAGGCGGCGAGCCAACCAAAGTCGGGCCGGGCGTCGGCGATATCGTGCCTGGCATGTTCCTGGCCATGGGGATCATGGCCGCCGTTATCGAGCGGCATGCCACGGGAAAGGGACAGTTCGTCGACGTGGCGATGACGGACTCGATCTTGGCCATATCCGAACGCATTGTATACCAGAAGTCGTTCGGAGGGATGGTCGCCGGCCAAGTCGGCAATCATCAGCCCTATGCGGCGCCATTCGGCCTGTTCCCCACCAGTGACGGGTACATCGCCATTGGTGCTCCTCAGGATCATTTCTTCCGACAGCTGGCGCTTGGCTTGGAAGCGCCCGAACTGTTGGAGGATCCCCGCTTTGCAACCCAGCAGCAGCGCACGCAGGAGCGGATCGCGCTGATCGAGGAGCTATCGCGGCACACAGCGAGGTTCCCCAAGGCTGAGCTGCGCGAGCGCCTTGGTGGCGTCATTCCCTTGGGGCCAGTCTATACTATGGCCGACATCGAAAGTGACCCGCATTTCCAGATACGGGGCATGCTGCCCACGCTGGATCTACCGGGCGTCGAAGAGCCGCTGGCCGTAGCAGGCTCCCCCATTCACTTTTCGAACACTCCGCGACAGCCCTATCGGCGCGGACCTGCGCTGGGCGAGGACACGGATGCGGTTCTCGGCGCGCTCGGCTATTCACCCCAGGAGCGCGATGCGCTCCGCGAGGCGGGTGTCGTCGCATGATCGCGGCGCTCACTCTATATTTCTGCGCTTGGTGCTGAAAGGACCCCGCTATGAACATCGCGACTCTGCCCACCGAGATCGACAACCACAATCGCTGGCGTGCCGAAACCCCGGGCCATGACGGCTGGGCCCGTTCGCCTCGTCCTGGGGCCGCTTCCAAGTACACGATCATCTCGGTTGACTCACACATCACCCCCCCGCCGAAGCTGATGAGTACGCGGATCGAGAATGCTTACAAAGACCGGCTGCCCCGCGCCGAGAAGCGGGACGACGGCATGTGGATGATCGTGGATGGCATGAAGCCGTTCCGTGTGCTCAAGTCCGAACTGGAAGGAGAGGATGAGTACCGCGCCCAGGCGGGGGTCGTCGATGACGATCCGACCGCTGCCATGGAGACCCGTTTCGCCGACATGGATCGGGACGGCATCGACGCTGAAGTCGCATTCCCCAATGGCCCGGCGCTGATGGCCTACTTCACGCCGGACCCCGGCTTTGCTCAAGCCCAATTCCGCGTCTACAACGATTGGGCAGCAGAGTTGCGGCCGCGCTGGGGCAAGCGGACGAAGATCGCTGCCTGTATCGCGACGGGCGACGTGGACTCTGCGATCGTCGAGGTGCAGCGCGTAGCCAAGCTCGGGCTGGAGGTCTTGTCGCTGCCGAGCCAGCCGATCCCGGGTATGGCCGAGGCCAAGCACACCTATAACGACAAGAAGTTCGACCCCCTCTGGGCTGCAATCCAGGATGTCGACCTGACCATCGCGATGCACGTTGCTACCGGCGGAGATCCGCGCAAGGTGCGCGGCCCTGGCGGCGCGATCATGAACCGCGCCAAGTCACACGAAGCTCTGTGCGATCCCATCACGGCCTTTTGTGCATCGGGCATCCTGGACCGCTTTCCCAAGCTGCGTTTCGCCGCCGTCGAGGGCGGGATCGGTTGGGTTCCGGCGCTGCTCGACCTGATGGACGAAACGTACGTGAAGCATCATATGTGGGTCTTCCCCAAGCTCAAGCACGGCCTGCCCAGCGAGTACTTCCGGGAGCATGCCATGGCCTCGTTCCAGGAGGATCGTTCCGGACTGCTGCTTGTCGAGCCCTATGGGCTGGAAAACAACATCTGCTGGTCGAACGACTACCCACATCACGAAGGGACCTTCCCGCATTCGGCCGAGGCCATCGAGCGCGGGTTCGGTCACCTGCGGGAAGACACGCGCACCAAGATCCTCGGGACCAACGCGGCTCGCTTCTTCGGCTTCGAATTGCCCGCAGGCTATCCCGACGGCCAGTAAGCCGGAATATCGTGCCACATATCGAGACCGACGGGCTGTCGCTCGTCGACTGGTCAAGACGCCAATCAGCCGTGCAGGCGGGGGAGAGACATGGGAATTAACAGGCTTGGGGGGCATGTTGCCCTCGTCACCGGCTCGGGTAAGAATATCGGTGCAGCCGTTGCGAAGCTGTTCGCGGCCGAAGGTGCTGCGGTCATCGTGAATGGCCATTCGAGCAAAGCCAGCGTCGATGCCGTGGTGGCGGACATCGTCGGCAGCGGAGGCAAGGCTATCGGTGTGATGGCCGATGTCGGCAAACCGGCCGAGGTTGAACGCATGGTGGACGAGGCTAAAGCCGCCTTCGGAAAAGTCGATATCGTCGTCAATAACGTGGGTGTTCGAAATCGGGAGAACCTTGACGAGATCACGGTCGAGACCTGGCTCGAGACCTGGAACTCGAACTTTCATGCATGCTATTTCATCGCTCGGCTTGTTGCGCCGATGATGCGGGAACAGAACTGGGGCCGACTCATCAACATGTCGGGCGCCGACGGCTTTTCGGGAGCTCCCAATCGGCCGGCAAACGTCTCCGCCAAGGCGGCGATGCATGGTCTTTCCAAGGCGCTGGCGCGTGAACTCGGGCCCTTCGGTATCACCTGCAACACCATCGGCGTCGGGGTGATAAATACCGACCGCGACTGGTCACAGTACGTGGCCGCCGAGATCGAGAGTTCGATCAAGAAGAGTGTCGCACTAGGTCACATGGGCGAGGTGGAGGACATTGCCGAAGCTTGCCTTTACCTCGCATCCGATGCTGGCAAGTATGTCACCGGCCATGCGCTTCACGTCAATGGCGGACTCTACATGGCGTAGCAATCTCAAGGAGGCGCCGGTGGCAGAGTGCAGAAGGCGTTCTCCGCCGGGCTGAAGTTGCAGGCTAGGACATCCAGATGCCCGCCGGCTCCAATCCGGAGGACCTCACCAACCCCGGTGGCGTGAGGGCTTTCCGGACTCCCCTACTTCCTATCTCCACCGCTGATGCCTTGATTTCACAGACTTCGATGATCGTTGTCGACGCGACAACGATCTCCTGATGCGCCAGCTATGGCGGTCTGGAAAAAGATATATAGGAATGATAGCGCCAACACGCAGGCTCGGCGCACCCTTTGTGGACCTTCGGCCTGCTCACAAGAGAGGCGAGGGGCATGAGGGATCTGCACAACTTCATCGACGGTGCGGTTGCGCCCGCTGCTTCGGGTTTGCGCCATGATGTGTACGCGCCTGCAACTGGCGAGAAGTGTGGAACGATAGCCCGATCGCAGGAGGCTGACATCGATGCGGCCGTGCAATCGGCAGCCCGCGCCCAGCCCGCATGGGCCGCGATGCGACCGATCGAGCGCGCCAGGATCCTGATGCGGATCAGTGACTACTTGCGTGCAAATGCCGATGAATTCGGCGCCATCGAACAGCTCGAGGCTGGAAAACCAGCGGCACGAGTGGCGGGTGAAATCATACGTGGTTCCGCCGACTATTTCGAGATGTACGCCGGTTTGTGCAACTTACCCCAAGGCGACCGCATCGACCTGGGCGATGGTTTCCACTGCTACACTCGTCGCGAACCGTACGGCGTCATTGGCATCATCACGCCTTGGAACGGTCCTCTGGGTCAACTTTCGCGCGGCATGGCACCGGCGCTGATCGTGGGAAACACCGTGGTCGCGAAACCGTCCGAGCAAACATCGGGAAGCGCTCTGCTCCTGGCGCAGGTGGCATGCGAGAAGTGCGGACTTCCTCCTGGCGTTTTCAACGTCGTCACCGGACTGGGCGCCGAAGCCGGCGCCGCGCTCGTCGGACACCCGATGATCCGCAAGGTTGCCTTTACGGGCAGCGTCCGAGCAGGGCGGGAAATAGGCCGGATCGCTGCCGATCGGATCATTCCGCTAACTCTGGAACTGGGTGGCAAGTCACCCAACATCGTCTTCGAAGACGCAACCTTTGCGGACGCTGTAGCAGGCTCGTTGCGCGCGATTGCCGCCAACGCGGGGCAGGTCTGTTCGGCGGGATCACGGCTCCTGGTGCAGCGGACGATCTACGATCGGTTCGTGGAGGCTCTCGCCGTCGCGGCGGGTGCCATCAGATCGGGTCCGGAAGCCGATGCCGACATGGGAGCGATCAGCACGCGAGCGCAATATGAGCGCGTGCGCGGCTTCTTCGATATCGCTCGAGCCGACGGGGCTCGGCTTGTCGTCGGCGGAGCCGATGTCCGTAGCGAAAGCTGGGGCAACGGGTGGTACGTGCCCCTGACCATCTATGCGGACGTGACCAACGATATGCGCATCGCACGCGAGGAGGTGTTCGGTCCTATCCTGGCAGTGATACCCTTCGATACCGAGGAAGACGCCATCGCGATCGCCAATGACACCGAATACGGCCTTGCAGCGGGAGTTTGGACCAACGACATATCTCGCGCCCACCGCGTCGCCGGAAAGCTCCAGGTCGGAACTGTCGGGATCAACGAGTACTCATCCGCCGATATCGAGCTGCCATTCGGCGGCTTCAAGAACAGTGGCTACGGGCGGGAAAAGGGCGTCGCTGCGCTGCAGTACTACACGCACCTCAAGACTGTGCGCGTGAAGCTGGCTGCGGCCTGAGCAAGGCCTTAGGGTTGCCGGGAGGAGACGATGCGGACCGACTACGATTTCATCATCATCGGATCCGGATCGGCCGGCGCGGTGATCGCCAATCGCCTCACCGCATCGGGCAGACATTCCGTGCTGCTTCTGGAAGCCGGGAAGAGGGACGACTATTTCTGGATGAGGGTGCCAATGGCGTTCATGCGCACCCTGACCAACCGCGGCTATGCATGGTATGATCCTAGCCTAGCGACGCAGAGCTTTGGCGGCCGCTCGATCCCGATCATGCAAGGGAAAACGCTGGGCGGCGGCAGCTCGGTGAATGGAATGCTGTATGTCAGGGGCCAGAAGGAAGACTTCGACGGCTGGCGCGATGCAGGGTGTCCCGGTTGGGGCTGGGATGACGTGCTGCCCTACTTCAAGAGATCCGAGAGGCTCGATCGTGGCGGAGACGATGCCGTCCATGGCCGTGCTGGCGAGCTCCGGCTTAGCTGGGTCGACGACTTGCCGCTGGCCTCGCAACTGGCGATGCAGGCGGTGCAAGAATACGGCGTACCGTTCAATCCGGACATCAACAGCGGTTGCCAAGACGGTGTTGGCCATCTGCTGGCCACGATCCATCGCGGTCGCCGGCAATCGACCGCACGCGCATTCCTGCACCCGCTCCAAGGGAAACGGCAGAACCTAACCATCTTTACCGACTCGCATGTTCGCAGGATCAACATGGACAAGGGTCGTGCGGTCTCTGTGACCGTCTCGACCCCGGCCGGAGAAAGTGAATTTAGGGCAGCCAGGGAGATCATTCTTTCGGCTGGTGCGATAGGCTCACCCCATATTCTCCAACATTCAGGGATCGGCGATCCTGCGCACCTTGCAGCTGTCGGCGTCAAACCCTTGATCGCCTTGCCTCAGGTGGGTGAAAATCTGCAGGACCATCTGTTCGGTCATCTGAAGTTCGCCGTGTCCGGCAGGCAATTCAGTCTCAACCACAAGCTGCGCTCAACGCCGCGCATGGCGATCGAACTCGTGAAATGGCTCGTACGGGGCAGGGGGCTGCTCGCCACCTCGAGCGCCCATTTCAGCGCGTTCGTCAAATCGGATCCGGCATTGGACCGAGTGGACCTGCAGCTGTCGATGCGGCCCTTCTCGATCCTGGCCACACCGCAGGGTCCGACGACGGACACATTCCCGGGGCTCATGATCTCCGCAATTCAGACCCGACCCTTCAGCCGGGGCAATGTGCGCATCACATCGAACGATCCCTCGCAGCGAGCGCGCATCGACATGGGCTACCTGACGGACGAGCGTGACGTCCGTGCGCTGACCCTTGGCATTCGGCAGGTGCGTGAAATCGCTGCTATGCCCGCGCTCAAGAACGTGATTGTCGAGGAGCTCGAGCCAGGGCCTGGCAAGGTGAGCGATGCAGAACTCGCCGCCCACCTGCGGGCGTCGGCTCATACAGTGGCCCATCCAGTCGGCACCGTGAGAATGGGCAGCGATCAGAACGCACCCGTTACGCCTCACCTCAAATTGCGTGGGGTCGAGGGCCTGCGCGTAGCCGACGCCTCGATCATGCCGCAGATCACCTCGGGCAATACCAACGCGCCGTCGATCATGATCGGGGAGAAGGCGGCCGATCTCATTCTCGAGGATGCTGCACGGTGAGCCAGATCGCCCAGGCAGTCATCCGTCGAAGCCGAAGTCACTCCGGCCCAGATAAATATCGCGCGAGATGAGGCGAGTAGACGCTTCTCGCGTTCATTCGCAGCCTTCGAGAATTCGTGCGATCTCCACCATCACCGGCAATGGATCGCGTAGCAAGGGCTCGGCTCCGTCATTCGCTGCCCAACCCAGCGTCCTCGTCAGGTCGAAACCGGACAGCCGCGGCCGCACCACACCCGGGGCCTCGTAGCACATCGGCATGACCGTGACGCCGAGGCCTGCCGCCACCATCTGCAGCACGCGTTCGTCGTTGGTGGAACGTAAGGCGAAATGCGGCCGTACACCGCGCTCGGTGAAGAAGCGGCTGGTGTCCGACAGCGCCTCGCAGTGGCGACGGACGATCATCGTCTCGCTGGCGAGTTGTTGCGCCGCGATCTCCGCGCAGCTGGCAAGCGAATGCGAGTCAGGTAGCGCCAGCACATAGCCTTCCGTTCTTAGCGGTTGCTCGGCAAAGCGATCCGCGCCGCGCCCGACCAGGGTCAAAGCGATATCCACACGGCCCTTGGCAAGGTGCCCGGTCAATTCCCGTTCGCTCCCGAAGATCAGCTCGAAACGATGTTGCCGGTCTGGTCGAGTGCGTGCGAAGGAGTCGGCGACGATCGCACCGGGCACGCTGGACAACACCCCGATCCGCACCAACGAACGATCTTCGGCTACGCCCATCGATTGCACGGCCAGGTTGAACTCGCGTTCGATTCGCCGGGCATGCGTCAGGAAACGCGTCCCGGCCTCGGTCAACTCGACGCGCTGATTAGAGCGTACGAACAACGGCGTACCCAGTTCCCGCTCCAGCTTGGCAACGCCGACGGACAGCGTGGGTTGCGACACGTTGCAATGCGCTGCCGCCCGAGAGAAGTTGCCTTGATCGACGACGGCTAGAAAATAGCGCAGGAGATAGCGATCCAGCATTTACGACGGTCGCATGGCATGAGTGAGCTGCATAGCCACCATCTATAGTGTTGTTTGGCGAAGTTCAATTTTCCCAAGGGGAGCGCTCCCGCTAGAAGGTTCGGCAAGCGACCAAATCGCCCTTGGGAGAACGTTGATGAGCGACTTCGATTTCGCGCTGGGTGACAATGCCGATATGATCCGCGACAGCGCGGCCCGCTTCTCCGCTGACAGGATTGCACCGCTGGCTGCGGCAATCGACGAGAAGGACTGGTTTCCGCGCGAGGAACTGTGGACCGCAATGGGCGAACTGGGCCTGCACGGCATCACCGTTCCCGAGGAGAACGGCGGTCTGGGGCTCGGCTATCTGGAGCATGTCGTTGCCCAGGAGGAGGTGGCGCGCGCGTCGGCTTCCATCGGCCTTTCCTATGGTGCGCACTCCAATCTCTGCGTCAATCAGCTGAGCCGCTGGGGCAACGCGGAGCAAAAGGCGAAATACCTCCCCAAGCTGATCTCGGGCGAGCATGTTGGATCGCTTGCCATGTCGGAAGCGGGCGCCGGTTCCGACGTGGTGAGCATGAAGCTCAAGGCAGAGAAGAAGGGCGATCGATATGTGCTGAACGGCACGAAATTCTGGATCACGAATGCCGCTTATGCCGACACCTTGATTGTCTATGCGAAGACGGGTGAAGGATCGAAGGGCATCACCACCTTCATCATCGAGAAGGGCTTCCAGGGCTTCTCCATCGGTCAGAAGATCCCGAAGATGGGCATGCGGGGTAGCCCCACTGCCGAACTGGTGTTCGACGATTGCGAAGTGCCCGAGGAAAACGTCATGGGTCCCCTCAACGGCGGCGTAGGCGTGCTGATGTCAGGCCTCGACTACGAGCGCACCGTGCTGTCGGGCATCCAGCTTGGCATCATGCAGGCATGTCTCGACGTGGTCATCCCCTATGTTCGCGAGCGCAAGCAGTTCGGCAAGCCGATCGGAGCGTTCCAGCTGATGCAGGCGAAAGTCGCGGACATGTATGTCGCGCTCAACAGCGCGCGTGCCTACGTCTACGCCGTGGCAAGAGCTTGCGACGCCGGAAAGACCACTCGGTTCGACGCCGCGGGTGCGATCCTGCTGGCTTCGGAGAACGCCATGAAAACGGCACTGGAGGCGGTTCAGGCGCTGGGCGGAGCGGGGTACACCAAGGATTGGCCGGTCGAGCGCTTCATGCGAGACGCTAAGCTGCTGGACATCGGCGCCGGCACTAATGAGATCCGTCGCATGCTGATTGGCCGAGAACTGATCGGCGTCTGATCGAGTCCCTCCCCCGGCGGGAGGGAGATAGGAGCGGGCGCGATGCCCCGCTTCACCCGCACGCGGATGACAGGTGCCTTTTTTGGCTCCCGTGCGAAGGGGAAAAGATGAGATGACCGCACCCTCTCTCGACACGAAGATTTCGCTCGATAGCGAAACCTTCCGGACGAATGCCGCCTACAACGAAGCGCTCGCCGATGAGCTGCGCAGGAAGGTGGCCGACGCCGCGCAGGGCGGATCGCCAAGCGCTCGAGCCAAGCATGTCTCTCGCGGGAAGCTTTTGCCACGCGAGCGCGTGGAGCGGCTGCTCGATCCTGGCTCGCCCTTCCTGGAGCTGGGCCAATTGGCCGCGAACGGGCTGTATGGTGACGAAGTGCCGGGGGCGGGCATCATCGCGGGGATTGGCCGCGTCGCGGGGCGGCAGGTGCTGATCAGTTGCAACGACGCGACTGTGAAGGGCGGAACCTATTTCCCCATCTCGGTCAAAAAGCATCTGCGCGCGCAAGAGATCGCGCTCGAGAACCGTCTGCCCTCCATCTACCTGGTCGATAGCGGAGGTGCGAACCTGCCCAATCAGGCCGAGGTGTTTCCCGACAAGGAGCATTTCGGACGCATCTTCTATAACCAGGCCAATCTCTCGGCGCGCGGCATTCCGCAGATCGCCTGCGTCATGGGCAGCTGCACGGCAGGTGGCGCCTATGTTCCCGCCATGTCCGACGAGACCGTCATCGTCCGCAACCAGGGCACGATCTTCCTTGCCGGGCCCCCGCTGGTGCAGGCCGCGACAGGTGAAGTCATCTCGGCGGAAGACCTGGGCGGCGGCGACCTTCACGGTCGCAGATCGGGCGTGGTCGACCATGTCGCCGAAAACGACGAACATGCGCTGTCGATCGTGCGCGACATTGTCTCGACACTACAGCCCGAGCTCACCCCCAACCTCAACATCAGGGACGCCAGGCCGCCTAAACACAGCCCCGAGGAGCTGTACGGCGTCATTCCGCAGGATGTGCGGGCTCCCTACGACGTGCGCGAGGTGATCGCGCGGATCGTGGATGGTAGCGAGTTGCACGAGTTCAAAGCCTTGTACGGCACCACTCTCGTCTGCGGCTTTGCCCACATCTGGGGCATGCCAGTCGCTATTCTCGCCAACAACGGCGTCTTGTTCTCGGAGAGCGCGGTGAAGGGCGCTCACTTCATCGAACTGGCCTGCCAACGGCGCATCCCCTTGCTTTTCCTTCAGAACATCTCGGGGTTCATGGTCGGAGGGAAGTACGAGGCCGAGGGCATCGCCAAGAATGGCGCCAAGCTGGTGACGGCTGTAGCGACCGCGCAAGTACCCAAGATCACCGTCCTGATCGGCGGCAGCTTCGGCGCCGGCAACTACGGCATGTGCGGTCGAGCCTACCAGCCACGCTTCTTGTTCACTTGGCCCAACGCCAGGATATCGGTTATGGGCGGCGAACAGGCGGCATCGGTGCTGGCGACTGTCCACCGGGACGCTGCAAAGTGGACACCGGAGGAGGCCGAGGCGTTCAAGGCGCCGATACGTCAAAAATACGAGGACGAGGGTAATCCTTACTACGCCACCGCTCGGTTGTGGGACGATGGTATCATCGACCCGGCGCAAACGCGCGATGTGCTGGGCCTGGCCTTCGCCGCCACGCTGAACGCTCCCATCGCCGATCGCCCCCAATTCGGCGTGTTCCGCATGTGATGGTCGTGGCCGCCTGCCGTAGGCGGCCGAAAAGGACATGATGTCATGAACGAAGAAGTAGTCCTGGTCTCGGCCGTGCGCACCGCAATCGGCGCGTTCGGCGGCTCGCTGAAGGACGTGGAGCCTGCCGAGCTTGGCCGTCTCGTCATAGCTGAAGCTATCGAGAGGGCCGGCGTAAGGGTCGAGGATGTCGGTCATGTCGTCATGGGGCAGGTTATCCCTACCAAGCCGCGGGATGCCTATCTGGCGCGCGTCGCGGCGGTCCACGCGGGCATTCCTGTTTCCACCCCCGCGCTGACCCTTAATCGCCTGTGCGGATCGGGCATTCAGGCCATCGTGTCGGCCGCGCAAATGCTCACTCTCGGCGAATGCGATGTGGCTATCGCGGGTGGGGCTGAAAGCATGTCCAAGGCGCCGCATTACGCTACAACGGCGCGCTTCGGCCAGAAGATGGGCGCGATCGAGCTTCTTGACGCTTTGAACGACGCGCTGACTGATCCGTTCGAGAAGATTCACATGGGCATGACGGCCGAGAACGTCGCGGCGCAGCATGATATCAGCCGCGCCGATCAGGATGCTGTCGCTGCCGAGAGCCACCGCCGCGCCGCTGCCGCGATTGCGGAGGGTCGCTTCAAGGAGCAGATCGTTCCCGTAGAGATCAACACCCGCAAGGGAGTCGTTGTTTTCGATACCGACGAACATGTGAAGGCAGACACCACGGCCGAGACGCTGAGCACGCTCATGCCTGTGTTCAAGAAGGATGGCACCGTCACCGCCGGGAACGCTTCGGGCATCAACGATGGAGCGGCGGCTCTCGTGCTCGCCACCGCGTCGGCGGCAAAGGCCAAGGGCCTCACGCCCCGCGCGCGTATTCTCGCTTGGGGACATGCCGGGGTCGAGCCTTCGATCATGGGGGTTGGCCCCATCAAGGCGGTGCCGATCGCGCTTAAGCGTGCGGGGCTGGAACTCGGCCAGATCGACGTGATCGAGGCGAACGAGGCGTTCGCGGCCCAAGCTTGCGCGGTGGCAAAGGAACTCGGCTTTGATCCCGCTAAGACCAACGTCAACGGCTCGGGCATTTCGCTGGGGCATCCGGTCGGCGCGACGGGGGCCATAATCACGGTCAAGCTGCTGCACGAGCTGGAGCGCGTAGGCGGTCGCTATGGTCTTGCTACCCTTTGCATCGGCGGTGGGCAGGGCATCGCCCTCGTCATCGAGCGCCTGTAAGCCGGTGACGCAGCGTCCTGCCTCGATACGGCGCGCGGCACTGCAATTGCCATCTACCCTGCTCCACGGACAAAGGCTCGGGACAGGGCGCAAGATCGGTCCGGCCGACGGAGAAGGAGACGACAATGCTTAAATCCGTCCTGATCGCCAACCGCGGCGAGATCGCCTGCCGGGTCATGAAGACCGCGCGCAGGCTGGGGATCCGCACGATCGCTGTGTATTCGGATGCGGACGTGAACGCGCTGCATGTCCGCTCGGCCGACGAAGCGGTGCACATCGGGCCTTCGCCGGTACGAGAGTCCTATCTGGTCGGTGCAAAGATCATCGCCGCAGCCAAGCAGACGGGCGCGGAAGCGATTCACCCAGGCTATGGCTTCCTTTCGGAAAACTCAGAGTTCGCACAAGCGGTCCAGGATGCGGGCCTGATCTGGGTCGGCCCCAATCCGGCATCGATCACGGCCATGGGCCTGAAAGACGCGGCCAAGAAGCGCATGCAGGAGGCCGGCGTGCCCACCACGCCGGGCTATCTGGGTGATGACCAGTCCCCGGCGCGCCTGAAGGCCGAGGCCGAGCGGATCGGCTACCCCGTCTTGATCAAGGCTGTCGCAGGCGGCGGCGGCAAGGGGATGCGCAAGGTCGACGCCCCAGCCGACTTCGAGGACGCACTTGTCTCATGCAAGCGCGAAGCGGTCGCCAGCTTTGGCAACGATGTCTTCCTCCTGGAAAAATGGGTGACGAACCCTCGCCACATCGAGGTACAGGTGTTCGGGGACACCCACGGCAATGTCGTCCACTTGTTCGAACGTGATTGCTCGCTTCAGCGCCGCCACCAGAAGGTGATCGAGGAAGCGCCGGCGCCCGGCATGGATGCACAGACCCGCGCGGCGGTCTGCCAGGCGGCCGTCAATGCGGCCAAGGCGGTCGACTATGTCGGCGCCGGCACGATCGAATTCATCGCCGACGGCAGCGAGGGCCTCAGGGCCGACCGCATCTGGTTCATGGAAATGAACACCCGGCTTCAGGTCGAGCATCCCGTGACAGAGGAAATCACGGGTCAGGATCTGGTCGAATGGCAGTTGCGCGTGGCCTCCGGCGAACCGCTGCCGAGAAGTCAGGATGAGCTGTCGATCGCTGGCTGGGCGATGGAGGCGCGCCTCTACGCCGAGGATCCGGCCAACGGCTTCCTGCCTTCGATCGGGCGGCTGGACGCGTTCGAGCTCGGCGGCGACGTACCCGGTCTGCGTATCGATACAGGTGTCGTGCAAGGCGCCGAGATAACTCCCTTCTACGACCCGATGATCGCCAAGGTCATCGCCCATGGTGCCACTCGCGAAGAGGCGCGTGGGCGGTTGGCCGACGCACTGGACCAGAGCGCGGTGTGGCCGCTCAAGACCAACGCGGGCTTCCTGGTGAAAGCGCTCACTCACCCAGACTTCGCCGCCGGTCGGCTCGACACGGGCCTGATCGGCCGCGAGGGCGAAGCGTTGCTACCCCCGGCAAATCCGAGCGAGGAAGCGCTGGCCGAGGCCGCCGCGGCGCTGACGAAGGGGGGATCCCTGGCCGGCTTTCGGCTGAATGCGCCAGTCCGCTGTACGGGCACATTCCTCCTGAGCGGCGCGGCGAAAACGGTGACATTCGATCCCCGTGAGGGCGCGGATGAGCCGGCCGAGGACGTATTGATAGCCGAAGGAGGTCAGGTCTGGCAGCTTGCGCCTTGGCGCGTCGTTGGAGCCGGGGGAGGCGATGCCTCGGATGGCGCGGTCCTCTCTCCCATGCCTGGGCGGATCATCGCTCTGGAGGTCGCCGAGGGCGACACCGTTTCTAAGGGACAAAAGCTGTTGACCCTCGAAGCCATGAAGATGGAGCACAGCTTGACCGCCCCGTTCGACGGCATCATCGCCGAACTGAACGCCCGGGAGGGCGGGCAGGTGAGCGAAGGCGCGTTGCTCGTCAAAATCGAGAAGGCCGAGCCGAACCCCTCAGAGTAGAGCCCTTTTCAAGCGATAGGGAAGCGACAATGGCAGGCAAGTTTTTCGACCAGTGGCAGATTGGCGAGACGCTCAGCCACGATATCCGGCGCACCGTGACGGAGACGGACAACCTCCTTTTTTCCACGATGACCCATAATCCGCAGCCTCTGCATCTCGATCTCGAAGCTGCAAAGGCAAGCGAGTTTGGTCAGATCCTGGTCAACGGCACCTTCACGTTCGCGCTGATGATTGGCCTTTCGGTTGCCGACACGACGCTGGGGACGCTGGTCGCGAACCTTGGTTACGACAAGCTGGTCATGCCCAACCCGGTCTTCATCGGCGACACGCTGCGCGGCGAGACCGAGATTTCCGATCTCAAGCCCAGCAAGTCGCGTCCGGGCGCGGGCATCGTCACCTTTACGCACCGCCTGATCAACCAGCGCAATGAGGTGGTGTGCCAGTGTCTGCGCATGGCCTTGGTCAAGGGGAGCGAGGCGGCATGAAGCTGCGGTCGCTGCTGTTCGTTCCCGCCGACCGGCCCGAACGGTTCGCCAAGGCGGTGGCATCTGGGGCCGACGCGCTGATCCTGGACCTTGAGGACTCCGTAGCGCCCGAGAAGAAGGCGGCCGGCCGCGTTGCTGTTGCAGAGTGGCTGGCGGGGGATCGTGCCGGCGTTGCCACCTTCGTGCGCGTGAACCCCCTGGACGGCGACTTGACAGACGCAGACCTCGCGGCGGTACTGCCAGGCAAGCCCGATGGTCTGCTGCTGCCGAAGGCGGAGGGCGCCAAAAGCGTCGAGGCGCTGATCGAGCGGCTGCAGGGCGAGCGCCTCCCGATATTGCCGATCGCCACCGAGACACCGGCCGCCATCTTTCAGCTCGGCAGTTATGGCGAGGTGGCGGCGCATATTTGCGGCCTAACGTGGGGGGCGGAAGACCTGCCCGCGGCGATCGGCGCGGCCACGTCGCGCGAGGCCGACGGTAGCTATACCCCCCCCTATGAACTCGTGCGCAGCCTGACGCTGTTCGGCGCCCACGCAGCAGGTGCGCAAGCCATCGAAACCGTGTTCCCGCGCATCGACGCGCCGGACGCTTTGGCCGCGTACGTGGCGCGTGCCCGCCGGGATGGCTTCAACGGGATGATGGCGATCCATCCAGCCCAAGTCGCGACCATCAACGAAGGCTTCACACCGACCGCGGATGAAGTCGCCCGCGCGCGCGCCGTGATCGAGGCGTTCGACGCGCATCCTGGCGTCGGCGCGCTGAAGCTGGATGGCAAGATGATCGATCGCCCGCATCTGCTTCAGGCGCAGCGCATATTGGCACAGGTGGCATGATGAGCGAGACGTACGAAACCTTGAAGTTCGAACGCGACGGGGCGGTCGCGATCGTCACGCTCCATCGACCGCAGGCCGGCAATGCGATTGACGTGAACATGGCGCGAGACCTGCTGCATGTCGCGATCCTGTGCGACCGGGACGCAGGCGTTCGCGCAGTGCTGTTGCGGTCCGAAGGCAAGCTGTTCTGCGCAGGCGGCGACATCGGGGCCTTTTCGGGCGCAGGCGACAAGGTGCCCGACTTGATATCCGAAGAGACCGCTTACCTTCACGGGGCGGTCGCGCGCTTTGCCCGGATGGACAAGCCGCTCGTCACTGCGATCCAGGGATTCGCGGCGGGAGCAGGGTTCAGCCTCGCCATGCTGGCGGACGTGGCGATCGCGGGAGAGGCGGCGCAGTTTACACTCGCGTATACCGGCATCGCGCTGACGCCGGACGGCGGCGCGAGTTGGTTGCTTCCACGCCTCGTCGGCCTGCGCAAGGCGCAGGAAATGATCCTGCTCAACAGCCGGCTGTCGGCGGCGGAGGCGTTGGCCGCGGGACTCGTCACGCAAGTGGTCGGGGACGCGGACCTGGATGCCACCGCCCGCGCTGTCGCGCACAAGTTGGCCCAAGGCCCAACCAAAGCTTTCGCGCGTAGCCGCGAGCTGCTTTTATCGGCTTATGGGGAGACGCTCGAGACCCATCTCGAGCGAGAGTCGCGCGGCATCGTCGGCGCCTCTTCTGGCACGGACGGTAGGGAAGGCATCGCGGCGTTTCTCGATAAGCGGAAGCCAGCGTTTACCGGTCAGTCCTGACCCATCGCTGCCTCCAAGCAGGGGGCGTCACAGCGATTGCACCCCGGCCTCCTTTAATGCGGCGCCTTATCGAGCAGCTGCTGCCATAACTGCTTTGCATCAACATGCCCCTGCGATAAGATATACCTGAATTATCGGAGAGGCGTTGTGGCCAAAGTCGCGGTTCGAGATATTGCGCAGCTCCAAGAGGCGAAAGACCTGGCTGCGTCGCTCACGGTGGAAGGCCCTGTTCGCGTAAGACCAGCCTTTGATCGGCCAGGCGATCCCATTCATTTCTATGCTGTTGACATGGAGACCGGCGGCTTTGCCACAGTTGATGGTCGCCAGAAGGGATGTCTCGCCTACGTGTTCGAGGGTGCCGTCGATGTCGGCGGCCGTCGCCTGGATAGAGGTAGCATTTTAGTCATCGAGCATGGCGCTGCGCAGCGTATCGATGCCACGCCAGAAGCGGCGACTCTGCTGATCTTCGCAGTTGGCGAGGCCTGTGCGACCAGGCCAACTCGGGCTGGCGGACAAGTTCACGGCCTAGCGTCGGGGGATGTACCACGGTGCGAGGATTTCTACGGCGATGGCCGCGTCGGCGGCGCAGTGTTGGCCGACGCGGCCTGTCCGGGATGCGAACTCTGGCTACACGAGTCGTCCTTGCGCCGTGCGGGCAGCCCGACGCCTCTGCACTCTCACAATGAGGACGAGATCATCGTCGTCATCGATGGCGAAATCGTGCTGGGCGCCCGTGCCTACGGTCGAGGGGCCGTCGTCGCCGTGTCGCGAGACACGCTCTACGCATTCAAGGCAGGTGAGCATGGCCTGACCTTCATCAATTTTCGCCCAGCGCGTCCGATCTATGTCCCAGCCCAGCCGGGAGCAACCCAGATCGATGAGCGCGACCACTACCTGCAACATATGCCCGCACCCGTCGCGGAGATGATGGCAAATGCAGCCTGAGACGAGGCAAGCAGCGGACTGAATGCCGCCGCCCGGATAAGAGTAGGAGAGGGATGATGAGCATACAATACGACGTGGTGATCCGCGGCGGCAGCGTCATCGATGGCACCGGCATGACCGCGAGAGAGGCCGACATCGCGATCGTCGGCGACCGCATTGCCAAAGTCGGGACAGTCGCGGCGCTGGGTCGGGAGGAAATCGACGCAAGCGGTTTGCTGGTCACCCCTGGCTTCGTCGATGTCCACACTCATTACGATGGGCAAGTAAGCTGGGAATCGCGCCTCACGCCTTCGAGCAATCATGGAGTAACGACGGTCGTCGCAGGCAATTGCGGCGTCGGCTTCGCACCATGCCGCATCGACGACCGAGAAAAGCTCGTGAAGCTGATGGAGGGCGTGGAAGATGTACCGGAGGTGGTCATGACCGCCGGACTACCTTGGAACTGGGAGACTTTCCCTCAATACCTCGATGCTATCGCGGCGCGTGATCTCGACATCGATATCGCCTTTCAGGTGCCGCACTCGGCTTTGCGGGTCTACGTCATGGGTGAACGCGGTGCTGCGCGTGAGCCGGCAAACGCCGATGATCGCGCCCAGATGAGCAAGCTCGTCACGGAAGCGGTTCGTGCGGGCGCCATCGGCGTTTCCACGTCGCGCTTGCTCGCTCACCGCAGCGCGGACGGCACGCCTATTCCCAGCCTCGACAGTGCGACTGAGGAGCTGGTGGCGCTTGGCCGGGGCTTGCACGAGGCTGGAACCGGCGTTTTCCAGATCGTGCCCAATTATGAAGCGGCACCCGAGGGAGAGGTCGCAATCATGCGCGCGATCGTCGAACAATCGGGGCGGCCGCTGTCCTTCACCCTGACGCAGGCGCCTCACAGCCCCGATCACTGGCAAAGGTACATCGCCGAGATCGAAAAGGCGAATGCCAACGGGCTCAGTATTCGGGGACAGATATTTCCACGTCCTGTCGGCATGATGTTCGGTCTGGACTTGTCTTTCAACCCGCTGTCGCGTCGGGCGAGCTGGCAGAAAATTGCGAAGCTCCCGCTTGCGGACAAGGTCGCGGCGCTCCGCAACCCGGATTTTCGAGCACAGATCCTGAGCGAGGTCGATGCACAGCATCCTCTGCCAGCGGTCAACATCTTCCTGGAGCGCCTGGACAGGATGGCAGCACTGGGCGATCCGCCAAACTACCTGCCGGGTGAGACCGATCTGCTTGGGCATCGCGCAGCGCAAGCTGAGCAGGACTTGCTCCCTTTCGCAGTCGACGAGATGCTCAAGCAGGAGGGCAACGCTGTTCTCTACCTCCCGGCAGCCAACTATTCGGGTAACAACATCACTGCCGCGCGCACGATGATGGACCACCCGCTTTGCGTAATCGGGCTTGGCGATGGCGGAGCCCATTACGGCATGGTCTGCGACGCCAGCTATCCGACCACCATCCTCACCCACTGGGCACGTGATGTTGTGGAGAGCGATCGCCTGCCCTTGGAAAAGGCTATCGCGGCGATCACCTCGGAGCCCGCAAAGTTGGTCGGCATGCACGACCGGGGACTAGTGGCTGAAGGTTGCATCGCAGACATCAACTTGATCGACGCCGATGAGCTCCGCCTCCATGCACCCCGCGTCCGTTACGACTTGCCAGCCGGCGGCCGGCGTCTGACACAAGGTGCAAGCGGCTATTGCATGACCATGAAGCGCGGCGTGGTGATTTATCGTGACGGCGAGCCAACCGGTGCGCTGCCCGGACGAGTGGTGCGCAGTGGAGAGTTCGCAGCCGCAGCCTAGCCGGGGGGCGCTTGATCGTGATCCACACGCCGAGCACGGGCGGCGAGGCAATCGCTTGGTCGTTGCCCGAGACACCGTTGCGGCGCGCGTGGGCATGTGTGGTGAACCTCCTCACTGGAGAGGATAAGAATGGCGATTGTTACTAGAGCCGCTGTCGCGAGCGGCGTCGGCCAGCCGCTGGTCATAGACGAAGTCGACCTCCGCTCACCGGGCCCGGGTGAAGTGCTCGTCCAGATGAAGGCATCGGGTCTCTGCCACACCGATCTCTCCATTATCGAAGGCAAGTTTCCCGTCCCCCTTCCTGCGATCTTGGGTCATGAAGGTGCGGGGATTGTCCTTGAATGCGGGGATGGGGTGACGCTGGCCAAGGCGGGCGATCACGTCATCTTGAACAACCTGCTTCATTGCGGCGAATGCCGGCCCTGTCGATCGGGCCGGACCAGCTTCTGCGAGGCGCAGCTACAGCCGCGCGAGCCGGCGTTCACCTGGCGCGGCCAATCGCTGCGAGGAGGAGTCTCGAGCTTTGCGGCGCATACCGTTGTGCACGAACAGCAGCTCTCGATCATCCCTACGGACATGCCTTTCGCGTCTGCCTCGCTGGTACCTTGTGGCGTCCTTACGGGCACCGGCGCCGTGTGGAACGATGCTCAGGTCGATCCCGGCAGCAGCGTAATCGTTTTTGGGTTGGGTTCGATTGGCCTCAACGTGATCCAGGCGGCCCGGCTGGCGGGAGCCGCTCGCATCATCGCTGCCGATACCAATCCGGCGAAGGAGGGGCCCGCACGGCAATTCGGTGCGACCGACTTCGTGAACCCGTCCGGACCAGTTCTGCTGGAAGAGCAGGTGGAGCGCCTGCTTGGAGGCAAGCTGGACTATGCATTCGAATGCGTCGGCAACCCGGCCTTGCTCGCGCGGGCGACGGCGATGGTCAGTCCTTACCACGGTGTTTGCATGGCAGTGGGCATCGCCGGGCACGACCAGACCATCACTCTGCCAGCCTCTACATTCTATTTTGGCCGCACGGTGCGCGGTACTTTCATCGGAGATGGCAACCCGCGTGAGCACACGCCTAGGATCGTCAAACACTACTGCGCTGGCGATCTCAAAATCGACGAGTTGGTGACGCACCGGTTGCCGTTCGAGCAGATAAACGAGGGCTTTGAACTGATGAGAGCCGGTGAGGCGATCAGAACGGTGATACTCTTCTGACCGGCCGCAAAAGAACGACCTGAAGAATGAGTCGTGAGGAGCCGCGATGGAAAACAGCGGATTGAGCTGGTGCATCGGCGATGTGCGTATCATCACCATCGTCGGGCGCTTGTCGCGTTTTCCCTGCGAGCCCGCGAACCCACTCGAGCCGATGCCAACGCGTGATGCCATGCCGAGGCATAACTCCGGGCGCTCCGTTAGACTTGAAAGAGCCAATACATATATTGCTATTGTCGCTATCGTCCTGCTATCCGGCACCAAGGCTAATAAACGCCTGGGCCTTTGCCGGAGACGCAGATGACTTCATACGCCCAGCAGCCGGAAAGTGCCGAAGTGCTCCGGAACGTGGTCGATGGAGTGGGTTGGATCGTGTTCAATCGTCCATCGGTTTCCAACGCGGCCTACCCCCCGATGATGCGAGCTGTGTGCGAGGCCATCGATGCCTTCGACGCAGATCCAAGTGTGCGAGCGATTGCCCTGCGGGGCATGGGCCGTCATTTCCTCGCGGGTGGAGACTTCGACTGGCTGGTCGAGATCGCAGAAGGCAGGGCCGGGGATGCTGCCGAGGAAATTTACCGTTGGTTCCAGGGCGCGACGCGCCGCCTCGTGACTTGCGCGAAACCTACGGTGGCTGCCATCTCCGGCGGTGCTTTTACCGTAGGTGCAGAGCTCGCCCTCGCATGCGATGTGCGGCTGGTCGACCGGTCAGCCTATTTCTCGGAACGCTGGCTTGATCTTGGGCTCATTGCGCCACTGGGCGGTGCAATGTGGCTGCCGCGTATAATCGGTCTCGGCCGTGCGAAAGAGATGTTGCTTGAGTGCCGCCAAATTGGTGCCGAGGAGGCGGTTGCCATCGGTTTGGCCAGTGAAATGCTCGAGACTTCCGACAGTCTCCACCGACGCGCTCAGGAGCGTGCCTTGGCGATGTCGCAGCGGTCTCCGCCTGCGTTCGCTCGCATGAAGCAGCTCATCCATGACGGAATGGATGCGGCGCAAGAGGATGGCTGGCAGGCCGGCGTCGCGGCTCAGGGAGACCTGCTGAAATCGGACGAGTTTCGCGCTGCCGTGCAAGCGCGCCGGCGCTCGCCCGTGCAAGGTGCAAGATAATAGAGGGAGAGCAGAATGGCCATTGAAGCGAACCTTCAGCTGCTCGCGGACCGAGAGGCGATCCGTGAACTGACTGCGAAGTACGCGCGCTGCGTGGCGACGGGTGACGGCCGGGGCGTAGGTGCCACCTATGCCGAGGACGGACGGTTTGCCGCCGGCAAGTACGACTATGTCGGGCGCGCAGCGATCCAGGACTTCCTTGAGGGGCAGACAAAGCCGCTTAAGAACATGCCGCTGGTAACCGGCCACATCATCGAGATCGAAGGAGACGAGGCGTCGTGCTATTCCATCATGTACACGCCCTGGTTTGCAGGTGAATACCCGGGCTTCTGTGGCGCCTATACCGATCGCCTGCGTAAGGTCGACGGTGAATGGTATTTTGCCGAACGTAGCTTTGAGTTCTTCAAAGGGCGGCCTGAGGGCTCATGAATCTCACGGAGGGCAGTTCGTGTCTACCGCCGCAGCGTCGCGGCGTTAGACGAGCACCGCTATCGAGCGGCCCGCTTCGCCTTGCCCGAGCCATTGCCTTGTTTGAGCCATTGGAGAATCATCGCTCCAAGGCGATTTGCCTCAATGCGCGCGATGTCCGCATCGTGATTGAGAATGCTTCTCAGCATACGATTGCGCTGGTGGCGCCACTCCAGGAAGCGGGATGGTTGGTTGAAAAGAATATCCTCTTCCTTGGAAAGCGTGCTGACGAGCTCGAGCGAAATCTGCATGTAGAGGTGCAGGACGCGATTGCCGGATGCCCGGCCGACAATATCGTTCTGCTGGAGCTCGGCGCGAAGGAAGCGGATGAAATCGTAGTCGTCGTCCGCGATCGCCTCGTCGGAGGTGACGAAATCTTCCAGCTCGTGGCTAGCTTCCTCGGAGAGGTTGGTCGCAGCGAGCGGCGCCAGTTCCCCGCGGATCGTGGATGTCGACAGCAGGATTTCGGCCATCGTTGTGTGTTGCAGCTGAAGAAAAATCGCCGCCATGTGCGATACGCTGGAAATTTCCGGGCGGTGCGCAAAATAACCGCCGCCCGGCCCGCGCCGTATCAGCAGAAGTTGTTCCTGCCCGACCAGCGCGGCTGCCTGACGGAGTGTAGGACGGCTGATACCGTACCGTTCCAGCAGTTCGTCTTCTTGTCCCAGCTGAGTGCCAGGCTCGCGGGCAATGCAATCGCGCCGCAGTTGCGCCACGGCAACCCTGACAGCGGGCTGTACGCTCGTCGAGATACCCTTGGTAAGCGTCAGTCCTGCCATTCCGTCTTCCTTTTCGCGAGCAGCGATAATGTTCGCTTTGGTATCATTCTCAACCCTTTGCGCGAGGCAGCGTCCCGTAAGCCTCGCATTGCAGTGGCGCGTCCTTTAGCTGCTCTGCCTCTCTCAAAAGTTTGGCGCAACTGCAATAGCGGTGCAGCAATAGGATGTGGGAACGGCCATCCTGGCATGAGTCCGTCATCCATCGCGACCAGCGCCACCCGCTCCAAGCCCCGTCTCGAAAGGACCGCGACATGACAGTCGAACTGCTCGCCTTCACTTGCGGATCGTTTCAGGCCCCGCTTTCGTTCTTCCTCGGCGGGAACGACAACAAGTTCCTGACATCGCCGATACCTGCCTATCTAATCCGTCATGCCACTAAGGGTATGGCCCTGTTCGACACAGGGCTCGGCTATCGTTTCCGCCAGGAAATGGACGTCCACTTGCCCGCCGACAAAATGGGTTTTACGTTCCGTGGGAGCGATGAACTGTCCGCCCGCCTTCGCGCCGCTGGCATCGACCCTGCCGATATCCGCTGGGTCATCAATTCGCACCTTCACTGTGATCATTGCGGCGGTAATGCCTCCTTTCCGAACGCCGCCATCGTGGTGCAGCGAAAGGAGAAGGAGGCGGCCTATGCCGCAGAAGGCGATCCGGTCTACGACCGCCGCGACTTCGATACCGGTCAGCCCTACCTCCTGATTGACGGCGAGCATGACTTCTTCGGCGATGGTTCCTTGATCCTCATGCCGACATGGGGCCACACTCCGGGCCACCAGTCCGCCCGCGTCCGCCTTCCGG
>Ga0070671_100000091_pt1 | contig 58077 bp, 60 predicted proteins | sample KBSS73metaG_FD_65341 | JGI IMG/M metagenome (GOLD analysis project Ga0070671, IMG submission 65341) | Switchgrass rhizosphere microbial communities from Kellogg Biological Station, Michigan, USA - KBS S7-3 metaG | ecosystem: Host-associated > Plants > Roots > Rhizosphere > Soil ...
GCATGCATTCGGCCAATCCGCTGCGTCTTGGTGTGGAGCCCGAGCATGTCCTGACTGCGATCCGCTACCTCATCGATGCGCGCACGGTGACCGGCCAGATCATCACGATCGATGGCGGGCAGAGATTCGACCCACCCGCACGCGATGTTCAATTCATGGAGAGGCGATGACCGATACCTCAGCGATTCTCGATGGCCTCGTGCCGGATCGTCTTCGTCCGCGCACCGCGCGAATCTTTCTCGATTCGCTGGAGGTCATGGCGGACATCGGATTCCATGAGTTCGAGATTGGGACGCCGCAGCGGTTGCGGGTCACGGTCGAGATCTGGCTCGATCACATTCCGCCGGCCGATAATGACGATCCAGCGCTCGCCTGGGATTATGATTACCTGCGCGAGCAGATCGAGGAGCTGGCGTCCTTGCGCCGCTACAATCTCCAGGAATCTCTTGCACATGCTCTTTACGACCGATTTGCGGGAATGCGCGGGGTGAATGCTCTTCGAGTCGTAACTTCAAAGCCTGATGTTTACCCCGATGCACGGGGTGTCGGGGTTGAGCTATCTTCCTTCGCCGGATTTAAGCCGGAAGCGTAACGACCGCGCAACAAGCGTGGAACAAAATGCGTTGCACGGCCTTTGTGCCGAAGTTAAGGAGGCGCGCTTGCCGTCTATGTAGCCTTGGTTACACAGACGGTGTCCTTACTCAGTCCAGGTGCCAGGGGTGCCGCCCGGTCTGAACCTTATGATGGCGTGTCGAGGAGAACTGCGCGTTAATGTCATACGCACAACGCAAGGAAATGAGCGGCAATCGTACGGTGGCGATAATCATCGTCGCCCTGATTCATATCGCTCTCGGCTACGCGATCGTGACCGGTCTGGCCTACAACATGGTGAAGAAGGCCGCTGAAGACCTGAAAACCTTCAACGTGGAAGAGGAGCCGCCGCCCCCTGAGGAGCCGCCGCCGCCTCCGCCCGACCAGCCCGAGACTCCGCCGCAGGTGGTGGCTCCACCGCCGTTGGTCCGGACAAACATCGCTCCGCCTATTGTTCAGACGGTTCGCGAGGCTCCGCCGCCAGTGATAACGCCGACTGCGCCTCCCGCGCCGCCGGCTCCACCGGCTGCTCCGCCGCCGCCGGCGATCGTGACGAAGGCGCAGAGCGCGAAAGGCAACCTGCAGAATCTGTTCAGCGGCGACGACTATCCGGCCGACGCGATGCGCAACGAGGATCAGGGCACCGTGGGTGTCAGTCTTTCGATCGGCCCTGACGGCCGTGTGACGGGCTGCAACGTGACGAGCTCAAGCGGATCGCGTTCGCTCGACAGTGCGACTTGCCGCATTTTGCGGAGCCGCGCGAGGTTCACTCCGGCGAAGCTCAGCAACGGACAGCCTACCACAGACACTTATTCGCAACGCATTACCTGGCGCCTTGAGTAGATCAGCGGCGACAGATCGAACCTATTTCTCGAGAGGAAAGTAGACGCAAATGTCAATTCTCGCACTTACGGCAGCCGCGGCTCCGGCAGCAGGGGGGCAGAACCCCTACGGTCTGTTCCAAGCTCTGGAGCAGGGCGGTATTATCGCTTGGTCGGTGTTCATCATCCTGGTGGGCATGTCGATCTTCTCCTTCTACATCCTGTTCACGAAGCTGATGCAGCAGCAGAAGATCATCAGCCAGGGCCGCAAGGTTCGCGCCAGCTTCTGGAATTCGCCGAACTTGCGAGAAGCTGCCTCCAAGCTCGAATCGCGCAGCGCTTATCGTGCGATTGTTGACGACGCGCTGATCGCGCAGGAGCAGCACGACAAGCTCGACGATCCGATCGATCGTCACGACTGGGTCGCGAACAGCCTCGCTCGCAGCCAAGGCGCGATCGGTGCGCGTCTCGGCGAAGGTCTGGCCTTCCTCGCGACGGTCGGATCGACTGCTCCGTTCATCGGTCTGTTCGGTACCGTCATCGGCATCTACCGCGCGCTCATCAAGATCGGCTCGTCGGGGCAGGCCTCGATCGACGTCGTCGCCGGTCCGGTCGGTGAAGCTCTGATCATGACCGCTCTCGGTCTGGTCGTCGCCGTGCCGGCGGTTCTTGCCTACAACTGGCTGGTTCGTCGCAACAAATCGATCATGGAAGACCTTGCGGCCTTCACGAACGACCTTAACGGCTTCGTCGCTTCGGGCGGCAAGGTGAAGCCGACGTTCGCGACGAAGGGTACCGCCAAGGCGGGCGCTGCCGACGCCGCCCGCGGCGCCACGACGAGCAACCCGGGCGCACGCACGCAGGAGCCGCTCCGTACGGGTGCGACTCCGACGGGCGCGCAGACGACCGCCGACCGCGTCTAACTGATTGCGAGTTCCGCGCCGGCTGCGGTCGGCGCGGGCTCGTGATCTTGATTTGAAGAAGGCAAACTGCCGATGGCAATGGGCGTATCACAGGACTCCGACGAAGACGTCCCGATGTCCGACATCAACGTCACTCCTCTCGTGGACGTGATGCTGGTGCTTCTGATCATCTTTCTGATCGCGGTTCCGGTCGTCTTGCAAACCGTTCCCGTCGAGCTTCCGAAGGTTCGCTATGAGCCGACGACGACGAAGCCCGAAAACGTGAACCTCTCGGTTCGGGCCGTGGGCGGTCAGTGCGAAGTCTACTGGAATCTCCAGAAGGTGGATTCGGACGAGCTGCTCAAGCGGGCGGTGACGAAGCTCGAAGACCAGATCAAAGCCGTCGGCGGGGTGGAGAACCTTACCGAAGAGACGATGCCTGAAGCGCATATTCGCGGTGACATCAACACGCCCTACCGTTGCATCGGTGGCGCTGTCTTCACCATGCAGCGCGCCGGCTTCCAGCGGGTCGGATTCATCTCCGAGCCGCCGGGTGGCCCGGGCACTGTCACGCGTATCTAGGAGTCAATCGCCATGGCGATGCAAACTACCGGTTCGAACGTTTCTGGCGAACCCATGATGGATATCAACATGACGCCGCTGATCGACGTCATGCTCGTGCTTCTCATCATGTTCATCATCACGATTCCGATCCAGACGCATGCTGTGAAGCTCGACCTGCCGGTCGACAGCAATGCTCCGCCGCCGCCTGTCGACCCTGTGAAGAACAAGGTCGTGATCACGGCGGGGGGTCAGATCCTCTGGAACGGTGCCGCGGTCGATCAGAATCAGTTGCGTCAGTATCTCGAGCTTTCGCAGCAGATGAATCCGATTCCCGAACTCCACTTGCAGCCGGAGCCGGAAGCCCGTTACGAACTCGTTGATGACGTGCTTGCCGTCACCAAGCGTGCGCACGTTGAGAAAATGGGGTTCGTCGGGAACGAAGCCTACATGAAGTTCTGACGACGGTTCCCGTCGCTCATGAACTGAGGGCGGTCCTTCGGGGCCGCCCTTTTGTTTTGAAGCTTGAACAACGGCGCCGTCGCCCGCACTAGCCGGACATGGCTCTTACGCTCATCCGACCGACCGCGTTCGTCGATTCACCTTTCGGACATGACGGAAAAATCGCGAGGCTTGCGGGCGGGCTCAACTGGTTTGCGGCGGTCGAGCTTCTCGCCGTCGAGGGCAATCGTCGCGTCTCTGCCGAGCTCGTCTCGATTGAGGATCTGGACAAGCGCCTCGATGACGACCTTGCTGCTCAATGGACTGCGCTAACGTCTGCGCGTGCCCCTCTGCAGCTCGGTGAGCGCATTATTCGCCTGGACCAACCTCAGGTCATGGGCATCATCAACGTAACTCCTGACAGCTTTTCCGACGGCGGGCACTTCGCCGAAGCAGGAAGCGCCGTTGAAGGGGGCGTGGACATGGCGAGCCAGGGAGCCGCCATTCTCGACATCGGCGGCGAATCCACCCGTCCCGGGGCAAAGCCGGTCTGGGCGCAGGACGAAATCGAACGCGTCCTCCCAGTCGTCCAGCGTCTCGCAGCCGGCGGTTCCGCGGTTTCCATCGACACGCGCAAGAGCGAGGTCATTACGGCAGCCGTTGGCGCCGGAGCTCGCATGGTCAATGACGTCTCGGCGCTGACCTTCGACCCGCGGTCAGCAGAGGCGATTGCGGCTGCAGGCGTTCCGGTCGTCCTTATGCATCACCTCGGTCAGCCCGAGACGATGCAGCAGGACCCGCGCTACGATGACGTCCTTGTCGAAGTCTACTTCTGGCTGGAGGAGCGCATTGCCGCCGCAGAAGCCGCCGGCATCGCGCGCTCGAACATCCTCCTCGACCCCGGTTTCGGCTTCGGGAAGACAGTCGCGCATAATCTTGAGCTGATGAACGGGCTCGCCCTCTATCATTCGCTCGGCTGTCCGCTCGTTCTGGGCGCTAGCCGCAAGCGAACGATCGGCGCTCTTTCTGGCGAAGCGCCGGCGGATCAGCGCCTCGGCGGAAGCATCGCCTTCGCTTTGAAGGCCGTGGAGCAGGGCGCGCAGATCCTTCGCGTGCACGACGTTCCAGAGACCGTGCAGGCGCTTAGGGTGTGGCGGGGTCTTCGCGACCAGGCGCTGACACCGCGAATTGGCTAAAGCGTGTAGCCGCCGTCGCTGACGAGAACCGAGCCGGTGATTATTGCAGCGGCGTCCGAAAGCAGGAAGGCGACCTGCTCGGCAATCTCCGCTGCGGTAGCATAACGGCCCAACGGTGTTGCCATTGCTGCAAGCTCCTTGAAGGCCCCTTCGCGACCAATCTCTCTTGCCCGATCGGCAAACATCGGGACGGCATCCCAGACGGGCGTTTCTACGCCACCGGGTGCGATCGCGTTCACGCGTACGCGGCGGCTCGCAGCTTCCTTCGCCGCGACCTTGGTCAGCTGGATGAGGCCGGCCTTGGACGCTCCATAGGCCGCCACCCCGGGTTCAGGCTTGAGACCGGCTGCGGAGGCGACCGTCACGATCGAGCCGCCCTCACGAACTGCCCGCAAGGCCGCCTGGAGCGACAGGAATGCTCCGTCGAGATTGACCGAAAGGATGCGACGCCAATCGGCGAAATGGAGCTCGGCGATCAATCCCGCACCGGCGACACCGGCATTGATTACGGCAAGATCGATCTCACCCAGATCGGTCGAGGCCCAAAAATCGGCATCCGCGACATCTCCCGTGAATATGTCCACAGGGCAGGCGAACCTCAGCTCTCGCCATGCGTCCGCATTCCGGTCCAGCAGGACGAGCCGAGATGCGCCTTCGCGAGCGATCAGTTCGGCCGTTGCTCTCCCGATCCCCGAGCCCGCTCCGGTGATGAAGGCTGTCTTGCCCGCGAACCGCATCGATCCTCACTTTTCCGCTTTGTAGGCGACGATCATCGGTCCCAATGGCTTGGTGATATCCCGTCTCCCGTCGGCCGGATCCCAAAGAGCGCTGACCGACCCGTCGAAGAAGAGCGCATTACGTGCCTTCAACCCGTCGCGAAAGAAGCGAGCGAACTTACCGAAGGACACTGCCCCTTCGCTTATGACGAAGAGAGGATGCCCCGTCGGCGCGAGTCCCACACCGTTCCGCACATAGCGCGACGTGCCGTCAGGCTCGAACGCAGGATGAAGCTTGCCGCCGATCACCAGCATCGGTCCCGACTGGGTGGCGAAGCGGATAGTCGAGGAACTGCTCCATGCATTGCTCGCAACGATTTCCGCGCTTCCGTCGCGCCGCACCTGGAAAACGCCGTTCGGCAAAAGGTGGAAGTTTCCGCCGCCCTTGTTGCGGTTGATCCTGCGCTTCTGTCTGCCGTCGACGATTGCGAGCCCGATGGGACGGCCGTCCTCGTCGTACATTCCTGCGTTCATTGCGAACGCCACCTTGCTCGCGCGCGAGCCGAGCCGCATTTCAAGATCGGCAAACTGCCGTACGGGCGCTTCGCCAGGTCCGGCGGCGACCAGCTCCACCTTGCCACGGCCCGGATCGCAGACGGTGAAACGACTGCCCTCGAACAATTGCTGCCGGCATGCGGATTGCGGCTGTTCGACGCGGGCGGGCGCGTTGCTGCAGCCGGCAGTGATGAGGATCAGAAATGGAAGTGCTCGCACGAGGCGAGGCTAGCGCCTCAGGCGGCGGTGTCGATGCCGATGTCGCTGAGCTTGCGGTAAAGTGTCGAGCGGCCAATGCCGAGCCGCCGTGCGACTTCGGTCATCCGTCCGCGATAATGACCGATGGCAAGCCGGATGATGTCCGCTTCGATCTCTTCGAGGGTGCGCAAATGTCCGTCGTTCGTGAACAGGGTCACGCCAGCAGCGCCGCCGAGGGCCGCATCGCTGGACTGCTTGCTGATCTGCGGAGCAAAATCGCTCTTCCGATTCGTGAAGCGCGACTGGCTCGCAATGTGCGGGAAATCCTCGGCAGTGAGGACGCCGCGTTCGCACTGCAGTCCAGCGCGGAATAGGACGCTCGCGAGTTGGCGGACGTTGCCGGGCCAACCATAGCGCATGAGCACCGCAAGCGCGTCATTTCCAATCGACATGGCCGGCATGAGCTCCTGCTCCGCGAATCGCGTGAGGAGGTGGCGGGCAAGGGCCGGGATGTCGGCGCTGCGCTCACGAAGCGGCGGCAGGCTTACGACGGTCGCGCTGATCCGGTCGCTCAGCATCGGATTGAAGCTCTCGGAAAGCGGTGCGCTGCTCGTGGCGATCAGGCGCAGGTCGACGGAAGAGCTGCCGTTGCAGCCGACAGGGCGGACTTCGCCCGTGGCGAGGACACGATCGAGCGTCTCCTGCGTCGATTTCGGCAGGGCCGCGATCTCATCGAGAATCAGCGTACCCGTATCTGCCTCGACCATCCGGCCGACCTTTTCTGCGAAGGCGCCGGGGAAGGCGCCCTTCATGTGACCGAACAGCTCGCTGTCGACGGTGTTCGCCGGAACGGCCTTGCAATCGATGATGATTAGCGGGCCCTTGGCCCGAAGGCTGGCCGCGTGGATCGCACGAGAAACGGTTTCCTTGCCGGTTCCGGGCTCGCCGATGATGAGAATCGGCAAGCGATTGCGAGCGGCCTTGGCCGCGACCGCCAGGGCACCTCGGAAATCAGGAGAGGCCCCAACAAGCTGCTCGAGCGCGAGCGCTGGCGCGAGCTTCTCGGAAACAGGGATGAGCTCGCCGCCTGGCCTGCGACGATCTGCATTCGCGGCGAGTGCTTCGACCAGTCTTTCCGAAGCGACCGGCCGCGCGAGGAAGTCTGTCGCGCCGGCGCGCATCGCGTTCACGGCGACCGAGACGGTGCCGCCTTCCGCAAGGACGATGACCGGCAAGCCGGGCCGGCCCGAACGAAGCGAGGAAATAACCGAAGGGCCGCTCTCCTCGTCCCAATTGGCCAGCAGCGCAGCTTTTACCTCACGCCCGTGGGGTCCCTGTAGGAGCGCTATGGCAGTGTCGATGCAATCGGCGCCCACCGTGCTCCAGCCTGCACGAGCGGCCACGGCCGACACGAGCCGCCGCTCGGCAGGGTCTGCTTCAATGAGCAGGAGGCACCGGGTTTCATCGTCACGCATTGGTCCGCGGACGAGTCGTAATGGGAAATAGTGAAGGCGTGCTTAAGGCTTAGCGGAAGGGCTTGGGGCCGGACGGTCGCCTTGTTATGGACCGGGTAAACAAATTTGGAGGAAACATATGGCTCATGACGAAGAACCGCTTTTGGCCGATCCGCCGTCCGCGGAGGCCGCTTACCATGTTCGCGATTATGAGCGGTTCACTAAGTTGTTGAAATATGGCGCGATTGCGTGCCTCTGTATCGCTTTCATAGTCGTTATGCTGATTAGCTAGTGTGAAGATCGCGATCATCAGGGAGCGTGCGCCCGGCGAAGCACGCGTCGCAGCAACTCCCGAGACAGTTAAGAAGTTTACGGCGCTCGGTGCCGAACTTGCGGTGGAGTCCGGCGCTGGGGACGCAGCTTCCGTGTCCGATGCGGACTTCGAAGCCGCCGGCGCAAGTGTCGGCCCGTCACAGAAGGTGCTTGCCGGCGCGAATGCGATTCTTTGCATCAATGGCCCTGACCCCGCATCCCTCAAGGGCGCTGAGAAGGGGGCGATGCTCATCGGCGCGCTCGATCCGCTGCGGCAGCCGGAATTGATCAATGCCTATGCTAAAGCGGGGCTCGAGGCGCTTGCCATGGAATGGATGCCTCGCATCACGCGTGCTCAATCCATGGACATCCTGTCCTCGCAATCGAACCTCGCAGGCTACAAGGCGGTGATCGACGGCGCAGCGACCTATGGGCGCGCTTTCCCGATGATGATGACCGCCGCCGGTACCATTAGCGCGGCGCGAGTTTTCGTCATGGGCGTCGGCGTCGCCGGCCTACAGGCAATTGCGACTGCCCGGCGTCTTGGAGCCCAGGTCAGTGCAACTGACGTGCGCTCCGCGACCAAGGAGCAAATCCAGTCACTCGGCGCGAAGCCGATCTTCGTTGAAGATGTCGCCGGCATCGAGGGTGAGGGCAGCGGCGGTTACGCGACGGAGATGTCGGAGGAATATCAGCGGGCTCAGGCGGAGCTCGTTTCAGGCCATATCGCAAAGCAGGACCTCGTCATCACCACCGCCTTGATTCCCGGCAGGCCGGCGCCGCGCCTGATCAGCGATGCTCAGCTCGCGACGATGCGGCAGGGCAGCGTGGTCGTCGATCTTGCGGCTGACGCGGGCGGCAACGTGGAGGGCTGTGTCGCCGGCGAGAATGTCGCGAGGCACGGCGTTACGATTATCGGCGCTTCGAACCTCTCGCGAAGTCTCGCGGCGGACTCCTCTGCGCTCTTCGCCCGCAACCTTCTCAATTTCCTCTCAGCCTTCTGGGATCGGGATCAGGGACGTCCGGTGCTTCCGGATGATGATGAGATCGTCAAAGCCATCCGCCTCACTCAAGGTGGAAAGATCGTCAGCGAAAGGCTCGCTGGCTCGACAGCTTGAGCGCCGCCGACATCCTGATCATCGGCGGCGGCATAGCCGGCCTCTCAGCAGCGTCGGCCTTAGCTGCACATGCGAAAGTCACCGTCCTCGAGGCTGAGCAAGCGGTGGGCTATCATTCGTCCGGGCGCAGCGCGACGATGCTTCATTATGCTCTCGGCGATCCACAGGTTCGCTCGCTGACGCTCGCCAGCCGGGCCTTTTTCGAGCACCCGCCGAACGGCTTCGCCGACGTGCCGCTCGGCCACCGCATGCCCGTTTTGATTCACGCCCGCGAAGACGAGCTCCAGGAGCTCGATACGCTTGCCTCCGCTATCGCTCCATATGCGGAGCTAGAACGGGTGGGCGAAGCGGGCATCCTCGAACTCTGCCCAGCGATCCTGACCGGAAGCGCGGGCTCCGTCGCCGGACTGATCGACCGTGGAGGTATCCGCCTCGATCCTCATTCTCTGTTGCAGGGCCACGTCCGCGCTCTGCGCAGCAAAGGCGGCGAGCTGATCACGAATGCACGGGTGAAATCCGTCGTTCGAAACGGACAGGAATGGCAGGTCCGGACCGAGAACCGACAGACCTTCTCCGCACCCATCCTGGTCAACGCCGCAGGCGCTTGGGCCGATGCGGTCGCGGCGCTAACCGGCATTGCGCCGATCGGCCTCACGCCACTCAGACGCACCATCATCACCTTCGACGGCCCTCCGGAAACGGACCTCTCACGTTGGCCCTTCGCGAAGACCGTCGGCGACGAGCTCTACTTCGCTCCGGAGAGCGGCCGATTGTTCGCTTCGCCGATGGATGAGGTTCCATCCGAGCCGTGCGATGCTCAGCCCGATGAATATGAAGTCGCTCTCGCGGCGCACCGCGTGGAGCAATGGACATCGCTCAAGGTGGAGCGGATCCACAGCCGCTGGTCGGGCTTGCGTACCTTCGCGCCAGACCGGCACCTGGTCGCTGGCTTCGATGATGGCGTCGAGGGGTTCTTCTGGCTCGCGGGGCAGGGCGGGTTCGGCCTCCAGACCTCGCCGATCATGGCGGCTATCGTTGAGTCCCTGATCGCAGGCACGCCGTGGCCGATCGAAGCTGTAAAGTCCGAAGCCCTAGGCCCCGCCCGCTTCCGGTAGGCGCATCACGTCGATCCAACCATCGGCCACAAGTTCGAACAGACGCGACGGCGTCACGCGCACCGAAGTGTTGAGTGAACCGCCCGCTGGATAGACCGTCTCGAACGGCTTCAAAGATATGTCGAGATAGACGGGAAGGGCCGTAGCCAGCCCAAAGGGACACACGCCGCCGACCGGATGACCGGTCAGCGCGAAGGTTTCGTCCGCGCCAAGCATTCGTGGACGCGCTCCGAACTCCGCTTTGCTTTTTTGATTGTCGAGGCGTGCGTCGCCGCGCGCGACGACCAGGACGGTTCTTTCTCCCACGCGGACGGCCAGCGTCTTCGCGATACGACCGGGCTCGACGTTCAGTGCCACGGCCGCAGTGTCGACGGTGGCCGTGCTCAACTCGGTTTCGATAATGGACAGATCGGGCGCGTGATTGGCTAGCCACGCTTGAACCGATTCAGCGCTCATTCGCCTACCACGTGGAGGACGATCTCGCGCGTGGATGGCGCATGTCGATGTTCGAACAGATAGATGCCCTGCCATGTGCCAAGCAGCATCCGGCCATCACCGATGGGGATAGACAAATGGGTCTGGGTCAGTGCTGCGCGAAGATGGGCCGGCATGTCGTCTGGGCCTTCGTCATTATGCTCGTACAGCGACGAACCCTCCGGAGCGATGCGATTGAAGTAGGCCTCTACGTCCCGGCGGGCGGCAGGCGCTGCATTCTCCTGGATCAGCAACGAGGCCGACGTGTGCCGGCAGAATAGGGTGAGAAGGCCCGAAGATACGTCCTGACTTGCAAGCCAGCCAGCGACGTCGCTGGTGATCTCATAAAGACCTTGGTGCTGCGCAGTGACGTTTAGCCGACCGCTCGATTGTCGAAGCATTCTTGAGCCCTAGGCGAGGCGGAAATCGGGCGCCAGCGGTCGAAACGGTTAAGATTCGCGAATCGGACCACGCGCGATTCGATATCGCGGACCGGGGGACGAAATTTCACAATTGCTGTCACTCGGTCGGCCGTTCAGTTGCTCAAGAATTCAAATGCTCCGGACGCACGAAAGCGCCCGGTGTTAAACGGGCGCTGTGCCAAGTTATTGTAATCAATTCGGAAACGGCCGTTCGGAAACGGCCGTTGCGTCAGCCCTGGCTACCGCCGTTGCCTACGCCGGAACCGAGAAGCCAGTTCCAAAAGCTCCATTTGGTTTGCGCGACCTTCTTCATAACAACCCCTGTCGTTCACACTGCGATTCGGCAGCTGACAGGGACGTTAACCCTAACGAATTTGGTTAGCAACAAATTAACCAATTTGACCGCGAACTCGTTACTTGCCCGCATCGAAGCGGGTGAAGTCATCTTTCTCGGTGAGTGAGTTTAGGTCAGGCGACGCTTGCGCGGCGTGTGGAGGTAAGCCGCTTCATCAGGCTTTCGAGGCTCATTGGGCGGCCGATGACGTAGCCCTGAGCCACGTCGCAGTTCATATCGACGAGTGCATCGAGAACCGCCTGTTGCTCGACACCTTCCGCCACAACCTTGCGATCGAGCGAGTGGGCAAGACCGATCGTCGACTGGACCATCACGAGATCGCTCCGATTATCGAGCATGCCTTTGACGAAGCTCTGATCGATCTTGATCTCGCTTGCCGGGATTTTCTTGAGATAATCGAGCGTCGACAGGCCGGTCCCATAGTCGTCGATGGAAATGTTGACGCCGATGTCGCGAAGTGCGGCGAGCATATCAAAGCCCGAACCGCTGCCTGCCAAAGCTGCGGTCTCCGTCAGTTCGAGGGTCAGCAGATGCGCCGGCAATCCGTTGCGTGCGAGCATGGCGCGGAGCCGAAGGACGAACCCCTTGTCGCCAAGTAGGCGCGCGGACAGATTGACGGCGATCCCAAACGGTCCCTGCTTGCGATTGACCGTGGCGGCGGCCGAGACGGCCTGCTCCAAAACGAAGTCCGTGAGCTTGCCGATGCGGTCATGCTGCTCCGCCGCAGCGATGAATTCCGACGCGGCAATCGGCCCCTTCTCAGGGTGGGTCCAGCGCGCAAGAGCTTCCGCGCCAATGATCTGGCGGGACTTCAGATCGAGCTTCGGCTGATAGGCGACCCAGACCTCGCCTTTGTCGACTGCACTGTCGAGCTGGCTCAGCATCGACAGTTTCCAGCCCGCATCTTCGAGCGTCTCCGGATCGTGGTACTTCCACTTGAGCCCGGCGTGAGCAGCTTCTTCGGCCGCGACAAGTGCACTCGCGAGGCGATTGGCAAGGGAGCGGCCGCTGCCAATCTCGACGCCAAAGCTGATGGGCAGGTCGATCGGTTGACCATCCACTCGGGCCGGGTTCCGGAAGAGCGAATAGAGCGCCTCTACGTGATTGCCGACGGGCTGGCTTGAGTCCTCGAACCAGGCGAAGATCCCGCCGTCACCCTCGTAGAGCGTACGATTGGCAGCGCCGACCCGAAGGCGCGAGACGATTTGATCGACCAACTGCCGCTCCTGGTCGGCGGGCAGGGTGGCTACGATCTCGGCATAATTCAGAATTCGCGCAGCGATGAGCGCCTGATCCTGGCCCATCTTGTTCGCCCGAAGAGCGCTGAGATTTGGAAGGCCCGAGACCGTATTTACCAGGCCGCGTTGCCGCCAGCGCCGCCCGGCCAGAACGGTGGAAACGATCATCACCGCGAAAAGAGCGGGCGTTACGTCGGCGTAGATCAGGTTCATCTCCAGGCCGACGGGACCTAGGGTCAGGAGCAAGGCGGCCGCGCCGAGGATGAAGCTCACTTGGCCTGCCGATTTGCGCTTCGTCGCGAGCCAACAGGCGCCCAATCCCAAGAGGAGCGCAGGAAACCACCCCAAGTAGCGAGGGGTACCGGATTTCAGTGTTTCGGCACCGAGGATGTGAACGTAGGCGCCAGGCATCTTACCCCAGCCCGGGATGAAATATTGATCGCCGATGCCGTCGGATGCAGTACCGATAACGACATCCTTTCCTTTGAGTATCCGGGGATTGAACCGGCCGGCAAGCACGTCCACCGCCGCGACGACAGGTACGGTCGACGGATCGACAGAATAATCCAGGATGAAGGTCTGCCCTGGCTTAGGGGCCGCGTTTGCGAGCTTGCCGGCGAACGATGGAACCTGGTTGGATCCGACCTTCCTTGAATAATCGATGCGCCAGACCGCGTTCTGATAATTGTAGGCGAAATTGATCAGTCCAAGCTTCGCGTGCCGACTAAAGATGATTGGAGGTAGCAAGTCAGGGTTCGAGACACTGCCAGTGACCGATCGGGCACTGACCGCAAGGGTAACGTTGCGTGCCTTTTCGATTGAACTGACCAACAGATCGTCGTCCGTTCGCTCACTGCGGCCATGAATGATGATGTCGAGGAAGGTCCGCTTAACCCCGGTTTGGCTCAGCCGATCGATCAGCTCGGCATGCTTTCGCCGCGGCCATGGCCAACGTCCGATCTCGCGCAAGGATCGATCATCGACAGCGACGAAGACGATGTCTCCGCTCGCCTTGTGCGAATGAACCTTGTTGCGGGCGACACGGAGCATGTCCTCGGGCACGTCGCCGAGCTGGATCAGCCCAAAGACGAATGCAGCCACTGCCGTCCACAGCAGAAGCTTCCATCCGGCTTGCTCACCCTTCTGTGCCTTGCGCCAGGCCACCGAGCAGATTTCCTCCAAAATCTATCCTCGGCATGTGCCGCAGAAAGGTTATCAAATCGGAAACCGTGACTCGTTTAACGACCGTTCCGAGGGCGGTTGTTTGCCTCTGTCCTATCGACCGCGAATTGTGCATGGTCGCGGCCGGATGACCTGCAACGTTTCGCACCGAACCATGCAATTCACTTCAATAACCGTTCGCGCGGGCATCCCCGTGCGTGCGTGTCAGTGCGAACATTGGGAACATTCGAGCTTCTAAGGGGCGCCGATGGACTTCATTTCGATCCTCTCGATCTTCGTACTGGCCTGCTTCGTAGGTTATTTCGTCGTCTGGTCGGTCACTCCGGCGCTGCACACGCCGCTGATGAGCGTGACGAATGCAATCTCTTCGGTGATCGTGGTCGGTGCTCTCATTGCCGCTGCCTCGACGGGCAGCGCATCGGCCAAGTGGCTGGGGCTCGTCGCTGTGGCGCTCGCGAGCGTGAACATCTTCGGCGGCTTCGCCGTCACCCAGCGGATGCTCGCGATGTACAAGAAGAAGGAGCGCTAGGGGTGGAGGCGCATGTCACGCCCAGCTGGGTGCTTCTCGCTTATCTCGTCTCCGGTATCTGCTTCATCCTTGCACTGAGAGGATTGTCGAGCCCGGTGAGCAGTCGCCGCGGCAACATGGCCGGGATGATCGGCATGACGATCGCCGTCGTGACGACATTGGCAATTCACGAGATCGCCTCACTTCCCGAGATTATCGGAGCCGTTGCGATCGGGGGCGGCGTCGGCCTTGTCACTGCGCGCAAGATCCAGATGACGGCCATGCCCCAGCTGGTTGCCGCCTTTCACAGTCTCGTCGGCATGGCGGCAGTGCTCGTCGGCGCGGCGGCTTACCTCAACCCTGAGGCGTTCGGCATTGCCGTTCGCATCACTCCGATAGCCAGTCCGTCAATCATCAGTATCCTGCCCGTCAGCCGGATCGAAATGGGCCTCGGCGTTGCGATCGGCGCAATCACATTCTCGGGGTCGGTGATCGCCTTCCTCAAGCTCAACGGAAACATGTCGGGCAAGCCGATCCTTCTTCCGGCCCGTCACGTCATCAATCTGGGAACGCTGGTCGCGATCCTCGGACTCATCGCTTACTTCACTCAGGATCAAGACCCGTGGGTCTTCTTCACGGTCATGGGCCTGAGCTTCGCCATTGGTTTCCTGCTGATCATCCCGATTGGCGGGGCGGACATGCCGGTCGTCATCTCGATGCTGAACAGCTATTCGGGCTGGGCCGCGGCAGCGATGGGCTTCACGCTGCACAACAGCGCAATGATCATCACGGGCGCACTGGTCGGAAGCTCCGGCGCGATCCTCAGCTACATCATGTGCCGGGCGATGAACCGCAGCTTCATCTCGGTCATTGCCGGCGGCTTTGGCGGCGACGCCGCGGCTGGTGCCGGCGGTGAAGTTATCGACCGGCCGTACAAGCGCGGGTCGGCGGAGGATGCGGCGTTCCTCATGAGCCAGGCCGACCAGGTTATCATTGTACCCGGCTACGGAATGGCCGTCAGCCAAGCGCAGCATGCGCTCCGCGAGATGGCGGATCTACTCAAGGAACATGGCGTCCGGGTGAAATATGCGATTCACCCGGTCGCGGGCCGAATGCCCGGGCACATGAACGTGCTGCTGGCGGAGGCCAACGTGCCCTATGACGAGGTCTTCGAACTGGAAGACATCAACAGCGAGTTCGCTCAGACCGACGTCGCCTTCGTCATCGGTGCGAACGACGTGACCAACCCCGCCGCGAAGACCGACAAAAGCTCGCCGATCTACGGCATGCCCGTTCTCGACGTGGAAAAGGCACGCACGGTGCTGTTCGTAAAGCGTTCGATGGGCGGCGTCGGCTATGCCGGCGTCGACAACGAGCTCTTCTACCGCGACAATACGATGATGCTTCTCGCCGACGCCAAGAAGATGGTCGAGGAGATCGTGAAGAACATTGGGTGATGCGCAAGATCAACGGCTCGGCGCAAACTTGATTCAATTCGCGTAAAATCAGCCGTTTAGGTCTTGCCAACTTGGCAGCTTGCAAGAAAGATTTGCCGCGGGAGCCAGGTGTCGCGTCTGCTCCGTTCACGACAGTGCGAGAGTGGGGAAGGGGTAGGCGGCTTGCGCAAGCTGGGCATTATTGGCGGGACGACTTGGTCGTCCACCGCGCTTTATTATGATCACATCAATCGTTGCGTCGCCCAGAGCCTGGGTGGTCTTCATAGCGCACGCCTGATCATCGAAAGCATCGACTTCGAAGATTATGCTGCTTTTCATCGGGCCAATGACCTCGCTGGCGGCAATGCGATGATCGTCGAGTCCGCCAAGCGCCTGAAGGCGGCCGGTGCTGAAGGCCTTGTGCTCGCATCGAACACAATGCACTGCGCTCATGCCGAAGTTACGATGGCGACGGGCCTCCCAATTATCGATATCCGCGAGGTGACTGCCGATAGGCTGACGGCCGACCGGCGAACGCGGATCGCTTTGCTTGGCACTCGATTCACGATGACGGAGCCCTTTGCGCGCGAGCCATACGAGCAGCGCGGAATTGTTGTTCACGAGCTGGCCGCCGAGTGGCGGACCGAGATCGATCGGATCATCTATGAGGAGCTGGCGGTCGGCCGCGTCGTGCGCGACAGTCAGCGCAAGCTCAAAACTCTGGTCACCGACCTCGCGAAGCAGAAGGTGCAGGCTGTCGTCCTCGGCTGCACCGAGCTGGTTCTCGCTGTCGACGTGCGCGCAAACATCCTGCCGGTCTACGACACGACCGCGATCCACGCTCGGGCCTGCGTCGACTGGATGCTCGCAGAGCAGGAAGAAGCGCGGGCCGCCGCCTAAGTTGCGGCTGATGGCAAGCGTGGTACGCTGCTCCCCGTAAAAGGGGGTGCTGCATGAGAAAGTTTGCAGGGTTCCTAAGCGCCTTGGTGCTCGTGCCGATCGCGGCAGTCGGACAGGTTCCGGACCGGCCTCATGCGGATCATCATGGAATGTCCGGCGACCGGCTCGGCGAGATCGCATTTCGAAACAGCGGGAGTGCGGCAGCGCAGGCACCGTTCCTTCGCGGCGTTAAGCTGCTCCACAACTTCCAGTACGACGATGCGATAGAGTCCTTCCAGCAAGCTCAGAAGGCCGATCCCGATTTCGCCTTGGCTTATTGGGGCGAGGCGATGGCGCACAACTATACATTGTGGGCCGAGCAGCAGACGGACGACGCCCGCAAGGCGATGGCGAAGCTTGGTCCGAGTCCCGAGGCGCGGGCTGCCAAGGCGAAGACAGCGCGCGAGAAAATGTGGCTCGCCGCGGTGGAGGCGCTCTACGGATCAGGCACCAAGTTCGAGCGTGACGAAGCCTACGCGGACAAGATGGACGCGCTTTTTGCGGCCTATCCGGACGACGTGGAGGCGCGGGTGTTCGACGCGCTGGCGACGATGGGTCGTTCCCACGGAACCCGCGACAGCAAGGCGTATCTCCGTGCGGCAGCTATGCTGGAGCCTATCTTCAGGGCTAACCCTAATCACCCGGGCGCCGTTCATTACCTGATCCATGCCTATGATGAACCGGCTTATGCCGAGCGCGGGCTTCCCATGGCGAGGGTCTACAATAAGGTCGCGCCGGACTCCGCCCACGCCCAGCATATGACATCGCACATCTTCCTTGCTCTGGGCATGTGGCCAGAAACCGAGGAAGCAAACCTTGCTGCGATGGCAGTCATGAATGGACACCACGCGATGGAGGGATCAGCTGAGCATTGCGGCCACGGCGCGATGTGGCTGGTCTACGCGAAGCTTCAGCAGGGAAAGGACGTCACTTCTGAGGTGGAAGCGTGCCGTGCTGAGGCCGAAGACAAGTTGAAGGCCAATGACTTGCCCGTCGTCGGCTTCCCCGAAGGCGCCGCGGCGAGTTGGGCGGACATGGCAGTACGAACCGGTATCGAGTCCGGAAAGTGGCTGCCGGCGATGGATCTGCCAGCAGGCAAAATGACCTTTGCGCGCTTCACCGAAGACTACGGCCGAGTACTTGCCGCACGCCGCAATGCCGCTGAAGTGCAAGCGGCTCTTGCTGCGCTCAGGGCTGATCGGGGAATTCTCGCTGGGAACTTTGGGAGGGAATTCCCCGACGATAACCAAACGATGCCGTGGATCGATCGGGCAGTGGCGCAAAGCGAAGCAATTGCAGCGCTGGCGAGCGGGCACTCCGCCGAAGGTCTGGTCTTGTTACGCAAGGCGGCAGAAGCGGAGGCGGCCCTCGCGCCGCCGTTCGGACCGCCGGTGCTACAGAAGCCAAGCTATGAGTTGCTTGGTGATGAGTTGCTGGCGCTGGGCCGCAAGGCAGAGGCGGCCGAAGCCTACAGGAAAGCGCTCGCAGCTGCGCCGAATCGTCGACTGTCCGTTGCCGGACTGAAGGCAGCGAGCACGCCTTAAGCCTCGCAACAGGCGGACGGAATCACTAGGTCGGGAGGATGGATCGCACTCCCGCAGACCGTCCCGATCATCCTGGAGCATCGGAGCGCTTCAACGAGGAGCAGGCGACCTATGCAGTGCGCGGCGCGGATCAGCCCGATCTGGAAAAGGGTGTCGCCGCAATCCGCCAAGTTCTGAAGACGCTCCCGGTCCGGCCGGGCGTCTACCGAATGCAGGACGCGCGCGGCGACGTGCTTTATGTGGGCAAGGCGCGGGCGCTGAAGAACCGCGTCACCAACTACACCCAGGTGGCGCGGCTTCCGAAGCGGCTTCAGCGCATGGTCGCGCAGACGCGATCGATGACGATCGTCACGACCCGGACGGAAGCGGAGGCGCTGTTGCTCGAAGCGCAACTGATCAAGCGCTTCAGGCCAGCCTACAACGTTCTCTTACGCGACGACAAAAGCTTCCCATTCATTCTGCTTCGGGAGGATCACGCCTTTCCGCGGGTCCAGAAGCATCGCGGTGCGCGCCGCGTGAAAGGCCAATATTTTGGGCCTTTCGCCAGCGCAGGCTCCGTAACCCGTACACTGAATGCGCTGCAGAAGCTGTTCCTTCTCCGGAGCTGCTCGGACAGCTATTTCGAGAACCGGTCGCGGCCATGCCTGCTCTACCAGATCAAGCGATGCTCAGCGCCGTGCGTCGGCCGGATCAGCGAGGCGGATTACGCCGAGCTCGTCAACGATGCTCAGGCGTTCCTCGCCGGCAAGTCATCTGGCGTGCAGGCGCGCCTATCGAAGCACATGGCCGACGCGGCCGAAAAACAGGATTATGAGCTGGCAGCCGTGTACCGCGATCGACTCCGCGCGCTGACCTACATTCAAGGATCGCAGACGGTGCATGCTGAGGGTCTGGGCGATGCCGACGTGTTCGCACTCGCCTGTAAGGCCGGTACGATGTCGATCCAGGGCTTCTTCATTCGAGGCGGTCAGAACTGGGGCCACCGCGCCTTCTTTCCAGCTCACACAAGCGACGTGCCGGAAGCGGAGGTGCTATCGAGCTTCCTGGTTCAATTCTACGAAGACATGCCGCCTCCACGCCGCATCCTCGTCGACCGCGAGCTGGCAGACACGGAAGTGCTGGAGGAAGCCCTGTCCGAACGCGCCGCCCGCCGCGTCGCCGTCGAAGTCCCGAAGCGCGGCGATCGGCGGAAGCTGCTTGAGCAGGCGCGTCGCAATGCCGAAGAGGCGCTTGACCGCCGGCTCGCCGAGACGACGACGCAGGGCAAGATTCTGCGCGAGCTTGCTGAGACGTTCGAGCTGACCGACGTGCCGAAACGCATCGAGGTTTACGATAACAGCCACATCATGGGCACGAATGCTACGGGCGCGATGATCGTCGCTGGACCCGAAGGTTTTCGGAAGAACAGCTACCGCAAGTTCAACATCAAGCGGCCGGAGACCAACCCCGGCGATGATTTTGCGATGATGCGCGAGGTGCTCGAGCGCCGCTTCGCTCGGCTCGAAAAGGACGACCCCGATCGCCAGAGCGGCGAATGGCCCGACCTGATTCTGATCGACGGCGGTAAGGGTCAGCTCTCCGCTGTCTGCGAAGTCATGGAGGATGCCGGCATTCACGACGTGCCGGTCGTAGGCGTTGCCAAGGGTCCTCATCATGGGCGCGAAGGCCGCGAGGTCTTTCATTTCCCCGGTGGCAGGGAGATTACCCTTCCGCCGAACTCGGCGTTGCTTTTCTATCTCCAACGGCTCCGGGATGAAGCGCACCGCTTTGCCATCGGTACGCACAGGGCGAAGCGGGCGAAGAGCCTGACGAGTTCGACGCTCGATGATGTGCCCGGCATCGGTCCAAGCCGGAAGCGCGCATTGCTGATGCACTTTGGAACGGCGCGGGCGGTCAAGGGCGCTGCCCTTGAAGATCTGGAACGAGCGCCAGGCATCAGCCGAACCATGGCTCGCCAGCTCTACGATTACTTCCACCCGGCCGGATGAGCCGGTGAATATCGATACGGCCGCCATCGTTTGCGCTCTTCGCGAGCATGCCGAGCATGGAGCGGTTGTCCGGCTGATGACGCCGAGGGACGGGCTGCAGGCCGCATATGTGCGGGGTGCCCGCGGGCGGCGCATGCGCCCTGTGTTGGTGCCGGGCAATCTGGTGCAGGCGCGGCTCAGAGCACGGAATGATGAGCAGCTGGCGCACGCTGAGATCGAACTCGTGCAAAGCCGGGCACCACTCCTGTCCGAGCCGCTTCCGGCTGCCGCGATGGAATGGGTTACCGCACTGACTGCGACGGCGCTTCCGGAGGCTCAGCCTTATGAGCGCCTCTATAATGCGCTCGACGCCCTTCTCGCATTGATCGAAGCGGCTCCATCCGCACTCGGCTGGGCCGGACCCTTGGCCCGCTTCGAATTGCTCCTGCTTGCCGAGCTTGGTTTCGGCCTGGACCTTGAGCGCTGCGCGGTGAGCGGATCGAACGACGATCTTGTCGCGGTCAGCCCGCGGTCCGGAAGAGCCGTAAGCGCCGCAGAGGCTGAGCCATATTCTGATAGACTGCTCGCGCTTCCCACCTTCTTGCGCTCGGGCGGGCACGCCTCCTGGCCCGAAATCGAGCAGGGCCTGAAGCTGACGGGGCATTTCCTCCATCGGGACATTTTGACTGGTAAGTCAGCAGCTCTGGGCGAAGCGCGTTCGCGTCTCGTCGATCGACTACTTCGTGCCCGGGGACCTATCTAAGCCGTTGTCTGAACTGCGGTCCTGTTTTAGCTCATTGCTGTGACCAGTCTCGACACGCTCGCAATGCTCTTCCCGAATGTTGCGACGACTCGCGGCATCACGGTTCGAGTCGCGGTCAGCTATCTCGCTGAACAGTCAGATCCGTCGATCAATCGCTGGTTCTGGTCCTATCACGTTCGCATCGAGAACGGGTCCGACAAGTCGGTCCAGCTGCTTTCGCGGAGTTGGACGATTACCGATGGCCGCGGAACGGTGCATGAGGTCCAGGGTGAGGGCGTGGTCGGTGAAATGCCGCTCATCCCGCCGGATGGAAGCTTCGATTATGTCTCCGGCTGTCCGCTCGACACGCCGAATGGATCGATGAGCGGAAGCTATCACATGGTCGATGAGGACGGAGAATCACTCGACGCGTCGATTCCGAAGTTCGCTTTGCTTGCGCCGATCAACTGAACCGAATACCGATTGAAACTATACCCGTTTCAGAATGTTGTCTGCCAATAGTCCCTAGGGGGATTTGGCGCCGTATCGACGAGGGAGACTGGTATGGTGGCGCAAGTGTTCGCGAAATCCATGGTTGGAATGCTTCTGCTCGCAACGCCTGTTGCGGCTCTGGCGCAATGGGCTCCGGGCTCAGAAATTGTCGGTCAATCCGTGCAGGTCGAGACGGCCGGGGTCACGAATACCGTTTATTTCGATGCCGGTGGAGCAGCACGCATCCAGACTCCCGCGGGCAAGATCGTTCCTGGGACGTGGAATGCGGCCAATGGGCAGCTTTGCCTGTCGGCCGGCGGCCCGCAGGAATGTTGGCCATACGCCCGGCCGTTTCAGGCTGGCCAGCAGCTCACACTGACGAGTAGCTGCAATGCAGCGTCCCGCTGGACTGCGCTGGGTACGAACCAAGCGCCGCCCGTGCAGCAGGGCGCCGGCGAGCGCGGCTAGCGCAACTCTCGCGAATCGAGGCGACAGCGGCGAAACTCCGCCGCTCTCGAACAAGCGAATACAAGAACGCCCGCGAGCCGAGGTTCGCGGGCGTTTCTCTAATAAATGAAGTCTGGCCGAGTCCTACGGGCTGACCGGCTCCGGCGGAGTGGGCAAGTCGATGTGACCGTTCTCGTCATTTAGAATGACTGCGACGGCAGCAGCGATGGCTGCCAGCCCGAGCAAGAGCGGAAAGACACCGATCCCAGAACCAGCAGCAACGGCCGCCGGCGCGAGGGGCGGTGGAGCAGTCTCCGCAACAGGAGGTGGCGGGGTGTCGACGACCGGCAGGACGCAACCCGTACCGGGTGCTTGGCCGGCTGCAACAGTAGCAGCACTGGCGGCAGCCGCGGCGGAAGAACCGGCGCAGATTGCGGCCGCAGAGTCCGCCGTTCCAAAGATGCTGACGATTGCAAAGGGGTCCACAGTCTGCTGAGCCGCTACCGGCGCCGCGCTCGCAACCGAGCTCCCGAGCATGGCAACAGCCGCAAATGCTGCGGAATATTTATTTAAGGGACTTGGGGCGCGCATGCCCACCTCCTCGCGACACAATATTCGCTTTGGTGCGTCTTTGCACCGGAAAGCGTGAAACGCAAGTTACTGGCCACCGTTTCATCGCCCTGAACGATCTTTTCGGCCGCTAGTTGCAAGACAGCCATAACCGTTTGACGTCACAGATGTTTTGCGGCGGTGAATTTGAGCTGGTGGAAGCCTCAACCCGCAGCATCGGATATTGTTATCGACGGGCTGATAGTCGGTGCGGGACGGGCCGCATCACGACGGCGATTGCTGGTTCCGAGACGGTTCCAGCGGCCAGATTCATCCACTATGGAGCGTTTTGCTCCATTCTGGAGTTACCCTGTTGCTAGGGCGTCACGCCTCAGTTGATGCCTGAGGCCCGTCACTTCCGCGGTGGAAGTGGTTGGCGGCGACGAGTGCGAGGTGGGATCGTGAAAAGCCGGGGCTCCGTCATGCGCAGTGCGAAGCTCTTGGGCCCGCAGGGTCATCGGGCATATGCTGTCGGTGACATACACGGTCGCCTCGATCTGCTTGAGGAAATTCTGGACAGGATCGAGAGAGATAATGCCCGGCGGAAGGCGGCTACGGTTTCCTTGGTCTTTCTCGGCGACTTGATCGACCGGGGCCCGCAATCGGCGGGGGTAGTTGACCGATTGAGGACGTACCGACCGGACTTTGCAGAACCACTCTTCCTGATGGGCAACCATGAGGAGGTTCTCCTCAGGATCGTTGCCGGCGAGATGGAAGTCCTTCCTGATTGGCTGAGGTTCGGCGGAGCAGAATGCGCACGAAGTTACGGCGTCGATCCGAACGAACTAGAAAGCAGCGATCCTGCGTCAGCTCTCCGGCTCCTTCGACGAGCGATTCCGAAAGAGCATCTGAAGTTTCTTGCCGGGTTTGCGGACACCGCATCCTTTGGCGGATACCTTTTCGTCCACGCAGGCATTCGTCCCGGCGTTTCGATCGAGCAGCAGTCCGCTCAGGACCTTCGCTGGATTCGAGGCGCCTTCCTCGACGATGATACTGATCACGGATGCGTCGTGGTGCATGGTCATACGATCAGCGCGGATGTCGACGAACGACCCAATCGGGTTGGGCTGGACACCGGTGCCTGCTGGACAGGCGTGCTGACGGCAATGGGTTTAGAGGGCAGTGAACGATGGTTTCTGCAAACAGCCGGATCGTCGCAACAAGCTTCTGCAATTGCTCGCGTTGCCAATGTTCCAGCCGCTTAATAAGGGTGCGCGCTTGCCTGAGAAACTTGCCTTGAACCTCGCATTGTTCAATCCGCCGCCGGCCCCGGCGGTCCGCATCTCACTGTCAGCTCTAGCGCTGCTTGCGCTTGCCGCGTGCAGTTCTTCGAGGGGCGGGCCGATCGCCTATGACGATGCGGGAACTTTTCGTGCCCCTGACAAGCCGCAGATCGCGACCCTTGAGTCCGGATACCGGATTGCGCCCATGGATACGGTCTCGGTGAAGGTTTTCCGCATGCCGGACCTTAGCGGCGACTATCAGGTCGACCTGACGGGGCAAATTTCCATGCCGCTCATCGGCGAAGTGCGTGCGGTCGACATGACGACAGCGCAGCTCGACGACGCGCTGACGCAGAAGTTTGGTGCAAAATACCTTGAAAACCCGGACATCAGCGTTGGGATCAAGGAATCGGCGCGTCGGAGCATCACGGTGGATGGTGCGGTGAAGAGCGCCGGAGCCTTCCCAGCGGTGGGCGACCTTAGCCTAATGCAGGCAGTGGCGCTTGCAGGTGGCGTCAGCGAAGAAGCAAATGCTCACCGGGTTGCTGTCTTCCGGACGATCGACGGCAAGCGGCAGGCTGCTGCCTTCGACCTGGCCAGCATACGGCACGGTCAGAGTCCGGACCCGAAAATCTATGCAGGCGATATCATCGTCGTGGATGGGGATGGCGTGAAGGCGGCATACCGTCAGATATTGAGCAGTTTCCCAATCCTGTCTGTGTTCCAGCCATTCTGATGCGTTGGCAGGCATGACGGGCGGGCACGTGGATCGAGAGGGCTTTTGAACAGGGACATTTCACTGCGCGACGACAACCCTGGATGGCAGGTCGGACCGCATCTGGGCACCGGGCTGCCGAGCGCGCAGCCTGCGCCCCATCCTCAGATCGACATTCCCCGTTTTCTGCGCATCCTCAACGAGTGGCGGTGGCTCATCCTTGGCGCTGCGCTGCTCGGCCTGTTCCTGGGGGTTCTCGCCACCTTACTGACGACGCCGCTTTACCGTGCCGACGTAACCCTGGAGGTCAATCCGCCACGCGTCGAGATCATGGACGATGACAAGAACCCCGACCGTTCTAGCCAGGTCACAAACTACGACTTCATTGCCACCCAGGTTGGGCTGCTTAAGAGCGATAGTCTCGCGCAGAGGGTCGCCGAGGACCTTAATCTCGCGGCCAACCCAAAGTTCGCCGACCTCAGTGCTACTCCGGCGGACCGGCTGCGCCAGGCATCGCGAAATGTCGCCAGCAACCTTTCCGTCGACATGCCCGAAGAAGGGCAGCTCGTGCAGTTCACCTATGTTTCCGATTCCCCGCAACTCGCTGCGGGAATCGCGAACGCCTATGCGGACTCGTTCATCAACTCGACGCTGCAACGCCGCTACGATTCATCGTCCTATGCGCGCAGCTTCCTGCAGCGCCAGATCAACAAGACGCGCGGCGATCTCGAACGCTCGGAGCGGCAGCTCGTCGCCTATGCGCAATCAGAAGGCATCATCAACACAAGCTCGGGCGAAGATGGCAAGCCGGCGTCTGACGCAGGATCGCTCCAGGGTCAGTCGCTGGTTCAGCTCAACGATGCCCTGGCGCAGGCGACAGCCCGCCGGGTTGCGGCGGAGGGCGCCTATCGTGCGGCGATTGCGAGCGGACCCACGACGGAGGTCACGGCAAGCACCAGTGCAATGCGGCAGGGCCGGGCGGCGCTGGAGGCGCAATACCAGGAGAAACGCACGCTGATGAAGCCGGATCATCCGGAAATGGTCAGCCTGCGCTCCCAGATTGCCGAGCTCGATCGTCAGATCGCATCCGAAACTTCCACCGCGTCGGGCAGCCGCCTCAACGGGCTCCGTGCGGAGTATCAGGCTGCGCTGACGGCGGAGCGCGGCCTGCAGGGCCGCGTATCCGGCTTGAAGGGTCAGGTGCTCGACCTGCGCGGACGCAGCATCCAGTACAACATTTTCCAGCGAGAAGTGGATACCAACCGGGCACTCTACGATGCACTCCTTCAGCGCTACAAGGAGATCGGCGTCGCGGGTGGCATCGGAGCCGCCCCTGTTTCGATCGTTGATCGGGCCGATGTGCCGGCGGGCCCGTTCAAGCCGAACCTTTTCTGGAATGTGCTGATCGGGCTCTTGCTGGGTGTGGTCGGCGGAGTGCTGGCGGCGCTAGGCCTGGAGTTCATCAACGACACCGTCAGAACGCGCGCCGACGTCCGGAACAAGCTGGGGCTGGCCTGCCTTGGCGCGATTCCGAAGCGGGCAAGAAAAGTGCCGCTCCTCGAAGAGCTGGAAGATCCGACATCCCCGACGTCGGAAGCTTACTCGACGGTTGCCACCTCATTGCGCTTTAGCACCGAACAGGGCGTGCCCAAGACGATGGTTGTGACGAGTGCTCGAGCAGCGGAGGGGAAGTCCTCGACCGCAGTTGCTCTCGCGCATAATTTCGCGCGGCTCGGCAAGTCGGTGCTGCTCATCGACGCCGACCTGCGGAAGCCGGCCTTCCGGTCCTTGTCCGACAGCAAGGGGCTGACCAAGTTGCTCACAAGCGAGGATCAGCTGGTCGATCACGTCACAGCTACGCAGTACGAGAAGCTTTGTCTGCTTGCATGCGGACCAGTGCCGCCGAACCCGGCCGACTTGCTCGCGAGCGGCCGCTTCCGCGCCATTATCCACGAGGCATCGAGCCAATTCGAAGTCGTCATTGTCGACGCTCCGCCCGTACTTGGCCTGGCCGACTCGCCGTTGATTGCATCGGTCTGCAGCGACGTCGTGCTGGTCGTTGAAAGCGGGAAGACGCGGACCGGGGCCGCGCTTGAGGCGCTCAACCGGCTCCGTGCGAGCGGCGCGTCAATTCTTGGGGCGACTTTGACGAAATCGACCGAGGAACGAAGCGCTTACGGTTACTCGTACAAATACAAATACGGCCAGTTGCGCGACCAGACCGAAGTCGTGTTGCTTGCGCACCAACCTGATGGAACCACTAGCTAGTCGCTCGCCCGAACGGTCTGCTCGACCCATTCCGAGTAGCCGAGAAGCAGCTTCTCGATCGGCCAGACGGCAATGCATGGCACTTCGTAACTGTGCAGCCCCGAAATTCGCGCGATGAGGGCATCAGCGGTTTCAGCAGTCGTCTTCAATATGGCCGGCGCTTCTTCGGCAGTCTCGATCGCTCCTTGCCAACGGTAAATGGACCGGCATGGCCCGAGGATGTTGATGCAAGCGGCCAGACCCTCCGCAACTACGGAGCGGCCGATGCGCTCCGCCTCATCAGCATTCGCGAAGACGCAATAGACTGAAACAATGCTCATGCGCTTCGCCTGCCATGGACGTGGGCTCCCCATACCGTCGCCGCGAGAAGCCCAGCCCCGACGGCCTGATGCAGGGCTGCCAGCCAGATTGCGACCCCACTCAGCACGGTAAAGATCCCGAGCAGGATCTGGGTACCAAACGCCGAATGGATCGCGATCGAAGCCGGGCGTCCGCCTGGGGCCGACCGAATTTTCCGCCCGAAAATTACGAGGACGGCCACGACGATCCACGCCCACCAGCGGTGGAAGAAATGGATCAGGTACGGGTCGTGGGTGAGTGCGAAGAGAGCGCCGTTCGACCAGTCCACGCCCTCCGGGAAGAAGCGACCCTGCATCGTTGGCCAGTCGTTCGCGACCTGGCCGGCATTCAAGCCTGCCACCCATGCACCGAAAAGGAGCTGAACGGCGAGAACGCAGAGCGCGCCGATCGCAGCGCTCCTCAAGCGCGCAGGGACATTCTCGCCCGTTCTGGCGAGTTGTCGAAGATCGAGCGCGACCCAGATCAAGGCGCTCATGATGGCGAAGGCGAGCAAAAGATGGGCCGACAGTCGGAAGTGACTGACGTCCGTTCGGTCCACGAGACCGGACATCACCATGTACCAGCCAAGCACGCCCTGCAGGCCGCCGAGGACGAGCAAGCCGACAAGCTTCCAACCATAGCCCTGTGGAATCGAGCGCCTGACTGCGAACCAGAGCAGGGGAAGCGCGAAGGCGACGCCGATCAGGCGGCCGATCAACCGGTGAACCCACTCCCAGAAGAAGATGAACTTGAATTGCCCGAGGTTCATTCCGGCCGGGCCGTTAATCTCCCGATATTCGGGAGTCCGTTGGTAAAGATCGAAGGCATGCTGCCAGTCGGCATGCGACAGCGGTGGGATGGCACCGGTTACCGGCTTCCACTCCGTGATCGAAAGGCCGCTTTCCGTCAGCCGGGTTATTCCGCCTACGACCACCATGAGGAAGACGAGCGCAGCGACGACGAGCAGCCAATTCGATATTGCGAGCGGCCGCTTGTGAGCGGGTAAAGTGCCGGCCGATGGGGATGAAGAAAGAACCGAGTCCATCGGGCGCCCATATGGCCTGCAGGCATTGCGCGACAAGGCATGGAACAATCGTCGCCATGTGATATTGTAACGTTACAACAGCAACGTTATATGCGGGCCCGACATGTCGCTTGCGCTGAGCACCTCCCGTCTTGATCGTATGGCGATGACGCTGTCCGGCTTGTGCCTCGTGCACTGCCTTGGAACAGCCGTGACGCTAGCGCTTTTGTCGGCAGCCGGGGGCATCCTCGGAAATCCTGTCATCCACGAAGTCGGGCTGACGCTCGCCATGTTCCTTGGCGCCATTGCGCTTGGCCGCGGCGTCCTCGAGCATGGCTTCTGGATGCCGATCGCGGTCGGCGGGACCGGCCTAGGCCTCATGGCGGTCGCGTTGAGCCTCCCGCATGACGGTACCGAGGCACTCTACACGGTGATCGGCGTCGGAATCCTGACGCTCGGGCATCAGCTCAACCGCATCGCTGCTGAATAGCCGTCAGCCCGCGCGCCTTGCGGGGTCCCGGACCGAGGTTTATCTCCGTCTTCATGGGCGCTCATAAGCACCACCTGCATCAAGGCGACTCGCTCCGCGATGCCGCTCGCGAGCACCTGAAGAGCCGCGGCGAGCAATGGACCGACATGCGAGCCGCAGTCTTCGAAGCGCTCGCATCCTTCGATCGGCCTGCCAGCGCTTACGATATTGCCGAGGCCGTTTCGAAGAACCAGGACCGGCGCGTCGCGGCCAATAGCGTCTATCGGATCCTCGACCTGTTCGTCGGCGCCAACCTCGCGCGCCGTGTCGAAAGCGCGAATGCCTATGTGGCGAATGCCCATCCCGACTGCCTGCACGATTGCATCTTCCTGATCTGCGACAGCTGCGGACAGGCCGTGCACATCGACGATGATGCGCTCTCGGGCGGCGTTCGGAAGGCTGCTGCGAACGCTGGCTTCTCATCGGCGCGTCCAGTGATCGAAGTCCGCGGCACTTGCGGAGATTGCGCAGACCATTGAGCTCCTTCTGAGCAAATCCTGAGGAATCGCTGAAATCGCCCGGCAAATCCGGCATGTTGGTGACAGCGGCGTCGCTTCCGGATAAGTCCGCCGCCATGTCCGACCGGCCCGAAACTCCCTTGCTGGATAGCGTTCAGTACCCGCAAGACATCCGCAAGCTCTCCAAGGAGCAGCTTCCGCAGCTTGCCGATGAGTTGCGGCAGGAGGTCGTCTCGGCTGTCTCCGTCACGGGCGGCCATCTCGGCGCCGGGCTTGGCGTGGTCGAGCTGACGGTCGCAATTCACTATGTGTTCGATACTCCTAACGACAAGCTGATCTGGGACGTTGGCCACCAGGCCTATCCTCACAAGATCGTGACGGGACGCCGCGACCGAATCCGAACGCTCCGGCAGGGTGGCGGTCTTAGCGGGTTTACGCGGCGCGCTGAAAGCGAATTCGATCCGTTCGGCGCTGCCCATAGCTCCACGTCGATCTCCGCGGCGCTCGGCTTTGCGATCGCCAACAAGCTCTCCGGTGCACCCGGCAAGGCCGTCGCGGTCATCGGCGACGGAGCGATGAGTGCCGGCATGGCCTACGAGGCGATGAACAACGCCGCGGCGGCAGGAAACCGGCTGATCGTGATCCTCAACGACAATGATATGTCGATCGCACCGCCGGTCGGTTCGCTACGCAATTCGCTCGCCCGGCTGGTCAGTTCAGGCAAATATCTGGCTCCTCGCCGGCTGGCTCAAAAGCTCGCTCGCGCGATGCCGGAGCCGCTTCACGTAGCGGCGCGGCGGATGGAGGAATTTGCTCGCGGCATGGTCGCCGGCGGCACGCTCTTCGACGAGCTCGGCTTTTATTACGTCGGCCCGGTGGATGGGCATGACGTACGCGCACTGGTCGAAGTGCTCGAGAACGTGCGCAAGGCCGAAGAGGGGCCGATGCTGGTCCACGTCGTCACCAAGAAGGGCAAGGGATATGCGCCGGCCGAGAACGCGGCCGACAAATATCATGGCGTGGTCAAGTTTGACGTCGTTTCGGGCGTTCAGGCCAAGGCGGCCCCGGGCGCGCCGAGTTACACTTCCGTCTTCGCCAAGGCCTTGATCGGCGAAGCCGAGCGTGACGAGAAAGTGGTCGGGATCACGGCCGCGATGCCGTCCGGCACGGGGCTCGACAAATTCGCTGAGAAATTCCCTGACCGCATGTTCGACGTAGGAATCGCCGAGCAGCATGCGGTGACCTTTGCGGCTGGGCTCGCCGCCGAAGGTTATCGGCCCTTCTGCGCGATCTATTCGACTTTCCTCCAGCGCGCCTACGATCAGGTCGTCCACGACGTTGCCATCCAGAACCTGCCTGTGAGGTTCGCCATGGACAGGGCAGGACTGGTCGGAGCGGACGGCGCGACCCACGCCGGCAGCTTCGACCTCGCTTATCTCTGCACCTTGCCGAACTTCGTGATCATGGCGGCGGCGGACGAGGCGGAACTGGTCCACATGGTTCACACCATGGCGCTTCACGACAGCGGGCCGAGCGCAGTGCGTTACCCGCGGGGCGAAGGGCGCGGACTGCCGCTACCGAAAGTCCCTGAGCGGCTAGCAATCGGCAAGGGCCGGATCGTCCGTCAGGGAAGCAAGGTCGCGATCCTTTCGCTCGGAACGCGTCTCGCGGAGGCCGAGAAGGCGGCAGACCAGCTTGAAGCGAAGGGACTCTCGACGACCGTCGCTGACCTGCGCTTCGCCAAGCCGCTCGACGAAGAGCTGATCCGCAAGCTTCTGACGACCCACGAGGTTGCGGTCACGGTCGAGGAAGCCGCCATCGGCGGCCTCGGCGCACATGTGCTGACGCTGGCGAGCGACGAAGGCCTGCTCGACGCCGGCCTGAAGATCCGCACGATGCGGCTGCCCGATACCTTCCTGGACCACGATAGGCCCGAGAAGCAGTACGACGAGGCCGGCTTGAATGCGCCGCAGATCGTCGAGACGGTGCTCAGGGCGCTGCGAGTGAACAGCGCCGGCGTCGAAGAGGTGCGGGCGTAGCCAAGGTTCGTGCAGACCAGCTGCTGGTGAGCCGCGGGCTGGCCGAGAGCCGGTCCCGGGCGCAGGCGTTGATCATGGCCGGCGCGGTGTTCAGTGGGGAAAGGAAGCTTGCGAAGGCTGGGGAGATGCTGGCCGAGGATGCTGCGCTCGAGGTGCGTGGGAAGGATCATCCCTGGGTCTCGCGCGGAGGTATCAAGCTCGATCATGGCCTGACCCATTTCGGCTTGGATGTGACGGGCACGATCGGGCTGGACATCGGCAGCTCGACTGGAGGCTTCACGGACGTGCTGCTGAACCGTGGCGCGGCGAAGGTTTATGCCGTCGATGTTGGGACCAACCAACTCGCGTGGAAACTGCGGCAGGATCCGCGGGTGATCGTCGAAGAGCAAACAAACGCTCGCAACCTGGACGCGGCGATTATTCCGGAACAAGTCGACATCGTGGTTTGCGACGCGAGCTTCATATCGCTCGCGAAGGTGCTTGAAGCTCCGCTCAAACTCGCGAAAGCCGGCGCGAAGCTCGTTGCGTTGGTCAAACCGCAGTTCGAAGCGGGCCGCGAGGAAGTGGGGAAGGGCGGGGTCGTCAGGGACCCTTTAGTCCACGATCGCGTGTGCATACAGGCTAAAGACTGGGTTGAATCGCAAGGCTGGACGGTCCTTGGCGTGGCCCAAAGTCCCATCACCGGGCCTGAAGGCAATGTGGAGTTTCTGTTGGGAGCAGTGAAGAATGGCTGAAGCCGCGATGCAGACACGGGGATGGTGGAAGCTTGCGCTGCTCACAGTTCCGGCAATTCTTCTCGCCGGGTCCGCCAGCGGCTGGTTGTCCAACTCTGGCTACGAGAATGACTGGTTCGCTTCACTCCTGAAGCCGCCGTTCATGCCCCCCGGCTGGGCCTTCGGAGTGGCCTGGACGATATTGTACGTCCTGATGGGTCTGTCCGTGGCGATGATCCTGGCTACTCCCGAGACGCCCACGCGGCGGAGGGCTCTGATCCTCTTCTTCGTCCAGTTGCCTATCAATTTCGCCTGGTCGCCGGTCTTCTTCGGCGCTCACGACATCACACTCGGCAAGATCATGATCATCGTAATGCTGGTGATCGCCCTGGCGGCGGCGAGCCTCTTCCGCCGTATTCGCCCGATCGCCGGCTGGCTGCTCGTGCCCTATCTTCTTTGGCTGTGCTTTGCCTTTGCGCTGAACTCCAGCATCGACAGCCTCAACCCAGGGGCGGGAACGAGCCTGCTCGGCTGAGGTCGTTGGTCGAATAAATATGCTCAGCCGTATGAGGGTGGTATAACACCCGCCTGCTGAAAGGGGCGCGGGATGATTCGAACTCTCCCTGCGGTCGCGGTCGTGGCGCTTGGCGCTATGTCTCCGCTGAGCGCGGAACCGGCTAAGACGCAGCAATTTGATGCGGTGTCTCAGCCGGACCAGGTCGACAATGTGACGCAGGCGACCGACCTGCGCTTCCGCAAAGACGGTTACGACCGGATGACCGTCCCCGTTCGTGTCGCCGGACATGGGCCCTATCGGTTCCTTGTGGACACGGGCGCGGACAGGACCGCAATCTCGCGACAGCTTGCGCGCGAGCTGGGGCTGGTCACGAATGATACGGCCATGCTGCATAGCGTGAGCGAAGTGTCGGAGGTCGGAACTGCGAGCGTTCCGGTCATCGACGTCGCGACCAAACAGGTACACAACGTCGACGCCCCGCTGCTCGAAGCGGATAATATGGGCGCGGACGGGATTCTGGGCCTCGACTCGCTCCATTCCCAGCGCATCCTCTTCGACTTCAAGAAGCAGACGCTGACCATCGTTCCCTCCTCGCCGAGGGCGCCTGATATCGGCGGGACGATCATCGTTACCGGCCGTATCCAGAATGGCCGGCTGATCCTCGCAAATGCTACAGCCAATCACGTTCCGCTGACGATCGTCGTCGATACCGGGGCGCAGATTTCCGTCGGCAACGAAGCCCTTCGTCAGAAGCTCTTCCGCAAGGCCAAGCAATCGGGCGACGTGGAGCTCACATCGGTGACCGGCGGCAAGATCAGCGGAAAATATATGGTCGTCCGCGAACTCGAGGTCGGTGGGGTCACTTTGAAGGACCTTCCGATCGTCTTCGCCGATTCGCACGCGTTCGGCCGTCTCGGGCTTCAGGAAAAGCCCGCCCTGATGCTCGGCATGAACGCGCTGCGCGGCTTCGAGAAGGTCTCGATAGACTTTGCCAAGAAGAAGCTTCGCGTCGTCCTTCCCGAAGAGGGCGCGCTTGATCGGACTGCGTTCGCGGCACTCTGATTAACAGACCACTGGCTAACGGCGTCTCTCCACCCTATTTGGCTGCAAACTGCGGCGATTAGCCGTGCGTTAGCCCAAGAGGCGAGGAGAGCGAGATGCAGTCCGAGAACAGGATGTTCGACGACTTTGTGAAGATGGTGAACGGCGTTGCCGGGACCATGGCAGGAATGGGCCGCGAGGCTGAATCTTCCATGCGCGAGAAAATGCGTGAATGGATGGCGGGCGCCGACTTTGTCAGCCGCGACGAGTTCGAAGCCGTCAAAGCCATGGCGGCCGCTGCGCGCGACGAGAACGAGAGTCTGAAGGGCCGGATTGCGGCGCTCGAGGCAAAGGTTGCCGGTCCGGCTGCCGGAACCAAGCGTGCCAGCAAGCCGAAGGGCTCTCCGGAGGCGTGATCCTGAGCGACGAAGAAATCCAGGAAGAGCGGGACGACGGCGCTCCGATCGAGATCCTCGAGCAATATTTCGAGGCGCGGGGCTGGGCGTGCGAGCGCTCGGGCGAGGGGGAGATCGTAGCCTCAGCGACCGGAAGCTGGACCCAGTATGAACTGCGTGGCGTCTGGCGCCCCGAGGACCAGGTGCTGCAGTTCCTGGCCTTTCCCGACATCAAGGCGACACCTGAGAAGAGGCAGGCCCTCTATGAATCGCTCGGGCTGATCAACGAGCAGCTATGGCTCGGCCACTTCGAAATGTGGTCTGGTTCCGGCCTGATCGTCTTCCGTCATGCGACCATTCTCGACACGCGCGAGAATGACGGGCTGACGCTCGATCAAGCCGAGGCAATCATCGAAGCCGCGCTCGAGGAATGCGAGCGCTTCTATCCCGTTTTCCAGTTCGTGCTGTGGGGCGGCAAATCGCCGGGCGAGGCCATTGCCGCGGCGCTCATCGATACTCACGGGGAGGCCTGACCTGACTCTCAATCCGATTTGGTTCGTCGGCTGCGGCAACATGGCTGGGGCCATGGTGGATGGCTGGCGCAGCGCCGGTGCCGATCTCAGTGAGGCGGTTGTCATCCGGCCAAGCGGCAAGCCGGTCGAGGGCCTCAACGTCGTCACGCAATTCGGTGCCGCAGGTAAGCAACCGAAACTGGTGATCCTAGGCTTCAAGCCTCAGCAGCTCGATGAGGTCGCGCCGAAGCTCAGCGGATGGGTCAGCGGTCCGACGACCGTTGTCTCCCTGCTGGCAGGGGTCGAAGCCGCGTCGATCCGGGACCGATTCCCCAATGCAGGGGCGATCGTGCGCGCGATCCCGAATCTGCCGGTTTCCGTGCGTCGGGGCGTGGTAGGTCTGTATAGTGACGACGCGTCCGATGCCGTCCGCGACGAGCTTTCGCAATTTTTCGCGATGCTCGGCTTTACGATGTGGACCAATAAGGAATCGAGCCTCGCCGCCATTGGATCGGTTGCGGGTGCCGGACCGGCCTACGTTGCGCGCTTCGTCGAGGCGCTTGCCAAGGCCGGCGTGGAACGCGGTCTTTCCGAAGAGCTTGCCCGGACGCTGGCGCTTGAAACCGTGCTAGGCACGGCCTGGATGTCGGCGACGACGCAGGAGAAGATGGAGGACGTCGTCCGTCGTGTGGCGAGCCCCAACGGAACGACCGAAGCGGGCTTGGCGGTCCTGGGTCGCGACGACGTTCTCAACAAGCTCGTCAGCCTGACCATTGGCGCGGCATCGCGCCGGGGGGCGGAGCTCGCGGAAGAGGCCAAGGCGGCGAAACTTGCTAGCGAAGCGACGCTGCACTAGTCGCCTTTGAGGAAAGGCGACATATGATCGGCGACGTTTGCGAGGTGGAAGACAAGAGTCTCGCCTTTGAACCATCGGCAAAGCCGGTCTCCGCCGAAGAGCGGGCCCGGCTGCTCGCCGATCCTGGTTTCGGCCGCGTGTTCACCGATCACATGGCTATCATCGAATATGACGAACAGAAGGGCTGGCATGACGCTCGCATCACTGCTCGCCATCCCTTCAAGATGGATCCCGCGTCCCCGGTTCTCCATTATGCACAGGAGATCTTTGAGGGATTGAAGGCCTATCGCCGGCCGAATGGGGGCGCTGCGCTTTTTCGCCCTGACGCTAACGCCAGGCGCTTTGCGAAATCTGCTATCCGTCTGGCGATGCCTCCTCTGCCCGAGGAGATGTTTCTCGAGTCCGTCCGCGGGCTGGTGAAAGTCGACCGGGAGTGGATTCCGAGCACGGAAGATGGTTCGCTTTACCTGCGGCCGTTCATGATCGCGAACGGCTCATTCCTCGGGATGCGCCCGTCGACAGAATTCATCTATGCCGTGATCGCTTCGTCCGTCGGGCGCTACTTCAAGGGTGATGCGCAGAGCGTTTCCTTGTGGGTGACCCGCGAGTACGTCCGCGCGGCGCCCGGTGGAACCGGCGAGGCCAAGTGTGGCGGAAATTACGCCGGTAGCCTCGTCGCGCAGGCCGAGGCCACGCGCAACGGCTGCGACCAAGTCATTTTCCTGGACGCGATCGAGCGTCGCTGGGTGGAAGAACTCGGCGGGATGAATGTCTTCTTCGTCTTCGCCGACGGCTCGATCCGGACGCCGCCGCTCGACGGTACGATCCTCCACGGCGTCACACGAGATTCGTTGCTGACGCTCGCGCGGGACATGGGCCTAACGGTCCGCGAGGAGCCTTATTCCATCGAACAGTGGAAGGCCGATGCGCAAAGCGGACGTCTGACCGAGGCCTTTGCTTGCGGCACGGCGGCAGTTGTCACTCCGATCGGCCGCGTGAAAGGGATTGACGGCGAGTTCACGATCGGCGGCCAGTCGGTTGGATCGCTTACTCTGCGTCTGCGATCCGCGCTCGTCGACATTCAGCGCGGTGATGCTCCGGATCCGTATGGCTGGACCGAGCTGGTCGTCTAACCGCTAGACGGTCTCTGCGAAGATCGACAGGTCGAGCATCTCGCTGGGCCCGAACCAGATGACATGTTCGGTGTGGTCCGCAAAATCCTGGCCAGTGCTCGCATGCGCAAAGATGGTCAGCCCTTTCCGGTTGAGCGTGATCCACTGGGCGAACTCACCGAACTGCTCGGGCAAAACGGTAAGCTGGCAGCTTCCGCGAGGATGTGGACCGACAGGGTTCGTATGGAAGTGACCGACACGAAGTCCAAAGCGCTCCTGTGCCGCCGCGGCTAGTGCTTGAGCCCGATCGAGCTGATCGGCATCGAAATAGATATGCGCGTGGAAGTCGCGGATACTGCTCTCGGCCATCGCGGCCCTCTTTACACGATAGTCGCGCGCAGCGCTAAGTTGGGGTTCCCTTGGGAGACGCGCTGGCTATAAGCGCGCCTTCCCCGCATCGACGGGCCGCCTGCTGGGGCGTCGCCAAGTGGTAAGGCACCGGTTTTTGGTACCGGCATTCGCAGGTTCGAATCCTGCCGCCCCAGCCAGATCTTAGAAAAACGGCGTCGTTCGAACCTGCTCGATCCTTGTTGCGTGCGACCGTCCGGTCGCGGGGTTCGAATCCTGCCGACCCAGCCAAATCGTCCATCTGACTTGTGATTGCCACTGCCGTCGGTGCATGCAGGCTCGCATGGCCGGGCCGCTCAAGGGCATCAGGATTGTCGAGATGGGCGGGATCGGACCTGCGCCTTTCGCCGCGATGATGCTCGCGGATCATGGCGCCGAGGTGATCCGCGTGGAGCGCGCGGGCATGATCGGCTTCGACAGGGACCCGCTTCGCCGCTCGCGCCGCAGCATCTCGCTCGACCTGAAGCAGGACGAGGCCCGTGAAGTCGTGCGCAAGCTCACAGGAAATGCCGACGGCATCATCGAGGGATATCGGCCGGGTGTGATGGAGCGGCTCGGTCTAGGTCCGGAGGCGCTGCTCAAGGACAATCCGAGGCTCGTCTATGGCCGGGTCACCGGCTGGGGGCAGGAGGGTCCCCTCAGCTCTACCGCAGGTCATGACCTCAATTACATCGCCATCACGGGCCTTTTGCATGGGATCGGGCCGAAGGAGCGTCCGGTCGTGCCGGGCAATTACCTCGGCGACTATGCGGGCGGCGGCATGATGCTCGCCTTCGGCATGACGGCAGCTCTGCTGGCCGTGCAACGTGGCGAGAAGGGCCAGGTGGTGGACGCGGCCATGAGCGACGGCGCAGCGCTCATCGGAGCGCTGACCTACGGGCTTCGGGCTGCCGGTCTGTGGAAGGACGAGCGTGAGTCCAACCTGCTCGACGGCGGGAACGAGACTTATGGGCTCTATCGCTGCTCGGACGGTAAGTTCATCGCCATCGGCGCCGTCGAACGCCAGTTTCAGGAAGCCTTGTTCAAGGGCCTCGCGCTGAGACCTGGGTCGGACCGCGAAGACATTGCCGCCGTGATCAAGAGCAGGACGCGCGACGAATGGGCGGCTCACTTCGCCGGGACCGATGCCTGCGTTGCGCCCGTGCTCGACCTGGAGGAGGCGCCGGTCCACCCCCACAATATCGCGCGGCGAACGTTCCTGGACCTCGATGGCGTCTTCCAGCCCGCGCCCGCGCCGCGGTACTCTAATTCTCATCTCGATCGGCCGGATCCACCTCGCGAGGAAGGCGAGGATGGAGAATCGATCCTGTCCGAGCTCGGCTATTCGGGCGCGGAGATCGAAGCGCTGCGCTCAAGCGGAGCGACGCTTTGAACCCGCTGTACGAGAACATGAAGGTCAGCGTGTTCGAGCGCATGAGCCTCGCCGCTGCCAAATATGGCGCGGTGAACCTCGGCCAGGGGTTCCCGGATTTCGGCTGGCCCGAGGCAATCCTCGACGCGGCTGCTCGAGGCCTCAAGGAGCGGTCGAACCAATATGCGCCGTCGCGGGGCCTGCCGGAACTGCGCGAAGCGATTGCGGCGCATTACAGCCGCCACTTCGGCCAGGAGCTCGCTCCGGAACACATTTGCGTGACGAGCGGAGCGACGGAGGCCCTGGGAGCCATGATTCTGTCCGTCGTCGAGCCGGGGGACGAGGTCATCATCTTCACGCCCGCCTACGACAGCTATGCGCCGATGATCAGGCGGGCAGGGGCTCATCCGCGCGAAGTGGCGCTAAAGCCGCCGCTCTGGCGGATAGAACGCGAAGCAGTCGAGCAGGCCCGCACGCCGCGCACGCGCGCGATCCTCTTCAACAATCCACAGAACCCGACCGGACGACTGTTCGGTCCCGACGAACTGCAAGTCATCGCTGACTTTGCGATCGCGAACGATCTTACCGTCATCAGCGATGAGGTGTGGGAGCATGTCCTCCTTGGTGGGCAAAGCTTCACGCCCATCGCGACGCTACAGGGAATGGCAGAACGAACGCTCAAGGCCGGATCGGCGGGAAAGATTTTCTCGCTGACCGGCTGGAAAGTCGGATGGATTGTCGCTTCAGCCGAAAACGCTGCACTGGCGGCGCGGGCACACCAGTTCCTGACCTTTTCGACGGCGCCCAACCTACAGGCGGCCGTCGCGTACGGGCTCGCCGAAGGCGACAGTTGGATAAAGCCGATGCGTGAGCGGTTTGGTCGCGCACTCGGGAGGATGGGTGAGGGGCTTCGGCAGGCGGGTTACGAGGTTCTCGAACCGGCTTCGACCTACTTCCTCTGCGTCGATCTGCGTGCATCGGGCCTTGAGGTCGACGATGAGACGTTTGCTGCCGCTGCCGTCGAGCAGGCCGGGGTGGCGACGGTGCCGGTGTCGGCGTTCGCGGAGGAGAGCCCTTCGCGCCACCTCGTCCGCCTTTGCTTCGCCAAGCGCGACGAGACCATAGATGCAGGTGTGGAGGCCATGGCCCGCGCGATGGAGCTATTTCAATGACGCCAGCGGAAGAGGCTGCCTCGATTCTCAATCAATTCGACGTCGCCTCAGACGGCGATCTTGCCAGCTATTCTCCCATAAATGGGAATGAGATCGGAAGAGTTCGGACCGGCAACCCGGCAGCTGCGGCGGACAAGGCGGCGGCCGCCTTCGAAGTCTGGCGAACGGTTCCTGCCCCCCGGCGCGGAGAGCTGGTGCGCCTGCTGGGTGAGGAGCTTCGCGCGTCGAAGGAGCCGCTCGCTCGCCTCGTGACGATCGAGAGCGGTAAGATCGTTCAGGAAGGCCTTGGCGAGGTGCAGGAGATGATCGACATCTGCGACTTCGCAGTCGGTCTCTCTCGCCAGCTGTACGGCCTCACGATCGCCAGCGAGCGACCGAGCCATCGCATGATGGAGCAATGGCATCCGCTCGGACCGGTGCTCGTCATCAGTGCCTTCAACTTCCCGGTCGCCGTCTGGGCGTGGAATGGCGCTCTGGCGCTCATCTGTGGGGATCCGGTCATCTGGAAGCCCAGCGAGAAAACGCCGCTCGTCGCTGAAGCAGTGATGGCGCTGGTTGCTCGAGCGCTTCAGCGGTTCGGCGACGCGCCGAACGGGCTCATCCAGCTTGTGCAAGGCGGGCGCGACGTCGGGGAGAAATTGGCCGACGATCCACGGATTGCTCTCGTCTCCGCCACCGGATCGACTGCAATGGGACGTGCCGTAGGGCCGCGCGTCGCTAAGCGCTTCGGCCGCGTACTGCTCGAGCTTGGCGGCAACAATGCAATGATCGTCTGCCCGACCGCGGACCTTGCGCTGGCGGAGCGGGCGATTCTTTTCTCCGCCGCAGGGACAGCAGGGCAGCGCTGCACCACTTTGCGTCGATTGATCGTCCATGAGTCGGTCGCCGACAAACTCGTCGCGAGGCTGAAGCAGCTCTTCGCCGGTGTGAGGATCGGCGATCCGCGCGAGCCGGATACGCTCGTTGGTCCGCTGATCGACGAGGCCGCATTCGAAGGAATGAGGAGCGCTTTGGGCGATCGGATCGAACGCGTCGATGCTGTGTCCGGCGGCTTTTATGTGCGCCCCACGATCGTCGAGGCCGATGCGCAGGAAGGCACTGTCCTGAAAGAGACGTTCGCGCCCATTCTGTATGTGCTGCGATATCGCGACTTCCACGAGGCGATCGCCCTCCAGAACGGCGTTCCTCAGGGTCTCTCCTCGTCCATCTTCACCAACGATCTTCGCGAAGCCGAGCAATTCCTGTCGGCCGCCGGATCGGACTGCGGCATCGCCAACGTGAATATCGGTCCTTCCGGCGCCGAGATCGGCGGCGCTTTTGGCGGCGAGAAGGAGACGGGCGGAGGTCGGGAAAGCGGCTCGGACAGCTGGCGCGCCTACATGCGGCGGCAGACCAACACCATCAATTACGGGACCGACTTACCGCTCGCTCAGGGCATCCGCTTCGACGTCGCCCCATAGCTCAAGGGCCTCGTCCGAAAGCAAAGCCGGCCACCGCAATTTGAAAGCTTCGTTCCAGCCGATCAGCTCGTCCGGCGGAAGGGGCGGCGAAACCAGGAATCCCTGCGCGACGTCGCAGCCCAGTTCCTTGACCGCTCGCAGCTGCTCTACCGTTTCGACGCCTTCGGCGGTTGCGACCAATCCAAGTCCGTGCGCCAGCTCGGTGATCGTCCTAACGATCAGCCGGGAATCGTGCGCCGATGGCAGATCGGCGACAAAGCAGCGGTCGATCTTGACCTCGGTGAACGGCAGCTGCCGAAGCTGCATCAGCGACGAATAGCCGGTTCCGAAATCGTCGATCGCCAGCCCCATGCCCTTGATCCGGAAGCGAGTCAGCGTGTCCATCAGGCGGACGAGCGGCTGGGTCGCGCCCTCCGTAAGCTCTAGCACAAGGCGGTCCGTTGGAACCCCCATCTCGCGGCACATTCCTTCGACCAAGTCAGGGAAATCGAGCCGCTGTAAGTTGACGGCGGAAATGTTGAATGCGAGCCGCGTTTCTAAGCCCTGTTCACGCCAAAGACTCCATTGCCTAAGGGTTTCGCGAAGACCCCATTCGGTCAAAGGATCGATGAGCCCATGTTTCTCGGCCAGTGGCACGAACCGCGACGGGGAGACTGGACCGAGTTCGGGATCGTCCCAGCGGACTAGCGCCTCGACGCGGCCCAGGCGGCCGTCCTTGAGGCCTACCTTCGGCTGATAGACGAGGTTGAGCTTCTGCCCGGCGAGAGCTCGTCCGAAGCTTTCCAGAAGTTTCTTGTCAGCGGCGGTCACGACGAGACCACCGGTCTCATTCGTTTCAGCAGATGCTCCAGCTCTTCGAGGCGGACCGGCTTTTCGAGCGGTCCCATCATCGTAAGGCCGATTGCCTCGCCCAGACGGAAGGCGGACTCCAGAACGCGCCTGTCGAACCCGCTGATGATGAGGACAGGACCTTCGAACTCTTCATCGGACAGGAATCGGAGCATCTCGACACCATCGACAGGCATTCCGAGATCCAGAGCCACCGCGTCCGGCCGATATTCGCGGAACCGGCTCCTGAAGGCTTCGGCGTCTGAAGTCACGCCGGGCTCGAAACCGGACTCGCGCGCGACGTTGGCGACGAAATCCGCCAAAGCGGGCTCGTCATCAATCAGAAGCAGCCGCGGCTGCGTCATCGGCGCTTCTCCCCTGCCGACCCGGCAACGTAACATTGCGCGCGAACCATTATACACGTCAAACGATTGAAACGCCTTATTAACCGCAAGTTAGTAGCTTGGACGTTCCAATTTGAGCCCTTTGGAGGCTGTCCGCATGTTCGGCCCGCTGATTCGCCGCAAACCAGCCCGCTCGTTTGGCGTGGATCATGGTGCGTTCGATTCGACGACTTTTTCACTGAGTACGGCTGTTCCGCGCCCGTCAGAGCGGCGCGCCGACGACCGTATTATCCCGATGCTCCGGGTAGCAAAGCTAACCGGCGCTTCGGGCGAACAGCTCATCCGCCTTCGCAACGTTTCCGCCGGCGGACTCATGGCCGAAGCGGCGCAGCCTGTTGCTGTCGGCGAGGCGGTCGAAGTCGAACTCTCCTCGCAGAAAATCCCGGGCTCCGTTGTCTGGGTTCGCGATGGCACGATCGGCGTAAAATTCGACCAGACGGTCGACCTTGGCGAGCTGCTTGCCGGACGCAAACCGCGCCACGGCTTCCGTCCGCGTCCACCGCGTCTCGAGGTGAGCTGCAAGGCGTCGCTGCGGGTCGACAAGACCTACTATACGGTCGACGTTCACGACATTTCGCTTGGCGGCATGAAGGTCGAGCCGATCGAGGAATATTGCCTCGGCCGAAAGGTGGTCGTGGTGGTCGAGAGCCTTCGGCCGATCCGCGGCGAGATCCGCTGGTATTCGGACCGCAAGGCCGGCGTCGTGTTCGACGAAGCGCTGGAATTTGAGGAGCTTGCCGAGTGGGTGGGCAAGCGTCTCGAGCTCGCCAGCCTCAAGGCGGCTTACAAGAAGCGCTAAGGATCACTATCTCAGCCGCTCCAGCAGGAAGGAGCGGTTCATGGCAGAGGAAGTCGCAGTCTTTGCAGGCGGGTGCTTCTGGTGCACCGAAGCCGTCTTCAACGACGTCGCAGGCGTCACGCGCGTCGAGAGCGGCTATACCGGCGGAACGGACGCCAATCCCACGTACAAGCAGGTCTGCGGCGGAGACACCGGCCACGCCGAGGCGATCCGCATCACTTTCGACCCCGACGTCATCAGCTATGACGACCTGCTCGATATCTTCTTCGCGACGCACGATCCGACCCAGCTCAATCGGCAGGGCAATGACGTGGGAACGCAGTATCGCTCAGCGATCTTTCCGCAGAACGAGGAGCAGGAGAGCAGGGCACGCGCTGCCATCGGACGGAACAACGAAGGCCACGGCGGCAAGATCGTCACGACCATCGAGCCCAAGGGCAAATGGTACCCGGCAGAGGACTATCACCAGCAGTATTGGGAAGGCGAAGGCCAGCGGAATCCCTATTGCATCGCGGTGATCCCGCCGAAGCTCCAGAAGCTTCGCAAGAGCTTCCAGGCGCGGTTGAAAAGCGCCGGAGCTCCAGCCTAGCGCGGCGTAGCGGCTCGGCGCATGCGGTCGTTGATCGCTGCGCCGAGGCCTTCATCCGGGACCGAAGCGAAAGCAATCCGCTGCTTGGCGGAAGCGTCGGCGACATGCAGCAGGTCGAACAGCCTGGCAGCGGCCTCGACGAGATCGCCGGAGGCGCTTAGGTTTGCGTCCCCGTTGAGGGCGCCGAAACCGATCAGGAATTCGTCGTCGTCAGCGCCACTGACGTTCAACCGTACCGGCTTCGAAGGCGCGTAGTGGCTCTCCAGCTGGCCAGGCGCCTCGATCGTCCCACTATCTTCCTCTAGCGCATCCGCGATCTGGACCGGACCTCGCCTCAGCAGCCGGAGCGAGCCGCCAGTCGCTGCCACGATCGTGGATTCAATCCCCCGGTCGGTAAGGCCGGCGTCGACGATCAGCGGGATTCGTCCGCCGAGGCTCTTGAGGACGTGCTCGGCACGGGTCGGGCTGATCGAGCCGCTCGCATTTGCAGATGGCGCGGCGAGCGGTCGTCCGGTCGCACGGAGCAAGGCCTGCATCGCCGGATGCGCTGGCACGCGCAGCGCAATCGTCGGTAGGCCGGCACTAACGAGCGAAGCAATCGCAGCGTCGGTCTTGACCGGAACCACGATGGTTAGCGGACCGGGCCAATGCTGTTTCGCGAGTCTTCTGGCGTCATTGGAAAAATCGCCGATCCGTTCTGCGGCTACCAGGTCCGGCACATGGACAATCAACGGATTGAAGCTCGGGCGGCCCTTTGCCTCGTAGATGCGAGCGACCGCCTCCGCATTCTGAGCATCTGCGGCGAGGCCGTAGACGGTCTCCGTCGGAACCGCGACGGGCTCTCCTTTGCTGATCAGGCGCGCCGCCTCCGCGATGGCCTTGTCGTCGAACGGAAGTATCCGGGTGGCCTGGACCATCCCGCCGCCGCTATAGGCCCTTGCATGCACCATCAAGTGGAGCACCCATGAGCTTCGCCTGTCCCGTGAGCGATCAGCGCCTCGTTCTCGACCATGTCGTGCGGATGCCCGAACTGGCGCGCTCGAACCGCTTTGCGGAAGCAAGCGCGGAGACAGTCGATGCACTTCTCCAGGCAGCTGCGGAATTTGCGGAGGGCGAATTGGCCCCGCTCAACGAGGTCGGCGACCGCGAGAAATCGCGCTGGAATGACGGGTGCGTGGCTACCCCAAGCGGATTTCGCGAGGCCTATACCAGGTTCGTCGAGGGTGGCTGGATGGGCCTCTCCGCGCCTGTCGAATGGGGCGGGCAAGGTCTTCCGCACAGCCTGACCGCGGCGATGATGGAGGATTTCAACGCGGCCAATCTCGCTTTCGCGTTGTGTCCGATGCTCGGACTGGGGGCGATCGACGCGCTCGATGCCCATGGGTCTGAGGAACTGAAGCGAGATTATTTGCCCAAGATGATCAGCGGCGAGTGGACCGCGACGATGAACCTAACGGAGCCTCAGGCTGGAAGCGACGTGGGTGCGCTCAAGAGCAAGGCGATGCCGGGAACCGGCGGCGACTGGCGCGTTTCAGGGAACAAGATCTTCATCACCTGGGGTGAGCACGATCTCACTGACAACATCGTGCACATGGTGCTCGCACGGACTCCGGGAGCGCCGGAAGGAACTAAGGGCATTTCGCTCTTCCTCGTGCCGAAGGTCCTACCTGACGGAGAAAGGAACGACCTCCAGTGCGTCTCGCTTGAGCACAAGCTCGGCATCCATGCTTCGCCGACCTGTGTCATGGCCTACGGTGAGAGTGGCGGCGCGACGGGTTGGCTCGTGGGTCCGGAGCTCGGTGGAATGCGCGCGATGTTCACGATGATGAACAATGCGCGCCTCAACGTCGGCCTTCAGGGTGTCGGGATAGCCGAGCGGGCAACGCAGCGTGCGGTCGCTTATGCGCTCGAGCGCAAGCAGGGCCAACGCGCCGGGCTGCCGCTGAAGATCGCGGATCATCCTGACGTCCGGCGAATGCTGGTTCGGATGCGCGCATTGACGATGGGCGCACGCGCGCTCGCTTATTACGCGTTCGGCCAGGTCGATCGGGATACGCTTGGCGATCGGGAGGCCGGGCTGCGTGCAGACGTCGTAACACCGCTCGTGAAGGCCTGGTGCACCGATATCGGCTGCGAGGTCGCCAGTATCGGCGTGCAGGTCCACGGGGGCATGGGCTATGTCGAGGAGACGGGAGCGGCGCAATATCTGCGCGATGCCCGCATTGCCCCGATCTACGAAGGGACGAACGGCATCCAGGCAGCCGATTTCGTGTCCCGCAAGATCAATCTGGAAGGCGGCTTGGCCTTCGATTCTCTCATCGCGGACATTCGTGCGGAGGCGCAGCACCAGCAACTCATCGCGCTGACGGATGCTGTCGAGATACTGATTGCCACCGCACGAGAGGCGGAGCCCGTCGATCGTCTCGCGGGCAGCTACGCGCTGATGACCATGGCTGCCGTGTTGACTGCGGGTTGGCTGATGGAAAGGCTGGGGCGCGCGATCGATGCTGGCGAGGGTGATGGAAATGCAGCGCGCCGGGCAGCAATCGAATATTTCCTGTCGGCGATCGTGCCGGAAGCACTTGGCCTCGGCGGAGGAGTGGAGGCTGGCGCAGAGCTTCTCTTCAAAGCTCCTGCCGAAGAGCTGGCTTAGGCGGTTTCCCGGTCCATCAATTCCGAGGGGCTGATGCCGAGCCGTGACATGCGCTCGCGGATCGCGGGCCATTCTTCCTCGACGAAGCGGCGGCGCTCACCATCGCGAAGGCGAGCCCTTGCGCCAGGAGCGACGAAAAGTCCGACGCCGCGACGCACCGTTACAAGGCCCTCGTCCTGAAATCCCTGATAGGCTTTCGCCACTGTCAGCGGATTGGCCTGCTCCTCCGCGGCCAGAGCGCGAACCGATGGAAGGGGGTCGCCGTCACGAAATTTGCCGGAGAGGATCGCGTCCGCAATCGTCTCCCGAAGGCGGACGTAAACCGGCTTTTCGTGGCTCGTGCGAAGCGTCATGCTGTTCTAATACAGCAGCGCGGAAAGGGGGTCAATCTACAGGTGGCGCCCACTTCTTTACAATTTGCGCCGCATCGGGCCTCGGCCGCTCTTCCAGATCGCGTCCTGGCGACCCGATGAAGATGAACCCTGCAATCCGCTCGCCCGGGCCCGCGAAGGCGGCGTTGACCATCGGCGAATAGGCCCGCCAGCCCGTAATCCAGCCGCCGACATAGCCCATGGCGTGAGCGGCCGTGAGAAGGTTCATGGCTGCGGCGCCCGCCGAAAGCTCCTGCTCCCACACTGGGATCTTATGACCGGCTCTCGGCGAGGAGATCACGACGATGAGCGTTTCGCCCTGTTGAGCGAACTGATCCTCCTTCTCGTGATGAGCCGGACCGGCGCACTCGTCTTCCGTCTGAAGCGCCTTGTGCAGTAGTACTGCCAGATGATCGCGCTGGTCCTTACCGACCTCGACGAATCGCCAAGGCGCGAGTTTCCCGTGATCGGGAACGCGCATGGCGATGTTCAGAATTTGCTTCAGTTCCTCGTCGGATGGACCGGGCGAGACCATCTCGCGCGGCTTTCCGGACCTTCGGGTTTCGAGCAGGGAGATTGTGGAAGAGCGATCGTTCAGCATCGGTCGTCCATCTAGGGATACCGATCGCTTGCAACAATCCGCTTCACAAGGCGGATTCCCTCGTTAGGGTCCCCGACCGAAAACGCATCCGTTTGGGGAGAGTAACCGGATGGTCGATACACCGGCCGTGGAAGAACCTTTTTCGCCTGCATCCGGGCGGACCAATCCTGCAGCAAAAGAAACCTGGTTCGGTCACCCGCGCCAGCTTGCGCGCCTGTTCACCACGGAGATGTGGGAACGCTTCGGCTATTACGGCATGCGGGCGCTGCTCACGCTGTATCTCACCAAGCATTTCCTGTTCTCGGACCAGCAGGCGACCGGTCTCTATGGAGGTTACACCGCTCTTGTGTACCTGACGCCGCTCGTCGGGGGCTTCCTCGCTGACCAGTATCTGGGCTCCAAACGCTCCATCAAGTTCGGCGCTCTTCTTATGGCGCTTGGATATTTCACGTTGGCGTTCGGCGGTCAGGCGGCAAAGCCCTACGCCGAGGTCAACGGGCAGCGTTACGAAGTCGTAGTCGACAATTTCGTCGATCGCCCGAGCAGCGATCCGAATGAAGCGCGCTTCCTCGTTCTGGATGGCCAGAAGCTGCAGATCCGCGGCAACGAGGACGGATCGGTCTCGCTCCTGAGCAATGGTCAGGAGGCGAAGAACCTGCCGAAGGGCTCAGTCCAATTTGGTGGTGAGCGCGATCCGCTGACCGTCACGATCATGCTCATTGCCTTGTCGCTCGTTTCCGTCGGCAACGGGTTTTTCAAGCCGAATATCTCAACCATCGTCGGAGCGCTCTACGAGCAAGGCGATCGCCGTCGGGATAGCGGGTTCACCATCTTCTACATGGGCATCAATCTCGGATCGATCGGCGGGCAGCTTCTCTGTCCATTCCTTGCCGATTGGCTCGGCTGGTGGGCCGGTCTCAGCTTGGCCGGCGTCGGCATGCTGATCAGCTATGCGCTTATTCAATTCGATGGCGGGCGGCTCGCAGGCTATGGTGAGCGCCCAGCGCACGCGCATGAGAAGAATCGCGACGTAGCCATCTACATCGGCGCACTGATCGCGGTGCCTGTGGTCGTGTTCCTATTCAGTAACCTTATGAACGCGACCGAAGCCGAGCCGGGTTCCGGTTTCCTGGGCTACCTCGCTTCCCTTCCGCTCATGGGCAAGCTGCTATTCGGGACTTTCCTGATCAGCGTTCCGGGCATTCTCGCCTGGTCCTACGCCAAGGGTACTCGGCAGGAAGCGCAGATGATGACGGCCGCGATGATCCTCATCGTTTTCAACGTCTTCTTCTGGACGCTGTTCGAACAGGCCGGTTCGTCGCTGACCCTGTTCGCGGACCGCAACACCGACCGCGATGTGTTCGGACTTTTCACCATGTCGGCACCGCAGACGCAGAACTTCAATCCGATCAGTATCGTAATCTTTGCGCCGCTCATGAGCTTGCTGTGGATTTCGCTTGCGAAGCGCGGTCTGGAGCCGTCGATCCCGGTGAAATTCTCGATCGCGCTCATGGGCGTGGGGGCGGGATTCCTGTTCCTGGTTCTCGGTTCCACCTTCGCGGGTCCCGATAACAATTGGCAGGTCGGCCTGTGGTGGCTGGCCGGCCTCTACTTGATCCACTCTCTTGCCGAGCTCTGCATCTCGCCGGTTGGACTCAGCATGATCACCAAGCTGTCGATTGCCCGCGTTGTCGGTTTGATGATGGGCGTCTGGTTCCTGTCGATCTCGGTCGCGCAATATGTGGCGGGCCTCGTCGCGCAGTTCGCCAGCGTTGAAACGGTTGGCGGCCAGGTGACGAACCTGAAGGTCAGCCTCGACACCTACACCGCGACGTTCACGACGATAGCCTGGATCGCCATCGGCGCAGGCGTCGTCCTGTTCCTTCTGAGCTGGCCGCTCCAGAAGTGGATGCATGGTGTCAAATAGATGGGTGACGGCGGCGTTTGCCGCCTTCGCCTTTCTTCTTCCGGGCTGCGCGGCGATGGCGCCACCGCCCAAGAAGGCGCCGCCGGTCAGGATCAACCTCGATCCATATCCGTCGACATATCACCGCTATCCCGGCGCGGTGACCGTTATCCGACATGCCACGATCTTCGACGGTGAGGGCGGACGGATCGAAGACGGTACCGTGGTGCTCGCCGACGGGGTCATTGAGGGGGTTGGAGGTCCGGAAACGCCTTCACCGTCAGGTGCCTATGAAATGGATGGCCGGGGCAAGTTCGTCACGCCCGGAATCATCGACGTCCACAGCCATCTCGGCGATTATCCATCGCCAGGCGTTCCCGGAAACAGCGACGGCAATGAGGCGACAGGCCCGGTTCGGCCCGAGGTATGGGCCGAGCATAGCGTCTGGCCGCAGGATCCCGGATTCAGCCGTGCGATGATGAACGGCGGCGTGACGACGCTGCAGATCCTTCCCGGCTCCGCGAATCTGTTCGGTGGACGGTCGGTCACACTCAAGAACGTCCCGTCGCGGACGGTGCAGGGGATGAAGTTTCCCGGAGCTCCGTACGGCTTGAAGATGGCCTGCGGCGAAAACCCGAAGCGCGTCTACGGTTCGAAGGGCAACATGCCTCAGACCCGCATGGGCAATATCGCCCTCACCAGAGCGACCTGGATCAAGGCGCAAGCCTACAAGCGCAAGTGGGACAAATATAACAAGAACGGGGGCGACATGCCCGAACGCGATCTCGCCATGGACACGCTGATGGGCGTGCTCAACGGCCAGATCCTCGTCCACAACCATTGCTATCGCGCCGACGAGATGGCGGTCATGCTCGATCTTGCGAAGGAGATGGGCTACCACATCACGGCGTTCCATCACGCCGTAGAAGCGTACAAGATCGCGGACCTGCTGAAGGCGAATGGCACGTGCGCCGCGGTCTGGGCAGATTGGTGGGGCTTCAAAATGGAAGCCTATGACGGGATCAAGGAGAACCTCGCCTGGCTCGACCGGGCAGGTGTCTGCGCGATGATCCATTCGGACGATCCGAACGGCATCCAGAGACTGAACCAGGAAGTGGCGAAAGTACTCGGCTACGCAAGGGCCGCGGGCGTGAATATTTCCGAAGAGCATGCCTGGACCTGGCTCAGCTACAATCCAGCCAGAGCGCTCGGTGTCGCCGACAAGACGGGTAGCTTGCGCGTTGGGAAAATGGCTGACGTGGTGCTGTGGAATGCGGACCCGTTCAGCACGTACGCGCGGCCCGAGCGCGTGTGGATCGACGGCGCTCTGCTCTATTACAGCGGCAATCCTCACTTGCGGCCGGTCAGCGACTTCGAGCTCGGACAACCGGGTGAGGGAGACGTCAAATGATCCGCGCGGCCATCGTCGGCCTGCTCCTCGCCGCAGCGGCGCCAGTGACCGCTCAGACCATCGCTATTACTGGGGGGACCGTCGCGCTGGGCGACGGATCGGATCCGATCCCGAACGGCACCGTCGTTATCCGCAACGGGCGGATCGCAGGGGCAGGGATGAACGTGCCGATCCCGGCGGGCGCTCAAGTGATCGACGCGCGGGGCAAGTGGGTGACGCCCGGAATCGTTGCGGGATTCTCTCGCCTCGGGCTCTCGGAAGTCGATCTTTCGGGCGGCCTGACCGACGACCGCGCTTCAGACAGCCCGTTCAGTGCGGCCATCGACATTGCACCGGGAGTGGATTCGAACGGCTCTACGATCCCGGTGAACCGCGCGGACGGAGTCACTCGGGCAGTGGTCGCGCCGAACACCGGCAAGAGCATCTTCGCTGGTCAGGGTGCGATGATCGACCTTGGCGCAGACCCAGATCCGATTACTCGTGCGCGCCTCTTCCAGTTCGTGGAACTCGGTGAGTCCGGCGGCAATACGGCAGGCGGATCGCGGCCCTCCGCATATGTCTTGTTCCGCAATGCATTGCGCGAGGCGGCAGAACTCAGCCGCTACGCGCCATCGATCGCTTCTTCAGCGTCGCGTTCCCCGGATGCAATTGGCGAACAGCCTATTGTGCGCAATCCGAATGAATCGCGCGAATATGGGCCAGGCGCTCAACGCAGCGACGACGTGCTTCTCACGCGCTTCGATGCGGCTGCGCTCGTGCCCGTGCTTCGCGGACGGCAGTATCTGCTCGTCCATGTCGAGCGCGCCCGCGATATCCTCAACATTCTCCAGCTCAAGCGTGAATATCCCGCGCTGAAGCCGGTTCTTGTCGGCGCCTCGGAAGGCTGGCTGGTAGCGGACCAGATCGCTGCCGCACATGTGCCCGTCATCGCGTCGGCGCTCAACGATCTCCCGGCCAGCTTCGAGCAGATCGCTTCAACGCAGTCGAATATCGGCCGCTTGCGCGCTGTCGGCGTGCAGGTCGCGATCGGCATGATCGACGACAATGACACGCGCTACATGTTCAATGAGCGCCAGTATGCGGGCAATCTCGTGGCGCTCAATGACGTCCCTGGCGCGACCGGCGTCCGCTGGGGAGAGGCACTGGCAATGATCACGTCGCGGCCGGCTGAGATTCTGGGTCTGGGCGGTGAGCTCGGCACTCTGGCGCCCGGGCAGCGCGCGGACGTGGTGGTCTGGTCTGGAGATCCGCTCCAAGTTTCGAGCAATGCTGAGATGGTGCTGATCGACGGAGTGCAACAGTCGCTAGAGACGCGGCAGACGAAGCTCCGCGACCGCTATCGCGACATTGGCGATAGCGCGCTTCCAGAGGCCTACCAGCGGTGACTCCGCAGGCGGGCCTATTCCTATCGAGCCTCGCCTTTGTCGGTTTGCACTTCCTCCTGTCCCATCCGCTGCGCGCGCCGCTCGCCGGCAAGCTTGGCGAGAAAGGCTTTCAGGGCCTCTACTCGCTGCTGTCGCTGCTGACCTTTGGCGGAATGATCTACTTCTACCGCGTCATCGGTCGCGAGCTGCAGGTCTGGAACTTTGGTGAATGGGTCTGGCCTGTCGGGTCGCTCCTGATGTGGTTTGGAGCGATTCTGTTCGTGGGGTCGTTCCTCCGTAATCCGGCGCTGCCCGGAGCCCGCCTCGGACGGGGGAAGGTTCCCCACGGCGTATTCGCGATCACCCGGCATCCGATGATGTGGGGCTTTGCAATCTGGGCGGCCGTCCATTTCGCAGTGATGGGAACGGGCAAAGCGCTGGTGTTCGACGGCGCGATCCTCTTCCTGGCAATCGTGGGATCGATTGGACAGGACGCCAAGAAGCGGAAGCTGATGGGCGAGCGCTTTCACGAATGGACCGCCCAGACGGCTTTCGTTCCGTTCGGCCGCGGCGTCGTCTGGCCCGGTGCAACCGCCTTCATCGGTGGAACGCTTCTGTTCCTTCTGGCGACTTGGATGCATCCGTTGCCGGTTGGCATCTGGCGCTGGATAGGCTGACCGCGCTAAACCCGCCGCAATGACACGGAAATTCTTCGGCACCGACGGCATCCGCGGCCTCACCAATACTGAGCCCATGACCGCCGAGACGGCTCTGCGCGTCGGCCAGGCCGCAGGCGCGCACTTCCTTCGCGGCGATCACCGCCATCGAGTGGTTATCGGCAAGGACACGCGCCTTTCCGGCTACATGATGGAATCGGCGATGGTCGCGGGTTTCACCTCCGTGGGCATGGACGTGGTGCTGCTCGGCCCGATGCCAACGCCGGCCGTCGCGATGCTGACGAGGTCAATGCGTGCTGACCTCGGCGTCATGATCTCAGCGTCGCACAATGCCTTTGCCGATAATGGGATCAAGCTCTTCGGCCCGGACGGATACAAATTGAGCGACGCGACCGAGGCGGCCATAGAGCGCAGCATCGAGAAGGGCGTGAAACTCGTTGCGCCCGAGAAGATCGGCCGTGCCCGTCGCATCGACGACGCGCGAGGCCGCTACATCCACCATGTGAAGTCTACGTTCCCCGAGCGGCTGCGGCTCGACGGGCTCAAGATCGTCGTCGATTGCGCAAATGGCGCTGCCTACCACGTCGCTCCGGAGGCGTTGTGGGAGCTTGGGGCCGACGTTATCCCGATCGGGGTTTCGCCCGACGGTCTAAACATCAACAAGGATTGCGGATCGACGCACCCCTCGCTCCTCCAGGAAACCGTTGTGGCGAGCGGAGCGCATATCGGGATCGCTTTGGATGGCGACGCGGATCGCCTCATCGTCGTCGACGAGAAGGGCCGCATCATCGACGGGGACCAGATGATGGCACTCGTCGGGCTGGATCTTGCGCGTCGTGGCGAGCTTCGTGGCGGCGCGGTCGTCGCCACCGTTATGTCCAATCTCGGCCTTGAACGCCGGCTCGAAAAGGAGAGCATCGGTCTGCACCGAACCAAGGTGGGCGACCGCTACGTGCTAGAGGCGATGCGAGAGAAGGATTGCAACGTTGGCGGCGAGCAGTCGGGACACATCATCCTCTCCGATCATTCGACGACGGGCGACGGCCTTGTCGCGGCGCTTCAGGTGCTCGCTGGATTGGTCGATTCCGGGAAGGCGGCGAGCGAGGTACTGAACCTGTTCGAGCCGGTGCCCCAGCTGCTGAAGAACGTTCGTTTCAACGGCGGTGCTGCACCTCTGGAAGCCGATAGCGTGCGCAAGCGTATCGCCGCGGCGGAGGCCGAGCTGCAGGGCCGCGGACGGCTCGTAATCCGCAAGTCTGGTACCGAACCCCTGATCCGCGTGATGGCTGAAGGCGATGACGAAGCGCTCGTGAAGCGCCTCGTCGAGGACATTTGCGAGGCAGTTCAGAGCGCCCCGTGAACGCTTTGTTCGCAATTGCGGCCCAGATGATGAACCTGTGCGCATGGAAAACTTCGCTCCGCAGGGCGCCAGAAGCGTCGCGATGAACGCAGCGGTCCCGCGCGTGCTCGTCATCGCCGGTTCGGATTCCGGCGGCGGAGCGGGAATCCAGGCTGATATCAAGACGATCACTATGCTCGGCGGTCATGCGATGACAGCGATCACCGCGATCACGGCGCAGAACACGCTGGGAGTGATGGCAGTGCATCCCGTTCCGGCGGAGACGATCCTCGCGCAGATCGACGCGGTCGTGTCCGACATCGGGGTGGATTCCGTGAAGATCGGCATGATCGGCGGCGCCTTTGCCGCCGAACAGGTCGCGAAACGCCTTGCAGCGCTACGCGTCGAGCAGCCCGAGCTACCAATCGTCTTCGATCCTGTGATGGTCGCGACGAGCGGCTCAGAGCTTGCGGACGACCCTACCATCGCCGCATTCGGCCAGCTGATGGACCTTGCGACCATCGCAACGCCGAACCTCCCTGAACTTGCGCGGCTGAGTGGCCAGGACGATCCGGTGGCGGCGGCGCTTGGCCTCGTCGGCGACCATGGCTGCGCCGTTTTGATCAAGGGCGGTCATGATGAAGGCGACGCGCTCGCTGACGCCCTTATCGAAACCGATAATATGACGAGCTGGCAGGGCCAGCGCATCGACACAACAAGCACGCATGGCACCGGCTGTACCATGGCGAGCGCAATCGCGACCTTTCTAGGACGGGGCGACAATCTTGCCTCGGCGGTCGAGCGCGCCCGTACCTTTGTTCGGGTCGCTTTGCGTGCGGCACCAGAACTCGGGCAGGGATCGGGCCCGGTCGGCTCGGGAGATGTCAGGCTGGACGTTGGACCCGGACCGCGACTCAACCAGGTGACGCTGACCGTGAACGACTATGCCAAGTCGGTCACTTTCTACCGGCAGCTTGGCCTGAAGCAGATCGTCGACAGCGCGGAGAACCAGTACGCGCGTTTCGAGGCCGCCGGTGGCGCAACGCTGTCGATCCAGGGCGACCCCGAGGAGAAAATATCAGCAACGACCGCCGTCTATCTGGAATGCGACGATCTCGACGAGCGCGTCGAGCGTTTGGCTCGGGCCGGCGTCCTGTTCGAGCATGCGCCGCGCAATCAGCCTTGGATGTGGCGCGAGGCACGCCTTCGCGATCCGTCGGGCAACATCATTTTTCTCTACAAGGCGGGCGAAGCGCGTCGCTTTCCGCCCTGGCGGATCGACTAATCCACAGATTTGCGATTCTTCGGCTGGCGACTCACTGAGCCTCTTCATAGGCTTAGAAGATGCCGCGCCGCTGCTCCTTCAAGATCGAGCTGGATTTCCCACAACCGCTCGCCGGCGTGGACGAGGCCGGCTGCGCGCCACTTGCCGGGCCGGTGGTTGCCGCGGCCTGCATCCTCGACCGCAACAAATTCCCGCGCGGGATCGACGATTCCAAGAATTTGCCGCTGGAGAAGCGCGAGGCCCTCTACGGTCGAATTACCAAGGTCGCTGCCTATGGCGTCGGGGTCGCAACCGTTGAGGAGATCGACAGCATCAACATCTACTGGGCGCGGATGCTCGCGATGTCGCGAGCCGTCGAAGCGCTTGGGGTCGAGCCCGCGTGGGTGCTGGTCGACGGTAATGCCACTCCTCGGTGGCAGCGGCCGTCGAAGGCAATCGTGGATGGTGACGCCAAGTGCCGCTCGATCGCAGCAGCCTCGATCATCGCCAAGGTCACCCGAGACCGGATGATGGTGGAATATGCGCAGGCTCATCCGGGCTACGGCTGGGAGCACAATCGCGGCTATCCGACCCCCGATCATCGCAGAGCATTGCGGGAGCTTGGACCAACGCCTCTTCACCGCAGAAGCTTTGGTCTGGTACGCGATATGATCGCCGCCGCGGCCCAGCCGGAGCTGGCTCTTCCTGAAATCGCGATCGCGAGTCCTTTGAGTCACACCACCATCGGTTGAGTCCGGCGGATACCCGCGGACTCAACATCTTGTGTTCATCTCTTCGCAGACTCTCTTCGTTCCACGGCCCCGCTTCACTGCGTTAACCTCTGTTCGCTTGACCGCGAGTCGAGCGTGACTCACCCTTCCACGCAAAGGGGGCACTTGCATGAATCTGATTGCCCGCATTGCGGAGACAGAGGGCGCTTTGCGCCCACGAGGGAGCACGGCGAAGCGACCGCTGCCGTTTGACGAGATCCTTCAGGGAGATTGCATCGCGGAGATGGCGCGGCTTCCCGACAAGTCGGTCGACATGATCTTCGCCGACCCGCCCTACAATCTTCAGCTTGGCGGCGACTTGTTCCGGCCCGAAGGCGGCAAAGTCGATGCCTGCGATGACCATTGGGACAAGTTCGACAATTTCGCGCAATACGACCAATTCACGCGCCAGTGGTTGGTCGAGGCACGCCGGATCCTGAAGGACAACGGGACGATCTGGGTGATCGGCAGCTATCACAACATTTTCCGCGTCGGCTCGCTGCTTCAGGACGCGCAATTCTGGATCCTCAACGACGTCATCTGGCGCAAGTCGAACCCAATGCCGAACTTCCGCGGCACCAGGTTCACCAATGCGCATGAAACGCTCATCTGGTGCGCCAAGGACGAGAAGGCGCGCTACACCTTCAACTATCGCGCCATGAAGGCTTTGAACGACGATCTTCAGATGCGATCTGACTGGGTTTTGCCGATTTGCAGCGGCCAGGAGCGGGTCAAGGACGAGGAGGGCATCAAGGCCCATCCGACGCAGAAGCCGGAGGCGTTGCTCTACCGGATCCTGCTGGCTTGCACGAAGCCGGGCGATGTCGTGCTCGATCCCTTCTTCGGCACGGGCACCACCGGAGCGGTTGCGCGTAGGCTCGGCCGTCGCTGGATCGGCATTGAGCGGGAGTCATCCTACGTGAAGGTCGCGATGCAGCGCATCAAATCGACCCTTCCGCTCGACGAAAGTGCGATGGAAGTCGTGCCGGACAAGAGATCCGCACCGCGCGTCGCCTTCGGCTTGCTCGTGGAAGGCGGAATGGTCGAGCCCGGCACTCAGCTCACGGATTCGAAGCGTCGATGGACAGCGTCCGTCCGCGCCGACGGCTCCATCGCATGCGAAGCCCACGCTGGTTCGATCCACAAGGTGGGGGCTGCGCTGCAGAATGCACCTTCGTGCAACGGTTGGAGCTTTTGGCACGTCGAGGAGGGTGGTTCGCTTCTGCCGATCGACACGCTTCGGCAAAGGCACTTGGCCGGTCTCAGCTAAGGTGCCATTGCTCGCACCCGAATGAGCGACACATTGAATTTCGCAGTCGTGATCCTCGCGGCGGGGCAGGGCACCCGCATGCGATCGGACACGCACAAGGTCCTGCACCCCATCGCCTGCAAGCCGCTGCTGATGCATTTGCTCGACAGCGTCGATCGTCTTGGCGCCGAGAAACGCGTCCTAGTGGTCGGGAAGGGCCGCGATCAGGTCGAGAAGGCGCTGAATGACCACGATGTCAGCATCGCGCATCAGGCCGAGCAAAAGGGCACTGCACATGCGGTGCAGCAGGCCAAGGACGCGCTTGCCGGATACGATGGCGCGGTACTCATCCTCTACGGCGACACGCCTTTCGTGGAGCCCGAGACACTCAAAAGGATGCTGGAGCGTCTCAATGGTGACGGCGGACCTGGCGTCGTGGTTCTCGCGTCAACCCCAGCCGATCCGCTGAACTACGGCCGCATCATCCTCGGCGAGGGCGATCACATTGCGAAGATGGTCGAGTATAAGGACGCGACGGAGGAAGAGCGCGCCGTGCGCCTCTGCAACAGCGGCATGATGGCGGTGCGCGCGAAAGATCTATTCCGCTGGCTCGACAAGGTCGGCAACGACAATGCTGCCGGCGAATATTATCTGCCGGATGTCGTGAATATTGCCGCGGCCGAAGGGCGCGAAGCGGTCGTTATCGAGGGCGACCCTTATGAGACGGCCGGCGTGAACAGCCGTGCCGAGCTCGCCCATCTCGAGCTCGACTGGCAGCGCCGCCGCCGTGAAGAGGCCCTGCAAGAGGGCGCAACTTTGATCGACCCGGAAAGTGTCTGGTTCGCCGCGGACACGAAGCTCGGGCGTGACGTGACGGTCGAGCCGCACGTCGTTTTCGGACCCGGCGTCGAAGTCGCAGACGGCGCGACCATCAAGGCGTTCAGCCACATCGAAGGCGCCACAATCGCGACGAAGGCGGTGATCGGTCCGTTCGCTAGGCTTCGGCCCGGTGCGAAGATCGGAGCGAACGCCAAGGTCGGGAACTTCGTCGAGGTGAAGAAAGCCAGCCTCGGCCCCGGCGCCAAGGCCAACCACCTTTCCTACATTGGCGATGCCGAGGTTGGAGCGAACGCCAACATCGGCGCCGGTACGATCACCTGCAATTACGACGGGTTCGGCAAGTATGGCACGGTGATCGGCGAGGGCGCTTTCATCGGATCAAACACCGCCCTTGTGGCACCGGTGGCAGTCGGTGCGGGCGCGATCGTGGGTGCCGGTTCGGTCATCACGAAGGACGTCGCAGCCGATAGCCTTGCGGTCGAACGCAGCGAGCAGAAGGGCGTCGCCGGCTGGGCCAAGCGCTTCCGCGAGCGGATGACCCGGAA
>Ga0070671_100000096_pt1 | contig 55279 bp, 51 predicted proteins | sample KBSS73metaG_FD_65341 | JGI IMG/M metagenome (GOLD analysis project Ga0070671, IMG submission 65341) | Switchgrass rhizosphere microbial communities from Kellogg Biological Station, Michigan, USA - KBS S7-3 metaG | ecosystem: Host-associated > Plants > Roots > Rhizosphere > Soil ...
GTATCGCTGACTGCTCATTGGACTTCCTCCTGTGCTCGAAGAATAACTCCGGCGTGTCCACTAGAGCGTGGGAAGTCCAAAGAATAACTCCGGCGTGTCCACTAGAGCGTGGGAAGTCCAAATTAAAATGTGGACTGTCGAGCTGCGCGCAGCAATCGATCTTGCTCTGGCACAACCGTCAAAGCATCTGACGATGTACGTCATCCACACAAAGACAGGCATGCGCTACACGCGCGACGGCTTCAACACGGTTTGGAGTCGTGTCATCAAGTCGGCGTTTGAGCAGCAACTGATAACCGAACCATTCACGTTCCATGACTTAAAGCGCAAAGGTATCAGCGACTTCGAGGGCGACAAACAAAGATTCAGCGGTCACATGACACGGGCGATGGCAGAACGCTATAACGTGCGGCCCGATGTTGTGGAAACAATCGGAACACGCATCACAGACAGCAAGAAATGAAGCCGTTTGTTAGGAAGTTTTGTTAGGAAATGTTAGGAAAGCTGCTACTAGAAAACGTAAGTGCTTGAAAATATGGGGTGGCTGATGGGGATCGAACCCACGACCACAGGAATCACAATCCTGTGCTCTACCGACTGAGCTACAGCCACCATTGAATCGAGGGCCTGTTACGGAATTGGTGCGCCCAGCAGGATTCGAACCTGCGACCCACGGCTTAGAAGGCCGTTGCTCTATCCAACTGAGCTATGGGCGCTTTCACCCCATGGGTACGGTAGGACTATTGCAGTAAGACACCACTTGAGAAAGTGGTCGGGGTAGAAGGATTCGAACCTCCGACATTCTGGTCCCAAACCAGACGCGCTACCGGACTGCGCTATACCCCGATGTCAAAAACCGCTCCGTTACAGGAGGTGCGCATCATACTTGCGGGCCTTGGATGCGTCAATCGAAAAACACCGTATTTTTTGGCCTCAAATCATTGTTCTGTATCGACTAATTGGTTGCCTGCGCTGGCTGCGCAAAATGCGCCATGCGACAATGACGCCCGCAAAATTCCAGACGAGGTCGACGAGCAATGGCAGCATTGGTGTTGGACGGCAAGACAACCGCAGCACAATGGGAAGCGGAATTAACGCAGCGCGTAGCGAAACTGAAAGAAAAATCCGCCGGTAAAACGCCGATTCTCGCGACGATTCTGGTCGGCGACGACCCCGCCTCGGCGACCTACGTAAAAATGAAAGGCAATGCCTGCCGTCGGGTCGGTATGGAATCGTTGGCAGTCGAACTGCCCGCTACCACCACCACCGAACAGCTACTCGCAAAAATTCACGAACTTAACAACGATGCAAATGTGCACGGCATTTTGCTGCAGCACCCGGTGCCGTCGCAGATCGACGAGCGCGCCTGCTTCGATGCGATTGCATTGAGCAAAGATGTCGATGGCGTAACCTGTCTTGGTTTCGGCCGCATGGCGATGGGCGAACCTGCTTACGGTTGTGCAACACCGCAAGGCATCATGCGATTGCTGAAGCAGTACAACATCGCTATCGAAGGCAAGCACGCAGTGGTGGTCGGCCGCAGCCCGATCCTCGGTAAACCGATGGCAATGATGTTATTGCAAGCGAATGCGACGGTGACAATCTGCCACTCAAAAACGCGTAACTTGTCGGAATTAATCAAACAGGCCGATATCGTGGTCGGCGCCGTGGGCAAACCTGAATTTATTAAAGGCGAATGGATTAAAGATGGTGCGGTGGTGGTCGACGCGGGCTATCACCCGGGCGGCGTCGGCGATATCGAATTAAGCGCGGTAATAGATCGCTGCGCGGCTTATACGCCAGTGCCCGGCGGTGTTGGACCCATGACGATCAACACATTGATTTTGCAATCGGTCGAATCGGGTGAAAAAAGTTTAGGTTAAACATTACGGCGGCACACGCCGCCGTAATTAGTCCCGTTTGACCGAGTTAGTGGCGTATTGAATTTCATCAAACGCAAACCAGCCTACAAAAACGATCAACCCAATAATCAACTCGATCGTACCGTACTCAAGAATACCCGAGAAAATTTCAGCGGTGTTCATTTCCCATCTCCTTCGTTAATTTGCATTTTCACTATAGGTAGAATGGGGATGAACCGGGATGATTCAAGTCAATATTTGGTCATTACTGCATTACAAAATGTTCATTCGCGACGCCATGTTGTGCCGCCTTTACTGTCCTCCAGCACGACACCTTTTGCCTTCAGCTCATCGCGAATCTCGTCCGAACGGACGAAATTTTTATCGGTGCGCGCCTGCAGCCTCTCTGCGATTAACGCTTCGATTTGTTCACCACTCAACGCAACACCGGCTTGCAAATATTCGTGCGGATTACGCCGCAAAATGCCAAGTATCTGACCGAGTGCCTTCAACTGACTCGCCAGATTTCGTTTTGCAGTTGCATCGGCTTCGCTGTTCAAATCACGCACCAGATCGTACATCGCCGATAGTGCCTCGCGTGTATTGAAATCGTCGTCCATAGCCAGAATGAAGCGATCGTAAAAACTGCTCCTCGTCAATTCATCCTGCGAAGCTGGTGCAACATCGGCGTGATCTTTTAGCGCGTTATAAAAACGATCGAGGCCGTTGCGCGCTTCCTGCAAACTTTCCTGCGAATAATCGATCTCGCTGCGGTAATGGCTGCTGATTAGTAAATAGCGCACAACCTCGGCGTCGTATTTATCGAGAATTTCACGAATCGTGAAAAAGTTGTTGAGTGATTTCGACATTTTTTCGCCGTCGACACGCACCGCGCCATTATGAATCCAATAATTGGCATAATGTTTACCGGTAGCCGCTTCACTCTGCGCGATTTCATTTTCGTGATGCGGGAATTGCAAATCGCCGCCGCCGCCATGAATATCGAAGGTGTCGCCCAAGCAACTGGTGGACATCGCCGAGCATTCGATATGCCATCCCGGCCGCCCAGGCCCCCACGGTGAATTCCACACGGCCTCTTCATTCGGCTTCGCCGCTTTCCATAAGGCGAAATCGCGCGGATCGCGTTTAGCTTCGTCGATCTCAATGCGCGCGCCGGCCAACAATTCCTCAGGCTTTTTCCCCGATAGCTTTCCATAATCCGCAAACTGGTCGACCGCGTAATAAACATCGCCGTTATCCGCGCGATAAGCGAAACCCTTGGCAATAAGTCTTTCCACCAAAGAAATAATATCGCCGATGTGTTGTGTGGCGCGTGGCTCTATGCTCGGCGGTAATACATCGAGGCGACGCTCATCCTCGTGCATAATGTCGATAAACCGTGCAGTAAGCGCATTGTACGGCTCACCGTTTTCGGCGGCCCGTCGCAAAATCTTATCGTCGATGTCGGTGATATTGCGTACATACGTAACATCGTAACCACGCGCGCGCAAATAACGCGTGATCACATCGAAGGCGAGAAGCATACGACCATGTCCCAGATGGCAATAGTCGTAGACGGTAATACCGCACACATACATGCGAATTTTGCCGGGCTCGAGCGGGGTAAAAATTTCTTTGCTGCGCGTTAGCGTGTTGTAAATCATCAGTGCCATATTTATTCGCCGCTCTTATTCGCTGCTTTGCGCCGCTTCGTTAAAAGTGTCACGCAAACCGATCGTTTTGTTGAAGACAGGTTGTTGCGTCGAATGATCGTAGCGATCGGCAACGAAATACCCTTCGCGCTCGAATTGAAAACCATCCTCCGGCTTTGCGTCCGCAAGACTCGGCTCGATATAACAATCGTCGATGATACGTAAAGCGTTCGGATTCAGATGCTGCATGAAATCCTCGCCGCCACGATCGGGCGCTTCATGCAAAAACAAGCGATCGTAAACGCGTACGCTCGCACGTTTGCCGTGCGTTGCCGATACCCAGTGAATAACGCCTTTCGGTTTGACGCCATCGGCCGGGTCGGCGCCATGCGTGCCGGCATCATAAGTCGCGCGAATTTCGACGATATCGCCATTCGCATTTTTGATCACTTCGTCCGCGGTAATGACATAAGCGTTACGCAGCCGCACTTTTTTACCGAGTACCAAACGTTTGTATTTCTTATTGGCCTCTTCACGAAAATCGTCGCGATCGATAACGATTTCACGCGTGAACGGTAGCTGCCGTTCACCGAGATCATCGCGCGTCGGATGCGCCGCCGCGGTTAACATTTCGACCTGACCTTCGGGATAGTTGGTGATGACAATTTTGAGCGGATTCAATACGCACATGGCGCGTGGCGCGTTTTTATCGAGATCGTCGCGAATCGCAAATTCGAGCATCGCCACATCGACCACGCCGTCGCTGCGCGTAACGCCGATCATGTCGCAAAATTGACGTAGTGCACGCGCGGTGTAACCGCGACGCCGCATGCCCGCTAACGTCGGCATACGTGCGTCGTTCCAGCCGTCGACAATTTTTTCATCGACGAGTTGCTTCAATTTGCGTTTGCTGGTGACGGTGTAATTCAGATTCAAGCGCGCGAATTCATACTGACGCGGCCGCACCGGTACCGGTAAATTCTCGATCAGCCAGTCGTACAGCGGCCGGTGATCCTCGAATTCGAGCGTGCAGATCGAATGGGTGATGCCCTCGATCGCATCGGATTGGCCATGCGCGAAATCATAGCTGGGATAAATGCACCATTTGTCGCCGGTCTGGTGATGCGCGATCTTGCGAATGCGATACAGAATCGGATCGCGCAAATTGATATTCGGCGCCGCCATATCGATTTTTGCGCGCAGCACACAAACGCCTTCGTCGAATTCGCCGGCACGCATTTTTTCGAACAGCGCGAGATTCTCGTCGACGTTGCGATCGCGATACGGGCTGTTCTTGCCCGGCTCGGTCAATGACCCCCGATATTCACGCGCTTGTTCCGGCGTCAGATGGCAGACGTAAGCCTTGCCCGAGCGAATCAGATGCAGTGCCCATTGATGCAATTGATCGAAATAATCGGATGCGTAATGCACCGGCTCCTGCCATTTGAAACCGAGCCAGCGCACATCCTCCTGAATCGCGTCGATGAATTCCTGATTTTCTTTTTCCGGATTGGTATCGTCGAAGCGCAGATTGCAGGTGCCGCCGAATTGTTCGGCTAGACCGAAATTGAGGCAGATCGATTTGGCGTGGCCGATATGCAAATAACCGTTCGGTTCTGGCGGAAACCGTGTGGCCACGCGCTCGACCCGATGATTGGCAAGATCGTCTTCAATAATGCCACGCAAAAAATTATTGGAGACCTTGACGGCCGGTGCTTCGCTATTGCTCATGCGCTTCTCGATGGAATCAGAAATGGATACGGAGCGGTAAAGCCCGTATTATAGCGGCTTCATTCACGGGAATTCGATGGCGATACCATGATCACACTGCATACCAATTTCGGCGATATCAAACTGGAGCTGGATTTCGACAAGGCGCCCAAAACCGCGGCAAATTTTGTCGAATATGTTAAAGCAGGACACTACGACAACACGATTTTTCACCGCGTCATCGACAACTTCATGATCCAGGGCGGCGGTTTCAGCCAGGGCATGAAGCAAAAAGCCACTCTCGATCCGATCGAAAACGAAGCGGATAACGGCCTGAAAAACAATATCGGCACGGTTGCCATGGCCCGCACGATGGACCCGCACTCGGCCAGCGCGCAGTTCTTCATCAACATCGCCGACAACAACTTCCTCAATCACAGCGCGAAAACCTCGCAGGGCTGGGGTTACGCTGTGTTCGGTCGCGTGGTCGAAGGCATGGATGTGGTGAATCGTATTAAAGGCGTTGCGACCACCAGCAAATCCGGTCATCAGGACGTGCCGGTGGAAGACGTCGTTATCACCAAAGCGACTGTCGACGAAGAATAAACTCTGCTGTGACCACGCTGTTTATTTCCGATCTGCATTTGCAGCCGTCGCAACCGGAATTGCTGCGAGCCAGTTTGCACTGGCTCGATACGGCAACACGCGGCGTGGATACCCTGTACATACTCGGCGATCTATTCGAGGCGTGGATCGGCGATGACGACGATGCGCCCTGGCTCGACGAATTTGCGGCGGTGCTGCAGCGGTTAGCGGATAGCGGCACATCGATTTATTTCATGCACGGCAATCGCGATTTTCTGCTTGGCGATGCATTCGCCGAGCGTTGCGGTATGGAGCTGCTACCTGAATCCACGGTGATCGATTTATACGGACACCGCACGCTGCTGATGCACGGCGATACGCTTTGCACCGAAGATCAGGAATACATGGTATTTCGGGCGCAAGTACGCAATCCGCAATGGCAACAAATGATTTTGTCGCAACCATTGGAGCAACGACGCGCGTTGGCGGCAATGCTGCGCGAAAAAAGCAAAATGGCCGGCAGCAACAAGGCCGAAGACATCATGGATGTCACCCCCGACGAGGTGGCTCGCGTACTGCAAGAAGCGAACGTGGATCGCTTGATTCACGGTCACACACATCGTCCGGCGCGCCATAGTCTGACTGTTAGCGGCAAGCCGGCAGAACGCATCGTGCTTGGCGATTGGGATATGCAACGCGGCGGCTGGGTGATTCGTGCGGAAGCGAATGGCTCGATCGAGCTGGAAAATTTCCCTCTCAAATAAATTTTGAGCTTTTTAATTAAGCGCTCGCCGGCTCGCGCACTGCCCAAGCGTGTTGCGCCGAAAGGGGATGTTTTTCTTTCGGGGCAACGTAGCGCTGTCGTCGAAGGCAGGGCGGGCTCGTCCTCGGAGCACTCGGCAAATTCTGTGAGGAATCCAGCGCGAAAGCTTCGAGTGGTCCTCCTTCTGCCCCGAAAAAAAACATCCCCTTTCGGCGCCCATGGCACCCAAGTTCGTGCCCGCTTTTTCTACAAAATCGGCCCGCTGTGAAAGCGAAATTCTGTATCCGGACTCTCAATCAATTCGCGTTCACGGTCCGCAAAAAAACGCACGCGGTCATCGATCGATTGCGGTGAGTATTGTTGGGCAAGTTGTAAATAATGCTGAAAATGCCGTGATTCCGAGGCGAGCAGACCGTTATAAAATTTTTCCAATTCGGCATCGAGCAGCGGCGCCAGACGGGCGAAACGTTCGCACGAGCGCGCTTCGATAAATGCGCCGATGATCAAGGTATCGATTAATTTTTCTGGCTCGTAGGTGCGCACATGTTTGTGCATAGCGCCGGCGTAACGTGCCGGTGTCGTTTGCACATACTCGATGCCGCGCTGCGTCATGATCGCAAGCACCTGCTCGAAATGACGCAATTCTTCGCGCGCCAAACGCGACATCCGCTGCAGCAATTCCGGTTTATCGACATAGCGATACAGCAATGTCAGCGCGGTGCCCGCCGCCTTTTTCTCGCAGTTCGCATGATCGATCAACAGTAGCGCAGGCTCAGCGAGTGCGTTTTGCAGCCATGCATCGGGCGTGGGACACAATAAAAATTGCTGGATGGCGCGAAGATTCGACATTACTAAGAATTGACCGTTTACGGGTGATTTGATGGCGGCGCGGTGTCATCGACAACCGGTACTGAAAAATCGATGCGAAAACTGCGCGACATCGGTCCCATGTCGGTATCGACCGTCAGCAGCAAAATCAGGAAGCGCTCGGATTGATCCGTCGGCAATACGGGCAGATCGAATGTAATCGGATGCGGTACGCTCGCTAAATCAAAACGACGCTGCGAGGTGCTTAGCAACGACACCCCCTGCTGCTTCGCAATTTCAACCAGCAATGAACCATGATCGAGCCGCGTCGCAATTTCAATCGATACCGAATTTTGCTGATTCGCGATGACTTCATGCGCGATTCGATAATCGAGTTTTACGGGTGCCGCTGGCGATAAACTACCGCGCGCAATCGGCGCAGGTTTTGTATTTTGCGCAATCGCATTGTCCTGCTGCGTGCAGCCAACCAGCAATATGGCCATCGATAACCATCGAATCATTCGCATCATGGTGCGGTCGTCACTGTTACGTTGAAACATTGCAAGCCCGCTGTAATTCCGCTGTTTTCCACCACGTTACCGACATGAAATGCGCTGAGCACATAGGTGCCGATCGACAAGGGCATGCTCGTATAACGCACTGTGCGCGCATTCGCTGCGCCCTGCTGATACGCCAGGCGGTTCCCGCGCTGCAGCAATTCAAAACCGGCGACCGCCTGGGTATAACCCGCTTGCGGTTGCACGGTAAATTGATAGCGGCCAGCCGCCGTTGCATCGAAACGAAAATAGCGGCGATTGGATAACGCATTGCCGGTGCCGTAATCATCGCTCGTACACACCGCTACCGGCGGACCACCGGCGAAAACTATCTGATATACCGGTAAATCCGCTGGCGCCGGTGCATGTGTTTCTGTTTCCGCAAACGGCTGAATATTACTGCCGTCGATATTTTCGCCATTGAGTAGCGCCGCGATGCCGTTGGCATTCGATGGTGTTTGCTCGCCCGCCAGCTGACTGGCGTAGCTGAATATCGTCGCCAGCGCCGGCGTCGATTTGTAGCTACCGCTCAATGCATGCAGCAAGCCCTCAATGCCAAGATTCAATCCACCGAAAGAAGGTCCCGCACCAATGTTAAACAATGCACGCTGCACCGAGCTTTCCGCAAACCAGCCAGTGGGCACGCCGTAAAACTGTTGTTGAATATCGAAATAAAATTCTCGCGAAGGGCTGTTGACCGTCGCCACTTCGTCGGAATCGCGATATACCGAAGTATTCAGCACCAGCCCGGCAAACGCCGTCGCCCAGCCTTCATCGAATGCCACGCGTGGATCTTCGTAATCGAGCAGACTGTGCTCGCCACCCAGGCTATCCGATCGCGAAAACACATGCGTGACGAAATGGCCGAACTCATGCGCAATTACCATTTCGTCGAATTCGTCGGTATCGATCGCCGCATCGCCGCGCAGGTAAATCGCCACCGCGCTCGGACTGAAAAATGGCCCGCCGATTTTGCCCTGCTCCAGCGTGCCGTTGCTGTCGCTAGTATTTTTTGTACTCCACAAATAATTCAACGCGCTGAATTGCGCATCGGCATTATTCGCGAGCACGGCGTCGATGGCTTTGCACGCGGTATCTAAAATGGCGAATGGCGCAGCAACACGTGCACTGGCGTAGCTGCCGTTACTCCAGCCTGATGCGGCATGGAGATCGCGGCGTGGCGTCGCCGCTGCACTCGTCGGGCTCGATTCGTTCAGCAGATACAGCGAATTGTTCGCGGTGTTATCGGCAACCGAAATATTCCAGGTAGCGCCGCTGACGCTGTCGACCGCCCGGTACAGTTGCGCGCGGACGCGAACACAGATCTTGGTGGCGTCATTATTCAGCGCCAGCTCGTACCAGCCGTCGCCGTCGGTCAGTGTCGTTTTAATAATATTGCCGGCGCAGCTCACGCCATCACTGGAGGCAACGGCCTCCACCACCACACCGCGCGCCGGCAACGGATACTGGCTGGCGTAGTCGAGACCGCCGCCAAGCTGCGCGGCAAACGGCACGCGGTCGTAAGTAATGCGGCCACTGATCTTGCCGGATGCAATCGCCGGCGGCGCCTGCAGTGAAAAATTCGACGTCGTGGGGCAGCTCAAAGTGAGGGCATTATTCGCGGGTAATGCCGGCGTCGAGATCGCAGTCGTCGCGGGCTGACCGCCGGCCGGTGCTGCAGATCCACCGCCACCTCCCCCACCACCGCAGGCGGCCAACAGCAGTGAAATAAGGCCGACCACGCGACGACAATTCGCTGCCATTCGGTGAGCTGTTATTCGGGGAAGTATTGTTATTCGCTGAGTTATGGTTATTCGGTGCACATCGAATCTGCCGAGCCGCTCGTTCCAGGTTGTGGCGCAATCGTCCAGGTTGCGTCGATATAGCGCTGGTAATGCGCCTCGGACAGTAAATAAAACTCGCGATCGATCTGCTCGCGCAATGCGAGCAGGGTCATATGCCGGTAGCCGGGCATCACGTCAAAACCAAAGGTGCGCGTATCGCCGATCTGGCTAGCGCCGGCTCGTAAAAGTTCAAATACCCAAACCAGCGGGCTCTTATGCTGCGCATAGCGCAGCTGCTGCGCCCGCAATTGCGTCGCCAGTAGCGCCGAATCGAACACCGTCAGCTTTGCCGCGATCACCTGCGTTAAAAGCACCTCAAGTCGGGTATCAATTGCGCGCTTCTGCTCGTCGCTGTAACTGTTCCAGTGAATGACTTCGTGCGCATAACGCTTACAGCCGCGACACACGACATCGCCGATACCGGTCGAACAAACACCGATGCAAGGCGTCGGAATACGGGTAGGCAGTTTTTCGGCCACGGCGTCCAGTGTAGTCACCCCTTGCAGAGCTGGTGGATCGGTTGCGCACTGAAATACTGGTTGGTGATCCAACCGCGGCGCCGGCGCATTGTAATCGACTGCCTCGACGCGGCAAATCGAAGTTTTTGTCGTGAAAAACCGCCAATCCGACGCTTTAACGCGCCGTGTTTCAGCGGTTATACTCCACCCCCGCTTTTACGATGTGCGCCACCGCTCTTTAGGATGTACACAATCCAAAGCGCGCACACTGATGGCCCGGCTCCGGCGATCCCGAGGTCGGGTATTTTGAACCAATGAGGAGTTCTCCCCGTGCTTGAAGCTTACCGCAGTCATGTCGCCGAACGCGCCGCCCAAGGCATTCCGCCGAAGCCGCTGAACCCGGAGCAAACCGCCGCTCTTGTTGAGCTGCTGAAGAACCCGCCCCAAGGCGAGGAGCAATTTCTACTCGACCTGATCACCAATCGCGTCCCGCCCGGCGTTGACGAAGCAGCTTACGTGAAAGCGGCCTTTCTGAGCGCGGTAGCCAAGGGCGAAGCGCAGTCACCGCTGCTTGATCGCGTCAAAGCAGTACAACTGCTCGGCATGATGCTCGGCGGCTACAACATCGATACGCTGGTACAGCTGCTCGACAACGCCGAACTAGCGCCACACGCGGCCAAAGAACTGAAACACACGCTGCTGATGTTCGATCGTTTTCACGACGTCGCTGACAAAGCGAAAGCCGGTAATGCACACGCTAAAGCGGTGCTGCAATCGTGGGCTGACGGCGAATGGTTCACCAGCCGCCCGGAAGTGCCGCAATCAATCAAAACGATCGTGTTCAAAGTGACCGGCGAAACCAATACCGACGATTTGTCCCCCGCGCCCGATGCATGGTCGCGCCCGGATATCCCGCTGCACGCGCTGGCCATGTACAAAATGGCGCGCGAGGGCCTGACTCCGGATCAGCCCGGCGCTATCGGCCCAATGAAGCAGATTGCCGAGCTGCAGAAGCAAGGTATTCAGGTTGCGTTCGTCGGCGATGTGGTCGGCACTGGCTCGTCGCGTAAATCCGCCACCAACTCGGTGCTGTGGTTCTTCGGCGAGGATCAACCCGGCGTGCCGAATAAGCGCAACGGCGGTATCTGTTTTGGCGGCAAGGTCGCCCCCATTTTCTACAACACGATGGAAGACGCTGGCGCGCTGGTGTTCGAAGCACCGGTCGACAACATCGGCTTTGGCGATGTCATTGAAATCCGGCCGTACGACGGCAAGATCATCAACATCGCTTCCGGCAAAACCGTTTCCGAGTTCGCGCTCAAATCCGATGTGCTGCTCGATGAAGTACGCGCCGGCGGCCGGATCAATCTGATTATCGGCCGCGGCTTGACCAATAACGCGCGTGAGGCGCTCGGCCTCGCCCAGACCACGCTGTTCCGGGTCCCGGCGATACCGACGGATACCGGCAAAGGCTTCACGCTGGCGCAAAAAATGGTCGGCCGCGCTTGTGGCGCTGCTGGCATTCGTCCGGGCACCTATTGCGAACCGAAGATGACTACCGTCGGCTCGCAGGACACCACCGGCCCAATGACCCGCGACGAGCTGAAAGACCTCGCCTGTCTCGGCTTCACCACCGATCTGGTGATGCAATCGTTCTGTCATACCGCCGCATATCCCAAGCCGGTTGACGTCGAAACCCAGCACACACTGCCGGATTTCATCATGAACCGCGGCGGTGTCTCGCTGCGCCCCGGCGACGGCATCATTCACAGCTGGCTCAATCGCATGCTGCTGCCGGATACCGTCGGCACCGGCGGCGATTCGCACACCCGCTTCCCGATCGGCATTTCGTTCCCTGCCGGTTCCGGTCTGGTGGCGTTTGCCGCTGCAACCGGCGTGATGCCGCTCGACATGCCGGAATCGGTATTGATCCGCTTCAAGGGCAAGATGCAACCCGGCATCACGCTGCGCGATCTGGTGCACGCGATCCCGTACTACGCGATCAAGCAGGGTCTGCTGACCGTCGCCAAAAAGGGCAAGATCAATATCTTCTCCGGTCGCATTCTGGAAATCGAAGGACTGGAAGATTTGAAGGTGGAGCAAGCGTTCGAATTGTCCGACGCGTCGGCGGAACGCTCCGCTGCCGGCTGCACCATCAAGCTCGGCAAGGAAACGATCAGCGAATACCTGAATTCGAACATCGCGCTGCTGCGCTCGATGATTGCCGATGGTTACGGCGATCAGCGCACGCTCGAACGCCGCGCGCGCAAGATGGAAGACTGGCTGGCCAAGCCGGAGTTACTCGCAGCCGATAAGGATGCCGAGTATGCCGCGGTGATCGAAATCGATCTGGCCAACCTGAAAGAGCCGGTAGTCTGCGCACCGAACGATCCGGACGATGCGCGCCTGCTGTCCGAAGTTGCCGGCGACAAGGTCGACGAGGTGTTCATCGGCTCGTGCATGACCAACATCGGCCACTATCGCGCAGCCGGCAAATTGCTCGAGAAAGTGCCCGGCGGCTCGCTCGCCACCACCCTGTGGATCGCTCCGCCGACCCGTATGGACGAGCATCTGCTGATGGAAGAAGGCTACTACAGCATCTTCGGCCGGGCTGGTGCGCGCACCGAGATGCCGGGCTGCTCGCTGTGTATGGGCAACCAGGCACGCGTCAAGCCAGGTGCCACCGTGCTATCAACCTCGACGCGTAATTTTCCGAACCGCCTCGGCGATGGCTCGAACGTGTACCTGACCTCAGCTGAGCTGGCTGCAGTCGGCGCGATTCTCGGCCGCATCCCCACCGTCGCGGAATATCTGGAGTACGCGGGCAAACTCGATTCGATGTCGGCGGAAATCTACCGTTACATGAACTTCGATCAGATCGAGTCGTTCCAAAAATCAGCGGCCGATGGCAAGCGCATCGCCGCCGAAGTGATTGATGTAGTACCAGCTTAAGTTATCGCTGTAACTATTTGCTGCTGCAGAACTATTTGCTGCTGTAACACACTTGGCGTGGCCAGCTCGGGAAACCGGCTGGCGTAAACGTAGCCCCGCTCCCGGCGGGGCTTTTTGTTTCTTTGCGACACTCCGAGTTATGAGAGTCAGCTGGATACTGGAGATTTCGATGCAAGCCAAAGCACGCCTAATCGCGACTGTTGTTCTGCTCGGGCTGTGGATGGGTTTTTGCTACTGGGTGCGTTTTTATCTGATGGAAAATACGCACTGGGTGGAAGTGTGCGATGGCAAAACACTGCTGCCCATGTGCTCGCTGCGCGCCACTATCGGCGTGGTGATTCATCTGAAAGTTTTCGCATGGCTCGCGCTCGCTTTTGCGCTGCCGGCATTTTTCATCAGCGGCGCGCCCGGTCGCGCACTGGCTTGGCTGGGGTTGCTGTTTACCGCCCCTGCGCTTGCGCTTTACACCGTGACGCTGGCCGTATTTGCGCTGCTAATCGCGGCGCTGCGCTTGGTGCGCAACGAGCGCGATAACGAATACACCAGCGCAGCCGATACCAGCGACCAGCCGATCGCCTGAGTATTTTGCAAGGTCTCCTGCCATAGCTGGATCGGGATACCGAGTGCGATGACAACCATTAGCAGCACTGTCTCGCGGCGCCGCGCCGCCGTGGGCCAGCGCATAAATACCAGCGCTGGCAGCAGCAAAATTTCGCTAGGAAACTGACGATAGCGCGCATCGAATACCAGCTGCAGCATCAATACCGCAGCAATAAATCCAGTCAGCAACAATAATTTACCGGCCCAGCGCTCGCAGCGCAGAAAGACGCGCCCGCGCCACGACGCAGCGGACGCCAGTGCCAATCCCGCGCGCCACACTACGAGGAGGTTGATCGCGGTGAGCAGCAGCGTCCATAACCACTCCCAGTGATCGCGATTCGCGTAGGCAGCCTGCTGCCACCACAGGGCAATGCACGAGCCGCCGAGCACCGCAAGCACAGGTACGACGAGCGCGGCTTCGCGGGTGGCCGGCAATCCCACCACAACGAGCGTAACCAGCGCGATAACCGCAGCGAGGATTTGCCAGCGTTGCCAGTCCGGCATATTCGAAACGGCGCCGGCCAGCGCATGTTTATCGTGGCGATCGGCATCGAACAGTCCCCAGTAACCGCCGACCGCACCTTCGTTATTGCGCTTCCACGGTTGGTCGAACGCCTCGATGACGTTGTATTCCCAGCCATTGTGTTCCGCCATCGCGATAAACCCGCGCATGAATTTCGCCTGCTCGACGCGACTCGGTAACGCTGTTTCGCGCTGCCGACCTTCGCTGGGCCAGCCCACTTCGCCGATCAAAATATCTTTCGGCGCAAAACGACGCTCGAACTCATCGTGCACCTCCGCGACATGCGTTAAGGCGCCCTCGCCGCTGGTCGGCTGATCTTCCCAGTACGGCAGCAAATGGATCGTGATGAAATCGACCACGGGCGCCACTTGGGGATGCTTCAACCAGAACTCCCACACATCGGCGTAAGTCACCGGCTGCTTAACGCGACTTTTGACTTCGGTAATCAATTCGGCGAGGCGCGGACCGGAAATATCTTTGCGCAGCAAGGCCTCATTGCCGACGATCACCGCCTTCACGACTTCCGGGTAGCGATTGGCGGTTGCAATCAGCTGCTCGATTTCCAACCGCGTCGTTTTCGGATTGGGACTCACCCACGCACCAAGCATGACTTTCAAACCATACTTTTGCGCGAACTCAGGCAGACGCTCGAGCCCTGTCATCGAATACGTGCGCACGCACGAAAAATACTTCGCCAGCAGTGCTAAATCGGCATCCATCCGCTCAGGTCGAATCGTAAAATTGGGATCGAGCGGCGACTGGTCCTTAGCGAATGGACTGTACGAAACGCACTGCATTTTATGATCGGCGCCGGCAATTTCAGGCAGCACGACCGCGCGCCCTTGATACGGCCAGAACGCATAAAGCGCCATCGCGGCTGCGATAAGTGCGAAGCAATAAATCGTTAATGAATAACGTTGAGACGACCGGAGCATGGGAATCGACAATGAGGAATTGAATCGCCGCGCATCGTAGCAGCAAACAAAAATCAGCGCACGGTGGCGTCGATAACCAAAACTGGGTAGAGTCGACGCGCCCTCAAATTACGCACCTATCAAATTACGTGGAAAGTGTTATGGATTTCATCATGCAAGCGGTCCATATGTTGCTACATCTGGACACAACGCTTGGCCAGGTCATCGCCGATTACGGCATTTGGGTATACGCGATTTTATTTTTGATAATTTTCTGCGAAACAGGTCTCGTGGTATTGCCATTTCTGCCGGGCGATTCGCTGCTGTTTGTTGCCGGCATGTACGCGGTGCGCGGCGAATTGAATCTCGCGCTGCTGATCGTGCTGCTGAGTATCGCGGCAATTATCGGCAATACCGTCAATTACGCCGTCGGCAATTATTTGGGGCCGCGAGTATTTTTGTGGCCGAATTCACGCTTTTTTAATCGCACCGCACTAGAACGGGCGCATCAGTATTATGAAAAGCATGGCGGCAAAACACTGGTCATTACGCGCTTTATGCCACTGTTGCGCACATTTACGCCGTTCGTGGCCGGCGTTTCGTCGATGAGCATCGCGCGTTTTCAATTCTTTAACATCGCGGGCGCTTTACTCTGGATCGTATCGCTGACACTGGCCGGTTACTTTTTCGGCAACATTCCATTCATTAAACAAAATCTCACCTTGGTGATTCTCGCCATCATCGCGGTCTCGCTGCTGCCGGCCGTATTCGCTTGGTTGAAACACCGCAGCGGCGCACATTCGGCCAATTGAGAAACTTTTAACCTTTTCCTTTTTTAACCAACCTTGCCTGGTGAAATACATCGCGCGACGTATTTCACCTCGGAGCTGATGTATTTCGCTGCCGCGCTCAGGCATCGCTGTCGTAACCCGGAACTTTATCTTAGAATGGCCGTCCCTCTCGGATAGCCGCAATCGCCGAACCCCTATGGTCGAAACCAGTAATCCTCCTCGCAATTACACCAATATCTTTCACGTTATTTTCGTGCTGTTTAGTTTGAGCGCCATTACGCTCGGTGCGTGGACGCTGCTCAACCGCCCCGAGGAAGTGCCAGCCTGGCCGAAGCAAATTTCAGGATTTGCGTATTCGCCGTTCCGTTACGGCCAGAGTCCAGTCGACGGCACTTATCCGAGCGTCGAACAAATTGAAGAGGACATGGCGCTGCTATCGCAGCACACCAAGCATATTCGGACGTACTCGGTAAAAGACGTGCAGAGTGAAATTCCGCGCATCGCAGCGAAATACGGCGTGCACGTCACCGTCGGCGGTTGGCTCACCGATGATCGCGAACAGAACCTCATCGAATTAAATCAGCTGATCGATGTGGTCAATCACAGCACGAATATCGATCGCATCATCGTCGGCAACGAAACTTTATTGCGCGAAGAATTAACCGGTGAAGACCTGATCGCTTACATCAACTACGTGCGTCAGGGCATTCATCGCAAGATACCGATCTCGACCGCGGACTCGTGGGATTTCTGGCTGAAGGAAAAACGGCTCGGCCAAGCGGCGGATTTTCTCGGCGCGCACTTTCTGCCGTATTGGAAAGGCCAGCCGGTCGATTACGCCAACACCGACATCATCGCTTCGTATGATCGTTTAAAAAACGAATACAAGAACAAACCAATTTTAATGGCCGAAGTGGGCTGGCCGAGTCGCGGCCGCGAACGCGGTGAAGCGCAGACATCGGAAGCGATCGAAGGCAAATTCATTCGTACGTTCACGTCGATTGCCGAAAAGAAAAATTATCAATATTTCTTGATGGAAGCATTCGATCAGCCGTGGAAAATGAAACAGGAAGGCGCGGTCGGTGCGTATTGGGGCGTGTTCAATGCTGATCGGCAAACGAAATTCGCGCTGAAGGGACCACTCCAACCGATTCCGCATTGGCGCACCTTAGTCGCGACCACCATCGCGCTCGGTATTCTCACGTTCCTGATGTTCCTGATCGATGCGCGCAATATGCGCCGGCGCGCGGTCAGTTTCCTCGCGGTGATTGCTTTCATCACGACTTCGAGTCTGGTGTATATCGCCTATCAAATTCTCGATCCGTATGCGTCCATCGGCACCATCATTCTCGGCGTTATTTTGTCGTTGAGCGCGATCGGCGTGGCTACCGTGCTGTTTGTCGAAGCACACGAATGGGCCGAGGCTGTGTGGGTGCTGAGTCGCAAACGCCCCTTTGGGCCGGCGCCGGAATTGGATGACGGCCACAGCCCGAAAGTATCGATTCACGTGCCCTGCTACAACGAACCACCGGAGATGGTGATCGAGACGATCAAGGCATTACAGGCACTGCGCTATCACAATTACGAAGTACTGATCATCGACAACAACACCAAAGACGAAGCTGTGTGGCGACCCGTCGAGGAATATTGTCAGCAGCTCAACGATCCACGGTATCGCTTCTTTCATGTCGCACCGCTCGAAGGCTTCAAAGGCGGCGCGCTGAATTTCGCGTTACGCAATACCGTAGCCGACGCGCAGATCATTGCGGTGATCGATAGCGATTATCAGGTGAGCGAAGATTGGCTGCGCGATCTGGTGCCGCATTTTCAGAATCCAAATATCGCCATCGTGCAGGCACCGCAGGATTATCGCGACGGCGGCGAAACACTGTTCAAAAAAATGTGTTACGCCGAATACCAGGGCTTTTTCCATATCGGCATGGTCACGCGCAACGATCGCAACGCCATCATTCAACACGGCACGATGACGATGGTGCGCCGCAGCGTCCTCGAAGAATTGGGCGGCTGGGGCGAAGACACCATCACCGAAGATGCTGAACTCGGCCTGCGCGTATTCCATCACGGACTCGAAGCGGCTTACATCGAGCAGAGCTACGGCAAGGGTTTGATCCCCGACAATTTCATCGATTACCGCAAGCAGCGTTTCCGTTGGGCCTATGGCGCGGTGCAGATCATGCGCAAATATGCGCGACCGCTATTTCTCGGCGGTGAAACACGGCTCACGCTGGGTCAGCGTTATCACTTCGTCGCCGGATGGCTGCCGTGGGTTGCCGACGGCATGAACCTATTCTTCACGCTCGGCGCGTTGCTGTGGTCGGCGGGAATGATTTTTTCGAAGCAGATCGACCCGCCATTGGCCGTGTATGCAATGCCGCCGCTCGCGCTGTTTTTCTTTAAATTGCTAAAGCTCTACTACGTGTATCGCCATCGCGTCGGCACCGATCAGAAAACCACATTGCAGGCAGCGCTGGCCGGCCTCGCGTTGAGCTACGTAATTTCCAAGGCGATGTTGTACGGCATCTTCACCAGCAAAATTCCGTTTTTGCGCACGCCAAAAATGAAGGATCGCGAATCGGTCTGGTTCGCGCTCTTTCTGGTATCCGAAGAAGCCATTATCACGCTGCTGCTATGGAGTGCGGCGATTGGCATCATGCTGCGCCGACCGGACGAGCTCACCGCCACCGATTTGCGGCTGTGGTTGGTCGCGCTGATTATTCAATCGCTGCCTTACTTCGCAGCGGTCATCATGTCGATCGTGAGCAGCGCCAAACCATTTACGCCAGCACCCGCGACCACGACGCCATCGCCGGCGAATTAATCATTGCTTCGGCGGCGGAATTTTTCTGCCGCCCTTTCCACTCGGTATTAGCCACTAGACATTAACCACTGGCGACTAGCTACCCTACGCATTTTCAATTTGTCAGCCCACTGTCAATATTGCACGCTATAAAGCGCGACCCGATCGCGGCTGCCCCGCGTCAGGCCACCAACCATTGGCAATTAATCCAACCGCGCCCGCCATCGATATCGGCGATTTTTTTAGCCCCGCTCGCACAGCAATGGCCGTGAGGAAATGTGCGATGAATGTATTGCAGCATCTGTTTGCCACGTTTCTACGTACCCGCCGTACCTCGCGTCACTTTCGTCGCCTGGCGATTCTCGACATGCTGCGCGGTCAGGACAACACACGCCAGATTCCGCCGGAGTTATCGAGCGAACTTATCGCCGGCGCCAATTCCGAAATTCCGTTTTTGTTCGCCCGACTGAACAGCCATGCCGATGGGCTCAGCGAGGTCGAAGCCGATGAAATTCGCAAGCGTGTCGGGTTGAATGAAGTCGAGCAAGAAAAACCGCTACCGTGGCTGCATCATTTATGGCTGTGCTACAAAAATCCGTTCAATCTGCTGCTGACATTGCTCGCGGTAATTTCCTATTACACCGGCGATAGCACCGGCAGTATCGTTATCGTGACGATGGTATTGCTATCGACACTGATGCGTTTCATGCAGGAATCGCGTTCGAACCGCGCCGCCGAAAAACTGAAGGCCATGGTGAGCAACACCGCGACTGTTTCGCGCCGCGATATTTCCGAGACAGCCGCCGAAATTGCCGATAAATATTTTGGCGCGCAAGTGCATGCTAAACCGGCCACGCGCGTCGAATTGCCGATTAAATTGTTAGTGCCTGGCGATGTCGTGATTCTTTCCGCAGGCGATATGATTCCAGCGGATCTGCGCGTGCTATCGGCAAAAGATTTATTCGTCGGCCAGGCAGCGATGACCGGAGAGTCGCTGCCGGTCGAAAAATTCCCAACGCTGCGTGATGTCGGCACACGCAATCCCTTCGAACTCGACAACATATTGTTCATGGGTACCAATGTTGTGAGTGGATCGGCCACTGCAATCGCGCTCAATACCGGTAATCGCACGTATTTCGGCGCACTGGCGCAACGCGTCACCAGCACCGATCGCACGCCTACCGCCTTTCAAACTGGCGTGAATAAAGTGAGCTGGCTGTTGATTCGCTTCATGCTGGTCATGGTGCCGGTCGTGCTGCTGATCAATGGCTTCACCAAACACGATTGGCTCGAAGCCTTTTTATTTGCGCTGTCGATTGCAGTCGGTCTCACGCCGGAAATGCTGCCAATGATTGTCACCTCGACGCTGGCGAAAGGTGCGGTAATTCTGTCGCGCAAAAAGGTCATCGTAAAACGGCTCGATGCGATTCAGAATTTTGGCGCGATGGATGTGCTGTGCACCGATAAAACCGGCACGCTGACGCAGGACAAAATTTTCCTCGAACGCCACACCGATATTTTCGGCTCACCCTTCGATGAGGTGCTCGAATACGCTTATTTGAACAGTTATTACCAGACCGGCCTGAAAAATTTGCTCGATCACGCGGTACTTACCCACGTCGAAATCCATCGCGATCTCGATGTCAGTGCCAACTTTCGCAAGGTCGACGAAATCCCGTTCGATTTCCAACGCCGCCGCATGTCGGTGGTCGTTGCCGAGCGCGATGATCATCACGTATTAATCTGCAAAGGCGCGGTCGAAGAAATTCTCGCGTGCTGCACGCACGTGAAAAATGGCGAATACACCGACGCCCTTACCGCCGATAATTTGCAACAGGTACGCGCGGTCACCACTTCGCTGAATGAAGAAGGTTTACGCGTGGTCGCGGTCGCGGCGAAAGAATTGCCGCCAACGCAGAGCATTTATGGCGTTGCCGACGAAGCCGAGTTGACACTGATCGGTTACATCGCCTTTCTCGATCCGCCGAAAGAGTCGACCGCACGGGCGCTGCATGCGCTCAAGGAAAGCGGCGTTACGGTAAAAATTCTGACCGGCGATAACGAACTCGTTACCGGAAAAATTTGTCGCGAGGTCGGCCTCGCGATCACTGGCGTAAAACTCGGCGGCGAAATCGAAACGCTCGACGATCACGCACTCGCTGTTGTGGTCGAGCAGAACAACGTGTTTGCGAAACTCACACCCGCGCATAAAGAGCGCATCGTGCATGCGCTTCGCAAGAACGGCCACGTGGTCGGCTTCATGGGCGACGGCATCAACGATGCGCCGGCCTTGCGCGGCGCCGATATCGGCATTTCGGTCGATAGCGCGGTCGATATCGCAAAGGAAGCCGCGGATATTATTCTGCTCGAAAAAAGTCTGATGGTGCTCGAAGAAGGTGTCATCGAAGGGCGCAAAACTTTCAGCAATATGCTGAAGTACATCAAGATGACCGCGAGCTCGAATTTCGGCAATGTATTTTCGGTGCTGATTGCCAGCGCCTTTCTGCCATTCTTACCGATGTTGCCGCTGCAATTGCTCGTACAAAATCTGCTCTACGATATTTCGCAGATCGCAATTCCGTTCGACAATGTCGATGAAGAACTGCTGCAAAAACCGCAGCACTGGAATCCCGATGACATCGGCCGTTTTATGATTTATTTCGGACCGATCAGCTCAATTTTCGATATCACGACATTTTGTTTGATGTGGTATGTGTTTGGCGCCAATTCGCCTGCGCATCAAACCTTGTTTCAATCGGGCTGGTTTGTCGAAGGCTTGATTTCGCAAACGTTGATCGTGCACATGATTCGCACGCAACGTATTCCATTCCTGCAAAGTCGCGCTGCGGCACCGCTGCTCGGCATGACTTTATGTATGATCGCGGTAGGTATGTTTCTGCCGATGGGGCCGTTCGCAGCCTATTTTAAAATGCAGCCGTTGCCATGGAGTTACTTTCCCTATCTGCTGGGCATCGTCAGCCTCTATATGGTGTTGACGCAAATCATGAAAGGATTTTATACGCGGCGCTTCGGCTGGCAGTGACACGGCCACTCTCGAATTCCGACCGCACAATTTCTGATGTCCTGAAATAATTTTCTGCTATGTTAGCGGCCTGCAATGAATAATTTTTTACGCAGGCTGATTCCATCGCCTGCGTAATTCGGGCGATGGGGCGCATATGCCGATAAAAATGGGACACTTCGAATTCGCCGATGGCGGCGGTCTAATTTGCGGTTTCACCCTCGAACCAACGGGCCCAGCACAACCGCTGCAATGGGATCGATTGCGCGACAGCTCTGCTGAAAATTCAATATGGCCATTCGATAAACCAGTATGGTTGCATTTCAATCTCGCCGATACGCGCGCCACCCAATGGATCGCCACGTGTGCGGCAATTCCGCAAGATGCTCGTGACTTGTTACTCGATATCGATGCGCATATTCGCAGCGAAATATTCGACGATGGCTTTGCGCTGGTGATCGCCGATCTCCATCACGATTTCAACGACGATCCCGAAGGCCTTGGCGTATTGCGTGTGTACGTCAATCATCATTGCGTCATCACCGGCCGACGCCATCCATTAAAAGCAGTCGATCAATTGCGCCGCTCGATGATGGCCGGATTGGAAGTGCCCACCACGATCGAACTGCTCGGCCATTTGATTCAGGATCTCGGCGAAATCATTCACGGCGTGATAAAAAATATCAGCGATACCGTCGACGATGCCGAAGACGAAATTCTCGCCGGCCGCGTTCAAGAAAGAGGTGCCGAACTCGGCCGCCTGCGTCGTCTGCTCGCGCGGTTACGCCGCCACATGAATGCCGGGCGCGCTGCACTCGCTCATTGTGTGGCAAGTTTGCGCAGACACGTTGAGCGCGAAGATATGACGCGCCTGCATCAATCCGTCGAGCGACTCGATGGTGTTGCGCAGGATCTCGAACTAGCGCAGGAACGCGCGCGGTTGCTGCAGGAAGAAATCGCGGCTCAGCTCGGCGAGGCCACCAATCGCAATCTATATATTCTTTCGTTAATGACCACTGCATTGTTGCCGATCAATTTGATCACCGGCGTGTTTGGCATGAATACCGGCGGCCTGCCCTGGGCGACCGAGCCATCAGGATTTTCGCGCGCAGTGATTTGCATGCTGATCGGCGTGGCGGTTTCGCTCGGCATTTTGCACTGGCGGAAAATTCTTTAGGAGAAAACCATGAGCGCAGAAAATGAATTTTATTTTCGATCGCACGATGGCTTACAACTTTTCTGCCGCGATTATCCCACGCGCAATAATCATCTTGAACAAAAAACCGATGCACCGATCGTACTGTGCCTGCATGGACTGACACGTAACAGTCGCGACTTCATCGAGCTGGCGCAGCATCTGCAAAACAATTATCGCGTGCTTACACCCGATATTCGCGGCCGTGGCTTTTCAGCATATGACCCGCAGTGGCATAACTATCACCCCGCCACCTATGTGCAAGATGTCTGGACCCTGCTCGATCATCTAAAAATTAACCGTGTTGCCGTGATTGGCACCTCATTGGGTGCACTGATGGCAATGTTGATGGCAGCGCAAAAACCAGAACTCATCATCGGCATCGTGCTAAACGATGCCGGCCCCGAAATTGATCCGCGCGGGCTCGCCCGCATCGCGCAATACGCCGGCAAATTACCGCCAGTGCAATCGTGGCAAGACGCCGTCGAGCAGGCGAAATTAATTTATGGCGATGCGCTACCTGGGCTCAGCGAGGCGCGCTGGCTCGATTATGCAAAAAAATATTTCCGCGAAAACTCCGATGGAATTCCGGTGCTGGATTCCGATCCGAATATCGGTCGCGCATTTCGCGAAGCACCGACACCGTCCACCGAAAATTTATGGCAGGTATACACTCGAATAAAAACTATTCCCATGCTGGTATTGCGTGGTGTCACGTCGGATATTTTAAGTGCGGAAACTGTCGCGAGAATGCAACGCGAAAAATCCGATTTGCACACTGTGGAAGTGGCGAATCGCGGACATGCACCGTTGTTGGATGAAGTGGAGTGTGTTGAGGAAATTGATAAGTTTCTGTTAAAAATAAGTCCGCCTCCGATCGATGCGCGATCGACGTAGGGCGCATCGGTATAAAACACACCGCTATAAATTCTTAAATATTCCTAACCTCTTACATAAATTTCAGGCATTGTAGGGCTTCGTATAAAACGGAAGCTGCAAGGGAGTGATGCAATGTCTGCGTTTCGTCGATTCGTTCGCCCTGTTTTGGTTTTTATTTTTTCTGTTTATTTCGCTGCATGTTCCCCTGTCATTAATATTAAACCCCCGATACAAGGGGATAACGCAGAGCCTGTTTCATCAATAACCGCTTTTTTTACCGCTGATTTTAAACCAACCGAGCCGTGGGGAATTTATCTCGATGGCGTAAATGTAACGGGTTTTTCACCGGCTCCGGCACCGGGTGTCACCAGCACAGCACCGATTTCACTCAATAAATTGCCGTCCTCGCCAGGATATTTTGCGAGTTATCAAATCACCACCAACGCAACTTGCGGCACTTTTTGCGCATACCCAAGCCAGACGGTGGATTTCACTCCCCCGCAATTGCGATATAACGCCACCAACGGTGCGCCGGACTCCAATGGCAATGTGGCGCAATTTTCTACCACTTCGGTTTATGTTGGCGTGCAGTACGTCAGATCGGTACCAATAATAGTGAAAGTCGAAGAGGTGTTGATTCCGCCATTTACCGGGACTTTGCCGATTATCAGTATCGGCGCTACCTCCGCGAGCTTGCAGTCACCGGGAACGCCAATCTTCGTCACGATTCCTGCAGGCGATACCCGAGGACAATTTTTTATTAAGTCTGCGACGCAGGGTGGCTATGTGCTCAGGTTTACGGCTGTGGGCGCTTCACCAAACCAGGGAAGTGGGAAGGTAGTGCCCTAGTTAATTACTACAAACGTTGCACAGGTGGTTGGCGTGCTCGTCAGTATCGATGGGGTCAGGCTCGATTGATACCTCGGATTAAATCTCCCTTGTTTTACAGTGTTTGGTCGCACGTCCATTGCAACAACATCGCGAGATTTAGGCTGTTCTTCTATCTGTTTCTGTGGATCGCTGTGTTCTTCACCGTGGCGGCGATTGCTTAAGCCCACCAGCTCCGATTGACTCTAGCGGGCTTCGCTTTACACAGCCATTAACCTACTCACTTCTGAACCGCGTAGACAATCAACTTCCACGTTATCGGTCCTGACGCGGGATTGTGCTGTCGGTGATTTTGAGGTGGTAGCGTGTGTCCTTGTGGCTGTGCGATTTCGTCACCACAGGATGTGCATCGATAGATGCCGTGGTATGGGGCGGATGTTCCGGGGTTGAAGACTTTATCAAACTCAAGAGATCGATTTACTTCCAGATACTGCGCGTATTTATACCAAGCCATTTCATACTCCTTGTCGTCATCTCGACGATAAAGTGATTGGGATGCTGACCTTTCATAAGCCAGCCGACACAAGATTAAAGCCCAGAAATTTATCATGCAAGTATTTGCGTCAAACAAGACGCCGATGATCAATCGTGTGGGCCGAAGGGTCAGAAGGTACGGCAGTACTTTATCCAGTATGAACGCTTCCGCACAGAGAGATTAGCGCGCAACGGATAAGCTTAAAGTTACCGGCTTAGAGGAGCATTGCGACATGTCTTTCGGGATTTACATTATTGGTTATCTTGTCCTTACCGTTGGATTGGGAATTGGCGCCCACTTGCTAAATGTCCCGCCTCAATGGATCGGCGTAGGAGTTCTTTGCATAATCGGTATTGGGATTATTCATGGCGTGACTTCTACTCGTCAGAAAGATTCGTCTTGAAACGGGACGGCTAGATGGACGCTCTATTCCGACAAGGATAAGTTTATCGAGGGCAAGCACTACTTCGTATTAAATCCGTCCGAAGCGGCTAGATTGACTGGAAAGATCGCCCCGAATGGTATGAATCTGTTCACTGAGAAGGCAGGTCACTACAACAGGCGCACGATTAAAAACGCCACGGCGTACACGACCGCAGTCATTGCGAACGGAAACCAGCGAGCCTCGGCATTGATCCTCTTGGTCTCAGCCACTAGCTTAGAGATCACGTAACGACGGGTCAGACTAGATCGATTCGATAGCAATTTAGCTATAACAGAAAGAAAGCAACTTTTCATCCCTGATTCCCCGGGCCCAAATCAATTTATGGCCGGGACTTTATGACGACCCGATCCGTTTGGGCATTAATGGCTGGATGCTAACAGCGGCCCCTTATCACACACCAATCGCAATGCGACCAGCGGAAAATGGACCACGCTTTTAATTAAAGAAACAGAGAAACATCACACCATATAAAACCCAGTAAACTGCTCAATAAAATCACCGAGCATCGCCTGCGGCAGATCGTTGATACCCGCCGCTGCGGCACGCCCGCCACCGGTTGGAAAACGCCGGCATAATTCATCGGCACCGGTTTTTCTGCGCAATGGCGCGCGTACACTCACCAAATAATTGCCGTTGCTTTTTTCAGTGAGCACCGCGTGCGCGCGTTCGGGAAATTGATTGGTGAGATCGTTGCTGTAGACACCGCTGACGCGTCGTGCCCATGCCTGATTCGGCAAAATAAACACAGCGGTCGAATGTGTCGCGCGTTCGGGTTTGATCGAGGCGGCCGAATGCATATCGTTGTTGTAGCCGTTTTCGAGTTTCTCGAATTGCGCGCGACTGTCGCGAATGAAATCGAGCGGATTGGCGTATGGGCTCACCAATTTAAATAACTCGGCCGGTGCAAAATGCAGGTCGGCAATATCTTCACCATAGCCGTTGTAGTTGATGAAGATACCGAGATTTTCCATCAGCGTTAATTCGGCATCGCTGACCGAAATATTTTTTGCGAGTGCGAGCGCACTGTTTTTCAGGTTATCGCCGAAGGCGCCGACCACGGCCCACGCGCAGAATTGTCCCTTCAGATGGCCGTTGACCAGAATGCTGGTGCATACATCGGGCGCTTCATTAATGATTGCCTGCATTTTCGGGCTGGCAGGGATCTCACCAGCGAAATGGTGATCGACATAAAACACCTCGGCACCTGCCGCTAGTAGACGCTCGACACCTTTACGGTTCTTGTCCATCGATACATCCAGCACCGTCACCTTATCGCCGGCAGCGGCAGTCACTTTCTCTAGCAGCTCGATATCGCGCTTAACACCGGTAATCAGCGTCGACTCAACCCGCTCGGCATTGCGTAATTGCGTCAATGCGCAGATACCGTCCGCATCGCCGTTGAACACATCGATATAGGCCATTTAAAGCTCGCAAATGATTGATTTCGTGGAAGTGGCGGCGAGTTTAGCATGCACTCCGCACCATCCTCCTCATTCATCTGAATGAGACATCCGTCCTATATCCAGCACTTTTTTTGTGCTGGACGAAAAAATAGTTGCCATGGCAGCAATCTCGGCGATATATTTACTGCCATGACAGCAATTGCAGAGGCAGGCATAACATGGGCGTCGACGACATCATGCAATCTCCCGATCTTTCTAAGCTCGCCGTCAACGATGCGGACGGTCTTTATCAGTTGCAGGATTATCAGATCGGCGAAAGCCTGGGTTATCTGCTCAAGCGCACGGTGACGATGCTGAATACCGCCATCGATGAAGAGCTCGCCCGCTACGACCTGACGCATCAGCAATTCGCGATTCTGATGATGCTAACGCAACACAACTGCTCCACCGCCGCCGATCTCGCCCGTGAGACCTGCGGCGATACCGGCGCGATTACCCGCATGCTCGACCGTCTCGAAGCCAAAGGTATTGTGCGTCGCGTACGCAGCACTCAGGACCGGCGTGTGGTCGATATCGAACTGACCGATGCCGGCAAATTATTCGCGAAGAAAATGCCGATCATCGCCATCAATGTGTTGAACCGCCATCTCAACGGTTTCGATAAACAGGAACTCGAAACCTTGAAAGGTTTTTTGCGACGCCTGCTGCACACCGGCAATTTCCCAGTGCTTGGCTCTGCCGCCACTGAATGATAAGGAGCGCGATCATGGCAACGCGTACTGTTTTTCATGTGCAATATCGGCTGTTAATTAATACCGCACTCGTGCTGACGCTGACCGCGTGTGCGAATTATCGCGGCATCCATAGCGACAAGGTGGTGCGTCGCGTCGATTCGTTTGCCAGCGCGCAAACATTGCGCACAGAGCGAGGCGAAGCAGTAGGCGAATGGCCGCGCGAACAATGGTGGAACACGTTCGGCGATGCACAATTATCGGCATTGATGGACGAAGCGCTTGCGCAAAGTCCATCGCTCGATGCGGCGGCGGCGCGCGTTAGAGCAGCGCAGGCGTATACCGGCACCGCACGCTCGGCGCTGTTTCCGCAAATCGATGGCAGCGGTGATATTTCCTATCAACACTTCAGCGAAAATTGGATTTATCCACCACCCTACGGTGGCTCGTCATTGTTCAACAGCACGCTGCGCGTTAATGGCAGTTACGAGCTCGATTTCTGGGGAAAAAATCGCGCGGCATTGCGCGCGGCATTGTCACAACAGGCAGTGGCCGAAGCTGAGCAGCAAAGCACACGCTTAATGCTGACCAGCAATATCGCGAAATCCTATGTTGAACTCGATCGTTTATTTGCAGCGCGCGACGTGTTGCAACAAACCTTGCAACAACGCGAGAAAATATTCGCACTTACACAACAGCGCGTTACCGCGGGGATCGATAGCAATGCCGAGCTGCGTCAGGCCGAAACGCAATTGCCCGCACTGCGTGGACAGATCGCGCAAGTCGATGAAGCGATCGGTGCCGCACGCAATGCGCTCGCCGCACTACTCGGTGCGGGGCCCGATCGCGGGTTGCAAATCGAACGTCCGCATTTAAATATCGCGCACGATGTCATGTTATTGCCGGCTAATTTACCGGTCGATTTGCTGGGGCGTCGACCCGATATCGTATCGGCACGCGCGCAGGTTGAAGCCACACAGCAGCAAACCGAAGTCGCGAAAGCGCAGTTTTATCCGAATGTCAGTCTCACCGGCTATATCGGTTATTCCAGTCTCGGGCTCGATAATCTGACGCGCGCGTCGAGCGAAGAATATGGCATCGGCCCCGCTATCCGGCTGCCGATTTTTGCCGGCGGTCGGCTGCGCGCCAACCTGAAAAATAATTATGCGAATTACGACCAGGCGGTCGCGTTATACAACGCCACCTTGACCGATGCGTTGCGCGACGTCGCCGATCAATTGAATGCGATGAAATGGTTACAGACACGACAACACGAACAACGCGATGCCGTGAATATCGCACGCAGCGCGCTCGATTTGGCCACACAGCGCTATGAAGCGGGTTTGGGAAATTATCTCAGCGTGTTGAGTGCGGAAACGCAGGTATCCGCGCAGGAACAAATCGGTGTCGAACTCGAAGCGCGCGCGCAGGATCTGCAAATCAATCTGATCAGAGCACTCGGCGGTGGCTTCGACGTACAAGCTCGCGCTGCCGTCACTCTCAACAATACAACCGCGCCCGTCGCGATGGCCGCTCATTAATGCGTGCGGCCGCAAGGAGATCATCATGAACGAGCAAATTAATGAGCAAACCGCACGCAATCAAAAACGCAAAAAAGGCATAGCCATCGCGGCTGCAATATTTGGTGTTATCGCAGTTATCTATGGCGCTTATTGGGCGCTGCACGGTCGCTTTTTCCAAAGCACCGATGACGCGTATGTCGCTGGGAATGTGGTGGTGGTCACGCCGCAAATTGCCGGCACTGTGGTTGCGATTAAAGCCGACGATACCGATTTCGTGCGCGCCGGTAGTGCGCTGGTGCTACTCGATCAGTCCGATGCCAAAGTGGCACTCGAACAAACCGAAGCAGCACTTGCGCAGGCAGTGCGGCAGGCGCGTTCGCTGTTTGTCACCAATGCCTCCCTCGCCGCGAATGTGGATCTCGCGAAAAGCCAATTGGCAAAAACAAATGAAGATTTACATCGTCGCCGTAACCTGGGCAAAACCGGCGCGGTCTCGCTCGAAGAATTGAATCACGCGGAAACCGCGGTGAAAAGTGCGCAGGCCGACTTGCTCGCTGCACAAGAAAAGCTCGCGACCAATCGTGCGTTCACGCAAAATACCGACGTTGAAAATCATCCGGCTGTCATGCAGGCGTCGGCGAAAGTGCACGAAGCTTATCTCGCGTATCAACGTACGATGATTCCGGCGGCGGTCGATGGTTATGTCGCGAAGCGCGCGGTGCAGATCGGCCAGCGCGTTGCGCCAGGTAATCCGCTGTTGGCGATCGTGCCATTGAACGAAGTGTGGGTCGACGCGAATTTTAAAGAAGGCCAACTGGCTGATATGCGCATCGGCCAACCGGTAAAACTCGAGGCCGATATTTACGGCGGCAAAGTCGAATATCACGGCAAAATCGTCGGGCTAGGCGCCGGCACTGGCAGCGCGTTTAGTTTATTGCCAGCACAAAATGCCACGGGCAATTGGATCAAAGTCGTTCAGCGTGTGCCGGTGCGCGTCGAAATCGATCCGCAGGAATTACGCGAACATCCGCTGCGTATCGGTTTATCGATTATCGCCACCGTGGATATTCACGATCGCAACGGCAAGCAGTTAGCGACCGCGCCACGTCCGGCAACCGGATATAAAACCGATGTCTACAACACCGCCAATATTGAAGCCGATGCGCTGGTGAAAAAAATCATTGCCGAAAATCGCGGCGATTCCAATCGTGACAATACTGCCAGCGATAAACCCAAGCCGCATCACGATGCGGTAGTGGCGACTGCCGAATAAGTGCAGCGATAGCGGAATTGGGAGGCGACGAAATGGCGGAAACAACAGCGGTAAATGGCAACGGCACGCCGCCGCCACTGCAGGGCACGCAACTGCTGCTCGGCTCGGTGGCACTCGCGCTCGCGACATTTATGAACGTGCTCGATACATCAATCGCGAATGTATCGATACCGACGATTTCCGGCGATATGGGTGTTTCGCCGAATCAGGGCACGTGGATTATCACCTCGTTCGCGGTTGCGAATGCGATCTCGGTGCCACTCACTGGCTGGCTGACACAGCGTTTCGGTCAGGTTCGCCTGTTCGTCGCATCGGTAACGCTATTCGTTATTGCGTCGTTGTTGTGTGGGCTCGCGCCGAATATTCAGCTATTGATTGCTGCCCGCGTGCTGCAAGGCGCAGTGGCGGGCCCAATGATTCCGTTATCGCAGGCATTGCTACTCAACACATATCCAAAAAGCCGCAGCGGCACTGCGTTATCGATTTGGAGTATTACCACGCTGGTCGCACCAGTCGTCGGACCATTGCTGGGCGGTTGGATTTCCGATAATTATTCGTGGCCGTGGATTTTTTATATCAATATTCCGATCGGCTTGCTGACCGCCGGCATCATCTGGCAGCTGTATCGTGAACGTGAATCGAAAACACGCAAATTGCCGATCGATGCCATCGGTCTAGCACTGCTCGTATTGTGGGTGGGTGCACTGCAAATCATGCTCGATAAAGGCAAAGAGCTCGATTGGTTCAACTCGACCGCGATTGCGTCGCTAGCAATTACCGCATTCGTCGGCTTCGTTTTTTTCCTGATCTGGGAATTAAACGAAGAACATCCTATCGTCGATCTCAGTTTGTTCGCACGTCGCAACTTTTGGGCGGGCGTAGTGGCATTCGCGCTGGCGTATGGAACGTTTTTCGGTAACCTCGTCGTGTTGCCGCTATGGTTGCAAACGCAGATCGGTTACACCGCGACGGACGCCGGTATTATTCTCGCGCCGGTCGGTTTATTTGCAATATTGCTGACACCCATCGTCGGCAAAAATTTATCGCGATGGGACCCGCGACGCGTGGCGACAATCGGCTTCGCCGTGTTCGCGCTCGTATTCTTTCTACGCTCGCGTTTCACGACCGGTATCGATATGAAAGCGCTGATGATTCCTACGATTATTCAGGGTGTGCCGATGGCATTATTTTTTGTGCCGCTTACCGCGATCATATTGTCCGGATTACCACCAGAAAAAATTCCGGCTGCGACCGGTCTCGCGAATTTCTGTCGGATGTTGTTGGGCGGTTTTGGATCGTCGATCGCGACGACACTGTGGGAGCGACGCAGCACGTTGCATCACGCGCAATTAAGCGAAAGTGCCAATATCTTCAATCCGATTTTCAACAGTAGCGTCAGCAATCTCAATACTGTTGGTTTGGGCGACGATCAAGCACATCGTTTGATCGAACAAAACTTGGCGGCTCAAGCGGGTGTGCTCGGCATCAACGATGTGTTTTTCGCCTCCTCATTATTATTCTTGGTCTTGATCGGATTTATCTGGCTGTCGAAGCCAATGCGCACAACCGTGCCAGTGGATGCGGGTGCCGCTCACTGATAATAAAAAAGGCCGCATTTGCGGCCTTTTTTATTAGAGCCAGTTTATTTCAAGCTGATGCGATCGTGATTGGCCTGTACCAATTTATCGCCGATGCCTTTGACTTCCGCTAATTGCTCGGCCGATTTGAACGGGCCATGCTCTTTGCGATAAGCGATAATTGCTTCCGCCTTGGCATGACCGACGCCTTTCAGGCCATCAGCCAGCGTCACCGCATCGGCAGTATTGATATTGACCGATTTGATCGCGGCCGCCGCCGGCGCTTCTTTAGCACACCACGCAGGTAGTGCAGCAGAGGTCAGTGAGAGGGCGAGAAAAACATTGCGAAGAGAAGTTCTGAGTTCCATGTCGTGCTCCATTAGTCGACTATTGGTGAATCCATCGCCGCATTCGTGCGGCGCGCGTAAATTACCGCAACAAAATCTCAGACCGCAATACCGATTTCTCTCGCAATGTTATGTAGCGCACATAATGGATCATCACTGCGCGTAATCGGCCGACCGATCACCAGATAATCGCTGCCGGCAGCGAGCGCATCGGCCGGCGTTGCAATGCGCGATTGATCGTTGGCGTCGGCGCCTACCGGACGAATACCTGGCGTGACCAACGTGAATGGCCGGCCGAGCTCGCTACGCAGTAATGTCGTTTCCTGTGCCGAGCAGACAACACCATCCAGTCCCGCGTTTTGCGCCAACTTCGCTAAACGCAGCACCTGGGTCGCGGGGCTCACGTCGAGGCCGATGCCATGCAATTGCTCCGAATCCATGCTCGTCAGCACGGTAACCGCAATCAGCAACGGTGCGTCGTTGCCGAAGGGAACCAGTGCCTCGCGCGCTGCCGCCATCATTTTTGCGCCGCCGCTGGCGTGCACATTCACCATCCACACACCGAGCTCCGCCGCCGCAGCTACCGCCGCCGCCGTGGTATTCGGAATATCGTGGAATTTCAAATCGAGAAATACATCGAAGCCACACTGCACCAACGCCCTGACTAAGTCAGGACCGGCGCGCGTGAATAATTCCTTGCCGACTTTGACACGGCATAAGGTCGGATCGAGTCGTGCGGCCATCGCCTCGGCACTCGCGCGATCGGGATAATCGAGCGCAACAATGATGGGTGACTCCAGCCCAATCGGTAAATCAACAGGCATTCAATCTCCCTCACTGCCGATAATCGGCTGTAATGTATTCCAGTGTTTGCAACGCGGGCACGACCAGTGCAATTGACGCCCGGAAAAACCGCAGTGGTTGCATTGATAGGCAGGCTTACCCGCCAATAGTTTTTGCAATAACCCTTGCAGCAATTCGGTTTGATTATTGTCGTCCGCGATTACCGTTGTATTTTCGCTGTGATTCGAGTGAGCGCCGCGCGAATCGTGTTTTAACGACAGCCAATGCGCGAGACCGCGCAAGGTCGGCCGCGCACGCATTTGCTGAGCAAGAAAATCAGTCGCCGCTGTGTGACCATCGCGATGCGCAATTTCTTCGCTGATAGCAAGCATCAACCGCGTCGAAGCAAATCGCGCCAATTGATCACGCAAATAATCTGCAAGTTGTTCGCGAATACCCAGCGCGTCATAGCACGCACGCAGCATGTCGAGCGCTTCCGGCAACAGCATGGCGTTTTGCGTGGAGATACGATGCAACGCATCGATCGCACTCTGAAACTGTCCCGCGCGGTATTCGAGCATGCCCTCAAGTAAAGATGCGCGCACACATTTCGGATCTCGAATCAACGCCTGCCGCAAATGCGCACGCGCACCATCGAACTCACCTTTATCGATGGCGGTTTGTGCGAGCTCGCAGTGAAAATGCGCAATCGCACTGTCGAGCACTGGGTCTGGGTCGGGCGCACTCAAAAAGAAATTGCGGCGCGGCAGCAACCGTGTGGCAGTTTCAATCGCCTTGATCCAATCGCGCTCGGACTGATAGATCTCGACCAGATGGCGCAGACTGGTCGCGCGTAATTCTTCGGAGCCCTGCACCAGATCAAGCAGTAAGCGCTCGGCGCGATCGTATAAACCGGCGCTAATGTAATCGCGCGCGAGTTCCAAATCGGCACGCTGCAATTGCAGCGGCGGCAAATTAGGTCGCGCGAGCAGGTTCTGGTGAATGCGAATCGCACGTTCGACATCGCCGTTGCGGCGCATCAGGTTGCCGAGCGCCAAATGGGTTTCGAGCGTTTCCTTGTTGACTTCAAGGGTTTCAATAAAAGTCTCGATCGCCTCATCCGGACGATCGTTCAGCAGATAATTGAGACCGCGGAAATACTGGCGGTAAGCTGCGGTGGCGCCACCCGGCAACGCTGAGGAACCGCCGGCAAAACGCCCGAGCAGCCATCCGCACGCGATCGCTGTGAATACCAGCAGAAATAACCAGAATGTCATCATGTCAGGATCGGAGCGCCGCCCCTTTCAACTCCGACAATTCCCTTTCGCAGTGTTCAAGGCGACGACGTAATCGATAGCGATTTGCCTGCAAGCGAATCAGCGCAACGCTGCTCGCAAGCATGCCGGCAAACCCACCCAAGGCAAATGCGGCCAACAACCAAACGGCCAGTGGTCGCTCACGCAATTGCAATGCGAGCAGATCGAGCGGAACACCCTGCGCATTTTGCAGCGAGAACAATAAGCCGAAAATCAGCACCAACAACAACAGCAACGCTATCAGCGCGCGACGTATCCAGCGCATCGATCACCTCTTTGGAAGTTGGTAACAAAAAAAAACGGCATGATCGACGATCACACCGTTTCGTTTATGGGGCTCACCGCAGCGCTCAGTGATGACTCTGAATGCTCAGGTTTACCCGCTCGCGCATTTCCTTACCCGGCTTGAAATGCGGTACATACTTGCCTGCAAGCTCGACCGTATCGCCCGTCTTGGGATTGCGCCCCTGACGTGGCTCGCGGTAATGCAGCGAAAAACTGCCGAAGCCGCGAATTTCGATGCGCTCGCCTGTCGCCAGCGTCTGCGACATATGCTCAAGAATCGCTTTAACCGCAAGCTCAATATCCTTGATGGATAGTTGCGGCTGCTTGGCGGCGATACGTTCGATTAATTCGGATTTGGTCATCTTGTTCCCCTGCCCGTTAATTACCAGTAGCAGAGTCACCACAACGGCGAGCTGCAGTTACTGCGCAGCCCGCCGATGTTTTATGACTTACTCCTGGTTTTGCATTTGCTGCTTGATCAGATCACCAATCGTTGCCGGAGCTGCCTGTTCGGTCTCCAGCTCACGGTGCGCACGCACCGCTTCTTTCTCGTCATCGATGTCCTTGGCTTTGACGGACAATCCGATCACGCGATTTTTACGATCAACGCTGATGATCTTGACTTCGATGGTGTCGCCAACCTTCACCGCGTTGCGTGCATCTTCTACTTTATCGCGGCTGATTTCGGAGGCTTTCAATGTGCCTTCGATCTCTGGTGCCAGCGTAATAATAGCAGCTTTTGCATCAACCTCTTTCACGATGCCATTCACGATCGTGCCCTTGTCGTTGGTGCCGACATAGCTGGTGAACGGATCCTGTTCCAGTTGTTTGACGCCCAGCGAAATACGCTCGCGCTCCGGATCGATCGACAGAATAACGGTTTCGATCACATCGCCTTTCTTGAAACGACGCACGGCTTCTTCGCCGGTTTCGTTCCAGGAAATATCCGACAGATGAACCAGGCCATCGATATTGCCGTCGAGACCGATAAAGATACCGAAATCGGTGATCGATTTGATCGCGCCGGAAATTTTGTCACCTTTGCTGAATTGGCGGCCGAATGCGTCCCACGGATTTTCTTGGCACTGTTTGATGCCGAGAGAAATACGACGGCGCTCTTCGTCGATGTCCAACACCATCACTTCGACTTCGTCGCCTACTTGCACGACTTTCGACGGGTGAATGTTCTTGTTGGTCCAATCCATTTCGGACACGTGCACCAGACCTTCAACGCCCTCTTGCAGCTCAGCGAAGCAGCCGTAATCGGTGAGATTGGTGACTTTCGCTTTGACGCGGGTGCCTTCCGGATAACGACGGGTGATTTCCACCCACGGATCGGCGCCGAGTTGTTTCAGGCCCAGCGATACGCGATTGCGCTCGCGGTCGAATTTGAGAATCTTGACTTCGATTTCGTCGCCGACGTTGACGATTTCGCTCGGATGCTTGATGCGCTTCCACGCCATATCGGTAATGTGCAGCAGACCATCGACGCCACCGAGATCGACGAACGCGCCGTAATCGGTGAGGTTCTTGACGATACCTTTAACAGCCATACCTTCTTGCAATGCACCGAGCAATTGCTCGCGCTCTGCACTGTTGGCTTGTTCAAGTACAGCACGACGCGAAACCACAACGTTGTTGCGCTTCTGATCGAGCTTGATAACTTTGAATTCGAGTTCTTTGCCTTCCAGGTGCAGCGTATCGCGCACTGGACGCACGTCAACCAGCGAACCCGGCAGGAACGCACGGATCGTGTTGATGTCGACGGTGAAGCCACCTTTGACTTTGCCGTTGATAATGCCTTTGACCACTGCTTCCTGTTCGCAGGCTTTTTCCAGATCTTTCCAGGCTTCGGCGCGCTTTGCCTTTTCGCGCGACAGACGGGTTTCACCCCAACCGTCTTCTACTGCTTCGAGTGCCACTTGCACTTCGTCGCCGATTTGCAGCTTCAACTCGCCTTTATCGTTTAAAAACTGCTCGCGGGGAATGACGCCTTCGGATTTCAGGCCGGCATGGACCGTTACCCAATCGTCGTCGATATCGATTACTACGCCGGTCACAATTGCGCCCGGGTGCATTTCGATAGTTTTTAAGCTCTCTTCAAATAACTCGGCAAAGCTCTCGCTCATATACACTCACCTAAAAACACGAGCATTTCTGCTCATCCCACGTCACCAGCATACGTGGGTCTGGTTGAATTACTGATCGGCTGCGACAGCTGGTTTTTCGTAGTCGATCAGATCAGATTGCGTTCGCGCAGCAATTCCAGCGCATGCTGAAACACCTGCTCGATGGCCAGCGCGGTGCTGTCGATGATGACCGCATCGAGCGCAGGCTTCAGCGGAGCCACCGCGCGCTCGCTATCGCGTTGATCGCGCAGGCGGATGTCCTCTAAAAGGGCCGCGAGGTTAACACTTTCACCTTTATCGATCAACTGCTTATAGCGGCGCTGTGCACGCTCTTCGGCGGAGGCTGTCAGGAAGATTTTCAGCGGCGCATCGGTGAATACCGCAGTACCCATATCGCGGCCATCGGCGACCAGACCTGGCTTGCGGGCGAAGGCGCGCTGCTTTGCCAACAACGCGGCGCGAACGGCTGAAAATACGGCGACGCGGGATGCGTAATAGCCGGATTGCTCATTGCGCACCGCAGAGCTGACATCGCGGCCATCGAGCAATACGGCTGCAGGCTGGCCCAGTTGACTGGGGGCGAACTCGATTTTCAGCTGCTTGGCGATGGCCGCCAGCGCGGGCTCGTCGTCGAGATCCACACCCTTTTCTATCGCCGCCAGACCGACGATCCGATACAGCGCGCCGCTATCGAGCAAATGCCAGTTCAGATGCCGCGCCAGCATTTGTGCCAGTGTGCCTTTACCCGAGCCGCTGGGGCCGTCGATCGCCAGGATCGGAATCGCGCGCGGCATCAGCGCTGCACCTCGATATGCATACCGACCTGTTGCGCGAGCTCGACAAAATTGGGGAACGACGTCGCGACATTGTCGCAATCTTCAATGCGGATTGGAGCGCTAGCCCGCAGCGCGGCGATCGCAAATGACATCGCGATGCGATGATCGTGATGGCTATTAATAGTGCCGCCACCAAAGACAGCCTCGCGTTCGGCGTCACAGCCGGATATGACAATGCCATCCGAAGTCGGCTGTGCATCGATCCCAAGTGCATGCAGGCCATCAGCCATCACTTGAATACGATCGCTCTCCTTCACCCGCAACTCTTCGGCGCCGCGCAACACGGTTTGGCCTTGCGCGCAGGCGGCCGCCACAAATAGCGCGGGAAATTCATCGATCGCCAGCGGCACCTGATCCTCGGGAATTTCGATGCCACGCAACGGCGCGTAGCGCACGCGGATATCCGCGACCGGCTCACCGCCGACCTCGCGCTCGTTCGATACGATCAGATTCGCACCCATCAACTTGAGGATATTGATGACGCCGATCCGCGTCGGGTTGATGCCGACATGTGTCAGCGTGAGATCGGACTTTGGCGTGATTGCCGCGGCAACCATAAAAAAAGTAGCGGATGAAATATCGGCGGGGACGTCGATTTTCGTCGCACGCAATTTGTCACCGCTTTTCACGGCGACCGTTGCAGTACCGCGACGTTCGACCGGATAACCGAAACCGCCCAGCATACGCTCGGTATGATCGCGCGTCGGCGCCGGCTCGGTGACCGAGGTTTCACCTTCCGCATACAGACCTGCCAGCAGCAGACACGATTTCACCTGCGCACTCGCCATCGGTAAATCGTAGTGAATACCTTTGAGCTTGCCCTGTCCTTTAATGATCAGTGGCGGTCGCCCGCCCTCCTGCGTTTCTACCACCGCACCCATCAGGCGCAGCGGCTTCGCAACACGTTCCATCGGCCGCTTCGACAGCGATACATCGCCGATTAGCGTCGCGGAAAATTGCTGCCCCGCGATCAAACCCGACAACAGCCGCATCGAGGTGCCAGAATTACCCATATCGAGCGGACCGCTCGGTGCCTGCAGACCGTGCAAGCCGACACCGTGTACGCGGACATTGCCATTCGCTGGACCTTCAATATTGACGCCCATCGCACGAAACGCATTGAGCGTCGACAGTGCATCCTCACCCTCGAGAAAACCGGTAATTTCAGTTACACCTTCAGCGATCGCGCCGAGCATGATCGAGCGGTGCGAGATCGACTTATCGCCCGGCACACGCACAGTGCCGCGTACCTGCCCGCCGGGCTGCAATAAAAATTCCACAGAATTACCTCAAAAATGACTGACTATTCGTCGCTGATATTCATTGCGCGCCGATGCAATTGTTCGGCGAATTGATCGCGCGCTTCTTTGGCGCGCGCGAAGGCCGCCATTATCGACGCGCTATCCGAGCGGTCAATAGCAGCGCGGATGGTTGCTAAATGTTCGGTAAATACATCGAGCGCCGCCAGCAACGCGGGACGATTGGCAAGCGCAATGTCGTGCCACATCGTTGGATCGCTCGACGCGATCCGCGTGAAATCGCGAAAGCCACCGGCGGCGTAACGAAATATTTCGCGCTGCGCCGGGTCGCCGGCTAAGGCATCGACCAGTGTGAACGCCAGTACGTGCGGCAAGTGACTGGTCGCCGCGAGTATCGCATCGTGATCGTCGACACTCATTTGCGATACCTCAGCACCAGTCGCGCGCCACATCCGCTCGATTGTCCCTAACGCTTGTGCTGAGGTGCGCTCGGTCGGCGTCAAAATAACGCGATGGTCGACAAATAAATCGGCTTTGGCCGCAGCAACGCCGCTTCTTTCGGAGCCGGCGATTGGATGTGCGAGCACCAGATTCGGCGGCACCTCGCCAAATACACGCTCGGCGCAACGCAGTAGATTGCCTTTAACCGAAGCTACATCGGTGATGATGGTTTTTGTTTCCACAAACGTTGCGAGATTTTCGAGCATCGTTTCGGCGATCAGCGTCGGCGTCGCAATCACAACGATATCGGCATCGCGAACGGCCTCTGCGAGATCGAGCGTGTAGCGATCGATCACGCCCTGCTGCAGACCGACTTGCAACGACGCTTCGCGATGACCCCAACCAATTACTTCGCGCACCGCGTGTTTTTGCTTTAGCGCTTTCGCCAGCGAGCCGCCGATCAACCCGAGACCGAGTATCGCCAATCGCCCAAAATCGTCGGTCACGATTTACAGGACCTTCGTCAGCGCGACGAGAAATTTTGCGTTTTCATCGGGCAGCCCGATCGACACGCGTAAATGTCTCGGCATTTGATACGGCGCCAACGGCCGCACAATCACGCCTGCATGCAATAACTTTTGATAAATCGGCAGCGCATCGTTCGGCATTTCCACGGTGATGAAATTTCCCACCGATGGAATAAAATTTAAACCGATTTTGCTCAAGCCCTCGACCAGTTGCCGCATACCGTGCGAATTGTTTTCGCGCGAGCGCATCAAATAGTTATCGTCCTTCAGCGCAGCGGTCGCAGCGGTGAGGCCGAGCGAATTAACGTTGAACGGTGCACGCACGCGATTAAGTAAATCGGCGATTTGCGGATTCGATACCGCGTACCCAACGCGCAGCGCCGCCAAACCATACGCTTTTGAGAATGTGCGCGTAACGATCAAATTGGGAAACTCGGCAAGCAGCTCAAGACCATTCGGAAACTCAGCTTCTTCGACGTATTCGGTGTATGCCTCGTCGAGCACTACGACGATATTTTCCGGCACGCGGCGCAAGAAATTCAGCAGCTCAGTTTTGGTCAACCATGTACCGGTTGGATTATTTGGGTTGGCGATGAATACAACACGTGTATCGGGCACAATCGCTGCAGCCATCGCATCGAGATCATGCCCCCAGTTTTTTGCCGGCGTCACGATCGCGCGCGCGCCACACGCCTGTGTTGCGATCGGATAGACGATAAAACCGTATTGCGAAAATACCGACGACGAATTCGGATTTAAAAACACGCGCGCAATTAAATCGAGCACATCGTTGGAACCACAACCTAGAGTAAGCTGATTCATCTGCAGATCGAATTTTGCGGCGATGGCGCGCTTCAGCTCGAAGCCATTGGCATCCGGATATAACGTAATGTCGCGCGCGGCTTTTGCACACGCATCCAGCACGAATTGCGATGGACCGAGCGGATTTTCATTGCTGGCGAGCTTGACGATATCGCTTAGCCCGAGCTCGCGCTGCAGTTCCTCAATCGGTTTGCCGGCCTGATAAGGGCTCAAACCCTGAATACCGGCATTGGCTAACGCCAGAAAATCACAACTCAAAATTCATTCTCCAGTTCATCCCCTCTTTGATGATGAGGGGGCCAAGAGGGATTTAATCTTCGCGAAAATCCCCCTCAATCCCCCTTTTGATTAAAGGGGGAGATTAATACTCTAAATTACCGCGCGCGGATAGGAACCCAACATTTTCAGCATCACTGATTTCTCTTCAAGTTCGGCGAGAATGTTGCTGATTTTTTTATCGTGCCGATGACCTTCGAATTCGATAAAAAATAAATAGGCCCAATTCTCGGTGCGCGATGGACGCGTATCGATGCGCGTTAGCATTACGCCTTCGCGATTAAACGGTTCAAGCAGACGAAACAGTGCGCCCGGCTTATTGTGCATCGACACAATGATCGAGCTTTTATCGCTGCCGCTCGGCGACACATCGTCGCGTGCAACAATTAAAAAGCGCGTCGTGTTATTCGCATAGTCTTCGATATTTTCCGCAATTTTCAGCAAGCCATACTGCTCGGCGGCGAGATCACCGGCGACCGCTGCAATGCCATCGCTATCAGCAGCGAGACGCGCAGCTTCGGCGTTATTGCTGACCGGTTCGATCGCTACGTGCGGCCAATTGCTATCGAGCCAATTGCGTGCCTGCGCCAATGCCTGCGGATGCGCACAAATTTTTGTTACCGATTTGGCATCGGTGCGACTGTTCGCAAGCAGATGCAGATTGATGCGCAATTCAACCTCACCGCAAATTTTCAGCGGCGAATTGATGAAATTATCGAGCGTATGATTGACCATGCCCTCGGTCGAATTTTCCACGGGCACCACACCATACTGGCACTGACCCGATTCAACCTGCGCAAATACTGTTGCGATACTCGGCTGCGCCAGCGCAATCACCGAATGTCCGAAATGCTTTAGCGCCGCAGCATTGGTGAAACTACCGGCCGGACCGAAATAGGCCACTTCGAGCGGCTTTTCCAATGCCAGACATGCCGACATGATCTCGCGAAAAATATGTGCGACTGCTTTCGAATCGAGCGGCCCGTGATTGCGCTCCATCACTTTGCGCAATACCTGCGCTTCGCGCTCGGGCCGATAGAACATCACCTGCGAGGGATCAGCCTTGCCATTTTGCTGCTCGAACTCGGTGAGCTTTACGGTCGCGACTTTTTGCGCGTACAACGCGCGTTGCGTCAGCAGATCCTGAATCTGCGCATCGACGGTATCGATTTGCTGGCGCAGTTTGTCGAGTTCTGAATCGCTCATATCAGCCGTTTTGTTTTGCAAAATCTTTCATGTACGCGATCAATGCATCGACCGCCGCCTCGGGCACCGCGTTATAAATGCTCGCACGCATGCCGCCGACGGAACGGTGTCCCGCCAGATTGAGCAGACCGGCTTCGTTCGCGCCCGACAGAAATGGCTTATCGAATTTCTCGTCAGCCAGCACGAACGGCACATTCATGCTCGAGCGGCTCTGTTTCTCGACGGGGTTGCGATAAAAACCGCTGCCGTCGATATACGAATACAGCTTTTCAGCTTTGCGGCGATTGATTTTTTCCATCTCGGTAAGGCCGCCGAGATCTTTTAGCCACTGGAACACTAGGCCGGCCAGATACCACGCAAACGTCGCTGGCGTGTTGTACATCGAGTCGTTGTCGGCGGCAGTTTTGTAATCGAGCATGGTCGGACAGATCGACAACGATTTGCCGAGCAGATCCTTGCGCACGATGACAATGGTCAAACCCGCTGGGCCGATATTTTTCTGTGCGCCGGCGTAAATCAAACCGAAGTCATTAACATGGATTGGGCGCGACAAAATCGTCGACGACATATCGACGACCAGCGGTGCTTTCACTTTTGGCGTCCAGAAAAATTCGACGCCACCGATTGTTTCGTTCGGCGTGTAATGCAGATACGCGGCGTTATCGCTGAGTTTCCACGTATCGAACGCGGGCACTGTCGAGAAATTGGTGTCTTCGCTGCTCGCGACCACATTCACTTTGCCGTAACGCTTCGCTTCTTTTATGGCCTTGGTCGACCACTGTCCGGTATTCACATAATCGGCGACAGCATTTTGTTCGCCGAGCAAATTCAGCGGGATCGCTGCAAATTGTTGACTGGCACCGCCCTGCAGAAACAGCACCGCGTAATCGTCGGAAATATTCAACAGCTCGCGAAAATCCTTTTCGGCAGTGGCGGCGATTTCGACGAATTCCTTCGAGCGATGGCTCATCTCCATCACTGAAAGACCTTTGCCGTGCCAATCGGATAATTCGGCCTTTGCACGTTCCAATACGGATTCCGGTAATGCGGCCGGACCTGCACAGAAATTGTATTTACGCGTCATCGTCTGTTCACCTTGCATATTTCGTTAGAGCACTCTTCCCCTTCTCAGGGAAGAAACCACTCATTCTTCGACTTCTTGCACGTCCGATTCGATTTCTTCCGGCTCAGCTACGCGCTCAATACCCACCAGCTTTTCGCCTTCCTTCAAACGAATGATGCGCACGCCCTGTGTGTTGCGACTCAACTCGGAAATTTCGGTAGTGCGTGTGCGCACCAGCGTGCCTTGATCGGAGATCAGCATCAGCTCATCGCCTTCGAACACCTGTACCGCGCCGGCGAGACCACCATTGCGTTCGCTGATTTGCATCGCGATCACGCCCATCGTGCCGCGACCTTTGGTGGGGAAATCGCTGGCGTCGGTGCGTTTGCCGTAACCGTTTTCACTAACGGTCAGCACTTTACCGCCGTCTTGCGGAATGATCAGCGAAATCATTTTCTGACCATCTGCCAGACGAATACCACGCACACCGCGCGCGGTGCGGCCCATCGCGCGTACTTCATCTTCGCGGAAGCGCACGGCTTTGTTGGCGCTGCTAAACAACATCACTTCGCGATTGCCATCGGTAATCGCAGTGCCGATCAGTACATCGCCTTCATCCAATTCGAGTGCACGCAAACCGACGCTGCGCGGGCGCGAAAATTCGGTCAGCGGCGTTTTCTTCACGGTGCCATTCGCCGTCGCCATAAAGATGTAGTGATCGGCAAGATATTCCTTCACTGGCAGAATCGATGTAACGCGTTCGCCCTCATCGAGCGATAACAAATTCACCATCGGTCGACCGCGCGAGCCACGCCCCGCCACCGGGATCTGATACACCTTGAGCCAATATACTTTGCCAAGATTGCTGAAACATAAAATCGTATCGTGCGAACTGGTAATCAACAGATGCTCGACGAAATCTTCGTCTTTCACCGCGGTGGCCGATTTGCCCATGCCGCCGCGACGCTGCGCCTGATAATCGGCGAGTGGTTGAGTTTTCGCGTAACCACCGTGCGAAATCGTGACCACGCGATCTTCTTCGGCAATCAAATCCTCGATCGACAGATCGAGTTGCGATGTCGTGATTTCGCTGCGGCGATCGTCGCCAAAATCGGCAACGATTTGTTCCAACTCTTCGCGGATAACTGTTTTCAGTTTTTCCGGATCACCCAGAATATGCAGGTATTCAGCGATTTCGAGCAGTTTTTCCTGATATTCCTCGATCAGTTTTTCGTGTTCAAGGCCTGTCAGTTTTTGCAAACGTAAATCGAGGATCGCCTGCACCTGATCCGGCGACAAATAATAATTGCCGTCGCGCAAACCCATTTCCGGCGGCAGATCATCGGGGCGGCACGCATCCTTACCGGCGCGCTCCAGCATGCCGAGCACTTCGCCGGGCAACCACGCCTTGGCAAGTAGCTTTTCGCGCGCCTCCGGGGTGTTAGCCGAGGCTTTGATCAACTCGATTACAGGATCGATATTGGAAATCGCAACCGCGAGACCTTCGAGAATATGACCGCGCTCGCGCGCTTTGCGCAGCAAATAAACCGTGCGTCGTGTCACCACTTCGCGACGATGGCGAATAAATGCATCGAGAATATCTTTCAGATTCAGCAGGCGCGGCTGACCGTCGACCAGCGCCACCATGTTGATGCCGAATACGCTTTCCATTTGCGTTTGCGCGTACAGATTATTGAGCACCACTTCGCCCATTTCGCCGCGCTTGATTTCGATAACAACACGCATGCCGTCTTTATCGGACTCATCGCGCAGTTCGGAAATGCCTTCGAGTTTTTTCTCTTTCACCAGCTCGGCGATTTTTTCAATCAGCCGTGCCTTGTTCACCTGATACGGCAGTTCGTGAATCAGAATGGTTTCGCGATTGGTTTTGGCATCGGTTTCGATGGTGGCGCGCGCACGTACATAAATGCGGCCGCGCCCGGTGCGATAGGCTTCGACGATACCGGCGCGACCGTTGATGATGCCGGCCGTCGGGAAGTCAGGGCCCGGAATAAACTCCATCAACTCATCAATGGAAATATCCGGGTTATCGAGAACGGCGAGGCAGCCTTTGACGATTTCGCGCAAATTGTGCGGCGGAATATTGGTTGCCATGCCGACCGCGATCCCGGTCGAGCCATTCACCAGCAGATTCGGCACCTTGGTCGGCATGACCGCCGGAATTTTTTCGGTGCCATCGTAGTTGGGCACCCAGTCGACCGTTTCCTTGTCGAGATCGGCGAGCAATTCGTGCGCAATCTTCGCCATGCGAATTTCGGTGTACCGCATCGCCGCCGGCGAGTCGCCATCGACCGAGCCGAAGTTGCCCTGGCCGTCGACCAGCATGTAGCGCAGCGAGAATGGCTGCGCCATCCGCACGATGGTGTCATACACCGCCGAATCGCCGTGCGGGTGATATTTACCGATGACATCGCCGACGATACGAGCGGATTTTTTGTATGCCTTGTTCCAGTCGTTGCTCAGCTCACTCATCGCGAACAGCACGCGACGATGCACCGGCTTCAGGCCGTCGCGCACATCGGGCAGCGCGCGACCGACAATGACACTCATCGCGTAATCGAGGTAAGACTGCTTCAGTTCGTCTTCGATATTGACCGGCAGGATTTCTTTAGCGATTTCACCCATGGGTACGGCAGTTCCTTGTTATCGGTTCGAAGCCGGAGGCGGCTGGCAATGCGCTCTACCGAGCCCCTAATGGGCGCGGCAGAAAGCGCGGAATCGTACCATAAATCAATGCTCTACCGACAGCGAAATCCCCGTCTGCAGGCTCGCCGCGCTGACGTTTGCGGGTATACTGCCGGCCTGTTCAAATCAGCGGAAATCAGCCTTGTCGACCTCCTCGCTGCCAGCGCGTGCCGATCTCATCCTGTTTGCGCGCTGGATCGTCCCCATCGCTCCCAGCAATACCGTGCTCGAGCACCACGCGCTGGTCATCGATGCCGGCCGCATCGTCGCGCTGCTGCCGCAGGAACAAGCACGGCACATGGTGTGCGAGCGCGCCGTCGAGCTGGGCGATCATGTACTGATGCCGGGGCTGATCAACGCGCACGGTCACGCCGCAATGGCATTGCTGCGCGGCTATGCCGATGACACACCGCTGCATGAATGGCTTAACGAACATATCTGGCCGATCGAAAATCAATTCGTCAGCGAAGAATTCGTGCGCGACGGCACTGAACTCGCCATTGCCGAAATGCTGCGCAGCGGCACCACCTGCTTCAGCGATATGTATTTCTTCCCGAACGTTGTCGCACAGACCGCGCACGATCTCGGCATGCGCGCGCACATTCATCTTCCGGTAATCGGTTTTCCGACAGCGTGGGCACGCGATGCCGACGATTACATTCACAAAGATCTGATTGTGCGCGATGACTTCAAGCATCACGAATTGATCAGTATGGGTTTTGGACCACACGCGACTTACACCCTTGACGATGCAGCGCTAAAGCGAATCGCGGTTCTCGCCGCGGAGCTCGATTGCACGATTCAGATCCACGTGCACGAAACCCAGCGCGAAGTGGACGATGCCATTGCATCATCCGGCGAACGGCCACTCGCGCGCCTGCAGCGTCTCGGCTTGCTCGGTCCGCGTACGCAATGTGTACATGCGACTGCATTGAACGACAACGATATTGAATTACTCGCGCGCAACAACTGCCATGTCGTGCACTGCCCGGAATCGAATCTGAAACTGGCGAGCGGTTTTTGCCCCGTGCAGAAACTCCTCAATACCGGGATTAACGTGGCACTCGGCAGCGACGGCGCCGCCAGCAATAACGATTTGGACTTGTTTGCGGAAATGCGCATCGCAGCCTTGCTGGCGAAAGCCGTCGCTAAGGATGCCACCGCGCTTCCGGCGCAAGCAGCGCTGCAAATGGCCACACTGAATGGCGCGAAAGCACTCGGCCTCGACCATTGCATCGGCAGTTTGGAAGTCGGCAAATTCGCCGATGTGATCGCGATCGATTTCAGCACGATTGAAAATCAACCACTGTTTAATCCGATTTCACAGCTCGCCTACACCAACACCGGCGCGCGCGTCACGCATAGCTGGATTGGCGGCAAGCTGATGCTGGAAAACCGCCAGCCGACCACAATCAATCTCGATGCGCTGAAAGCCCGCGTGCTGCAATGGCAGCACAAAATCGCACGTTAAATTTTGGAGCTAACGCAGTGATGGAATTAGTGCAATGACGAAATTAACGCAATGACTACGCAGAATGTCGATCGCGCCGAAATCGCGAAATTCGAACAGCTCGCACATCGTTGGTGGGATCGTCACAGCGAGTTCAAAGCGCTGCACGATATCAATCCGCTGCGCGCGAATTACATCGACGAGCGCTCGCCGGTCGCCGGCAAGCAATTGCTTGATGTCGGTTGCGGCGGTGGCATTCTCGCCGAAGCGATGGCGATTCGCGGCGCAACGGTCACCGGCATCGATATGGGCGAAGCGCCACTCGCAGTGGCCCGCTTGCATCAGCTGGAATCGGGCGTGAATGTGAATTATCGGCACATCACTGCCGAGGCGCTCGCCGCCGAACAGCCGGCGCAATACGACGTCGTTACCTGCATGGAAATGCTCGAGCACGTGCCCGATCCGCAATCGATCATCAGCGCGTGCGCAACGCTGTGCAAACCGGGCGGCTCACTGTATTTCTCGACGCTGAATCGCAATCCGAAATCGTATTTGTTCGCGATCATCGGCGCCGAATATGTGCTGAATTTATTGCCAAAAGGCACTCACGATTACGCGAAATTCATTCGCCCCTCTGAGTTGGCCGAATGGCTGCGCCATGCGGAGCTCGAACTGCTCGACATCGCCGGCATGCAATACAACCCGCTGACCAAAACCTATCGGCTACATGAACGCGATATCAGCGTGAATTATTTGCTTCACGCAAAAAAACCTGGCTGACCACACATGCTAGAACCCGCTCCACTCAAAGCCGTACTGTTCGATCTCGATGGCACTCTCATCGATACCGCACCGGATTTTCACGCGCTGATCAGTCGTATGCTGGAAACACATCGCTGCGCACCGATCGGATATGAGGAATTTCGCCGCTGCGTTTCCGATGGCGCGCGCGGCATGATCAAAACCGCGTTTCAGTGCACCGAGGACGATCCGCGTTTCGAGTCGTTGCGCAAAGAGTTACTCGCGCTGTACGCGGATCATGTCGCCGACTTCTCGCAACCGTTTGCGGGCGTCGATGAATTACTGAGCTTTATCGAACATGAAAATATGCGCTGGGGCATCGTCACCAACAAACCCTATGCTTTCGCCGAACCGTTACTGGAAGCATTGAATCTTGCGGACCGTTGCGCAGTGCTTGTGTGCCCCGATCACGTGCGTGATCGCAAGCCGCATCCCGAGGCGCTGTATCTCGCCTGCGAAAAAATCGGCTGCGGCGTCAACGAAGCGATTTATGTCGGCGATCACCGCCGCGATATTGAATCGGCACGCAATGCGCGGATGGCATCGATCGCCTGCACCTACGGCTATGTGCACAGCGACGATCCGTGCGAAAACTGGGGCGCCGATTTCATCGTGCACCGCGCCCAACAAATTATTCCGATTTTGCAAAACTGGATGTATTGATGATTTCTCGCATTCCCGATAATTACGCGCCGGCACCGGATTTACTGCGCGATCGCATCATTCTCGTCACCGGCGCCGGCGATGGCATTGGCCGCGCCGCCGCCATCAGCTTCGCCGCGCACGGCGCCACCGTGATTCTGTTAGGCAAAACGATCGCGAAGCTCGAAGCGGTTTACGACGAAATCGAAAAATCCGGCTTTCCGCAAGCGGCTATTTATCCGCTCAAACTCGGCGGCGCGACACCGCAGGATTACACCGCGATGCGCGAAACGTTGGAAAACGAATTTGGCCACCTCGATGGCTTATTGCATAACGCGAGCATTCTCGGTCAACGCAAAAGCATTCTCGACACGTCCGTTTCCGATTGGAACGATGTGTTGAATGTGAATCTCACCGCGCAATTCCTGCTGACCCAGGCAATGCTGCCGTTACTGCAAAAAAGTACCGACGCATCGCTGCTGTTCACGTCGTCTGGCGTTGGTCGTAAAGGACGTGCCTTCTGGGGCGCTTATGCGGTATCAAAATTCGGCTCCGAAGCGCTCACGCAAATTCTCGCTGATGAGCTCGACACGACAACCACCGTACGCGTTAACTGCATTAATCCGGGCGCTACCAATACGGCGATGCGTCGTGTCGCTTATCCCGCCGAAAATCCCTCAGAAAATCCCCTTCCCGAGCAAATTATTGCGGCGTATTTATATTTAATCGGCCCCGATAGCCAGGGCGTCACGGGACAGAGCTTTGATGCGCAAATGAAGTAATCCACGCCTCATCGCCAACATGGATGCTGTGCTTAAACCCGAGCACATCGCGCGCGAGTTTCAAGCGTAAATCGCTACACGGAGAACTCGGTCTCATCCGCCGAAATTTGCACCTTGCGATCGCTCAGATCGATCTGAAAGCTTCCACCGTTCGCGACCACCTCAATCTGTGTCGCTTCGTTTATGCCTTTCATCGGTGGGCCCTGTACCTTTATTTTGAGGCTGTCCGTTCGCGGATGAACCCCTTGCGCATCCGCTGGCGGTCGCCCGTGACCGTCTACAACCACATCACGCTCCTCAGTCAATTCTCCCATTGGTGTGCTGAGAGTCACATCTGCTCGGCCCTGATAAATCATCGCGAATTCCTCCGTGCGTATGAATGGAAAAAATATGAGGCCTCTTGGTTTGTGACCGGCGTAACTGCAGCATGTTCAAATGTAATCCGGTGTCTAATGGATCAAAGCGCTTCAACGGATGGGCTAATCGGTCTATATGCGCCTGGACCCCTGTTTTTTTTTGCCCATAAGCATAAAACCGGATGCCGCTACGTGCATTTGCGAATGGTCCACTTTGCATCCCAAGACTAAGATTTTCTCCGTAGCTTACTCAACACGGAGATCCCGCCATGCTAGTACTGACCCGACGTCTCGACGAAACATTGATTATTGGTGATGACATAAAAATATCGGTGCTCGGTATCGCCGGCAATCAAGTGCGTATCGGCATCGCTGCCCCGAAAGAAATCAGCGTGCATCGCGAAGAAGTTTACATGCGTATTCAGGCTGAGAAATCCGCTGAAGCGGCTTAACGCAGCGAAGTTATCTGCATGTTTAGTTTCAGCAGCGTAGAGGTTTGTAGTTACGCTGCTTTTTTTATTTCAAAAATCGCCGCTATAAACATTTCGCTTCGCCGCCCTGATGCACGCCACTCGAATGCGCTACAGCTTCCGAAGATGTGGCATCACGATGTGGTGAATCGGTAAATTTCAAGAACAGACCATAAGCATAAAGCCTGATATCGCTAGGTGCATTTGCTCATGGTGGCTTTCCAACGCCGAACTAAGCTTTGCTCAGTAGCTTATCCAACACGGAGTTCACATCATGCTCGTACTGACCCGACGTCTCGACGAAACCATTATTATCGGCAGTGACATTAAAATCACGGTGTTAAGTATTGCCGGCAATCAAGTGCGCATAGGCATCGCCGCACCGAAAGAAATCAGCGTGCATCGCGAGGAAGTTTACGCACGCATTCAGGCAGAGAAATCCGCCAAAGCGGCTTGATCGATACGTATAAGCTTTTCAGCATTCGGCAGCGTAGAGGTTTGTGGTTACGCTGCTTTTTTATTTCCCGAGGGGCAGCTGTCTATGAACGCTGCTAGACAATCCCGGATATGGAAGCCATAAAAAAACCCGCATTTACGCGGGCTTTCTGGACTTTCTTGGACGTTACTGGATGTTACTGGATGTTGAAGTGGTGGAGCTAAGCGGGATCGAATTTAGCATCATTTAACTCCTTGAAATCCTTAATTAACAATGAGATACTAGCAAAAGGTAGGTAGAAAAACTAGGTAGAAGTAACAAAATTGACTAACTTTTTGATCAAGGTTGATGCGACCTTTTACGCGCGTCTTGATGTGCCTAAAGACCTTCAGCAGCACTACGGCAAGAAGGTGCTAAAGAAGTCCCTTCGAACGAAAGATATTCGAGAGGCAAAAGCTCTCTTAAACCTCATCATTGGCGAGTGGAAAACAGACTTCCAGCGTGTGCGTGGTAGCTGGAGGCAAGAACTGTTCGAAGCTGTTCAGCCATTGAATGACCTCATTCGGTATAGCCCTGATCAGCAGGCAGTGGAAGCGGCTAAAACTTCCTTACAAGCGATTCAAGCTCAGGCCAAAGCAAAGTTTGGCGATACGCCAGAAATCCCCACCGATGAATGGCAGCGTGAATACCAACAGTCTCTAACTCACAAGATACGCAACCCCGGCAAACTGGTTGCCCTACCTGACAATACAACCGGCCCTGTTAGCCAGATCATTGAAGATATTGCTCAAGGCCGAATTGTGCCTAAGAGTGATTTATTCAGAGAACAACTCCGTCAGAAATTCTCCGCATTTCAAAGTGATCATGTTGAACCGAAGACGCATGACATGCGGTTAGGTGCATTGAAAGAGATTGCTAAATATTTCCAGATCAACAAACTGCCATTGGATAAAGCTGGCGTTGCTGCCTATCTCGAAACGATCAAAACCCAAGCCCTCACAACGAAGAAGCGGAAGCTCGCGGCAGGCAAGTTGTATTTCGATTTCCTTCGGGATGAGAATTTAGTCTCGGAGAATGCAATTAATCCATTCAGCGGCCATAAGCTCAGAGAAAAACAAAAGGACGCGGCAAGAACCAAGCGACAACCGTTCAGACCTTCTCACATTGAGCAGTTGTATAACGAAGCAATAGACCGCAACGATCTCCCCTTAGCCGACTGCATAATGATCGATGCTTACACCGGCATGCGTATTGAAGAAGTGTGTCAACTCAAAACCACCAGCATTGATGAAGATTTATTAATCGTAGACGATGCTAAAACTGAAGCTGGTATTCGCGAGATACCCATTCATCCGGCTCTTAAACAAAGAATTCAAGAGTTATGTGAAACATCCGAAGATGGCTTCCTAATCCCCTCTTCCGCTGAAAATAAATACGGCAAGCGAAGCGATACCATCAGCAAGCGATTTGCTACGATTAAGAAAGCCTTGAGCTTTGGCCCTGAGCACGTATTCCACAGCATCAGGAAAACCGTTGCTACAACACTTGAGCATGCTGGCATCACGGAATCAGTAGCAGCCGATATTCTCGGTCACGAAAAGCCAACCATGACGTTCGGGTTGTATAGCGGTGGGAGTAGTCTGAAACAGCGGCAGGAAGCTATTGGTGTGTTGAGCTACAAATTCCGCCAACCATAATCACACCTCTATTCGATCCCGGGTTTCTCTCTCAAACCCGATATGGACGGCCCAAAAACACAGAGCGCTGCAAGGGCATACGTCGATAAGTAATTTTTAGCGCCAGGGAAGCGTCGTTGAAAAAAGGTGCTTTCCTGTCCCTAACCAATATACGTCTTTACACAACGCATACTGACCCCGTATTTCGGGCTCACTTTAAACACGCAACCGTCGAAGGTATTGGCGGTATGTATTCAAAATATCAATAAATTGTCATGCATTAACTTTAGGCTCATGATTGGCATACCGAAGCAGCTGGTCAGAATGCCCCCATTATTCCGATTAAGCTGTTGTCGATATTTATCGCAATATTCTTTTCCATGGTCGTACGATGTGACTTTAGCGTTACGGCCCGACTGATTTGCGAATCATGAAATATAACCCCGCGTTGGATGGAATCAGAGCAATAGCCATCCTGATGGTGATGGGCTTTCATGCGATGGTTCCCCGCACTTGGGGCGGCTATCTCGGTGTCGATGTTTTCTTTGTATTGAGTGGCTTTCTAATCACGTCGCTTCTGCTCGCGGAAACTTCGCGGACCGGAACAATCAATCTGAAGAAATTTTATACTCGTCGTTTTGCGCGTTTGACACCGCCGCTTATCGCCATGTTACTAATTTATCTTCTGCTGGCGCGTTTCGCTTGGCCAGAAATATTGTGGCGAACGGATCTACGCGACGCGCTAGCTGCATTATTTTATTTCGCCGATTATACAAATGCTTTCTGGGGCTTTCCGGTTAATTTGCGACATACCTGGTCGCTATCGGTCGAAGAGCACTTTTACATTGTATGGCCGACAATAGTTCTACTTCTGCTGAAATTGCGAACATTCAAGCAACGCCTGCTGACGCTGGGTGTTTTGTATTTCGTCTTCACTCTGTGGCGGGTTGCGTGGGAATTATTGAGTGGCGGGCATAGCTACGATCTAACTTATTATCGTTTCGACACTCGCCTGAGCGGTTTGCTTATCGGCGCTCTTCTCGCGTTTTTATTTCATACTGACCGCGAGCGCGTTCTCGAAAAATATGTACGTCCAATGGCGCTGCTGCCATTTATCGTTCTATTCCTTTTCGTCTGGCGCTTTACACCTGGCTCTACTGTGGCGATGACAATAGGTATTACCGTCGTCGAAGCCGTTTCGATTATTTTGATTTATTGCTCAATGCGTTTGCAGAGTGGACTGAGCTTCCGGTTACTATCCAATCCAGTCACGGTTTTCATTGGGCGCATGTCCTATGGTTTGTATCTATGGCACTACCCAATCTTTCATTTCATGTGGGATCGCTACAAATGGTACGAAACGCTCCTCGTGGGCGGTGGCGCTGCGCTGCTCCTCGCCGTGCTCTCTTATTACACAATTGAACGCTTCGCTCGCGAGCGAGCAGGACTAGAACGCAAGCAATTAGCGGCTGCTTAATCGGACGCAGAAATCATAAAAATTTAGGTTGGAGAGAAGTCATGCACGTTATTCATTGGTTGTTGACCGGGCTGCTGGCGGGGTTCACCATCTATCGTTGCGAGGGGACCGATGAATTGCACAACCAAATTGAATCTTAATAAATTCAGCAGGTTGCTAAATTCGCAAAGCTATGGTGTCACACGTGGTGTATTACTTCAAGACAGTTTTTATCCCGTTTTAAAATGCAATAAATAATATAAAAAAGTAATACACCCGCTAATACACCACTCGAAATATTCGCGCCAAATTTGGCCATCAAATCGATAGCTTTGCTAATGAAAATTGATGTTGGTTTTGTATTGATGGAATGGATCGCCGCCAGCCCAAAAACACTACGTCTGTAGGGGGTAGGTCTCTACCCTATGGGCTAGATGGGTAATGGGGGATTATCTCGGTAGCGCACTTACTTTAGAGGGCTTCCTGAGTGTGCAATTGGCCATAGCTACCAGCGATGCAAATTACGTTGATGACAATTCAATCCATTACGAGTTAAATCCCGAAAGCCCTAGCGACTCTTCTTAATCAACAGCGGCCCTGCTGGCTTATATGATTCTAAAAATGGATATTTCCCTTATTGCCGCACTAATCTCCCTAGTGATTCTCGTCATGGACCCTTTGTTGGCGAAATGGAATCGCGCTCGATATAAGTCCGATATAAAAAGCATAGATTCAGAGAAAAAGTTTAAAAAGGCTATGCGCAGGCGTGAACTCTATAAGAATGCAGCATTAATTCTTATGGTAACTTCATCATTAATGACGATTTATTCAAGCAAGGAGGAAAAGAAAATGGCCGACTGGACTTCCCACACTTTGAGTGACAAACCGAAGCCTCATTTTGAGGCCCGTTCAAAGGCCTCCGGACTGACACCGCCGAGATGGCTGTGACGGCGCGTTGGATTGTAGA